>Ga0213866_10000406_pt1 | contig 35073 bp, 33 predicted proteins | sample PICome_11_FD_160079 | JGI IMG/M metagenome (GOLD analysis project Ga0213866, IMG submission 160079) | Coastal seawater microbial communities near Pivers Island, North Carolina, United States - PICO284 | ecosystem: Environmental > Aquatic > Marine > Coastal | place: USA: North Carolina... | reverse complement strand
GGTTCGCGGTGATCGATGAGCTGGTCCGCCCGGTCAGCACGCCCGCGACGCACACCGCACAGGCACCCGTCCCGCAAGCGAGCGTCGGCCCGCTGCCGCGCTCCCAGTGCAGGACCTTGACGTGGTCGTCGTCAACAACCTCGACGAAGTGGATGTTCATACGTTCGGGGAACGCGGGGTGGTTCTCCAACGCCGCGCCCCAGTCGCGGAGTACATCACCGGTCTCTTCGCTCACCTCGTCGACGTAAATCACCGCGTGGGGGTTGCCCATCGAGACGAAGGTCGCGTCGAAGCGCTCGGTCGTGCCGGGAACGGAGAGCTTGAAAGTCTGTGGCTGGTCAGTCTGCGTGAGTTCGTCGACCTCGACGGGGACGTCGGCGGGCTCGAGGATGGGCGAACCCATGTCGACGCTGACGGTCTTGACCTTGCCTTGGCCGTCGGTCTCGTAGGCGAGCGACAGGACGCCGCAGGCGGTCTGGATACGCATCGGCTGCTGGTCGTGTGCGTGGCCTAGTTGGTGATCGTGGACCATCTTGCAGACGCATCGGATGCCGTTGCCGCACATCTGGCCCTCGCTGCCGTCCATGTTGAACATCTGCATGCGTGCCGTGGCTTCGACGCCTTCGTCGGGGGGGAGCACGAGGATCAGCCCATCGCTGCCGATGCCGAAGTTACGGTTGGACACGACCTGGGCCAGCCGGGCGGGGTGCTCAACGGTCTGGTCGAAGCAGTCGACGTAGACGTAGTCGTTGCCGATGCCGGTCATCTTGATGAAACGCATGGGTTGATCTCTGGTGACGAAAAGTCAGGCATTATACGCCGATCAGCCCGCGAAGAGCGCGGGCAGGTCGCTGCCCCAGTTCGTAGCCAGCAGGGCCAGAAGAAGCAGCCCCGCGAGCGTAGCCAGCTTGACCCGAGCCAGCACTCGATCAATCCGGGCCTCGCCAGTCGGCGTCGCGACGAGCGAGCGGAGGTGGGCCTGCCGCCACGCGATCGAACCGTGCCGCCAGCTCTTGCGATGGACCGGGGCGTGGTTGAGCTCGGCGACGCGCTGCAGCGCCTGGACCATCGTTTCAATCGATTGGAGGTCGAAGACGTGTCTGCCCCATTGGTCGTACTGCAAGGTTTCCGTTGAGCAGGCCAGGTGACGCACGGCAAAGACATCCGCCTGCCGTTCGATCCGGCGCGAGATCCAGCCGAAGATGAACAGCGTGATCAGGAATGCGGGTCCGCTGACGATGAGCATACGCACCTGTGGGTCGTCGATGGCAGGGGGCTCGGCGTCGAAGCCGGCCACGCTGGCTTTTGCTTGGGGGGTTGGGCCGAAGGCGGCGTCGAGGGCCAGGTGGCCCGCCTGCTCCAGCGTGCCGAGTGTTGCGACGAGGACCAATCCCATCCAGATGATGTGTCGACATTTGACGTGTGCAATCTCGTGGGCCATCACCGCTTCGACCTCGCGTGCGGAGACCTGGTCCAGGAGCGCATCGGAGAGCAGGATGTAGCGAACCTTGCTGAAGAGCCCGGTGACCGCCGCGTTGATCAGCCGCCCGCCGGTGCGCCAAAGCAGCAGCTCGCGCACGCGCACGCGGTGCTGGGCGCAGAGCGCGAGCATCCGGTCGCGCAGTTCGCCCTGGGCCAGCGGCGTGGTGTGCCAGATGTGTCGGATGACGAGCGGCGCGAGGATGAAGACCGCGACGACCCCCACGGGCGTCAAGGACAGCGCCGTGTTTTCAGTCAATGGCCCGTCATGATCGGGGCCAAGCAGCGCGAGCGTCTCCGCCCAGCCGAAGACCGCCAGCAGCGGAAGCAGCAGGAGCCCGAACTGGTGGCGCAGCTGCATCGAGACGAATTGGCCACGCGACAGGATCGGGTACACGGGCTTGCCGCTGTCGACTTCGCGCAGGATCACCGCCTCACGCAGCCGGCGGTCCACCGGGTAATACGACCACCAGCCCACGATCGCGACGAGCAGCGTCGGGAGCATCATCAGCACTTCATCGACCAGCACGATGTGCGACAGGCTTATGCGGATCGTTCGCAGGCCGCCCGCCGCCAGGTCTGTGATGAACAGGCTCAGTAGCAGCAGCGGCATCGCGCTGGTGATGGCCTCGAGGCGGTTGAGCGCCTTCTGTCCGCGGTCGGTTCCGAGCCGGCGAAGTGTGCGACGGCAGGCGCGGTGATAGAGCAGGGCGATCAGGAGCTTGGGGACGAGCACGATCAGCGCGACGGTGAACGGCCCCAGGCCCGGCCAGATATCGCCCGGCATCGCCTCGACCGCGCGAACCACGCCGTCCGGCGAGGTGACCTCGACGAAGGTTGTCGCGTCGTGCAGAAACAGCGCGACGAACAGGCCTAGCAGGAGCACCTGCATCGGCGGCTACTTACGCAACTCGTAGTACTCGTCGCTGTCCGCGATCGATTGGCCGGCCTCGGCAGCCTTGGCGACGAGCTTGTCGCTGTCGGCCTTAAGCTCTTCAATCGCGGCGTTGATCGCCTCCTGGTTGCCCTTGTCGCCACGTTCAAAGAGCGCGTAGCCCAGCCGACGCGCGGCCCAGATGCGGAACGAGCGGTCCTTGTCCTCTTTAGCGATCTGGATCAGGTCGCCGATGTTCGGGATGCCCTTGGGCTGGTTGACCGATTCGGTCGACTTGAGCTTGCTGTTCCAGACGTCTTCGACCGTCTTGATCGCGTTGTTCCACTTCATAACCTGATTGTTCAGCTCGGTGAGCTTGTCCTGCTTGATCTCGCCATCGTCATACCGGGCGCGGTTGACTTGGCCCAGCGTGCTCAGGGCGCTTTTCATCATCGCGAAACCGCGTTGTCGGGATTTCAGCCGGATGTTTTTCTCGAAAGCCTGCTGGCCAAGCTTGAGGTATGAGAGGGCGATGGCCTGAGCCTGGTCAAACTCGACGTCGTCGAGATGAGCTTTGACCTGAAGCCGAACCGCTTTGCCCAGCACACCCAGGTCGCTGCGGAGCTCGGCCGACTCGAACCGCTTGGGGTCGATGCCAGCGTCGAGAAAACCTTCGGAGATACTGCTCGCCGCGGCGCCGTGCAGGGCGGCGCAGACCTCTGTTGCCTTTGCCTTCTTTTCTTCCTCGAAACCGCCTGCACTCATGACGTTCTTTGCGCCGCCGATCGTGGTCAGAAGATCGGCAAAGCTGCCGCTACCGCCCGGCGCATCGCCGAGCTTGGGCAGGCCTTCGGCTTTGAACGTCTGCTTGGCGAGGTTGGCCTCGGTGATCGCGCCGCTCTGGCTGTCTGCGGGCGCGGGCTTGAACTTGAAGTACAGCGCGAGCGAGATCAGGACGATGATGCCCATCGAAATGGCCGTACCGACCCAGATGCCGTTGTTCGATTTCTTCTTCGGTTCTCTTCTTCGGGTTGCCAATGCGGTACCACCTATGTTTGTGGGGTGTGCTGGGAGGGCAAGGCTCCTGCCGAGCCGCGCGTCATAGAGGGCTTACGGCTCGGCAGGAGCCTCGCCTCCCGGTTAGGTTGAGTCAGACGGGGTGAGGGGGCCGAGCTGCCCGGCCGGGTTCTTTTTGCCAAGGATCAGTCTTAGCAGGTTGGGGACGTCCGGGCTCTCGCGGTCGCCCGCGCCGTAGCCGATCTCTTCGACCGTCATCGCGGGGGAGGGGCCGTAGTCATCACAGAGCCCGGCGACGAGTGCTGCGCCGGTGGGCGTGACCAGCTCGCCCGTGCGATCGACGCCGACGGTCGGCATGCCCGCCATCAGGTAGGCGGTCGCCGGCGCGGGCACGGGCATGATGCCATGGTCGCAACGCACAAAGCCCCGGCTGATGGGCAGCGGCCCGCACGAGACCGTGTCGATGTCGATCAGCTCGATCGCAACAACCGAGCCGAGCATATCGACGATCGAATCGACGGCGCCGACCTCGTGGAAGTGGATGTCTTCGAGTGATTTGCCGTGCACGCGTGCCTCGGCCTCTGCGAGCTTTGTCACCACACGTCCTGCGCGTTCTCGCCCGCGCGGGGTCGTGTCCAGCTCATCGACCATCGCCATGATCTCGCGGTAGCCGGTGTGGTGGTGGTCATGGCTGTGCTCACCGTGGTGATGGTGCTCGTGCTCGTGGCTGTGGGTATGGTCGTGCCCGTGCCCGTGCCCGTGCCCGTGCCCGTGCCCGTCCCCGTGGCTGTGGTCGTGCTTGTGGTGGCCGACGACGTCGCCTTCGCCAGCCGGCTGGGCGTCCAGGAGGTGAACCTTGAGATCGACTGCGCCGATGCCGTGCCGGGAAACCCGCTGGGTGGTGATCTCGTAGGGCCTCTCGACCGGGAGCTTGGCCAAGGCGCTTCGGACCGCGTCCAGATCTAGCCCCAAGTCCACGCAGGCCCCCAAAAACATATCGCCGGCGATCCCACTGAACGGATCGATGTGCAGGTGTCGGCCCATATCGACCGATCATACCCCAGCCGAAGGGCCTAAACCACCGCCCAGGCGATCACAACGCCGCGTTTGGGCGTAGCATGCATCAGTCAAGCGCCCCCCGGCCTGAAAGGACACGAACGATGGCAGACCCGACCCCGCCCCAGCAGCCCGGTGCACCCCGCCCACCGATCGACCCGACCGGCACCTCCACGCCGCCCCCGCCCCCGCCCGGCTACGTCCCGGCGGTCTATGTCCAGCACCCCACCAGCGGGCGCGGCATGGGCAAGGTCATCATGTACCTGCTGGCCGTCGCACTTCTCGTGTCGGTCACGGTCAACGTTTACCTGTTCGGCCCCGTCGCGGTCGTGCTGCAGGCGCTGTCCGAAACGGCGCCGCAGGAAGGGTCCTACAACCCCGTCTTCGAGCCGAGTGGGGACACCAGTCGGGTCGTCGTCGTCGAGCTCACCGGCATGATCGATGGCGGCAACGCTTCGTATTTCCGTGACGCCTTCTTCCGCTTGGAGAAAGACCCGCCCGGCGCCGTCGTGATGCGCGTCGATTCGGGTGGCGGCTACGTCGGTGCCTCCGATCAGATGTGGCACGCGGTTGAAAAGTTCAAGGCCGCGCACCCCGATGTCCCGATCGTCGTCAGCTTCGGCAGCATCGCGGCCAGCGGCGGTTACTACATCTCCGCACCCGCCGACTACATTTTTTGCGAACGCACCACCATGACCGGCAGCATCGGCGTGATGGCGAACATGCCCGCGGCCGGCGGCTTGATCGAGAAGCACGGCCTGGAGATGAACGTCATCGTTGCCGACGGCTCGCCCAACAAAGATCACGCGAACAACCTCTTTACCCAGTGGTACGACAAGGACGGCCAGCTCACTCAGGACGGAGAAGACGCGCTGCTCGTCGTCAAGAACATGCTCAATCGCTCCTACGACACGTTTCTGGATGTGGTCGTCACGGGCAGGACCGCGGCGAATAGCAAAATCACGGCTGACGATATGAAGGCGGCTGCGACGGGCAAGGTCTATGTCGGCAAGGAAGCGCTGGACGCCAAGCTGGTTGACGAAATCGGTTACCTCGACGACGCCATCGCATACGCCGCCAAGCAGGCCAAGCTCGGCACCGACCCGATCGTTACCATGATCCAGAAGTCGGAGCCGGGCATGCTCGGTTCGATGCTGGGAAGCAATGGCGGGGTCAACCTGGCCGACGTCACCGGTGACGAGTTGCGCGAGTTGATGGATGACGCAACCGCGATCCGCCTTGAGTACCGGATGCGGATTCGCTGACAATGCGTTGTGGCGATTTCGCGTCGCGATAATATGGTGTCTCGGGGATAATTAAACATCCTGCGGCACGCCTCGACCTGTCGTTTGAAGGAGCTGTGGATGGGCCTTGAAGACCTGCGTGACAAACTCGAAGACAACAAGCCCGTCGTGCTCGGCGCGGCTGGCTTGCTGATCCTCCTGAGTATTGTCTATCTGATCGTGTCGATGTTCACGGGCGGGGGGAACGCCCCGGGCACGAAAGCGACCCTGATCTACTTCGATCTCGCGGGGCAGAAGGTGCAACTGGTCGATTTCGATGCTTCATCAGGCGAGCTGCCCGCGACCCCACTCAGCGCGGGTGCTGAAGTCTTCCTCGCCTCTGTCTGGTCATGTGGCGAGTCATCAGATGCTAAATTGACCGATGGGATGACGCTAAGCGAGTTGGAGGCGGCGGGGTTGTTTATCGCCTGGCTTGAGAAAGAAGACCCCAATGGAGCGATCAACGAGTTCGGCACACGCCCCATGCTCTATCGCACCCTGAGCCAGCCCAAGTGGGTCAAGGCCGACACCGCTCAGTCGCTTGCGATTATCGAAAGCCCCTATGACAAGTGCCCGGACGCAACGCGGTATTCGATCAGGTAACGGCGTCGCCGTGCCGCGGATCGCTGCGCTGCCTCTCTACATGAGTTGCCTGGCGCTGCTGGCTCTGCTGGCGGGGTGCGGAACGACATCTTCGAGCGATTCGGGTACGCGGCCGGATCACGCGGAGGCGCAATCCTCAAAAAATCCGATGCGCTATGTGACGTATTCACGTTTCCCGAACGAGGAGCGTGAGGCCGCGGTTGACCAGATGCTTGCGAAGGACGCGGAGGGCTTCTGGCGTGACGCCGCGGCACAGGCGATGCAGATCGACGATTGGCCGATGATCCGTCTGCTTTGCGCAAAAGCCACGTCGCGCAGCGAGGCGCAGGCGCTGCCCTGGTTGGCCCGCAGTTGGTCGATGCCTTCGGTCACGGTGGCCGATGAGGATCGCCCAGAACGTGGGGCGATCGCATCGCTTGCCAATCAAAAACCAAAAGCGGTATTGGAAGCAATGGTTTTTGGTCCCAGCGCTTACGAGCAGCCCAGGACACAAGTCGCCGCATGGACTGTGCTGATGCGGGTCGAGTTAGAACAGTCACTTCGGCAACGGCTACATAAGACGAAGCCGCATGGAGATGACCTATTGATCACGTTGTTGAAGCGTGCCGAACCCGCGGTCGATGTGTTGCCCGCGGACCGTGTCGCGGTGGGGCGGCTGATCCGGCTGGGGCTTGATGCAGGACCCGAGCAATGGGCGGATTGGTCGGGTTGGCGCCGGGCACATCAAGACGATGGCCCGGCAACGCTTGCACTGCGTCACCTCCCCGCGTTGTTGCATCGGGACGCGTCGCGCGATGGCTGGTCCCGTGACCGTTGGCGCAAGCACATTGCCGACCGCCTCAAAGGCCGACAGCACGCTTCTCGGGGGCAGCGTCCCCAAGAGGATGCAGTCGTTACGACGCGCCCCGAGCGGTTCTCGGACCACGTCGATCGTCTCGGCATTGCCGACCTGCTCGTCCTCGATGCGATGCTCGACGCGATGGCGGACCCGCGTGTATGTGTCGCACTCTTCGAGCAGGCCGAGGCGGATAAGGCCGACGCGAGCACCGAGCACGGCGGTGCGATGGGATGGGATGAAGCGGGGCGACTGGTTTATATGGGTTTTGACCCGCTCTTGCGTCGCCACGATCAGGCCTACATCGCGAGCAACGCTTGCATCCTGGCGGTTTATCGCGGCCTGGCTCACGTGCATTTCCATTGCCAGGGTTATGAGAACGACAACTGGGCGGGGCCGGGCAAGGGCGACCTCGACTTCGCCAATAGCCACCACGCCAACGGCATGGTCCTGACCTTTGTCGATGCCAAGACCTTGAATATCGACGCGTACTTCCCCGGGGGGATGATCGTCGACCTGGGGTGTATCACTCGCTAGCGTCGCTGTGATTCGGCTTTATAATGTACGGCGATCGACGGTTCACAGTACGATCAGTGCGTCATCTCTGGCAACGTTATTCACTCGGGCATTTTGGCCCACGCTTGGAGCACACAATGGATCTACAGGATGTTCGTTATTGGCTGGAAGATCTGGAGCTGCGCAAGAAGATGGAGGAGTACCGGGCTTTCGTCATTGTTGGGCTCTGTGTCATCATCCTGATCAGCCTGAGCCTGATGCTCTGCCATGTTGTTGGCGGCCCCAGTGCCTCGTCGTATACCAACACGGTTGAGCTTGTGTACTTCGATACAGAGACGAAGACCATCAAGCTCGTCAAGCACGAGTACCCCGCGATCCCCGCTTCGCCTCTTGCGGGCAAGGAGAACGTGTTCCTGGCCAGCGTCTATGCGTGCGAGGACTGCCCCAAAGGCGCGATCAAGGACGGGATGACGCTGGAGCAGATCAAAGCGGAGGGTATGTTTATTGCCTGGCTTGAACGGATCGACCCCAATGCGACCGATGAGATGGCGCTCTTTGGCGAAGGCTATTCGTATCGCCTGCCCGAAGAAGACAAGTGGTACAGCAGTGCTGACCCGGGCTATCAGAAGATCATCCGCGATCTGTACGAGCGTTGCCCCAAGGTTCGCGTCTGCCTGCCCTGATGAATTCGGTCGGCCGTTGAGTGCTTAACGCGCCGCTTCACAGCAGGCGATTGCGAAACCGATGCTGTGTTGAATCATTTGCCGGGCCTGCTCGGGCAGTTGGACGAGTCCTGCCTCAGTAAGGAAGGGGTTCGGGCAGTTGAACACGTGATTCGCGCCTTGAATGATCTCCAGCTTGCTCTGGCGGGAGGCGGCTTGGTGCAGGTTTCGGGCGCAATCGGTCGGCACAGTTTCGTCTTGGTCCCCATGCAAGATCAGCATCGGGCACTGGATCTGTTCCGCAGCAAGGGCCGGTTTGTACAACGCCGGGTCGCGTTCGATCTCTTCGAGCCAATCCAAACCCACGTAGAGGTCTTGACCGGTTCGGCCCGAGGGCGAGAGCAATCGGCCCTCCATCCGGAGCTGGTCTCTTACGAAATCATCGAGATTACAGGCGTAGTCCGGAGCGGCGGCGGTAATGAGGCCGGCCGGAATATCTTTGGCATGTCGCCCGGTGTACAGCGTGCTGGTCACGCCGCCGCGGCTGTGGCCAAAGAGGACGCTGGGCAGGTTCGAAGCCTGTAGATGCTTTACGACCGCAGCGAGGTCTTCGATCTGTCGGCCCCACCGGTCCTTCTCGAACAGCTCGGGTTTCTCAAAGGTGTCCAAGCGATTGGTCATCCCGCTGTGCGAGAAATTAAAACGGTGGGCGGCCAAGCCTTGCTCTGCCGCTTGACCGCAGAGGATGGGGAAGAACCCGTAGTCTTTGTAGCCCTTGAAGCCGTGGCAGCAGATCAATTGGCCCTTGGGTTCCTCCTTGGGCAGGTGGGTGTTGCCGTAGATCGGGTGCCCGTCGCTGCCTGGGATTGTCCACGCGCTGACGCTGGTTGTGTTCATTACTTGATTCGCCGGATAAGTGCGTCCGCAAACTCACTTGTCGACAGTGTTCCGCCAAGGTCCGCGGTCTCGTCGCCCTCAGCCAGTGCCGTATTGTAAGCAGCCTTGATTTTCTCCCCCGACGCCTTCGCGTTCGTGTCGCCACGCGTTTCGTGCAGGTAGTTCAGCAGCATCACCGACGACATAATCAGCGCCAGCGGGTTGGCCTTGTTCTGGCCGGCGATATCCGGCGCGCTGCCGTGAACCGCCTCGAAGATGGCCGCGTTCTCGCCGATGTTTGCGCCCGGCGTCACGCCCAGCCCGCCGACGAGTCCGGCACAGAGATCGCTGATGACGTCGCCATAAAAATTTTCCATCAAGAGTACATCGAACTTGGTCGGGTCCTGCACCAGCCGCATGCAGCCCGCATCAATGATCATCGTCTCGTAGGGCACCTCGGGGTACTCTTCGGTGTGCACCTTGTCGACGCGCTCAAGGAAGAGCCCATCGGTGATCTTCATGATATTGGCCTTGTGGAAGACGGTGACCTTCTCTCGGCCGCGCTGCTTGGCGTAGGCGAAGGCGGCGCGGGCGATGCGCATCGATGCCTTCTCGGTCACCACTTTTGTCGTCGTCACAACGCCGGGGATAATCACGTTTTCGACGCCGGCGTAGAGCCCCTCGGTGTTCTCTCTAAACACGACCAGGTCGACTCCCTCGTAACGTGTCTTCACACCGTCAAGGGAGCGCACCGGGCGGATGGCGGCGTAGAGTTCGAGCTGCTGACGGAGCTGGACGTTGACCGAGCGGAAGCCCTTGCCGACCGGCGTGGTGCACGGGCCCTTGAGTGCGATGCCGTAGCGACGGATAGCGTTAAGAGTGGACTCGGGCAGGACCTCGCCGCACTCATCGATGGCAGCCAGGCCGGCGTGGTGCTGGTGCGGGATCAGCGGGGCGTCGGCGGCCTCGAGGACGCGCAGCGCCGCGGCGGTGACTTCCGGGCCGATGCCGTCGCCGGGGATGACGACCAAGGGGTGTTGGGTTTGAGTCATGCGGGAAGTATATGCGGTGGGGCGTCAACGCTGGCTTAGCTCGTAGGCACATCGGTACGCGGCTGAGCGGCGCGTTGCCCTGCGGCGCGTTCACGCAGCAGGTCGAGCATGCCACGGACCTCGTCGGCCATACGGGAGTTGGGGAACTCGCGGATGATCTGTTCGCCGACCGACACCGAGCGCAGCCACTCCTTGTCGTGCACCGCGATCTTGAACTGGACGCCCAGGTTCTCGCGTTTCTTGCCGATCACGCCCCGCGCGGTCTCGCGGAACGGCTCGGCTTCCTGTTCGGTCAGGTACTTGTCCAACTCCTTGAGCAGGTCGACCGCTCGGTCGACGTTGTCGACCTTGGCCGCCTCGAGGAACTCGCGCTCCAGGTCGTGCTTGTACTGTTCGCGGGCGTGGGTGACGCGCCGCTGCACGCCATGGACCTGTGGCGATTCGCCGTAGAGCCGGTGGATCTTGTGGGCCTCCTTGGTCGCTTCTTCGAACTTGTGTGCGGCCAGCATCTCGTCGAGCTTGGCCAGGGCGATCTCGACCTTCTGCTCCATCTCGGCGGTGCGGGCGGCGATGATCTGCTCGCGGTATTCCTCCGCCTCTTCCTTGTGGCCGTAGGTCGTGCCGATCTCGTTGACGAGGACCAGCGCGGCATCGAAGTCCTTCTTCTCAATGTCGAGCTTGATGGTCGATCGCAGCAGGTCGATGTCCTCATGGCGATAGGCGATGCGCTTGGCGGTTTCGCTGAGCAGCAGCCGCTCGTTGACCGAGTGCATGAGGGTGACGATATTCTTGGTCCAAGGTGCCCCGACACTGTCCTTGCCGTAGATCGCCCAGCGGACGGCGCCGATGATCAGCATGATCGTGCCGCCGATGGCCATGAGGATCGGCAGGCTGTAGGCGACATAGGCGAGAACGATGGGGTTGGCGACTTCGGCGCTATCGCCGTTGCTGAAGAGCCCGACGGTGAGGACGCAGCTGATCACGAAGGAGCCGCCCCAGAGTAGCAGCCCGCCTGTGACCAGACCTGCCGGCGTGGAGAAGAACGGCCGCTTGTTGGTGTCGGGCGAGGGGTTCGCGTTGGGTGCGTTGTCGGCCATGGTGTCGATCCGTCTGAGTAGGGAGTGAGGAGATGATCGGGCTAGCAGTTACGATCCGGGTGTGGGTGAGCACGAGCCGTCGCCACAGTCGAACTGCGTCGGCACGATGCACATGAAACGAAACGTTTGGTCGCCGGTGTTGCGGAACTGGTGCAACTCGTTGGCGGGGACAAAGATCACGTCGCCAGCGGTGACGTCATTGGGCTCTTCGCCACACATGGCTACGCCGCTGCCGTCGAGCACCATGATTTCGTGCTCGTAGTTGTGCTGGTGGTGGGGGGTCTGGCCGCCGGGCTCGACGTCGAAGACACGCATCGAGAAAGTGGGGGCCCCGTCCGCTCGGCCAACCATCAGCCGCATCTGCACCCGGTCGGCACCGGGCATGGTCATGGGTTGAGCCTGGGTTTCGCTGGGCTTGCGGATAAGCATAGGCGACACCTGATCCTTACCTCAAGTATATCGGTGTGCGGCGGCAAATGCTATGACAAACAGGATTTACGTCTCATCTGCCCGCCGGGCCGCCTCCCGCTGACCCAGTTCAAGAATCCGCTGGCGAATCTCCGCGGTTATCTCCGCCGGGCTCTGGTCACGCCTCGGGGTGAACGGCTCGCCGAAGGTGACCGACGAATGGGTCGGCTTGAGCACATGCATCAGCATCGACTTGCTCACGACCGTGCCGTCGACCCAGCACGGCACAATCTGGGCGCCTGCCAAGCGTGCGACTGCGGCGGCGCCGTCTTCAAAGTCTTTGATTTCACGATTGTCGTACTGCAGCGAGCCCTCGGGGAACATGCCCACGACGTGGCCTTTTTTGAGTTCGCCGACGATCTGGCGGACCTGCCGCATGGCGTTACCGCGTTGATCGGTCGCCAGGTCGTGCTCGATGCAGATCGGGTCGATCGCGTTCCACATGAAGTTGCCGGCGGGCAGGCGGTAGGACGTGAGCATCAGCCAGCGGACCATGCGGATCGAGCCGGCCTGGATCAGGAACGGGTCCATCGCGGTGGTGTGATTGGCTGCAATGACGACCGGCCCGTCCTCGGGGATGTGCTGCTTGCCGTAGACGGTCAGCCCGTGCCAACTGAAATTGAACAGCCGGTTGAGGCGCCAGCAGACGTTCGCCATCTTGTTGGGCATGGGCCCGGAACGCAGGTGCCCAACGAGGGCGGTGATCCCGCAAATCATCAGGATCGGCCCAAGCACGAGCATGATGACAAGCACCCAATAGTCAGACTTAGGGATCAGCCAGATGATGGCGTACACCGTCACAGTGAATGCGGTATTGATCATGGCATTGAGGCCCATGATCCGGCCGCGGACATAGTTGGGGCAGATGGATTGAAGAACGGTAATAGCGGAGATGATCGCGATATTGCCGAACAGGCCGATGCAGAAGCTTGAGATATATGTGATCGGCCAGAACGGTATGGCCGCAAGGATCAGGGTGAAGAGGCCGGCCAGGAGCAGCCCTGTACTAAGCACGATGGCCGACTCGCGCCGGGTGCCGATGATGACAACGGCGGCCGCGCCGAAGAGCATGCCTGTGCCCATGAGCGCGGAGAGATTGCCGTACTGTGCGAAGAGTTCTTCCCCGTTTAGGTTCTGATGGATTTTCAGGACACCCATCACGCCGGTGGAGACGACAGCAGCCGATCCCCAGACCATCGTGTTGACAGCGATCAGCATGATGGTCTTGCGGTGGCAGATCGCATAGTTCACCGCCTGCCGCATAGAACGTCGATGGGCAGTCGCCGCGCGGATACCGTGGGTTGGGCGCATGAACGCAAAGAAACAGCCGGAGATCAGGAAAAACATCGATCCATACATCAGTCCGTGACGGACGGTCGAAACGTCTTCGGGGTTGATGATGTAGTTGGTGCCCAGCACCATTCCCACCATGCTCGCCACGACATTGATCACGATGATGACGGCATTGCCGGATTGGAGCTGGTGAGGCGGGACGATCTGGGGGACGATCGCATTGCGCGTCGGGTTGAAGATCGCAGCGAAGCTGCCGATCGCCGCAAGGGCCGCGTAAACATGCCAGTGCTGTGAGGCAGGCAGGACAGGGTCGCCGCTTGCCGAGAGCAGTAGAAAGAAAGAGCCGAGCAGGATGAGTCCGCGCGATTCGTCGCATCCCAGTAGCAACCACTTACGAGGCAAGTGGTCGGCAAGCCAGCCCCCGATCATGTTAAAAAGCAGGTACGGTGCAAAGAAAAAGAATTGCGTAGAGGCTAGGAAGCCTGCGGAGTCGGCTGTCTGCCCCAGCCCGCCGAGCAACGCGAGGGCCGCGAGCATGATCATCCGGTCGCCGAACCCGCTGGCGGCGGTGGAGGTCCACATCAGCGTGAAGCTGGGGTTGCGCCATAGCGGCGTGTGCTTCGCGGATGGGGCCGGGTCGGGCATGGGGGGATTCTAACAGCGACTGCTTACAGATAGCTGAATGCAAAAGGTGGGAGGGCGAGGCTCCTGCCGAGCCGCATGCGCTATGGTACTCGCGGCTCGGCAGGAGCCTCGCCCTCCCGGAAAGCCCGCTATGACTCGAAGATCAGCCGCCGGACCTCATCATCGATCATCGCGTTGACCCGGTCAGCGCCGAACTCCTCCGACGCGATCGCGATGCCGTCGAGCCGGCCCTGCAATGCTTCGGGCCGGTGCATATCCAGGGCCAGCAGGGTGTATCGGCCCTCCTGCATGTATTGCCGCACGCCCTGATCGGCGCGGTACCCCTCTTCACCGGTGAAACAGCGCAGGTTGCCCTGCAGCAGCACGCCTTGCTCGACGATGCGGTCCAGGTGCGTGTCGTAGTCATCGTGCGTCGGCGACCGCTCGGGGTGCGCGAGGATAGGCTTGTACCCCTCGCTCATCAGCCAGTCGAACGTGTCGTCGATCCATGGCTGCCACTTCGGCTCCCAGAAATCACAGAGCACGTATGACGAGTCGGCCAGCGTCGGCACGCCGTGCGCCTGCATCCATTGGATCGCGCCGGGGTAGATGCGCAGTTCCCCGCCGGTCCACAGCAGGTAGTCCAGCCCGGCCTTGTCGATCTCATCCGCGAGCGCATCACGCCAGACCGCGATGTGTTCGGGCGTGATGTGCGGGAAGTTGTTGGGCCAGCAGTGCGGTGTGCAGATGGTGCCGACGTAGCCGTGATCTTTGAGGCGTCGGATTGACTCGATTGATTCCTGCAGTGAAGCGCAGCCGTCATCGATGCCAGGCAGGATATGGCTGTGCATATCGATCCGGCCGGGGGGGATGTTGGTGGGGTCTTGAGATTGGGGGTCTGGGGTCAAAGCGAGTCCGTTCGTTTTGTTCTGATGGCAGGCCGCCCTGGATCAGCATCGGCCAATCAGGCCTCGGTCGCCCACTTCATGTGGTCCAGACTCTCGCCCATGAGTTTGAGGCGGAGCAATTGCAGTGCGCACTTGGCCGAGCGGTCGCGGATGGTGTCGCGGTCGCCCGAGAGGCGAGCGAGCCGTGCGCCGACGTGTTCGGTTTCCCCTTCGCGCCAGGCCATACCGATCCACACGGTGCCGACTGGTTTGTCTTCGGTCCCGCCGCCGGGTCCAGCGATGCCTGAGGTCGATAGTGCGAAGTCGGCGCCGCTTCGGTTGAGTGCGCCCAGCGCCATCGCTTCGACGACCTCCCGGCTGACCGCGCCGTATAGCTCGATCGCTTCTGAGGGCACACCAACTTGTTCGGTCTTCATCGCGTTGGCGTAGGTGACCCAGCCGCCAAGCACCGCCACGCTGGAGCCGGGCACATCCGTGAGCATCCCCGCGATCAGCCCGCCGGTGCACGACTCGGCCGTCGCGACCGTCTTGCATTGATCTGTGAGCAGGTCGATGACGGTTTGCTGCAGCGTTGTCTCGTCAAGCCCGAAAGCCAGGGGACCGACGTGTGCCTCCACCTGCTTGAGCATGTCGTGCATCATCGCCTTGGCGTGGTTAGCGTCCTCCGATTCGCTGCGCACGCGAACGGAAACGAGCCCCTGCGCGACGGTGGTCCCGACGACGGGGTTTCGGTCGCGAGCCATGAGGTCTCCGAGCTTTTCTGCGATGTCCGATTCGCCGCTGCCGTAGCTGTTGAGCTTGGCGGTGAGGATGGTGCGCGACGTGCCGGCCATGGACTTGATCGCCGGCTCGATGTCGCGCTCAAACATCGTGAACATCTCGCGCGGGACGCCGGGGGTGACGAAGACCTCGCACGCGCCGAGGCTGGCGCGGATCCCCGGGGCGGTGCCGCAGGTGTTTTCGATCATCGTGCTGGTCTGCGGGTGGGTCGCCTGCACACGGTTGCGTTCGGGCATGGTTCGGCCACGCCCCTCGAAATAGCCGCGGATGTGCTCGACGCTCTCGGGGTCTTCGACCAGGTCCACGCCCATCGCCTTGGCCAGCGCGGGCCGGGTCAGGTCGTCGTCGGTTGGGCCGAGCCCGCCGGTGATGATGAGTACTTCGGCCAGCGCGGCACACTGCCGGATCGTTTCGGCGATGAGGTCCAGGTCGTCCGGCACCGTGCGGTGCTGGGCGCATCCGATCCCGAGGCTCGACAACCGGCCCGCCAGCCAGGCGGCGTTGGTGTCGACCGTCTGGCCGAGGGTGAGCTCATCGCCGATGGAAAGAAGGATCGCTGGCATGGGGAGAGTGTAGTCGCGTCAGAAGCCCACGGTGTGACACCGTGGGCTTCGCCCCGCTCTATAATGCGTCCATGACCACCACCGCCACGCTCATGGATGGGAAGCGCGTCGCCAAGGATCTGCTCGACGCCGCGGCCAAACGGGTTCAGGCCATCAAGGACAAGACCGGCACCACGCCCTGTCTCGCCACGATCCTTGTTGGGGCCGACCCCGCCTCCGTCACCTACACGCAGATGAAACGCAAGCGATGCGAGTCGATCGGCATGACCTCGCGCAAGGTCGAACTGCCCGAATCGTCGACCACCGAGGACGTTGTCAACTGCGTCACCGAACTGGGCAACGACCCGGCGATCAACGGCATCCTGCTGCAGCACCCCTCGCCCCCTCAGGTCGACGAGCGGGCCGCCTTCGAGGCGATCCCCGTGGGCAAAGATGTCGACGGCGTGACCTTTGGCAGCTTCGCCCACATGTGGTTCGGCGAAAACGGCTTCGCGAGCTGTACCCCGGAGGGCATCGTCCGGCTGATGGACGCGTACGACGTTGCGATTGAGGGCAAGCACGCCGTGGTCATCGGCCGAAGCGCGATCCTCGGCAAGCCCATGGCCGGGCTGCTGCTCGAACGCAACGCGACCGTCACGATCTGCCACAGCCGCACGCAGAACCTCGGCGACATCGTCAAGCAGGCCGACATCGTGGTCGCCGCGGTCGGCCGAGCCAATTTTGTGCAGGGCGACTGGATCAAAGACGGCGCGGTCGTGATGGACGCGGGCTACAACGAGGGCAACGTCGGCGATGTCGACTTCGAGCCCGCCGCCGCTAAGGCCAGCATGATCACCCCCGTCCCCGGCGGCGTCGGCCCGATGACCATCGCCACGCTGATTGAACAGACGGTGACCGCGGCGGAACGTCAGCTTGGGATTGAATAAAAGTTTCAGATGCATTGAACGTTGGGCAGAGCCCGACCGCTAAACGGAATAGAAATGTCTCAATTGCAGAACACCTACGACATCCAACGGCCCACCGGCGTTTGCGCCGCGACGGGCCGTGAGCTCGCGCCCGGCGAGACCGTCTACACCGCGCTCGTCGACCCGCCGGCCGAGGACCGCTCAGAAGAGCAGTGCAAGGCCAACGACAAGGGCGAGCTGCCCATGCTGCGGATCGATGTCAGCGAAGATGCGTGGGAGGAAAACAACTTCCGCCCACCGTATCTCTTCGGCTTCTGGCGGACCGAGGTCCCCGAGCCCAACGAGAAGAAGAAGCTGCTCGTCGGCGACGCCGCGATCCAGGAGCTCATGCTCTCGATGGAAGATGCGACCGAGGACAAGCAGCTCGCTTTCCGCTACGTGCTCGCACTGATCCTGCTGCGCAAGAAGCTGCTGCGCCACGACGGCATCGACCGTCGCGAGCAGGACGATGGGCCGGTCCAGGACTACTGGCAGTTTACGCCCAAGCTCGACATCGCCAAGGGCCACTTCGGCAAGTGGAACGAGGATATGAAGTTCGAGGTGCTCGACCCGCACATCACCGAAGACGAGATCGCCGGCGTGACCGAGCAGCTCGGCCAGGTGCTGGAGCTTGATCTGTGAACCGCACGCATTCCCGCTCTTTGGGCTTGATCCTGCTTTGTGTGGTTGTGCTCGTGGGCTGCAAACGCCCCGACCGGCTCGACCCCAATGCGAACGGCTACCAGTCACCGATCACCTCGGCCGATATCACCTACGCCGAGCTGGTCCAGCGATACAACCAGACTGTTGAGTCCTTCGGCACGCTATGGACGCGGACCGATGTCGATATCGAGTGGGTTGATATTGATGAGGATGGCGACCGCAAGTACCGCAGCGAGAGCGGCGACGGCAAGTTCATCATGCGCGGCCCGCAGGAGACGGCGCTCACGGTCGAGAAGCTCGGCAAGATCTATCTGTGGGCGGGTTCGAACGCCGAGCACTACTGGCTCTTCGATCGCGTCGACGGCGATAACAAGACGGCCTATATCGGCGCCTTTGAGAAGATCGCCCAGCCTGGCCGACGCCCGTATCCGTTGCCGGTGAGGCCCGAGATGGTGCCTTATCTGATCGGCGTGGTGCCGCTGCCCGAAGCGGAGGCGCTGGGCGATGATCCGCCCCCGGTCGACCTATACGAGGGCAAGTTCCTGGTCGATCTCCGGTCCCTGGGCATGCGGATGCTCATCGACCCCGAGACGTTCCGCCCGCACCGCGTGGATCTGACGAACCGTGCGGGGTTCAGCATGCTCACTTCAAAACTGTCGGGCAGCTTCCCCGTCGAAGTCGATAGTGTGCCGAAGGCGCAGCGGCCTACGATCTGCAAGAAGGCCGAGGTCTATGTATCCGGTTACGAGTCGCGTCTGACCGTGTCGATGGACTACGCGACGACATCCTCGCGCAAGGTCCGCGACCCGATGTTTGATTTCGAGATGCTCAAGAAGGCGCTCAAGCCGGATCGGGTTGAGTTGCTCGACAGGGAGTAGCAACCGTTAGCCGCTTTGCTCTTGTAAAATTTCCTAGAGCACGCTTCTTGCTTCTTTTGTATCGAGGTATTTCAGGCCTTCCCGCGCCCAACTACGGACACTAGAATCTTCATCTCTAGCGAAGCGTGCGAGGAATTCAAAAGCATCTTCGTGCTTGGCCTCGGCGATGAGTTCCATAAGCCAGCACTTGAGTCCTAGATCATTTTGCACTTCGTTGAATTCTTTGATTAACTCATTGACGAATGCGCTTGCCTGTGGCAGCAGGCAATGAAAGCCGTCCTCCTGGGTTTGGGGATCCTTACTCCGCATCATCTTTATGCATATGCTGAAGCTTGGTCGCTTATTAGTCATTTCGCCATCTCATTTTTCATCACACGCAGCGTCACGGGCAGTGCGAACTGCATGCCTTCGTCAACCGGTGTCGACTCCTGCACCTCGCCGCCGTAGCGGGTGGTGAGTTCGTTGAGGATGTCCTGCACCAGATCATCGGGGGCCGAGGCGCCGGCGGTGACGAGCACGGTCCCGACCCCCTCGAACCATTCATCTCTTAACTCGCTCTTGTCGTCAAGCAGTTCTGCGGGCGTGCCGTCAGTCTTGCTGATCTCGGTCAGGCGAACGGAGTTGGAGCTGTTGGTGCTGCCGACGACGAGGGTGAGGTCGGCCGACTTGGCCAACTCGCGCACGGCCCCCTGTCGGTTGGTCGTCGCGTAGCAGATGTCTTCCTTTGGCGGGGCCTTGCAGTGAGGGTACTTCTGCTTGATCGCGTCGATGATGACGTTGGCGTCGTCGATGCTTAGCGTTGTCTGCGTCAGATAAACGAGCTGTTCGTCGGGCGAGAAGTTGGTCGCCTCGACGTCGGCGGGGGACTCGACGATGGTGATGGCGTCGGGGGCCTCGCCGAAGGTGCCTTCGACCTCGTCGTGGCCGGCATGTCCGACGAGCAGGATCTTACAGCCCTGCTTGGCGTAGCGGCGGGCCTCGACGTGGACCTTGGTGACCAGCGGGCAGGTCGCGTCGATCATCTTGAGGTCCCGGGCTTTGGCGCGTTCGCGCACCGCCGGCGAGACGCCGTGGGCGCTGAAGACCACTGTCTGCCCGTTGGGTACTTCATCGATCGAATCGACGAAGGTCACGCCCTGCGCGATGAAGCGGTCGACGACGTGCTTGTTGTGGACGATCTCGTGGAAGACCCACAGCGGCGGGCCGATCAGGTCGACCAGCTCCTGCACGGTATCGATGGCCATGTGGACGCCGGCACAAAAGCCGCGCGGGCTGGCGAGGATCACTTTCATAGGCTTATTCTAAGCCGACCGCGTCGAGCACGGCGGCGAGAGTAACGTCTTCGATGCGCCCGGGGCCATCGGGTGGGGCGACATAGCGGAAATGCTCGGCCCGGGGTGCGGACTTGGCCGGGTCGGTGGGGCCGAGGATGCCCAGCGTCGGGGTGCCCAGTTGGGTGGCCAGGTGCATCGGCCCGGCGTCGTTGCCGATGAACAGGCGCGCCTGCTGAAGGACTGGCATCAGTGTGTCAGCCGTCCGGAACACTTCGGCTTTCAGGTGATCCGTCCAGTGCTGGATCCGGTCGGGGGACCAGCGCTCCAGTTCGATTTCACCAAAGACCGGCACGACCGATTGCGCCTGCTTGCGGAGGGCCTCAATCAAAGCCTCGTACTCATCGACCGGCCAGCACCGCTTGAGCGTGCTGCTGCCGGGGTGTATGACGATCGGTCCGTCAGAGCGGTTGGTCGTCCGCGGTTCGATCGGCTTGAGCTCCAGGCCGTTGCTTGCGAGTTGCGTCCGGTGCCATTCGGTGAAGTGCTTAGTCACGTTGTTAGCGGGGCGGGGTTCGAGCAGAATCAATTTCGCCTGGGGCGCAAGCCGCTGGACATTGTTGGCCCAGGCGTCTTGATCGCTGCTGAGGAAGCTGACGATCTGCGTCGCGTTGCTGAACAAGTCCTCCACCGCCGGGCTCACACGGCTGGGCCCACCCTCGGCGTGGAGACGCGTGAACTCGAAGAGCTCGATGTCCATCGGCGAGGTGCCGATCATCCGCGCCGCCAGCGATGCGCGTTGCCACGGGGCGACGACTGTCATCGGTCGCGGCATCGCCCGCATCAGCGGCATCAGCAGCAGGAACTCGTCCAACGGGCCGGCATGGAAAACCAATTGCATGCCTAAAGGATACCGATCCGGCTCGCTCGCGGTGTCTAAATGGGCAGGCTCTGCCGGTCCGGCGGGTCGGTTGTGCCGGTCGTGCGGGCTGGAGGCCAAACATGGCTATCGGAACGTGCGCATCGCTTAAGAAGGGCGAATCAACGTCCGATTATTACCGCGGGCAGGTACCGCCAGCCCTGATTCGGGCCGTGACAACGCGCGGTCCAGGGACACGGAGAGAGGAATCCACATGGCCAGTAGGCGCGTCAAATCCGATCTGGAGGTCTACCTCAAACAGATCGACGAAAGCCCGTTACTCAACCGGGAAGAAGAAGTCATGCTGGCCCGGCGTATCCGCGACGAGGGGTGCATGGCCTCCCGCGAGCACATGGTCCGCTCGAATCTGCGGCTGGTCGTCTCGATCGCCAAGCGGTACATGAAGCGCGGCCTTCCCTTGCAGGACCTCATCGAAGAAGGCAACATTGGGCTGATGAAGGCGGTCGAAAACTTCGACCCCGAATTCGGCGCCCGCTTCTCGACCTACGGCACATGGTGGATCAAGCAGGCCATCAAACGCGCGCTGATCAACGCCGTGCAACCGATCCACATCCCGGCCTACATGGTCGAGCTGATCGCTAAGTGGAAGAAGGCCTCACGCGATCTCGAAGAGGAGCTTGGTCGGCAACCCAACACGAAAGAACTCGCAGAGCGGATGGAGCTGCCGGAGAAAAAGATCCGCATCATCAGGAAGGCTGTCCGCGCCAGCCAGCGGCCGACACAGGAAGGCGGCGGTGGAGATAACGACGCGCCTTCGCTGGGAGAATATGTCGCCGATGAACGGCTGTTGCCGCCGGACGAAGCGGTGCTGCTCGAAGACGACCTGGCGACGATTTCGGAGCTGCTTGACGCGATCGACGACCGCGAAGCCACCATCCTCCGCCTGCGATATGGCCTGGAAGGCGACGAGCCGCTTACGCTCAAGGAGATCGGCGCCGTTGTCGGACTGACCCGCGAACGCGTTCGGCAGATCGAGATCGAGGCACTGCGCAAGCTCAATAACCGGATGAACTCAGAGCGTCCGCTCGCTGCGATCCGCGCCCGAGAGGCCTACGCGGCACGCAAGGGCGCCTGAGCAAAGAAAACGCCGGCCCTTGAGCCGGCGGCATTAAACGCAACTATTTTTCGCACGGCATCACCTCGTAGGTGGTGCTTTTTTTATTGCCGATTCAGCGCGATTTACTTCTTCACGCCCCAGACCTTTTCGAGCACCGCATAGGCCTGCGGGTCGTGCTTTTTCAGTTCGGGGCGGACGAAGGGGTAATGGTCGTTGGTACCGAAGTAGGCCTCGGTTGCCTCGGCGAAGTATTCCTTGTGGTCCGTCATCGCGTAGGCTCGCACCTCGCGGCCGACCATGTGTAGGACCTTGTCGTACGAGCCGGCGTCCTTGGCCTGTTTGTACGCGCCGATGATCTCGGGGTGATCAAACCCCAGGTGGATGTTGTGGTACGCGTGGGACAATTCGTGCAGCATCACGAAGGGCTGGTGGCCGCGAGAGGAACGCAGGAAGTTCTTCGCATTGCTGATCTCAACGGCCTGCGCTTTCTCCGCAAGGTAGCCGTTACTCGATAGCCACTTGCGGCTGGGGTGGAACTGGCAGTTGTTACTATACGGATTGTTGAACTCGATCCAGACCGGCACCTTCTGAAGGATCGCGACCTGCTCGGCGGGGATCACTTTCGTAATCCGAAACAGTTGATGGTGCATCTCGTCCCGGACTTCCTGGTAGAGGTCCTTGTCCGCGATCAGGTCTTCATGAACGAGCATCTTCCAGCCCAGAACCTCGTCGTTCTTATAGGCGCTGAGGGGTGAGTGGGGGTCTTTGTCCTTGCCCGGGCTCTGCCTGACGCGAGGTTGCCTCTCGTTAGACTGCTCGCTGGAGGCGACGGGTTCTTGCCCATGGTCGTGACCGCTGTGACCCATCGCGGGGCCGGTGAGCGCAAGTGTCATAGCGAGGAGCGAGGCAGTCAGCGTAGATTTAAGCATGGTTCGGTCTCAATGAAGGTGGCTAGACACCTGACGCGTGGGCTCGGGGGCTCTTACGCGGGAGATACCTCTACGGATGGGCGGGGCGGCTAGTTCGGCCGCTTGTAGAACGGCAGTTTGCAGACGGCCGCCTCGATCTCGCTGCTGCCCATCGGCAGTTGGACGGTGTCGCCTTCGCTGACCGAACCGGGGGTGACGTACGCCATCGCGATGGGCACGCCGAGCGTCGGGCTCATGCAGCCGGACGTGACCGCACCGATCTGCGATCCGTTGGCGTGGACCTCGCAGCCCTGCCGGGGGGTGCGTTTGCCATCGATTTTCAACCCGACGAGTTGCTTGGACGGGCCCTCGGCCGCGATCTGCTCCAGCGCATCCTGGCCGATGAAACGCGGGATTGCCGGGCCCTCCTCGGCCTTGTCTTTGTCCAGTGCAACAGCGAACTTCAGCCCTGCCGACAACGGGTCGGTGTGTTCGTCGAGTTCGTGCCCATAAAGCGGCATGCCCGCCTCGATCCGCAGCGTGTCGCGTGCGCCCAGGCCCGCAGGCTTCACGATGCCTTCGCCCTTATCTTTGAGCAGCAGTTTGATTGCCATCGGCGCCATCTTCGCGCCGAGGATCACCTCGATCCCATCCTCGCCGGTATATCCGGTCCGCGAGATGATCATCTTCAGGATCATCAGGTTCTTCTCGCAGAAGCGATAGTTCTTGAGCGTCGGCACCTCCTTGGAGAAGCCCGCAATCTTGTCCATGACCTTCGGGCCTTGCACCGCGATCATCGCGGTCGATTCGGTCGTGTCTTCAACTTTGATCGTGTAGGCGAACTGCTTGACAACTGCTTCCATATGCTCGAGGACCTTGGCGCGGTTGCTTGCGTTGACCACGAGCATCCAGTCATCCGGGAAGCGATAGACGAGCACATCATCGATCACGCCGCCGTTCTCGTTGCAGACCAATGCGTAGCGGGCCTGGCCCTCGACCATGTCGCTGACCTTGCGCGCCAGCAGGGTCTCAAGGAACTTTCGCGCGTGCCGTCCGCTGATCCGCACCCGGCCCATGTGCGAGACGTCAAACACCGAGCCGCTGGACCGGCACTGGTTGTGTTCGTCGATAATCGACCCGTAGTGGATCGGCATTTCCCAGCCTGCGAAGTCGACAAACTTCGCGCCGTGATCGGTGTGGTAGTTGTAGAAGGCGGTGCGTTTCAAGGTGGAATCCTGTATTTATTTAGTAAGCGGTGATGCTGTCATTGTATGTAAATAGCCGCGATGCTACGCATCGCAGGTCTTCTCAGATCAAATTCAAACGATCCCCGGCGACGCGTAGCGTCGCGGCTATTAGGGGGTGCCGTTGTGCGGAGATGCCTACTCCACGACCTCGTACCGCTCGATGGTGAGCTCAGAGGGGTCGGTTCCTTCGTTGGTCGGGACGCCGAGGTAGATCAGCGACCGCTCGACAACCTTGCGAACCGCAGGTGCCGCGACAATGCCGCCGTAGTGGCCGACGGATCGGTCCGGGTCATTGACGAAGCAGCCGACGACGAGGCGCGGCTTGTCGGCCGGCGCACCGCCGAGGAAGGACGAGACGTAGCGATCCTGGTGGTAGCCGCCGGTCTCGAAGTTGGGCAGCTGTGCAGTACCTGTCTTGCCCCAGAGGTCGTAGTAGGGCGAGTTGGCTTTCTTTCCCGTCCCGTCGACAACCGCGTCACGCATCGCGAAGAGGGCGGCCTCGGCGGTGCGCTGACTCACGACACGCTGCGGGTCGGTTAGCGTGACGTTGTCGCCCGCCGGCCGCCACGCCTCGATACGTGGGTCGACCATGACCCCGCCGTTTGCAAGGACCGACATCGCGCGGACCATCTGGATGCCGGTCACGCCGACCTCCTGGCCCATCGGCCACGATCCATGCGAGTAGCTCTGTGCGCCCTTGTGCTCGTGCATGGTCAGCAGCCCGCCGACCTCGCCCGGCAGGTCAATCCCGGTCGGGCGACCAAAGCCGAATGACCGCATGATGTTGTAGATGTCTTCGACGTCGACGCGTGCGGCTACCTTGGCCATGCCGATGTTCGACGAATACTTGAGGATCTCGTGCCAGGTCCGCATCCCTTTGCCGTGCACATCGCGGAGGCGCCGGCCGTTGGGCATCACCCAGACGCCGCTAGTGGTCGTATCGATCCGCTCGCCGGGCCGCACGACCTTCATCTCCGTCAGGCCCGCCCAGACAAAGGGCTTGAAGATCGAGCCGGGCTCAAAGAGGTCGGTGACCGGCCGGTTGCGCCGCATCTCGTCGGTGACGTCGCCGAACGCGTTGGGGTCATACGTCGGGTACGTGGCGATCGCCAGCACCTCGCCGGTGTTCGGCTGCATGACGATGATCTGGCCGGACTTGGCGCCGAAGTGCTCGACGGTGTTGGCCAGCTCTTCCTCGCAGACCCGCTGGATATAAGCATCGATGGACAGGCGGATGTTTTCGCCGTCCTCAAACGGCACGTAGTCCTCGCCGTTGACCCACATGCGTCGGCGTTTGTAGTCGCGCATGAACTTGAACGAGCCCGGCTTGGCGAGCAGCCGCTCTTCCCAGAAACGTTCGAGCCCTTCGAGCCCGTCGCCATCGCGGCCGACAAAACCAAGCAGCGTGCCGGCCAGCGGCCCCTGCGGGTAATCGCGGACCGTGATGGGCTCGATATAGATTCCCGCAAGGTCCAAACCCTTAAATCGGTCGACCTGCTCGTCATTCATCCGGTCATCGAGCAGCACGTAGCGCTTGTGGCTCCGGCCCGACAGTTTTATGTCGATCTCAACCGGGTTGTAGCCCAGCTCGTACGCGACCGTCTCGGCGAAGATGGTGCGGTCTTCGATAAACAGCGGATCGCAGAACAGCCGGTAGCCGACACGCGTCGCGGCGAGGACACGCCCCGTGCGATCGATCAGCCCGCCACGCATCGCCGCCATGTGGGCGGTACCGATCTGCGAGTCCTGCAGCGCGACGATCTGCGAGTTGGGGTAGGCCTGGAGCTGGTACACGCGCCCAAGCAGGCCCACGAACACAATCGTCAGGGTGATGACGACGGTCCGGGCGGTCCACGACAAGCGTCGGCGACGCTGCTGGTCCAGCTCCGATTGGTCTTCCGGCGGGGTGAAGTCGGTCAGGCGGAAAGGGCCGGGCGCCTGTTTCGTATTAGAGCTTTTTTCATCAGCCATCTTGCGGGTCCGGCTGGTCGGGGTCGTCGGTCGGTGTAGCCGTGCCGCGGGAGATCGGCTGCATGTCCAGCCGGGCACGCTCGATCGCGTCACGCAATGCCTCGGGGCGTGTGAGCCTGGCGATGCGGACCTGCAGGTCCTTGATCAATTCGCGGTCGTCCTTCATCTGCGCGTGCGACTGGGCCATCGCGTGCTTGTCATTGAGCTGCTGTTGACGCAGCCCAAGCAGGCCCGCGCCGATCGCGGAGAGCAGGATCACAGCAGCAAGGTAGCGCAGGGTCATCGGCAGTCGGGAACGTGGCGGGACGGATTAGCGGTTAGGCAGTTTGAGCTTCATGCCGACGCGGATGTCGTTGGCGCTGGCGAGTTTGTCGCGGTTGGCCTCGAAGATCTCGTTGAATCGTTCGGGGTTGCCGAGTTTTTTCTCGGCGATGCGGTAGAGGCTGTCGCCTTCCTTGACGGTGTAGCTGTTGGAGCGGTCTCGCTCGATCTCATTCGCAAGCACGGGTGGCTCGTCGTCGGTCGCGCCGGCCAGCGCGTTGTTGGCTTCCTCGACAAGCTCAACCACCGGCTCGGCAGGGATCCGCAGCTTCATGCCCGCACGCAATTGCCTGGGGCTCTCAAGCACGTCGGCGTTCACGTCCATGATCAACTGCCACTTGCCCGCGGAACCGAGGTGCTCGGCCGCGAGTTCGCTCAGCGTCTCGCCTTCCTTGACTGTGACCATGCGGACACGTTGGCGGGCGGGGCGTTCGCTGTTGCCGGCGGCGCGGTTAGAGAGTTCGGAGGCGGGGTCGTTGGCCTCGGTCGATCGCTTGGGGATGACCAGGACGACGCCCTGCACAATCTCGCCGTTCGTCCCGACCATGCCGGGGTTGGCATCGCGGATGGATCGCCACATGTTGCCGTCGCCGTCGTAGTGCTTGCGGGCGATGGCGGTGAGGGTCTCGCCACTAGCGACCTTGTGCTCGATTTTGGCGGGCTGCTCGTTGATGCTCAGCCGTTCGGGGATCTCGACGTGTGCCAAGTCAGCCAGCGGGTCGACGCCAGGGCCGATACGGCGGGTGTTCAGTTGGTTGCCGGCGGCGAGCCGGGGGTCGTCGATCGCTCCGACACCAACGGGGTTGCCTGGGTTGCCGATGGGGGCCGCGGCGATGGGTGTGGTGTCGTCGGCCAGTGCCGAGCCGGTCTCACGGAAGGGCGGGGTGCCTTCGGCCTGTGCGCCGCCACCGGTGGGTGGACCATGACGCAGTTCGATCTGCTCGAGGCTGACCGCGGCCAGCTCGCGCGGGTCGGCCGGCGGGGTGGTGTCCGGCGTGTCCGATTCGCGGGTGAGGATGAACTCGGGCTGGTTGGTCGTCTGATCAACGAAGTTCGGCAGATCTTCCTCGGCCAACGCTTCCTGGTGCTTGGGTACCGAGAGGTAGTCCGAGACAAAGACGCTGACAAAAAGAATGACTCCCAGGCCAACAATCAATCCGACTTTCGTTTCACGAGCCATGCCATTTCATCCGTGGGTTGGGCCGCCGTCTTCCCTGACGGCCTAGCGATTCTAACGTCTTACGCCGTGGTCAGGGGCCTGCGTCGGCCGGGTTTTCGTCTTGCCTCTGATCGCCGAGCTTCTCTCGTTTGGCCTCTCGCCTGGCGACCCGCAGTTTCGCGCTGCGGCTTCTTGTGTTTTGCGCCTGTTCCTGCTCGCTCGCGGTGACGGGCTTGCGCGTGACCCGTGCCAACTTGCCTTGCTGCTGTGCTTCAAGAAACGCCCGCTTGACCAGCCGGTCTTCCAGCGAGTGGAAACTGATGATCCCAACGAGTCCGTCATCAGCCAGCATGCCCGGCAGCCGCTTGAGCAGCATCTCTAGTGCCTCGAGTTCGCCATTCACCGCGATCCGCAGGGCCTGGAAGGTGCGGGTCGCCGGATCGATCCGGCTCTTGCCCCTGGGCCCGTATGCACGGCGACAAATCTCGGCCAACTCTGACGTAGTAGAGATCGGCTGATCCCCCCGGGCTTGCACAATTTTCCGGGCGATCCGCCTGCTCAGACGTTCATCCCCGAAGCGGAAGATGATGTCCGCTAATTCGGTCTCCCCAAGCCGGTTGACGAGGTCCGCCGCGGTCGTCGGGCCGTTGGGGTCCAGCCGCATGTCCAGCGGGCCCTCGTGCTTGAATGAGAGCCCGCGATCCGGGTCATCGACCTGATTCGACGCGAAGCCGAGGTCCGCCAAAACCGCGTCAAATGAAGTGATTTCGGCGTCGCGCATCACCTGCTCACCCGCCGCAAAGCTCTGGTTGGCCAGGTGCAGGGTGACCCCAGCCGCCTCCGCGATCGGTTCCAGACGGGCCTTGGCATATTCGAGATTGCCCGGGTCCAGGTCCACCCCGACGTAGTGCCCGCCGGGCCCGATCCGCGGGATGATGTGCGCCGCGTGGCCCCCTCGCCCGAGCGTGCAGTCCAGCACGCCCACCCCCGGGCGATCGCGATCCAGGTCCAAGAACCCAAGAATCTCGTTCAACAGCACCGGGATGTGGCCGGGGTCATCATTGGCGGGGGCATCCATGGCCAGAGCTTAGCCCTAGAATAGGAGCCATGCCCAAACGACGAAACGATTTAGAGATCCGCAGCACCACCGTCCTCTGCGTCCGCCGGGGCGATTTGGTCGCCATCGCCGGTGACGGCCAGGTCACGATGAATAACGCCGTGGCCAAGGCCGACGCAGTCAAGGTCCGCCGACTCGACGAATTCGGGGCCGGGGGCAAGGGCGTGCTCGTCGGCTTCGCTGGCGCCGCGGCAGACGCGTTTGCCCTGCTTGAGCGCTTTCAGCGCCACCTGCAGGACTCGCCGCAGAATGTCAAGAAAGCCGCCGTCGAGCTCGCCAAGCAGTGGCGGACCGACCGGGCCCTGCGCCGGCTCGAGGCCCTGATCGTCGTTGCCGACGCCGAGGTCTCCCTGCTCGTCTCGGGCACCGGCGACGTTATTGAGCCCAGCGACGGGGTCATCGGCATCGGCTCGGGCGGCACCTTCGCCACCGCCGCGGCACGCGCGTTGCTCGCCCACACCGACCAGGGCCCGGCCGACATCTGCCAGCACGGCCTGGAGATCGCAGGCGACCTGTGCATCTACTCCAACACCAACATCACCATGCTCAGCCTGGATTGATGGCTGGGAGGGCGAGGCTCCCGCCGAGCCGCGCTTGAGAGAGGGTTTGCGGCTCGGCAGGAGCCTCGCCCTCCCGTATCGCTTGACGCCTTCGCTACCCAAGCTAAACTACGCGATCCCCACGCCCGTGTGGCGGAATTGGCAGACGCGCTGTCTTCAGGTGGCAGTGCCAGCAATGGCGTACAGGTTCGAATCCTGTCACGGGCATCAACGACCGCAACCCCGCTCAACAGGCGGGGTTGTTTTTTTGTGCGCACGCAAGACCAAAATCTTAACGCGATCTTAACAATCATCGTCGATCCAGGGCCCCGAAACCCCAGCGCGCACAACCGGCGCACCCCCGCGCACACGCTTGCTAAAGCCGCCTTTGGCAAAGGCGGTCTTGCTCGACTGCTCTGAATCATTCCCCCAAGACCGCCGACACCGTCGGCGGCTTTGTTTTATCTCACCCCTCACTTCAACCCCAACCCCCAGCCCCGCGCGCACAAACGCGTACCGATCACACCCCGCCCAACGCCCGCCAGCGCAGCTACTTCCCCGCCAACCCTTTGCCCCGCCTTTTCATGCACCGCGTGCGTGACGAAACAACCCCCGCCTGGGGGGAAATAATGGGGTCTGACCCCTTTTCTTCTCCCCCTTTGTATCCCCTTTGTATCCCCCCAAATCCTCCGCCGTGCTTTGCATACAAAGCATTACAAGCTCAACGAACATTCAATGCCGGCTGATTGCCTGCACCGCGTGTGTAGCAAATCAATCCGCGCTCAGCGCCTGCTGCGGGCTGGCGTGGACGATAAACGCGTTGGCGTAGGACTCGGTGCCTGGCTCATCGAAAAACAGGTGGTCATTGGTGTTCGTCGGCCCGGCGGCATATTGGGTCTTGAAACCCGTCGCTGTCTTGCTGAAGGTGGTGCTCCCGTCGTTGTTCTGGACGCTGCCTTCCCAACGCTCGCTGCCCGGTTCGGTCCATAGGCTGTGGAAGGCCGAATCGTTAACCCCCGAGAGATTGCGAACCGTGCCGGTATCCGAGATCGCCCGGTCGCTGAGCATCACCGTCTGGGCGTTGGCGGTGTCGCGCCATTCCTGACCGCGCCGGGAGGCTTTCCAACGAAAGGATGGGTCGGCCAGCGCCGTATAGCTCCACAGCGTCCCCGTATCACGCTGCTTGTTAAACGACAGCATGGCGTACGAATAGTTGTCTGGCGTGACGTTGTCGGTGCCAACCGGGATCGACGTGTCAGGCGTGGCCTTGTTTTCATCGCCGGGGCTGATCAGGTAGTCCGTGGGGTAGTAGTCCAGCTCGTAAAGGATCGCAAGCCGACGTGCGACGTTGACCCCATAGCCCGCGCTGCGATAGGTCGACCCCGACGTCTGGAAATGGCCAATGGTTTGATTACCACGGTAGGGCTGTCCATCACTGTCGATGCCGGGGAACCAGCCCTTGTTCTCCTGGGCGAAGGTGAACATGCCCTGGTGGATGCCACGCAGCTGCGTACTGTTCTGCATCTGGCGTGCGGAGGTGCGAGCCGAGCTAAGCGCAGGCAGCAGGATCGCGATCAACATCGCGATGATCGAAATGACGACCAGCAGTTCGATCAACGTAAACGCACGACGCATAGGAGAACTCCCTGATAAAGGCAACCAGTGGGGCAGACATTCCTGTCTGCCATTGGCCCAACGGGCCAACTATCGTGGCTTTGGTCTTCGACCAAACGGCAGACAGGAATGTCTGCCCCACTTTTTGAAATCAATAAGCGATTGCTTGGAAAGGCACCGCGCCCCTCTCGGGGCGCAGCACCACTTGAAGGAGAAATCTGGATTAACCACGCCGACGGCGCTTGAGCATGCACAGGCCACCGAGGCCCAGCAGAGCCAGCGAGCCGGGCTCGGGGACTTCCGTAACCTGAATAAAGTCCACTTCAAATGAATTGCCACTTGTTTGTGAATTTGAGTTAGAAGAAGCACCACCGATCGGATCAAGGCGGATACCGTTAATCGTGTTCGTGCCCAAAATGCTGATATCAACTGTCACGGTAAAGAACCCATCTCCAGAGTCCACTCCAGTGATTCCGGAGAAAGAGGTACCACCATTGACGCGGAAGTACGTACCCACAGAGTTGAATTCGGTCAGGACCCCTTGTGTCTCGGGTCCGCCATCCACCAGATCGTCGCTAGTTTCTTTGACACGGAAAATAAGTTTATCCCAACCAACGCTGGTTGTGACACCCATTGCTGATCCACCGGTTGCCTCTGTACCGATCGTCAGTTGAGGATCGTTACCGCTGGCGGTCCCGTCTAATGAATCACCGGTCGCGTCGAGATCTAGGGCATTTTTGGCAGTCCAGCCTTCCTCGCTCGCTGTGTTGAACTGGTAGTCAAGGACCACAATGCCCGCATTGGCTGAGAGCCCGGCCGTTGTTGTGATTGCGAGTGCGGTGAGTAGGTTCTTGGTGTGATTCTTCATGATGTTTCTCCTGTAAAAGGTTGAAAAAGGGGAATTGAAATTGAGACGCGTGTGATTCATTGATTACCTCCTAATTGGGTTGGTTAGATTCAAGCTTTGCCTCTGCTACATCCTCATGAGTGCGAAGCGTTTCCGTTGCGTGGTGGCCTCTAATGATTCGGGTCACTGCGGTTGTGCGGCGATCAATACGCGAGCCTGATCAATGCTTTGACTGCTGAACATTTTCAGCGTCAGCGTTCGCCGATCATCGCTGATCGTGAAGGTGTCATTCCAATCGGTGGTGTCGAGGCCCGTTTCATTTATTCGCAGGCCCGAGCGGTACATCCCCGGGTAGCGAATACCCGGGACGCCCAGGTCGCGGTGTGAATCGAACAGCGACTCGCCCTGGGCAATGACGCCCAGGATCGGCTGGTCGAAGCGGACCGATCCGGTGACGATCGGCTTCCTACGATCGCCTGGCGTATCGGGCGTGTTGAGTTGCAGCAGATAGGTATCAACGCGTGTCCCGGCGGGCAGCTGGATTTGCTCCTTGAAGCCGTCGGGCCCCTCTAATCGGCTCAGGGACACGCCTGTCGGTGCTGGCAGGGCAAAACCCTTGCGCTCAGGGAAGATGAGGATCTGCCCTGACTGGGTTTGTTCGAAAGCCAACCCTGTTGGAATCGCCGAGGCGTAGCGGACCCCGCCCTGGGTCTCAAAGCCCGGGTCTACGACGGACCAATCGCTGACGAAACGCAAGGCCAGACCGTCTTGAAACTCAATCTTGCCGGTGGCCGCATCAGAAACCGCCGACTGACCGGCCACCATTTTGACGACAGGCTCGTCCTGCGATGTATCGCTTGCCAGTGCTTGGACCTCGCCTTCAAAGACATGCAGTTTGGTTCGCTGGGTGTCAGCAACATCCACGCCGAAGCGTGTGCCCAGGTCGGTGATGTCCAGGTGCGGGGTGCGGACGAGAAAGCCCTTGGAGGATTCGGTCTCGCAGATGCCGACAAGCTTGCCGGTGTGTAGGCGGATCGCGTTGTCGTTGTCCGTCAGTTCGATGGTCGCGGGTGCTTCGAGGATCGCGATGGCGCCGCGACTGGTCGTGATCTCGGCGAAGCCTTGGGTCAGCGTTAGCCGCTGACCGACGGTCAGCTGGGTGCCTGGGCGCAAGGCGCCAGGGCGGACGTCGCCGCCCGGCTGCGATGCCCAGACCGCATCGTGCTCGGCGGTGAGCGTGGCGACGGTGGACCCGCGCGGCGTCGACTCCGTCGAAGCCGCGGGCGTGTTGGGATTGTCCGATGCGATCGGTTCGGGGTTCGGGGATTCGTTGCCGCCCCAAGGCACGAGCAGCACGCCGACGAGCAGGATGATCGCTGCGGCGTAGGCGTAGATCGCGACCTTGCTGGTCAGCGCGTGGCGGAGCAGGTACTTGCCGGCCGCGGCGAAGTCGTGGCCGGACAGTGAGCTGGGGTCTTCGGGGCGGGCGGGTTGCTCGGGCTCTTTGTGCAGCGGGACCACCATGGGCTCGGCGGCCTCTTCCGAAACCAGTAGGGCCGACATAATCTGATCGAACGTTTCGTTGGCGTCGGCCTGGGATGCGCTTGGCTTGGTGAAGGCGGTTTCGATGTGACCCTGCAGGCCCAGCACCTCGATGTAGAGCCGGCGGGCCGAGGGGTTGTCCAGCAGCCCTTCGAGTTCCTGAACCTGGGCATCCGTTGGTTCGTCGAGCTGCATCTGCGTCATCAGTTCGATGAGCCGGCGTATGGTTTGGGAGTGATCACTCATGCCCGGGCCTCATCTCGGAGTTGGCCGCGGACGCACAGCAGCAGCTGGCCGTACACGCGTTGGAGGCGTCGGCTGACGGTGGCGCCGGAGCCATGGAGCGTCCTGGCGATGGCCTGGCCGGACTTGTTTAACTCGAAGCGCTGGCGGAGGAGCTCGCGGTCGTCGCTGGGCACGCGTGACAGGCACAGCTCGAGCGCCTCGAGCTGCGGGAGTTGCTGGGCCTGGCTCATCTCGTCGAGCGTGCCGGCAAGCTTCTCGACCACCGCCTCGCCGAAGACCAGGCGGTCGCGTTTGCGGTCACGGATGTAGCTGAGGACCTCGTACTTGGCGATGGCAAAGAGCCAGCTGTCGAAGGGCCGGGCGGTGTCGTAGCTGGGCAGCTGCTCCCAGGCCTTCGCGGCGACTTCCTGGACCAGATCGTCGACATCCGACCGCTTGAACACGAACGAACGGATAAAGAGCATGAGCCTGGGCTGGTGCTGGACCAGCAGCTTGGCAAACTCGCGTTCGGGCAGGTTTTTGCTTGGCTGGGGCATCTTGTTCAGGCGTTCAGAAAGAAAACGGTCGTTGCGACTACCTGTAATAGCCGGATGCCTGCCAAGATTTTCATAGTCGCGCAAGAATACCGCGATGGGACTAATGAATGAAGTGGGGCGGGTAGGCCTGTGTCACGCCGGAGCGAAGAGATGTAAATGTGTTCCGGCGATCCGCCTGCTTGATGAAAGCGGGTGGGCGCGATGCACGCGAATGGATCCGCAACCTCGTTGGGCTCAGCCCCGCGGGTTGTTGCCCGCGTAGTCGCCGGGCACCATGAAGCTGCTTGGGCCGCCGACGTGCGGCTGGTCCTTCTGCATGTTGTTGTGGTTGATCACCGAGCCGTCGTCGGCCAGGAAGTTGCCGTTCGTCGCCTCGCCTACATCCAGATCAAAGCCCCCGACGCCCGTCGTCTCCTTGAAGGGCTTGGCGTTGCCCAGGTTCCAGTGGCTGGCCCGTGCGCCGCCGTAGCCGCCGGGTCGGATCATGTCCCCCGCGACGACGTTGAACCACATGCCTTCGTAGTCGGTATACCGCCTGCCCTGTTGCCAGCGATCGCCGAGCTTGTACATCCCCTGCGTCATCCCCCAGGTATTGCGGCCCTGGATATTCCACATCAGGGCGAACGGTTGCTGGCCCGAGTTCGTCCCGTACCAGAGGTTGGAGGTCTTGCGCATGTTTTGCCGGTACCCGTCCTCGACGAACGAGCACATGTACGTGTCGCGCATGCCGTTGACCCCGTCGTAGTAGTCCGCCAGGATCTTCACCATGTCGCGGTGCCCCGAGCCATCGTTCTGGTAGACCGCCCAGGCGTACTCGACGTCCCGGCCGTAGACCCCGTCGGCATTTTTTGAGTAGCCGGAGATGTAGCCGTTGGGGTAGTACTCCTTGTTGTCGACGGTGTACGCGAACACGCCGATGCCCACCTGCCGCAGGTTGCTCTTACAGATGTCCACCTTGACGCTGTAGCGCACGTTGGCCAGTGCCGGCAGCAGGATCGCGATCAGCAGCGCGATGATGCTGATGACGACAAGCAGTTCGACGAGGGTAAAGGCGCGACGCATTAAGAGCTTCCTTCAACGGTGCGCCAGCAGGGGGCGCGAAAACACCTGCCTCAATTCTATCGGCTCAAACCCGGGCCTTGCCGCACGCGTTTGAATCACTCGAGAGTTATCGAAGTTTCGAGCCTCTCACCGCAGCTTGCTCAACGGCACGACCTCTTCGTGCGCCACCTCGCCCGACTCCTTGCGGCCCTGCAGCGTGATCGTCGTGTCCTTGCCCGCCCAATC
>Ga0213866_10000405_pt1 | contig 35088 bp, 50 predicted proteins | sample PICome_11_FD_160079 | JGI IMG/M metagenome (GOLD analysis project Ga0213866, IMG submission 160079) | Coastal seawater microbial communities near Pivers Island, North Carolina, United States - PICO284 | ecosystem: Environmental > Aquatic > Marine > Coastal | place: USA: North Carolina... | reverse complement strand
TGACGCCAGCACCAAGATAGCCGAGGAATCTCTTGGGTGACGGGATGGTCTTATTATGCCATCAACACAGCTTCTGCTTCTTCTAAAGCATTAAATTCTGCTTCAGCATCTGCAAGAAGGTCTGCAACGAATGTATCTTCGCCATTTAAACAATTTAATACATTTTTAGAAGGCCAAGTATTATCCTTCACGTGCAGTTTGGACATCTAAATACAAATCGAATCCAGAATACCCCCATCAGAAATTTGACTGTCAATGAACAAGTATAAAATAAATATAATATAATGACTTGAAAATGTCAAGAGATTTTGCTTTTAATATAATTGTAGGTAATTTCTGTAATTTTACCTGCAATACCAAGAAAATGCTCCACAAACATACCAATCACCACAAACGGTAGTATCTCTATCATATTATCTCTCCTAAAATGTAATAAACGAAAAATTATTACTTTTGCTTTATTAAGTTTCTAAGCAAAGTCAGAACTTTATCCTGAATAAACTTTGCGTATGATGGTTGTGGGAGATTCCAACCAATAAACATCCCTATGATTATGTATAATATCGTTTCCATGATTATAATAAGTATGATATATATTTTAGTTTACACAAAGTATTGGAATAAAATGATTAGTCTCGCCAATACTTTAAAAATCCATGTTTTTTTAGATTTTCCTTTAACTCACCTATGTCTTCTTTTCGTATGACATCCTTGTGTTTATACGGCTCACGTGCTTCCATACCACTAAAATACTCATTTAAAATACTACATTCCACACGAAACCCCAAACTTTCAAATACACGGGTATATTCATTCACATCAAAACTACAAAGTTTCTCGGCCGAAATAAATTTTTTTTGATTATCGTTAACACACTTCATAATTGTTCTTTTTTGAAATCGAATCTCTTCAAATTCTTTCATAGTTTTTAAAATAAGACTAGAATCTACTCTAGTTTTAAGTCGTTCGGCAGAATTTCTCCACTCCGCAAAGTCATCAAATGAATTTTTACTCTGGGGTGGAGTGACGAAATCCTTCATTGTACATACTGCTTTATCTAGCAAATTTTCTCTGTCTATAAAACACATCCTTGGGTTTTCTTGTTTTAAAAAGGAAATAAGTTTTTCTTCTCTCAAAAAAACTTTTGTTGATAGTTTCATACAAACATTTGGTACTTCATCAAATGTCTTTTTTAACAAATCAACAATATTCATGCCATTTACATAATATGGGTTTTTATCCGGATAATATAGTTCGGTTTTATCTAATTTATTTATATCGTAACCATGTTTTTTTATCAAATCATAGATAGTACTAATGGTAAAACTTGACATTGAACATCCATCATTCACTAATATAATAGGACGATTCTTCATATTTTAATCTCCAAATTCATACCCGAAATATTCTATGTCTTTTGCGTATTTTTCCGCAACAATTTGACGAGTTTCGTCATCGTAATATTCAGTGTAGTGTTTGTGTTTTGTTTTGTTTTTATGTGGAAGTTGCTGTTGGGGAATTCCAATTTTGTCGCATATGATATTAAAATCTTCTTGGAGGTTTTCAAGTTTACCCACAAAATCCATAGAGTCAAAACTTTTGTTTATCATCAATGTATACATGGGAGCAAAGTGTCTGTCTTTTAAAATATTTTCTGACAATGTGATGGTTTTGACCCACTCATTAAATTTTATATTTCGTGGAAAGTGATTTAAATAATCAGAACAATTACCACCCTTACTACGAACTTTTTGCTCAAAGCAACTATATATACGATCCCACGGATTTCTCACAAATGCAAATTTAAAATATTCTAACCATCCTGTATGTGGTGCATCGTATTCATGGTAATCCCATTTACAATTTTTTTCAAGAATATGAACTATTGTACTACTCCCACACTTCGGAATTCTGACCCAACAATACTTTTCTTTATGAGAAGCATATATGTGAACTCCTGTTATGGTAGAGTGTCCTTTTAATAAATCTCCACTCATACAATTATCCTCAATATTTCGTTTATCTGCCATCGTTTATCTGCCATGAATATAATTAGTTGTTATAATAAGTTTTTGATATATTTATTCTCCAAATTCGTAATTGAAGTGCTTAATATCGTTTGAGTATCTATGCTTTACAATTGAAATTGATTCTTTATCATAGTATTTTGTATAATGCTTATGCTCAGTTCTATTGGTGACGGGTAGTGTTACACGTTGAATTCCAATACGATCACATATGAAATTAAAGTCACATTGTATATTTTCAAGTTTTCCAATAAAGTTACACCCTTTTACAAATGTATATTGGTCACCGTATTTGTACATCTGATATGGTGTTTTTATCCATTCATTGAATGATGGAAATTCTTCGTGAGAATGACCATTCTCTTCATGCCATTTCATTGCATATTTCCATACAGAAACCAATCTATCAAATGGATTTCTAACAAATGCAAATTTAAAATAAGATTTATATTCATCTTGTGTTAGTATATTATCCTTATAATACCACAATGGAACATGATGCTTATCGTATTTCCAGTTATCATTTATTGATGGTCGGGTTTCTACCCACCCATTTGTGTTGAATGGTAGAGACTCAATGCAACTTGTGGAACCAGTTTTTGCCACCCTTATATAAACAAATTTATATCTATCATTTATTACCATGTTTTTTATCCAAAATCATAATTAAAATAATTTAAATCAAGTTGCATTTTTTTAGTAACTTTTTCAAATGATTCATCACAATAATATTTTGTATAAGCACCATGAGTTGACCTATTTAAATATTTATTTTCATCAATACTAGGTATTTCAAGTTTTTTACAAATGGTGTTCATGTCGTTCCTATAATTTTCAAACCTTCCTATAAAATCAACTTCAACTGAACCATAACTGTCTATCATATAAGAAACCGAATTCGCAAAGCACCACGAAGGTGCATATTTTACAAAATCAATAAATTTTCCACTTAAATGTTTTATTCCGTAGAATTTTTTATGATTACGAAAATGTTCTTTTTTATTCTTATTTTGTGTAAAGTAGGAAAACCAAGATACTACCCGTTCATATGGGTTTCTAGTAAATGCTACTTTAAATTTTGTTTTATATGAATTCTCCATAAAATAACTCAGATCAATTATACCACTGTGTTTGTGAAGTTGTGAGTAAAATACTTTTTTACCTTCTTGTAAAGTTGGTGTTTTTTCTGCATCATGTATATTTTTTAAAAAATGAGTTTCTGCTTTAGTTGTACCCGTTTTAGGTACAGATACAAAAACGAAATTTTTGTTGTCTGAGATTACCATATTTTACTAAATTTGTTTTATAACCATATCCGTGGGAATAAAGTTATACATTCCTGTATGAAATTTACCTGCTACAGGTACAGGAGAATTTGCATAATCTAAGTAAACTATATCAGCACATCTCTGAGACCAATGACCATAGATAGTAAATCTTGCTTCAGTTCCTATTGTAGATAAATCCGAATCAACAAGTGTATATGTTTTTTCCCAACTTCCGTTTATCCACAATCCCAATAGATTTCTATTTTTAACTAAAGTAATATGAGTCAAAGATGTTTTCATTGAAGTAAGGTCTTTTTCAAGTAAACCAGGCCACTGAGTGGTTAGATTATCACCCCTTGCAATTAGTTTATTAAAAGCATTATTTTTCATGTACCATCTAATTCGTTTTGATGGATCTAAATTTTCAATAGAAAATAAAGGTGGATTGCCGGCACCTGCCTGTTGTGATTGTATAAAAAATGAAAGTGTGAAATTTCCCTTCATATTTATATTTTCAAATCGTGAATAACGGTCTGGTGCTTTAATTTTCATTATGTTCGTTCTAGCAACCGCACCCATTGGCATAGTAGATGGAGCAGCTACAAAATAACCCGTATCACCTGACCAAGTAGAATTATCAATTTTTCCATTCTTAGTTCTATATACTCTTACAAAATTATCGTATTTATCTTGCATTTGTATATGAAATGCAAACCTAGATGTGGCATCAGTAAAATCTAATGTATTATAACAGGTATAACGTTTTAGTTTTGAATTACCACCTATATTTAATATATCTTTTTGGGAAAGAGTGTGATCACAGATCCAAACATCTTTTAGTTGAGAAATATTATGACCAAGTATTTTTAATTTTTGGGATGTGTTATCAGAAAATATTTCAGGTTGAGTTCCTACCTGTTCCTGAAAATATTCTTGTGGACCAGTTCCTTTATCTACAAACAATTTTAAACCAAATGGATAACGATAAATATAAAAATCAAGTTCTGCTTCTGCTAAAACACTGTCTTTTGTTTCTCCCTGCGAATATTCATAGAAACTGACTTTGTTAACAAAGTTCTTAAATGCTATGAAATCTTCGTTGAGAGTTAATTCTGCATTATCTTTTGAAAAAAGTGGACCTGCACTTCTATTTGTCATTTTTGCTTTAAAATGAAGTGTCCAATTATCAGATGAATTTAAAATATTTTCATCATCAAATTCAACAAAAGATGTTTCATCTGTAAGAGTTACAAAAAATGTTTCATCTCCAGTTCCAGATGCAGCCCAACTACAATTACTTAAAGTTGCTGATAATTTACCTGTATATGATTCTACTGATTTTGTTACGTCTTGATCTTCTCCGTCAACCTGTGTTATATTTGGAAGATCATCCAGTGTCCACCTTCTTAAAAAATAAGGTTGTGGATTACCTGTTTCTTTACCTAACTCAAGTGTACCCGGATACTGTGAAACTTGCTCTTCGGTGGTAGCACCGTTACCAGTATTATCCTCCGCAATTCCTGCATCCTGATTTGCTTGATATAAATCTAACATTTTTTCGATAAAATTTGTTGGAATATATTGGCAACATGGAGGGCAGTCAGATGTACCATTTCCTGTATACGAATTCTGAAGTTGCCATTTTGAGACGGTCTGGTTACTTGAATCTAGTTGTGTAGGTTCACCACATACACTCACAATCTGTGTGATATTACCGTCTTCATCTACTGGTGAACATTTAATCGGATTGTCGTTACACATATTAGGTTGTCCAGCAGGTTCATTTGGTGCTTTTGCTACATTATCTGCCCACTCTTTCTCGGCAAGTGTTTTAGTTTGTAAGAATGCCCATAATATATCAATATCTTTTCCAGATACATCGTTATCTCCATCTAAATCAAAGTTTTCTCGTATACTACTCATTTTTTTCTCCCAGTTTTATTATAAATATAAAAATTTATGTTTTCCACCATAAATATTCATCTCTTTTGGTAAATTCTTTCAATTCATCACAACTCATTTCAAAATAATTTTTGTCATCTTTTTTTAAAATGTCAGATACATTCAAGGTAGAATGTAAATCAATTACCGGTTGCCAATGTATTTTAATTTTACTATCAATTGAAAGTTTTTTGTGCGAACATAATCCGATGAACGTATCAACGGGAACTCGTATTGAATTCTTTGTTGTAAATGTATAATGTTGCTTAAACACTAATTCACAATCATGGAGTGAAAGAGTGTCAACACGATATTGCAATGTTGGTATTTCATAATCCCCCATACCCGAAAAATCATGAGTATTATTAATTAGTATATTAGCAGCTCTGTCGTTTAACCAATATGAAGATGTTCCACAGAAAAAATTTACCAAATCACCAAGATGTTGCGTCCGGTTTGCAAGTTGTAATACATCATTATCACCGAATTGTATTTTATCTAGATTTTTTAATAAAAATTTTACAGAATTTAAATCTGCATCATCTTCCAATATTAAAACTGATTTATATTCGTTTGCTAACATTTCTTTCCAAATCAAATAGTGACTTAAATAACAACCAATTGCACCTTTACTTTGCGAAAAGTAAAAATCATTATTTGAATTTGTTGGATTTAATGTTAAGTTAAAATCATCATTTATAAATGGATTTTTGCGTGAATCTATTGCTTTAAATCGTACAAATCTTTCATCATTTAAATCTTCGAATAATTTCCAACGATGTATTTTATCATCTAAATTTACTACATAAATTTTATCTATTTTCATTTTAGTTTACCCACCATAAATTTAACGATTCAACGAATTTATCGAACTTTCGGTATCCAACTTCAAACCATTCACTCCCACCACCTTTTACCTCAGAGTTCATTTGACCCTCCATGTGTAGTGAAACTTCAGGTCTTAATTTTATATTCAAACGACTTGTTGCATTCAAGTCGGAGTGTGAGCAGTATCCAATAAATTTGTCAACTGCATATCTTATTGTGTTCAAAGTTTTAAAGTCGTGCGAGTCTACATAATAATTGTATTTATCATATATTACAGATTTGCTTTTATTAAACTGTTTCCGATCATAAGCATATTCAATAAAAATATCTGCGAACTCTGAAAAGTCATGTGTTTTGTCTATTAAAAGTTGAGCACCCTTTTTATTTACAGCATAACTTTCTGTACCATCGAACCAAAATGGTAATTTTTGTTCAGTAGTTCTTTTATTAAATTGTATTAATGATGGATTATCATCATTCAGAAATTCTGTTTCTAAATTTTTAGAAATTAAGTTACTAACATCAGATAATTTAGCATCATCTTCAAATACAAGTCCAAAATCTAAATTGTTTTCAATTATTGATTTCCAAAATGTATAATGACTCAAGTAACATCCCAACGCACCCTTGCATTTGCTGAAATAATAAGCAGAATTAATATTTGCAGGATTTAAATCTAAATTGAAATTAGTTTCAATTATATCGTCTTTACAATCAAATAATCTTGTATCAATAGCAGGTATGTGTACGAATTTGCTTGATAAACTTGTAAATTTATCAATGATCGTTTGTTTTTCTGCAAGAGATATTATAAAGTACTTAAAATCCATCGTTCTCCGTCTTATAATAAGTATAATTAAATATTACTTATTTTTGACGGAAAATTAATAAAAATTAAGACTTTACTTTTTCTTCTGTTGTTTCAACAATTTCTGACTCAACTTGTTCAGACTCACTAGATTCTTTTGATTCTGATTTTGACTCAGCCTGCTTTTTTGCTTGATTCAAAGACCAAACCAACTTGTCTGAAAAGAAATTTTTTGATGCATTGAGTTGTTCAAATCTAAAATTGAGTTGTTCAACTTGAGCATCTAAATCTCTGATATGGTTAACAAGAACCTTGTTGTCATCTGTAAGATCACTGAATTTATAATCACTTCCCTCGATTGTTACGGTGAAGTCGTTTTCTGTTTCTGTATTGCTCATTTTTTGTATCTCTTTCTTTATGGTAGGATTAAACCTGTTGTATCAATATATATACATGAATCATCTTTTTCTTCCAAGATTTTTTTCATTTTATTACTATATTCTTCCCATTCATCATTGTCAAATATAATATTGTGTTCATTTGCAAACGAATGAAAATCTACAAAAGAAGTAAAACTTCTTAATCTTTTATTTAATTGTTCACGTTGTTGTTCAGTCATACCAATAAATATTCAGTATTTTGCAAACATTTTAAATTGTTACCTCCTGCATAACTTACACTACTTTGTAAATCCATTGTCATTTCCGAAAGTTTTTCTAAATAACTAAGTTCATTACAAGGCACTTCTCGCAACACACCTTCTATATTTTTTGTGTGACCTTTATTAAATTGACTTGCACTTCCATAGTATCGTTTATAGCAAACATCTTTATACTCAGGTTTATAGTTTGTTGGACGAAATTGTTCACTCGTAAAAAATCCAGTTTGTAATGTTTTGGTAATATTTTCCGCAGGAGAATCTACACACTCTGCAAACATACCACCTACCATTACCATATCAGCACCTGCACTCATTGCTTTTGCAACATCACCATTACATTTTACTCCACCATCTGCTATCAAAGGAATGCTTGCGTTTGAAGCACACTCTAACATACAACTAAACATTGGCATTGTAAATCCTGTTTTATCTTTTGTGGTACACGGACTACCTTGACCAATTCCAACTTTAATCGCATCTGCACCCCATTCTGTAATATCACAAACCGCATCGGAAGTTGCTACATTTCCGGCAATAACAAATGTGTTGATTCCGAATAACTTACGAATTTCATTGATAGTGTTTTTCATTAATACACTATGCCCATGTGCAATATCAATTGTAATATAATCTACACGCAGATTATCTTCCGCAATTTTTTGTAATGTAGAAATATCGGATTGCTTTACACCAACACTAATTGAAATAGTTTTCCAGTTTTCTTTGTTGGCAGTTTTTACAAATTCATAGTTGCTTATGTCAAACCGGTGCATTATATAAAAGAATCCTGCATCGGACAATGACTTCGCAAGATGCGAATCAATGACAGTTCGCATATTCGCAGGAACCACTGGTAAATTGAACAATTGTTTACCAAACCTACAACTTACATCAATAGTTCCACGACTTTCTATGTTGCTCATTTTAGGCACAAGAACAACATCCGAATACTTTAGTAAAGGATTATTTTTATTCATTACCACTATAATACAAATAAAATTAATTTAAGTCAATTTTTATTTGTCTTCAGACTCACTTGCTGAATAAGAATATGAAAAGGATATACTTGGACTATTTGAATATGAAGCAGACGCAGAATACGACAAACTGTTAGTTGCTGAATAAGAATATGAAGCAGACGCAGAATACGACAAACTGTTAGTTGCTGAATAAGAATATGAAGCAGACGCAGAATACGACAAACTGTTAGTTGCTGAATATGACAAACTAATCGTTGACGAGTAACTATAACTCAAACTTGCCGAAGGTGTTGGGGTTGCTCTTACTAAAATTGATTTTACCAAAAACTCTTCACATACATTACCATCTACTAACAATTGTGTTGTAAATGAATAAGTTTTTTCAGCTATATGTACATCCTGACCAAATGTTACACTTGGATGTTCAGGTTTAAAATAATAATAAATTCGTGTACCATTTGTAATGCCTGATATACTATTACTATTTAGGTCTTTCCATTTATCTTTTTCATCTTCATCATAAATTGTATCAGGATGTTTTACATAAAACTTCCACATTGCTAACTCCGAACCACCAGTAACTACATGATCTAGTTTTACATTTGTTTTTGTTTTATCAACAGTCACATCAATAAATCCTACTCCATCTAATCCGTTTGGTATATCAATATTCTCTTCAAATTCTCCGTATTCACGCAAATTCAAATCATTTCCTTCGGCCAAGAGACACTCAAAACTAGAAAAAGAAGGAGTTTCGGTTTGAGAGTACGATATACTACGACTAAGTGATTGTGAATGTGAATATGATATAGACTGAGACATAGTACTACTATAACTTCTTGAAATTGTGTAAGAAAGTGATGGACTATAACTTGGAGATGGAGTTGGTGTTGGTTTCAAGACAGTTGCTTTAATTACAAATGAATCTTTGTTAATATCATCTCCTACTTTAAGAGAAACAATATAATAAAATACTTTATTTCCATTTTTGATTTCTTCTGCTTCTAGTGTTGAGTCACTTAATAATTTTACGGGGTCTAAAAGAAAGTACACTTTATCATTATTTTTAACAATAGGTGGTTCACTCAAATTTGCATTTATCCACCCATTTGTACGACTTACATTTGCATCGGATACTATATTAAAATACAATAATTTTAAATTGTTTTGATTCGCTATAAACTGAGGACTTTTTGTAATTTTCAGACCCGAGTTATTTTCGGAAAGTTTATCTAATTTTATTTTTACAAAATCTAAATCTGATAAATTTATATTATCAAAATCTATATCCTCGTATGTGCTTACTATTATATCGTCTATTGATCCAATGAATTCATTCTCAAATGAACTAAATGTAGGTGATTTAGAATACGATGGAGTAAGACTAGGTGTTTTTGTTTTTGTCGGTGTCAGTGACAGTGAAGGTGACAAAGAAATAGAAGGTGTATAACTTGGACTTTTTGTAGGAGTTCTGGTTTCGGTCGGTGTTGGAGTTTTCGTTGGTGTTGGAGTTGCACACGAATCCGGTTTAATTGTTTGCATTCTTCCGAAATTTTCGAGATCAAAAATTCTCCAACCACGAACTAAATAAGGAAACTCAACATCATCGAATGAAAAGAAAGCATATTTTGAAGGTTTCCATTCTGAATTTTCCGAATCTCTTTTTCTGTAATCAAGTACCCAATAATCACCTTGCCACCAAATTTGAGATTGTAAAAGTTTATTTTGTGGGCGAAACGGATCAGTTTGTACATCGTACATTGACCAATATAAACTTCTTCCATTGTATGTTCGGTCTTGTTTGTAATAATAACCTGTTAGATTATATTCAAAAGATTTTACTTCATGCACTACACATAAAATATCTGAATCAAAATAATCACATGACCTGTTCTGAACAAATACATCTTTTATTTTAGGTTGTGTAATGCGTGTCCAGTTTTCAACTTCAATAGGAGAAACTTTGTGTTCGTCTGAATAATATAAAGTTTTATACGGTGAGTTTTCTATTTGCTTATCTTTATACTGAATCTTCCAATTATCATCTGCATTGTCAAAAACAATTCTAGCATCTATGTTTGATTCGGAATTAAATACACCTGTATAATATCTACGATCATTAAATAGTTTGTCACTATCATCTCCTTCTTTAATAGCAAATGTATTATCAATTCGTATATCCTCGTTTCCACCGTCAACACATAACTCACGTGGATATGTATAATTGTCTATTACTTTTTTTAATTGTATTTTTAAATCGTAATTTATAAACATTCCTTGTTCTGGATTTTCGTCAAAATTTTTATATTCAAAAGTTTTTACATTTTCAGTTCCTTGTACACGGAAGTCTGACAATACCCAATGACCACCTAAACTCTTATAGTATCGTATTGTATATAAATCAACTCCTTTATCTTCTCCAGTTGATAATTTTTTTATGTAAATTGGAAATCCAAAATGTTCTTCTTCAGTAGCAACATACTCACCAAATATCTTTGACTCCGCATACTCGGACTGCTCATTTGAAATAACCAAAGTTTGTGGTAATTCGTTATCAACTGTAGATTCTAATACCATACATATAAATATACACTTTTTAATTACTTGTATTATTTTAAATTAGATAAAGAATTCTAAATACAAATTTCGATTTTCGTAATACTCAATTAGTTTTTGTGTTGTATTTTTATTTATTCTGCTTACAAAATACTTAGCATTTTTGTACGAGTTAAATTTGCTTCCGAATTTTTCATATGAAAAAAGTAATTTTCCGTCTTTTTTGTGAGTTGCAGAACTCAATTTAACTACTTCATAATCATGTGAATAGAAATCATAAACAATCTCACTTAAATCATCATTAATCTGAGTTATTTCAACGGAAATTGGTTTGACTTCGTCCCACATAATATCATATAATACTTAGTTATATATATGTAATTTACCCAAAAATGGATTTAGCAGATAAATTAACTTGGACAAAACCTGAAAAGGTTCTTACAAAATACGGAAGTCGTTGGAAAAAAAGATGTATACTTGAACCAGACTTTGCTTCTGGATTTTGGGCATTTTGGAAAACAAATTCTGATTATATGAAGAAGCAAGGTTATTCTGTTTCTAAAAATAAAGATACCAAAGATTGGTTTATTACACATTGGGCAACGAGTCGTGAAGATTTAATTGGTGAAGTACCAGAAGCAGAAGTTGTACTTGAAAGTGATTTACCGAAACGTAAAGTAAAGAAAAGCAAAGGTCTTCATCCTTGGCAAGTTGATGCAGTATCAAAATTGGCAGCTAGTATTGAAAAGCATGGTTCTGCTATGGACGGAAGTGATACAGGTGTAGGTAAAACATATTCTGCAATCGGAACTGCACGTGAACTTGGATTGAAAATTGGAATTGTTTGTCCAAAGGCAGTTCAAGAAAGTTGGAAACGAGTTGCAGAAAATCATTTCGGAATGGTACCTGAATTTGTTGTGAATTATGAAAGTCTTCGTACAGGTAATCGCAAAGCAATTGGTACTTGGAAAATGATTGCCAATAAAAATGGTGGAAGACGAAAAAAAGTATTTGAATATTGTATTCCGAAAAACACTTTAATTATTTTTGATGAAAGTCATAAACTCAAAGGCAAAACATCTTTGAATAGTAAACTCGGCATCTTCGCAAAAGAACAAGGATATAAAATTCTTATGGCAAGTGCAACTTCCGCAATTAATCCGATGGATATGCGAGCAATGGGTTATATTCTTGGTTTGCACAATAATACAAGTTTTTGGAGTTGGGTTCGTAGAAACGGATGCTACCAAGGACGATTTGGTTATACTTTCAACGGAGACAAAGAAATTCTTCGTAATCTTCATAAAGATGTATTTTTAGATAGAGGTATACGTCTTCGTAGAGATGAAATACCAGGTTTCCCTGAGTGTGATGTTCATAGTATCGCATACGACATGGATACCACAGATACCAAGCAAATAACGCAAGTGTTCTTTGAAATGAAAGCAGAACTTGAGAAACTCAATAAAGTTGCGAAAACTGAAAAAGAAAAACAAGCAAATTCTTTGGTGGTGCAATTACGAGCAAGACAAAAGTGTGAACTTATTAAAGTTCCATTGTTCGTAGAACTTGCAGAAGAAGCAATGGAAAACGGCATGAGCATCGTTTTGTTTATGAACTTTAAAGATAGCATTGATGCATTGGCAGAACGATTAAAAACTAAATGTATCATTGACGGAAGAAACAAACCCAAAGAACGTCAAGCAAACATAGATGATTTTCAAAACGATAAAAAACGTGTCATTATTGTTAATGCTCAAGCAGGTGGTGCAGGTATCAGTTTACATGACCTCAATGGAAAGTATCCAAGAATGGCATTAATATCTCCAAGTTATAGTGCAATCATTTTGAAGCAATGTTTGGGAAGAGTTCACCGAGATGGATCAAAAACAAAAGCACTTCAAAGAATCGTTTTCGTTGCAAACACCGTTGAAGAAGAAGTTTGTGAAAAAGTTAAAGACAAACTTCATAATCTTGATTTAATCAACGATGGTGTATTAAGTTTAGACAACGAAAAGTTGTTTGAAACAAAATAATTAATTTTTAACTTTTCTTAACTGCCACCATTTATTTTTACGAGTTACATTTATGTAATCTACTTTATTGGTGAATTTATTTGATAAATGATAAGTCAACAAGTTCTCACTCTGTGCAGGAAATCTTATATTGAATTCATTTTTTCTATCACGTAAAACTCTTCTAGGGTATTTTGTTGGATTTGTCAATATATCACCTACGGCCGTTTTATGTATAATCGTGCGTTCTTTAAATTTTTTTAGATTTACATAATCATAATAATATTCACTCAAATTACACACAACTTTCATTTTGTCATAAGGTCCAATAAAACTTTGATCAGTAACCGTTACGTATTTAATACAACATATCTTATTATCATACACTGAACACTTAATTACTGTATTTAGTTTTTCGGCAAATATTTTTATGTCCCACCTACTTCTTACTACACAATCAAATTGTATTTGATTTTTTTTGCTGAAATTTTCCATCATTGTAAATGCTTCTTTAACTAAAGTCCATTGTGCTAAAATTCTTCCATCATATCCATCCGCATCTTCTGTAATTATATCAGTACACACTTCCAAATCATCTAAGTTATATTTTTCAACAATTCTTAAATCTACTTTTTTATCATTCTCAATATCCAAGTGTGTGTGCCATGCGGTTTTATCCGTTCCTTGAAAATCATAACATATTCCAAAAAAATAAAACTTAAAGTTTCCTTCATTTTCAAGTTTTCTAATGTCATTTATATACTCAAGATAAGTATATTCACGAATTATACCTGGTAATAGTATTGCTACATTTTTCATTTATTACGATTTATTAAAACAAATGGATTTTTTCTAGCAACCCGAATAGATGTATTTGAATGAAAATGTTTTTTAATTAGAAAGTTTTTTTCATCGTCTGTGATATCCAAACTCTCATATAGAAAGTGTAATGCGGCTCTTTTTTTTCGTTTATATTCTTTTGGTTTATGTGCAGCGAAACGATTTCTTGCATCGGGTATTGCGTCTATAAATGCTTCATTATATTTTGCATGATAAACATACATCAAATCACAAACTGCTTTATTTTTTGACCAGAATTTGTAAGGTTCAGGATATAGAAAATTAAATTTATCAAATTGTAAATCAAATCTCCAAATATGATTTTTATATATTAAATCAAACCTAGTATTAATTATTAAATCATAATCCTCTGTATTATACAATTTTGCTCCTTTCAATATCGAATTAGTCAAATCATATTTTCTTGGTTTGAATCGTTCAAACATATACTTTTTTGGTTTGAGGTATTCGACTAATTTTTCATTTTTTTCTTTACCCGCACAATATGTGTGAAAAAAAATATCAGGTTCGTTAAAATTGTTAAACAGTACCTGCTTGTTATTTTCATAATTTAAAAAGAAATTAGAGTTTACATCAGGTTTTCCCCATCTTAATATTTTAGGGTCTTCTCTGTAATAATGACCACGATAAACTATCGCAACTTTCTTTTTTTTACATTCTGCACGGATATCCATTTGTTGATTTATACCAAACTTCTTTTTGTAATAGGTCTTCTGTTTGCAGGATAACCTTTCATATGTTCACCCCAAAATCCAGGTGCAAACATTTTTTGTCTTATTTTTCTAAAATGGGCATCCTGTGGACTTTTCTTTTTACGAGTTGATCCATCTCTGCGTGGACTTTTAAATTCCATCGGAACATATCCACATACCCATTTGTGTTCTACCCACGATCTTGCAAATAAATCCCTTTCATCTTTACCAAGAAAGAAATGATGTTCATCCCAATATTTCATTACTTTAAGTCGTTCTAAATGCAATACCAAAGGTCCCCTCATGCAAGTTTCTCCGACAAAAAATGTATCTCGTTGAGCATCCCATTCAGGTTCAAGTGGTTGTTCCATTTTACCACCCAATTTACCAGGACCGTTCCAAGGACGAAATAAATGACATCCTCGTCCAGATACACCAAGTACATCATCAAACTTTTCAAAGGGTCTTGTGATACTGTCATTGTATCCAGTTTCTACCATTTGCATATCCGGTTGTAATTGCAATGCATATGTACCTCTTGCCAATCTAAATCCAATATTATCACATGGAGTTTCGTAAATAGGAGTATCTTGACGAATTACTATTGCTGATACAAACGGAGGATTTTGCTTTAAAGATTCAAATAAACCAATCACTTCACTTTCTGTGTCATCTATGCAATTATCAAGTATTACAATTATTTCATATGAATTTGTAGTGTGTTCAAAATATGTCTTCATATTACGAACTATAATATCATCTTGATTGTGTATAGGTAGTATCATAGAAAATTTAGGTATTTCTTCACTAAATTGCTCACGATATACGCAAACTGCTTGAGATTGTCCAGGAACAGGTTTTGGGTCATTTAACATTACACCAGGTTTGTAATAATTCTCATGTAATAAAAAGGTATCTATTTCTTCTTTTGTTTTCATTTTTAATTTATTTCTAAGATTTGTATTTAAATAAGTCAAAGTCTTTTTCAAAATACATATATACTAATTTTTTTGTATGTGTTGTATAAAAATCCATGTACTCACTCACAGATTTATTACTTTGTTTTGTAGATTTATTGGTATTGGCCACTTTATGTTTTTCAATACCTACATTTTCACAAATATACTCATAATCAGATTGGATATTTTCAAGTTTTCCTATAAAATCAACTAACACATTTTCATTTTTGTCAGTAACCCAATCTGACTGAATATTAGAATGATAGTCTAGTGGAACTAGCAATCTATCATCTGTATCGACAAATCGTTCTACAAATGACTCAAATTCAGTCGGTATTTTTTTAATGAACTTATCATGCTTCTGCACAAAATGTTTTCTTTTGGCAAACATAACATATAATGATACCATGTAGTGATATGGATTTCTCACAAACGCAAATTTAAAATAATCATCCCAAATGGATTTCTCACCCTCATTCTCTAAAAATGTCTTATATTGATATGCAGTTATATGTGACTTCCACATACATTCATAGTGCCACTTTGCCTTTGCTCCAATTTCACTTACACATCTTGCTTTATGATTCTTGTTCGTGAAATTAAGTTTTCCTTTTTTTATAGATGGTATGCATCTTTTCACATTTCCTAAAATTCGACGTGGATGTTCTACTGGTGTATGAAATTTTCTCAATGAAAATTCTACACTTGTTCCTCCTGTTTTTATGACATGGGAAAAAATGAATTTATATTTTTGACTAATCATCGAATCTGTAATTAAACATTTCTATTTCTTCTTTATATATACAAGCAACTAAGTCTTTTGTGCGTGAGTTGTAATATTCTTGGTAAGGTTTATGAGTAGATTTATTTTTGTGTGGCAAAGGTGTATACTCTACATTTATATTTTCACAAATAGTTTTCAAATCATTATTTAGATTTTCAAATCTACCAATAAAATCAACCATTGAGTTTCCGTCTAAATCTTGTATATGTGTTAATTGAGGTAAGGTATGCCAAATTAAATTATGGTTATATGACTTATATGGATAATCATCTAAAAATTTATCAAACTGATCATAACTTTTTGCACGATTTTTCCAACACGACACCATACGATCCCACGGATTTCTTACGAATGCAAATTTAAAATATTTATCCCATACATCTGTATAATTTCTTTGGATTCTCCATGATGTTCCATTGATGTATACACCCGTTTGGTCATCATTTGTTCCGTCAGGTGAATGATACTCGGCAGGTTCAAATTTCTTCTTACGAAAATATGTACGCATAGACATTCCCGCCGTTTTTGGTACATGAATAAATACTGCTTTATGAATATGACTAATCATTGTTGAAATTGTATTTAAGTAAATCTATGTCTTTGGTAAACATTTCACCAACTTTATTTTTTACATCATCATCATAAAATTCTGTGTAATTTTGAGTTTTGCGTTTTCTTGATTTATTTCTTTTGGGTAAAAGTCTTCTGTCTACTTTTATTTTGTCACATATTGTATCGAAATCTGCTTGTAAAGTTTCGTACTTACCAATAAAATCTGCCATAACATTTGAATTTTCGTCAAGAATATAAGTATGTTGATTTGGGTCCATCGCAGTAAATCTAACTCTACCTTTTTTCTTAAACTGAGAATAAACCTTATTAATAAATTGTGCAAATATCTCTTTATCATTTCCAGTGAATCCAAATTTTCTTATATAATGACCCTTTCTGTAAAAGAATTGGGAAACCATTTTATCCCACGGATTGCGTGTGAAAACAAATTTGAAATACGAATTAAAAATTTCGTCTCCATGTTCTTTTTTATGCTTTGATAAATGCCAATGTTTTTTATTAGGACGAAACCAAAAAGGTTCTACATACATATCAAGTGCTTTACATACAGAAGTAGAACCAGTCTTAGTAATCTCCGCAAATATAAACTTTTTTTCGTGACTTATCATTATGAGAATATAAATATATAATTAGTTATATTCTGTATTAAAATGTGTAATTAAACTCTTTAATATCTTCGTAATAAAATTCAGATACTAAATCTTTTGTGTAATTGTCGTAATATTGTTTGTAATTTTGATTATTTGAAGATTTATTAGCATGGGGTAATTCTACTTGTTCTCCAATTAGTTTGTTACACACATAAGAAAAGTCGTTATTTATATTTTCAAACTTTCCTATAAAATCCAATTTAGTTTTAGTACAATCATATATAAATTCAACTTGTGGTCTCATGTGTTGTTCAAAACTCATTTCTTGCCAAGGAAAGTCTTTTTCTAAGAATTGTCTGAATGTTACATTGTTTCTAACAAACTTTTGATTAAAATTTGGATGTGAAAATCCATTTTTAACATTCCCAGGACCATTTACAAAGTTTCCACCTTTTTTTATTCTCCAAATATATTGAGACACACATCTATCCCAAGGATTTCTTACGAATGCAAATTTAAAAAAAGAATCGCACATTTCAGATGTAATATAATTGTGAGTTAATAGTTCATGGCAATTTGCGTGTTGCTTGAATCCTTTTAAGTTTTTATCATACCCAAGAAATCCTTTTTTACAATACCTTCTTAAAGCATTTTCTATACTTGTTCCGGCGCACTTAGGAATATGTATAAAAATAAATTTGTGAGATTCACTTATCATTTTTTACAAATATGCTTTTTTATTCTTGAAATTGCAAGACACATATCCTTTTCCCATCCCCAAGGTCTTGGTAATTTTCCTTCTAATTTAGGATCGAGTTTTAGACCATATTGCTTCGCATACTTCAAAAGCATATTTGTTAAAATAGACTGATCGTGACGATGTGCTTCATAATTTTCAAACTCATCAACACTACTTTTAATATCTGTGACTATCATAGATGGATGTGTGCAATATGAATACCACTCATTTACAAACTTTCTTACGATAGGTTTTTTCTGATATATACCCCATGATCCATTTGCCTGACGGCTATTCCAATAATATCTAGAATCGCAATCCATTACTTTGAAACAATCTCTTTTTGTGAATCTTTTATTTGCAAATGGTCCAAAATTGACATAAAGTCCACGATGGTTATCTTGTACATATTCACAAAACCATTTTAAATCTTCATTAATTTTAAATGGATAACAATCTCGTCCTGCGTCGTGATATACAACTACATCAAGATGATTTATTTTTTTTAAAGTTTCTTTTATGACATACGATTTCCAAATATAGTATTTTGCTTTGTGAATTCTAGGATATACACACTTTACATCTTTTAAATAACTATCTATTTCCTGCATTCCAGATGATATGTCATTTCCACGCAGTTTTATAACTTCATCAACATTACCATACTTTAAAGCATCATCACATAATTGATCTTGATTTTTATAAAACCCCATCGCATCGTGTGTGGCATAAGATAAGAAGTATACTTTCATATACCAAATAAATATCTTAAAAATAAAAATACTTACGATCCGAAGACGATTTCAGAGCAACTATGACCCTTATAGTTAAACCAGTGTGGATGATTTCCTTTTACAAACTCGTACATAACTTCATCTTTCTCACCTTTGTATATCTTACGAGTTCCTAAAACTGGACTATAAACTTCAGCAGTTGGACTAAGAAAAGCAGCCACCCAACTAAAACTACTATTAGCACGAAAAATTGTACGAGCAAAATATAATCTCAAAAAGTCAGGTAACCAATCGAATATAATATCTGGTATATCATGAGAACCTACAGGATATGTCCAACCTGCAGCTTTGTGTTCAGGTTTACCAACACCCCACTTACCAGACCAGTCATCGGTTGTCCACTCTACCTTATTTGGATCAAACCCGAATTTGTCAAAGGTTTTTAAATAAGCATTTTTACTAATAACACTATAATTCTGCGGATTATTTTGATTGTACTGAGGACAACTAATATCATCACGTCTTAAATGTGCTATATCGTATGTTCCCTGTTTATCTTCAAGTCGTTTGTAAATATCTAAGTTTTTAACTTCGTCTGTGAACTCAAACCATTTTAACATCTTTTTCTCGGAATACATTGAAAATACCTCACATGAGTGAACGCATAAACTATCAAACCAACGATTGGGTGATCCAAATTCACGTGCATGATCTGCATTAACATATCGTATATTACAATTTTTTCTACGGTTATATTCACCAACTGCGTCTCCACGGGCATCGATATTATCAAATTGAGGCATAGTCTGATTAACTGCGAGACGTAATTCATCATCGTCAATTATTTTGTACCCGTCATCTTTGAATAAACGTGTTCCTTCCCATTCACTCGGAATATAAAAGTCAAGTCCACCTTTTTCTGCATACGACCTTCCGTACATATAACTGAAAACACGATTGCCGAAACGACCGTTCCAGTGAACCATTATTAATTTTCCTTTTTCGTTTTTAGGACTTGATTTTATTACTAATTTATTTGTTTTAGTTTGACTATTCATTTTTGGTTTCTCCTTTAAATCATTTTTAATATTAAATTCATAACAACTGTGTACTCCTTTTACTGCCATCCAATGTGGGTGATTTCCTTCCACAAATTCAAAATCTTTTTCTTTACCCGGACAATACTCATGTAACCAAGGTGAAAATACATTCGAATTACCGATCCATCCTGCCCAAACACTAAAAGAACTATTTGATCTAAACAGATTTCTGGCAAATACTAATTTTAAAAAATCGGGTAACCATGAAATCTGCCTTCCTTGTAAAATTGGTATTTTTCCTTCGTATGAATATCCAATATTTTTTTCATCAGATACCCATATAACTTTATTACGGTCTACATCAAATTTGTCAAAAGCATCCCAATATGACCGTTCACTTACCATGCTATGACCACCTACATATGATGCTCTCGCAATATCAGTTCGTCTAAAATGGGCAACATCGTATGTTCCTTGTTTGTCTTCAAATTCTTTGAACATATCAGTATTTTTTAACTCATCTGAAAACTCAAAGTATTTTTTGATTTCCGAAAGTTTTATTTTCCGAAAAAACCAATCAACATCCGTGACTAAACTATTGTATGCTATATTTGTTTTGCCATATGTTTCTTGTAAACATGGATCAATAAACTCAATATTATCATTAAATTTTTTATTATACGCATCAAGTGTCTTTTTATTTTTTCCAAAGTCTTCACATTCATATGATCCACCTGCGTATGTAAAACTACATTTTGAAAAATTAGAATCGTATTTTGGTGCTGGATTTTTAAAAATAACTTCTCCGTCCCATCCAGATGCAGGTACATAAAACTTTGCACCAAATTTATCTTCTATATGCTTACCATACAAATAGGAATGACAACGGTTTCCAAATCTTCCGATCCACCCTGTGCATATAACTTTCTTTTTCTCCACTTATGACAAACCTTTTATTTTGTATTAAAAGAGTCCGGAACAACAATGTTGTCTAAATCAGTTTCTAAATTACTTGACTTTAAAGGTTGATAATGCTTGTTGGTTCTATTGAGTTTAAAAGCATAATTTTTAATGTTTGCTTCATCTTGTGTTAGCAAACCTTTTCCTATCAATTTTGTACCATCATACAAAACGAAAGTTTTTAATTCTGTTTGATCAAACTTTTTATTATTCATCTTCCCATCCGTTTGTTTTATCTAGTTCTGAATGCACATACCCACATTTAAAATTGAAATTATTTGAAAATAACATAAGTGCCACTATAAAGTACGGTTCCCATGTTAGAAATCCAAGTGAATAAAATGATATAAATGCAACACAAATTGTTGGCATAAATTTATTTAATGCATATTCTAAAAACGTAAGAAACGATGATAAAAATGTATCTTCATTTACAGACGAATCTTTTACTTCGGTTTTTTCATTCATAACTTTTTAATTATTAGTTTTTCTATTGTACATGACACATCTTGAATATAACTTCCAATGTATCCGAGAGTTCTAAATATATATATTAATGGGTTTCTAAATAAAATTGAATAGATTTTGTATGATTTAGAATTGTATCTTTTTGCCCGTTTAATTGCAAGGTTTTTTATTTTTTTATCATGTTCTAAACGTTGAGTGTTATCTATAAACAAAAGTTCATGTTTACATGATACAACATATCCATTTTTAAATTCAAAGTTTACTTTTATAGAAGCATCTATTTTTTTTGAAATAATCTGCGACTCAATTACAAGTTTATCAGAATAATCTACACGCACCCATTCTGTATTTTTAATTCTAGCATAATCTGTTCCGTTCCAAATAACACCTGGTTCACCTATTTCACTTTTATCGACTTTTTCGTATTCAGTTACATTGTGACAAAGTTCTCCGTTACCACGAATAAGAAACTCACCAACTTTTCCATGTATGGCATCGCACAAAAATGTAATTGATTCTACTTCACGGTCTAATTTTTCAGAATCTTCCTCGGATAAATTGATGTTATATTTACACTTTATATAGTTATACATTGTTTATATCATAGTAAATAAATTATAAAAAGTCAAGAACTAAAAATACCAATTTTTATCATCATCTGATAAATCATCTTTTTTGTAGTTTTTTAGCATATCTGAAATTTGATCTTTTAATTTATCAGCATATGCTCTGTCTTCTAAATACTTGTTACAATAAATTAAAAGTTTACTTTCGTCATTTCCGAGCAAACTTGCTATTAGTATTGTTAATATATTGTATAACTCTGGATTATCGTCTTTTACTTTTTCGGCAAGTTGACTTAATGTACAAATCTCTATTTTATACTTAGGATTTAATGATACCATTTTATTTTCATCCTTTCTCATAAACGAATAACGACTCATAATTTCCAAGAACCAATTTCTTGGGACTTCGTTTTGTTTTCATTTGTGTTAGTTTTATTTTATACTTTTTTGATTTGCCAAAAATTTCATCAGCAACTTTTGGCATATCATTTGATAGCATATATGTAAACCCAAAATAATCTGCATAATCTTTTACCACAAATCCAATTTTTGATTTCTCTGCCATAACCGAGTTGCATAATTCCAAGGTGGGTTTCCAATAATTTTTTAACCAATCTGTATAAGTTTCAAAGTTGTTTATGCTTTGTTGCTCACCTTCGTATATTTCAAACTTGAAGCACGGAGGACCAAATAATACTGCATCAAAATTGTTTCGGTATTCTTCTGTAAAGTTGTGCGTATCATTTAATTTTTCACTTGGACAATTATACAATTTTACTGACTTATTTCCGTAATCTAAAAATGGATTTTTCAACGATTCATAATAGTCGTGAAGTTTGTTTCCGTTAGTTACTACATCATCAATAACATCTGTTGATACAAACTGCTCAAAGTTGGTTTGATAATATGCTAACTGATAACTATTCCACCCCATTGTTGGTGCAAATAAATTCTTACCTTCAAACACGGTGTTTAAAATACTCGCATAAGTATTCGGATTGAATATGCTTGGTTTAGAAATAGTAGACATAACAGAACTCCAAACTGATGTCATATTTTTGTCTAAAAAGAAATTGAAACTAGCAGGACCAACAAAACTGTTACGAAGCAAATGCCATTTGAATAAACACTTCAAAATGCTTTGACAATCTTGAAAATCATTTTTGTGTAATCTCTTGGTGGAATATAAAGTTTTATAATTTATATTTCTTAATATACGACTGGTATCTGAGTTAATTGTTCCGTCAAAGTGATTGTTTGCCTTACACGGTACGACATGAAAATTCATTCCACTTTTTAAATTATCAATTTCAATGTAATGTGAGTACCAATCATATAAAGTTTCTTCACGATTCTTTACAAACATATCATAACAACTTTCAATGAATTGGTCAGTTACATAATAACGAAAATCTGCTTTACCATATTTTAATATAAAATTTTTGACATTATACCTTGAAGCAGGCTTGGTAATATTATCCATATCCATTCTTGCATAATTGGTATATAACACCCCAAGTTGTTCTGAATATGTAGCAAAATCAATCTTTGGTTCAAGTTCCAAAGAGTCCACAAAATCATCAAATGATACAATTAGTTCTCCTTCGTTCGACATTTTTTATCTTCTTCAATTATTTTTTGAAAGCATTCGTTGTACAATTCTAATTGCTCAACTCGGTCTTGTAGATACCGTACATATAGTAAGCACTTTTGCATTTCGTTTGCGAGATGATTTTCTTCACCAAAATCTTCTTTGTGCATTTTAACCCACTTCCGCAAAAAAGGGAGATCGGGTTTCATTTGTTGATCCAAATCCGTTTTCATATTCTAATATTCTTTCTGCTATTGACTTCATAACAGGTGGACAAACTGCATTTCCTATTTGAAGCATTTTACTTGTTTTTGTTCCGTATAACTTATAGTCACTTGGAAATCCCATCAATTTAAGATGATCCTCAATGCTAAGATGTGTAAATCCTGTGAATCTAAATCTCTTGGGCATTTCTCGTCCATCGTACCACTTTAAAGGTATTCTACGCACCGTAGGACACACTTTATCAAGTGGATATACCTTAGAGTTGTATCCATCAAGAATACCACATCCTTCAGGTTCCACGACATCTGATATAACTCGTTTTGGTTCAGAGTTTTCGGTGGGTAATTTAAAGTTGGATACAAAGTGACGTTTTCTTCTTTGTGGCAAACCAAAGTTTTGTGCATCCAAACAAACACCAGGCATTGCTCGTTTTGCTCCTACTACATTTTCCCATACCCAATACTTTGGATTTACTTGTTCTACAATTTCCATAAATCGTTTTACAAGTGAATCGTCATAATCACGACTATAATAGTTTGCCTGTGAAAATCTTTGACACGGAGGAGAACCAATAATTACATCACACTCAGGTAATTCAGATGCTTCTATTAAATTGATGTCTTTACACCATACAGGACAATCAATATTTAGTTCGTGTGTTTTGCAAGCATCTTCCCATAGATCAACTGCAAGAACCATGTTCAGACCTGCTTGTTCTATTCCAAGGGATGAACCCCCACAACCACTAAAGAAATCTATTACTTTTAATTTGCCCACATTAACTTATAGTTTTTATCATTAAATACTATTTCGTCTGTGGGTGCAAGTTTATTCCATCGTGTGTATAGTCCATTAAAAAATCTAATGTAAATTCCATCTGACTTTTCTTGAACACCTGAGATACTATGTAGTTTATCTCCATCAACGAGTTGAGGTAACTCAGTTTTTAATTCTTTTAATGTTCCATCACGCCAGTGTTGGTTATATGTATCAATCGTATGTTTTAGTTTTGTATATGTTTCCATCTGTTACTTCGTCCTTTCTAACAAAAACGTTTTTTGAATTTGAACTTACTCTTAAATAGTAGTTTTCTGGATCATTCAAATCATTATAAAACATTTTTGCTTCAAAATAGTTAATTATTTCGTGTGTTTTTGCCTTGCTTTGATTCAAGTTCGACTTGCCATTTCGGTCTAAAAGCATTTGGAAAAATTTCTGTATAATTCTCTTCATATTGTTTTGTTACTTGTCTTGGTTTATCACCTTTACCACTATCTGTCTTGCCTGTATAAATGCTTTTTTCACTCACATTGCAATTAGGATTTGCCCCACAACATTGTTTAGCACTCATATTTAACTTTGTGGGATTTGATTATCTGTTCGTACAATAACGGTGGGTTCTTTAGTTTTAACAGAAATTTCTTCTTCTTTGAAATATTTCGCAGTTACTTGCTCCAAACTTTCACTTACTTTATACACAGGATTCTTTTTAGAAGACTTCTTCTTACCATTAAGCACATCATTATTATACGCATATGTTGCTTTGTTTATTTTTTCTACGACATCTGTGTGATTATCTTCTTCGTTCATTTGAAGAACCCAAACAGGAACATCTACAACTTGAGCATAACGATCATCAGGATCACTTGCTACAAGCACCATCTTTTTCTTTTTGCGAGTTGATGCTTGTAATTTTGCTCGTTCTGCTTCTTCATCTTCAAGACGTTTAATCTCAGACATAATGTCTTTAACTTTAGGTTGCTCTACACCTTTTTGCGTTAATACGTGTTCAATATCATCTTCGTTTAATCTCATAATTTTATTTTATTAGGTTAATTTATTCTTGTATGTTATTTACTGCATTGTAAATTGTTTTATCAGTAGGTAAAGGAATATCTTCTGATGTTCCACCTAAACTATCGTGACCATAATCACGAATTGTTTTTCCGTTTACAAATGAATCGTTCAAAAACTTCAATACTTTTTCACCCATTCCGTCACTTACATTCTTGAAAGAAAATGATTGTAAATCACGATTGCTTCCGTATCCAAAGTAAATATCAATTCCACAATCGTCAATCATTCCCGCATCTGTGAAATCGCACTTATGAGTAGTTTCATAGTCGTTCTGTGACTCAATTTTTTCAAGTTCTTGCACTAAACCATCAATCTTTTCATCTTGCGATGCAATGATTGCTTTAAGTGTATCTACCTGTGTTTGTAATTCTTCTTTATTCACCGAATGGAGAACTCACGTATTTTAAATTTCCATGAAAGTTATGAACATTAAAATCAGGATCACTTTCTGAAGGATCACCATGTTCACAAATTATTTCTTCAATAAGTTCAGCAGGAAGTTTTACCGACTTACCATTGATGTAACATTGATAAGGATGACGACCATTTAAATCCAGTGGTGGTGGAACTTTTACAATCTGTAAACCAGATGCCATTTCGGTTTTTTCAAAAATAGATTCAATTGGTTCTGTTGTTGCAACAGGTGCCATTACCGTAGTTGCGATTGACTTATTATTAGGAAGTGTTGTATCTGTTGATACGGAATTAGATATTCCAGAAATAACGATACCTATTATTATTCCTACGATTAAGTTTATAGTGCTTTTTCTCATAATATTGAATTGGTTTAAGTTGATTATTATTATATTCAATCAGAGTTTTTATAAAAAGTCAATGCTAAAATTACTTTTTTTCTATCTTTTCAAGTAATTTGTCGTTGGCAAATACTAGCATAATACAGGCCATCATTAAATGAGTTGAATTTACAACATTTTCACCTTTTAGTGCAAACGCACAATATACATTAAGCAAAAATAATGCTAGTATAAAATAAATTTCAGATTTTCTTAAAAATTTTACAATATTCATTCTTCTTCGTCCGGTTCTTTATATTTACATATATATGCTTCTGCAACAGAAATTGATTTTTTAATATTTTGAACTGCATCAATTCCCAAACTTTCTTCAAAGTTTTCAGAATTATATTCTTGAGTGTTAATTGGATCATCCAACCAAATTCTTTCTTTCGCAACTGAAATAATGTTGTTTAGGGCTGCTTCTTCTATTTTAGATAATTTTGGGTCTTCGGGTAACTTGAATGATCGTATCAAGTAACCAAGTGAATTAGTTAATATGCTCATAGTGTACTTTATTTTGATTATTCCTATTATGTTATATTATATTTTCAGGAATGTCAAGTAATTCTTTTCTTTGTGAATATGGATTGTGTTTTGCAAATTCATCTATCACCACATTATTGATATTTTGTTTAACACTCCAAACAAAACAATCAAATGCAACTTCAGGAGTTTCGGTCTTAAAAAATCTTGATTGAAATGAAATTTCATTTTTAAGATGATATGTAATTTCGTAGTCAAACAAGGTGTCCCATTGTTTTCTGCTTTTACTTGTTTTGCTTTTTCTACTCACTACTATATAATATAATATATATATGTAGAAGTCAATCTTTTTTATAACAATTATTTAGAAGCAATTTGTTTTTTAAGATCGTCAATTTGCTTTTGTTGCTCTTGCATAGCAGAAATTAACAAAGGAATGAGTTCGTTATAGGAAATACATTTTGTTTTAACTTCCAAATCTTTCGGACTTTTGTCTTCAACGGTGGGATCTGCTTCAGGTGAATTGATATCATACGCAGTATCCATATCAACTGACTCATCTATAATACTTGGAAGAATTTTTTCAACTTCTTGAGCAATTAGTCCCATTTGCAAGTGTTTTTCTGGATTTATTTTCCAATTAAATCTAACTGGATTAAGTTCCAACACTTTATCCAATGATTCATTGGTATTCATAGGAGTTATATCTTTTTTTCTACGAATATCAGATGCCGATCTCCAATTTCTGTTTGCTCTAAATGTACCTCTGCATTCAAAATCTCCGTTTTTACGAATTGCGGCTTGATCTTGATATGTGTTGTATGTTGGGTAATGTCTAAATAATAAATCATTATATGCGTTTGATCCATGACCACCCGGTTTTCCATGAAAAAAGCAGGCCGCATTGTTTCCATCGTATAATGTTATATGACCATCTATTTGGTGTTGGTGATTAGCCGCAACCATAAATGCTTGTGATCCTTTGTGACCAAGTCGCAAATATGCCTGTTTAATATTTTTTCTGTAAATTCCATTATAATCATAATAGTTGTCTATATAAACGAATTTTTCCTGTGCTTTATCAATATTATACGGATGACACAATTCAAGTTGACCTCCTTCAAAATTTGCGGCCGTACCTCCGTGGCCAGCAATTCTGATTCTAGCAGGACGCAAAGATAATGTTCTTTCAGTATTTTGCTTGTTTTGAATTATTACATGACGTCTACATATAATTCCAACATCTTGAAATCTTGCAATTTCTTGGTCGTAAAAATTACTGACATCTACTCTGCCATCCAATAATCCAACTCCCGCACCATTTCCTCTTACTCTCGCAAATCCATTTCCGTCAACACCCCAATCAGCAGACTGCACACCTTTTCCAATTCCAGGACGACCTGTGGTTGTTCTTATTTGAAATGCAAGTTGATATCCGTCAAATAAACCCGGCCATGATCCTGTCGGACCACCATAATTTCTAACATTCGAAGAATAACCACTATTTGAAATTGCTTTTATTCCACTACTAAATGAAATATTAGAAGTTTGTGAACTACTAAAAGTCCCGGCAGGTCCTCTGTCACCTTTTGCTCCTTTTAAATTAACATATCCCGCCCATGAACCATTGCTTTGTAAAAATCTTAAACTCGTTCCACTCCATTGATGAGTGGGAATTGAACCTCTTGCTCCAGTTGAACCTGTATTTCCTTTTGGGCCTTGTGGTCCTGATGGTCCAACTAATCCTCTAGGTCCCGTTCCTCCGGGTCCTCGTGGTCCTCTATCTCCTTTTGGTCCTTGTGGTCCCGAAGGTCCAGTTAACCCTCTAGGTCCTTGTGGTCCAGGTGCACCACGTGCGGCTGCTTGTCCAGCAGGACCACGTGGACCAACTCCACCAGTTGTTCCAGGAGGACCTTTATCTCCTTTATCACCTTTTGCACCTGTTGCTCCTCTTGGTCCCATAGGTCCTTGTTTTCCGGCAGGTCCGACAGGACCAACTCTTCCCATTGGACCGGTTGCTCCTGTATCTCCTTTTGCTCCTTGTGGTCCTTGTAAACCTTGTGGACCTCTGTCTCCTCTTGCACCAGTATCACCTTTGGGTCCTCTATCGGCTGCTTGACCTGCCGGTCCTACAGGTCCCATAATACCTCTTGGTCCAACTGGTCCTACAGGTCCTGCTTCTCCTCTAGGACCAATAGGTCCTTCAGGTCCGACAGGACCAGTTATTGCATCACCCGATACTCCACGTGGTCCTTGTGGTCCAACAGGTCCCGTTTCTCCTATTGGTCCTACTGGTCCTGCAGGACCAATCGGTCCCTGAGGACCTGATGTTCCTACTGATTCTTTTAAATCCTTAAATGTTACTTTTGTTGTACGACCACCAAGACCCGTCTCAGGTGCTTGTCCTGTTGTAGATTTATCAACCACAACAAATTCGTCATCATCAGAAAGTTGCGTTAATCTAAATAAATCACTAATTTTTTTACTTGATGCCATTTTTTATTTACCTCACCTCATTAGTTTAAATACTATATCAACCATTTTTGGAAGTGGTTGTTTTATCATTTTTGCTTTATTGCCATCAGACAAAGCATCATAAACTTTTACTATTGCACTCGCAGAAAACATATCTAATGCCATGCGTTTTCCACTAACTGGATCTTTTACTTTTTCAAATTGTTGATTTTTTACAATTCTTCGTGCAATTTGTATAATTTCAGGATCATCTGATTCTTCCGCAATAACTTCACGGATAATTTTTTTGAGTTCTGCGATTTTCATATTATATAAATATATTTCTTATTGCTTTTAATCACAAAAAAAATCCACCCCATTTACGGAGTGGATTTTAATATCAATGAGAAAGAAAATCTATTCGTGTAGTTCCCATTGTTCTTTGTCATAAAAGAAGAACTTTCTAGGAGAAGTACCTGCTTCGTAAAATGCCCATCCTCGTTCATTTACATAGATGTATGGCATAGATAATGGAGATACGAAACACCAACCCAATTCAGGTGAATATACCCATCCATCAAACGGAAGACCTGGATTCTCAACTTTATGAGTTAAATCTGCGACAACCAATTCTAAGTCTGAAATAGTTGCTTGTAAAGATGCATTGTTGTTATTAGAAGTTTGCAACGAAGAAAAATACCTAGATGATTCTTCTTTTGCATTTTTTAACGAAGACTCTAACTCCTTGACTTTTTTATTCAAGTCAGCAATAGAATCAGTTTTATCTTTTTCTGATTGCACTAATTTATTTGAAAGTTCGGTGACTTGTTCTTTCAAGGATGATATTTCTACTGCCGACTTTTCGTATTCCGATTTATAGTCAATGAATGGATTTTTTGCCAATTCATCTTCTACCTTTCCACCCGGTGGTGGAGGAGAATCATCAATCGGTAAAATTTGAATTGGTGGTTTGTCATCAATAGGAAGAGTGGTATTATTTCCGTCTCCTATTCTATTGGGAATACCCACTACGGTTGGTTTTAAATCCGTTGGTGGTGGTTTTAAAGCAGAATTAGCATCAGGCAATTCTATTGCTCCCAAGTTAATGTTAACAAGACCTACGAGTAACAACATTATTTTAATTTTCATCTTAGTTTTAAATTAAGGGTTTTCATTATTTGATTATCCCTTACATTACCATTTAAATTATAAAAAGTCAAGCAGTTTTTATAATTTATTTTATTGTGCAACTAAATAGTATAATAGTTTAATTATTTACACGAACATTTTAGTCGCAAAAGTTTACGACATATTGGATCACCGTCTTTTGCTGAACAAAATTCTACGCATTTATCGCATTTACAATCACACGATTCAGATAAACTTCTTGTTGCACACGATGAAAGCACTAAACACAATGCTAAAATAATATATTTCATTGATAACCTTTTATGTAACCATTTGCAGGATTGAAACTCGTATTTTCATAAGCATCCGGAAATTGCTCATAAGGAGTCAAATTTTTATCAACTGAAATGTTGTTAGTATTATTTGGTGAATAAACACAAACTGCAATTATTAATATTGCTATAAAAGAAAGTACGATTCCGTCTAACTTATTTTTATTGTCTACGATCATCTTCTTGCTTAGTTTCTCGGATTTTCTTTTGAAGTTCTTTTTGTGCTTCTTTGAGTGCCTTGTGCTTTTCGGCATTTTCTTCTTTGAACTTTTCAATAAGTGCCTGTTTTTCTTCTTTTGTTAAATCCTTAGATTCTTTTAACTTTTCGTGAAGTTCACGTTTTGCAACATCTAATACTTTCTTTTTATCATGAACTGCTTTTATTTTTTCTTTTACTTCTTCGGATGGTTCTGGTCGTTTCGGTCTTTCGGGTTTATTATCCTTAAACCAATTCTGAATTTTCTTTCCGAGTTCTTTTTGTGTTGCAATTAGTTCAGCATTATCTTCACGGAATTTTTCCGCAAGTTTTTTGATATCCTCACGACTTGCATCTTTTCCAAGTTCATTTATTTGTGATTTGAGTTCATCTTTTAATTTCTTGTCAGTTGATTTGTGTTCTTCAATAGCACTTTTAATTTCCTCGGGCATTTCAGGTTTAACAGGTTTCGTTGGAAGTTTAGGTTTTTCATTTTCCGGTTTCTTGGGTTTTTCAGTTTCCGGTTTCTTTTTATCAATAGGATTTTCTTTGTCTTTCTTGATGTTATCAGCAATCCACTTTGCTAATGTAGAACTTCCTCTTCCAAAACGACCAGGTAGTTTTACAAAATCCTTGGTTTGAACTTCGGGTGGTTTTCCCCAATGTTGTGGAAATTTTGGTTTTTCAATTTTAGGTTTATCGATACTTGGTTTTTCTTTTTCCAATTCACGATTTTGTGTTTCAACTGCGAATGCCAATAATGGCATCATTAATAAACATATAATTTTTTTCATTTTAGAATTCCTGCTTTTACTGCTTCTGAATAATATTTGTCAGCATCACGAGCCCATCTACGAGCCGCACTACTGCTCCACAAATAAATTGTTTTACCTTTGTATTCAACTGTTTTTGAATTTGGATTGATAATGCGTTCATTGTATATTGGGCAATATCTTTGCTCTAACAATTTTACATCATCAACACCAAGTTTCTTTCTTTCGGCAGGTGTAAATTTGTCATATAAACTTTTAACTGCTTTAATGTAGTATGCTTGGTTTTCTTCAAACTTTGTTACACAACTTCCGCAACAAAAACTAATTTTCTTTCCTTCTACAACTACCGATTCATCAGGATCATTTTCGTCTCCTTCCATAATTGGACAAGTTTCAGTAACTCCATATGCGAACGATGCGAACATCAAATATAATAGTATCTTTTTCATAATTAGTTTCCTTGGTTTTTTCCTTTGTTTAAACAATTCTTGCAACAGAATCCAATGGTCAGTTGCTTTGAACCTTTTCTACCCGAGAATGGACATTTAGTAACATCTTTAACTCTTGATAAAGTTCCTTTTAAATCTTTTAATGCACGACTTGCACATTTGTTACAACATACAGAAATTGTATGAGTTAATGTTTCCTTCACAGGTTTTGCTGAATAAGGACACGTGTCGTTTACAATGTCAGTAGCACCGAACAAAGATGTGGTGAACATTAATAATCCTATTGCAAGAATTTTCATAATTTGATTTCCTTTATTTAACTTCCATTATACCACGCATCATTGCGAAGTGTCCTGGAAAAGTGCATACATATTCGTATGAACCGGGTTCATTTGGTATTTTGAATTTAAGAATTTCAGTTTCTCCTGGTCCGAGCAGTTTCGTGGCTGCAAGTACATCTCCTTTTACACTATCAGGTAAAGGATTAGTTGCACTTGCGCCGGCTGCAAGAACTTTTTGTCCAAATGCAATTGCACTTACACCTTTTTTAAGAACCACCAAATTGTGACCCATAGCAATCTTTGGAAGTTTGCCGACATTCTTAAACGTAAGTTTGAAATCAGTTCCTTTTGAAGCATCAAAACTTTTGATATCAAACATCATTGAATCGTTACCTGTGATGGTAACTTCGTTGTGATTATTACCGAATGCGAACATTGCACTTGCAATGCTCAAAAGCATTATCGTTATTTTTTTCATTTTGTTATTTACCTTGTATTATATTATTGAACTTTTCCGCATCCATTTCATCGGAAATCTCGGATACCATCTCTGCAAGTTTTCTAAGATTGCTCTTATTCAACTTGAGAGTGACACCGACACCATTGTTCGTTTCCACAACAAGATATTCAACACCATCAACTTTGATTGTCTCAGTTTGCGACTTTTCAGTAGATGTCGTTTGAAATTTTTCGTAATTATTTAAAAACCTCTGAGGTTCTGCTTTTAGCATAAAATCATAAGCAAAATAACTTGAAACTACACACCAAGTAAAGAACCCAACTATTATCCATGTAAATTTATTCATTTCTTTATATTATAATATTATTTACAAATTGTCAAATTATATATATTAACTTTTATCACTTTTTGTCTCTAACCAGACTAACCATTGACTCAATTTTACTTGACCATCGTCACTTATTATTGCTGTCATCCATGCAATAGTAAATGCAAAGTCTTCTTTGTTCAATTTGCTGACAGAAGACCAAACTTGTTCAAGTTTACCATCTTCCCACAACTGAAGCATTTCATCTAAAATATTTAATTTCATTCAGAATTATAGATAACATATTTTTTTGCGTGGCCTGCTACTTCGCACTTATGCACCCAACATTTTAAATTTCCATCTCCGTCTTTGACCATGTCAAAATCTTTTGCAATTAAATAATTTTCAGTCAATGGACACGGAACAATACCTTCACTAAGCAATCTTGCGGCCACTAAATCACGTATTTTGCCTTTGCTAGTTGTGTAACATCCTTCTCCGTAGGCTGCGTTTTGCTTCCATAGTCTTCTTCTGATAAGGTTTTCAGTAACTTTACTCATTATACTTTTGCTTTCTTTTGATTTGTTCCAGTTAATCGGGTTGCGAGTTCATCGGTATATTCGTTCCATTTGTTTCCGTTGTGACCTTTCACCCATATCATTTTATTTAAATATTCCTCATATCGTATCACATCTTGACGATATTCCCAAGTAAAATCGTTCTTGCATTGCCAAGGTGTTTGATTCTCAGTAATATCCCACACCCATCTTTGAAGTCCAATATAATCATAATATACATTTAAACGAATATTATATACAGAAGCATAATCAAGTGCTTCAATAACTGCACGACATTCTGTTGCAATGTTACGCAATTTTCTAAGTTCTGGTTGAAGTGTATAATTTAATAATCCAACTCCTTCTGCAATGCTTTTGTCGGTTTCATTATCTACGATAGTATATGCCCACGAACCTTTATCAAACTTTGCAGAAAAAGAACCATCTACATAAGCATCGTAAATTTTAGAATTTTCAACTGACATATTGATCTATCCTTTCATTTGCAATTTCGCAATATTCTTTTGAAATTTCACTTCCGATAAAATTTCTATTACAAAGCAATGCCATTTTTGCAGTTGTTCCACTTCCCATAAATGGATCGTAAATTAAATCATATTCGTTGCTCCAACTAATAATATGATCTTTGGCAAGTTCTTCGGGAAAAATAGCAGGATGATTATGTGCAATTGCATCACTTGAACTCTTTCCTTTACCAACTTTATACTGCCAAATATTTGTTCGTCTTCCTAGTTTTCCGTATCCACCTCGTTTTATGCTTTTAAGTTCTCCTGTTTCTAATCGTTTTGTTCCACGATCACCGTTTCTACTTTCTTGATTTTCACGATCACAAATTAAATTGATTGTTTTGGGTGAACCTTTGCTTAACACAAACATATACTCAAATGTTTGCCAATAACTTTTATTGTTTCCAACTGCACCTCTTGGTGGTTTTGCATATATCATTGTATCAAATAAATTAAAACCAATTTCCTTAAAGTATAATGCTTGACGAAAACTTGTTCCGGTTTCGTTTGCTCCGTAACTTGAATCGTTAACAACCCAAACAACTACACCACCTTGTTTTGTTACACGAAACAATTCATTTGCTATATTTTCAAAATCAAATGAATAACCCTTGTAGGTTC
>Ga0213866_10000404_pt1 | contig 35141 bp, 31 predicted proteins | sample PICome_11_FD_160079 | JGI IMG/M metagenome (GOLD analysis project Ga0213866, IMG submission 160079) | Coastal seawater microbial communities near Pivers Island, North Carolina, United States - PICO284 | ecosystem: Environmental > Aquatic > Marine > Coastal | place: USA: North Carolina... | reverse complement strand
CTTCCATCGGCTTTTCAAGATACTTCGCGCCTTCTTGCACGCTCAAGCGTCCCGCCACTTCGCTCATCGGCGTCAAGCAGGGCAGCGTGCGGCCATCTGGCGTCATTGTTTCGTAGGCAATCGTGACGGACTTGCTCTCAAGCATCGCTTGCGTGAGCTTCTCATCCGCCGCGTAGTGGAAGAAGGTGTAGACGATCTGCCCTTCGCGGATCAGCTTGTACTCAGGCTCAAGCGGCTCCTTAACCTTGATGATCATCTCGGCTTCGCCGTAGACATCTTCGGCAGTCGCAACGAGCTTCGCGCCCGCGACCTCGAAGGTCTCGTCCAGAATGCCACTGCCAAGTCCCGCGCCAGCTTCCACCAGCACGGTGTGGCCGCGCTGAATGAATGCCTCGACGCCTGCGGGCACGAGACCCACACGAAACTCGTTGTTTTTGATCTCGCGCGGAACACCGATGATCATGTCGCTATCCTGGTCTGAGGCCTGTGTCTGATGCGGTCTAGAAGCGCTGAGCTTGCCGCCAATTCGGGCAAACTGCTAACACAAAACATCGTAGCGGGCAAGAGCAGTGATTCGCTTGTTTGGCTGGATTTCGGAGTGAGTAACACGGAGCTTCCGAGGGACGGAGTAGGATGAGCCTGACGGATTGAGATTCGCTCCACGATGCGGCTGCGATTGAAAGCGGAGTCACAACGCCAAGTCAGTCGATGAGTGCTCACAGGCGAGAGGCAGTGCGCTTCCCCTAGATCACATTCATCTGCACGCCTGCGAGCATTCCCATTTCATGATGGCACGAAGCGCTAGCGCGAAATCTAGGCGGGGACGACAATTCGAGCCTCCGCCCGCCAGGCTCAGTGCGCTCCGTCCCTCCGAACCTCCGTGTTACTCACTCCTAAAAAGCGAAAGAGCAGCCCGCTGGACTGCTCTCCCACCAATCTATCGAAGCGAAACTAGCGGCTAGAGCGCAACTGCGCGACCAGATGGTCGATCGTCGCCTTCAGCTCAGCTTCATCACTCATCGAGCTTTCGATCTTCTGCGTCGCAAAGACCACCGTCGAGTGGTTCTTGTTGCCGAAGAAGCGCCCGATCTCTTTCAGCGAATGCTGCGTCAAGTTGCGTGCAAGGTACATGCAGACTTGGCGCGCAGTCGCAATCTTGCGCTGACGCGAGCGTCCGTGAAGATCCTCCGAGCTCACCGCGTAGAAGCTGATCACGATGTTCTCGATGTCGCTCAGCTCAACCATGCGGTTGTTGTGCTTGAGGAAATCCTTGAGCGCAGTCTGCACCACGGGAACCGTGATCGGCTCGCGCGTCATACCGGCAAAGGCGATGAGCTGCGTCAGCGAGCCTTCCAGCTCACGGATGTTGCAGTCCAGCTCCTTGGCCAAGTAGTTCAGCGTCGCATCGGGGAAAAGATCGCGGTACTTCGCAACCTTCGCCTTGATGATCGAGAGCCGCGTTTGCGCATCCGGCGCAGCAATCTCAGCGACCATGCCCTGCATCAGGCGTGAGCGCAGGCCTTCGCCGAAGCCGCTCAGTTCCTTGGGATGCTTGCCGCCCGAAATCACGACCTGCTTGCCCGCAGCGATCAACGCATCGATCGTGTGCAGCAGCTCTTCTTGGCACTTGTCTTTGCCGACAAGAAAATCAGCCTCATCCAGAATCAGCGCATCGAGCGAGCGGAAGCGCTTGCGGAAATCCTCGAACTTGCGGCCAGCGCGAGCACCGGTGAACTGATTCACGAAGTACTCAGCCGTAACGTAAAGCGCGCGGAATCCATCGCGTTGATCAAGCTCGTGCGCAATGCCTTGCATCAGGTGCGTCTTGCCCAGCCCGCAGCCGCCATAGAGGAAGAGCGGGTTGTACTGCACGCCGGGATTGGCAGCCACGTCAACAGCAGCCTTGAAAGCCACGCGATTGGCATTGCCAACCACCACGCCATCAAGACGGAAGCGATCGTTGATATGGAAGACTTGATGCCCGCCATGCCCATTGCGTGAAGGCGAAGGCGGCCCACCATTGCCACCATCATCACCTTCGGTCGAAGGCGCTTCGCTATCGGGCTTGAGGGGCACGCGCTTGTCCGGCACACCCGCAAGCGCAACGTCAGCGTCGTGCTGACTCTGGCGCATCTGACGGAATAGATGACCGTTGATGGAGAAGTTCACGCCCTTCGGACGGAATCCCATCTCAGCCTCAACCGCATCAGTGATTGGAATGAGGTACTGCTCGTTCAGAAAATCCGCAATCATGGAGTTCGGCACGCCGACCTCGAGGCGTTCGGGAGTGAGCTGAATCACCAGCGTGTTCTTGAAGAACATGCGGTAGCTCGATTCCCCAACCACCTCTTCCAAGCGGTTTTGAACCCGTTTCCAAGTTTCTTTCAACGTGGCCTGGGTCACGAGACAACCCCCCGATATATCAAGCATGCACCAGTGTCACAATTTGGGGCACGAATGAGTAAGCAATAGCTTCCTTGCGGAACGCTCTCAAAGCCTTTACCCCGTGACGTTCTAGGGCAAAGGTCAATCCGCTCGCGGCTCTCTCCTTCCCACCATCAGGAGAAGAGGGCTTGCTGTTGTGTTCTGCTAGCGGGAGCGGGATCGTAGCAGTGTGGAACACTCAGGTCAAAGGTCTTGAGCTTCACCACACGCTATCCACAAATAGAAAGCAACTCTCCGCCGATTCACACAAAGTCCTAACAGGCAATGACTTACAAGCTTTTTTTGAAAGCACCCGATTTTGCCCAATTCCGCACTGATTCCCAAGAACATCGCGCTTTCAGCCTTCACCTGAGGGCCAAAGCCTGCTAGCTTGCCGCCCCATTTTGCCTATCTTCGCTATGGTTGGCATGTGGCATCAACGAAAAATCCCGAAGTTTTCAACACACCCCTCGGGATGCAAGCGACCGAAAGCACATGAACCCCATATGGACCGTATCCGCACATTCACCGTATCACCCAAGCAGGATGGCAAGCGACTCGACAACGTCTGTCGCGAGCTGCTCAAGGACGTTTCGCTTGGCCGCATCGCGAAGCTCATTCGCAAGCGCAAGATTCAGGTCAACCAAAAGAAGACGCGCCATCAGCAGCGTGTCAAAGCAGGCGACACCATCAGCTTCCGCGAAGCGCCGATGGAAGAAGCATGGACCAAGCGCGGGCGCGATCGTGTGATGTCGCCCAAAGTGGCCATGGTCGAATCGATTGACTTCACGATTCTCTTTGAAGATGAGCACTTGATCGCAGTCAGCAAACCCGCTGGCTTGCTCGTTCACGGCACGCTCAAAGAGCCGAACGCATCTACCCTGATCGATCAAGTGATGGCCTACATCGCCTACGAGCAGATGGAAGAATCGGACGACGAAGAAGGCGACGATCGCAGCCTGAGCGAGTTCGTGCGCCCATCGCCGAAGTTCCAGCCTTCGCTCGCGCACCGCATTGATCGGCAAACATCGGGCGTCGTGCTGATCGCCAAGACGATCGAATGCCTGCAAGAGCTGACGCGCATGATCAAGAAGCGCCAGCTTGAGAAGTTCTACATCGGCCTGGTCAAGGGCGGCCTTGCAGGCGGCGTGGGCGAGATCAACGCGCCCATCGCACGCAGACGCGCTGAAGGCCGCAGCATGGATCGCCAAGCCGTCTCGACTGGCAAGTCATCGGACAACAAGGGCGAAGGCAAGCCCGCGCGCACGCGCTACCGCACGCTCGGCATTCACGGCAGCTTCTCGCTTGTGGAGTTCGAGCTGATCACTGGCCGCACACATCAGATTCGTGCGCACATGCGGCACGTTGGCTCTGGCATTGCGGGCGACGATGAGTACGGCGATCGCGCGCTCAACACCTTCGCCAAGCAGAACTTCGGCCTCAAGCGCCAGTTCCTGCATGCAGCGACGATCCGCCTGAATCACCCGATCACCGGCGATGCTTTGGAGATCACGGCGCCTCTGCCGGAGGATCTGCACCAGCCCATGCTGGCCGCTGGCTTCAAGGACGCCGATCTGCCCGAGCAACTACAGCAAGCCTTCGAGACCGACCTGAAAACAGTCGGCCCGAAGGACATCGGCGTGATGGACGGGGACGAGTAGCTCAACGCTTCTTCGCGCGGAGCGCGACGCATCTCTTAGCCCCCGGTGAAACCCTTGCCATTACCCACATCTTTGAAAGGCCAGTAAGAACGAGAGATTGCGGGTCAGTGCTCCCTCGCTTGCGGGGGAGCTGGCGAGGCGCAGCCGAGACTGAGGGGACCCGGGAGTGAGCACACTTGCAAAGCAAGTTGCGCAACGGACGGGCCGACTCGCAGGAAGCGAAGCTTCCGAGAGGCGGTGCGCAGCGATCAAAAGCGCTGAGAGTCCATGTTTTACTGCGTTTGAGAGCAGGGGAGCCCCCTCCGACTTCGACTCCTTCGGAGCCTCAGCCACCTCCGCCCGCTTCGCGGGGGAGGACTGAAGCCAAGTTGTGGGTAATGGCGAGGGTGAAACCGGGGGACTGACGCCGGGCATCGCTTTCTCTAGCGCATCCTCGCGCTGCGCGCGAGCTCCGACAGGAGTGTCGGAGCCACTGCCCAACATCCATCCTTCCCTTCCCTCACGCGCCAGCTATTCTGCTCACGTCCCGCAATTCCCGACCAACAGGCTGTGCGCATGAAGATTCTGGCTGTCATCCCGACCTACAACGAACGCGAGAACGTCGGCGTGATCGCGCCCGCACTGCTGGCGCTGCCCCTCGACATCTCGATCCTTTTCATCGACGACAACTCGCCCGACGGCACTGCCGATCGCGTCCGCGAGATCGCAAGCGACTACGAGCCCGGCAAAGTCGATGTGATGGTCCGCGTCGATCGCCCACGCGGCCTTGGCAACGCTTACAAGGATGGTTTCGAAGAAGCGATCACCCGCGATGTTGACGCAATCCTGCAGATGGATGCCGACGGTCAGCACCCCATCGAAGCTGTCTCCCGCATGGCTGAGATGATGCAAGAGCGCGAGCTCGGCCTCGTCATCGCATCGCGCTACGTCGCTGGCGGAGGCACCGGCGAATGGGGCGCAGCGCGCAAGCTGATCTCATCCTTCGCGGGCTTTGCAGCAAGGCGCATGCTGAATCTGCCCTACCAAGATCTGACAGGCGGCTTCAAACTCTGGCGACGCGACGCGCTGGCCTCGATCCAGCCCGGCAAGCTCAGCTCAAAGGGCTACGTCTTTCAGATTGAAGCAACGCTTCGCGCGACGCGCCGAGGCGTGAAGGGCGCCGAGTGCCCATTCGTCTTCGGCCTGCGCGAGCGCGGCGACTCCAAGATGTCCCGCGAGATCGCGATCGAAGCTGCAAAACGCATGATCACCTGGGCGGTCAAGCCGGAAACGATAGGCTAGCCATCGCACACGAGAAACCCATGAGCAGCGCGCCACGCATCCTCTTCGCAAGCGAGAACATGCAGCTCGGCGGACTCGTGTTCGTCGAGCTTGCACGCTTGCATCGCGAAGGCGTGATTGAGCTCGTGGCGATTTGGAGCGATCAGCAGCCGCAAAAGATCTTTCCTCTAGACGCTGCGAAGCGCGACACCGTGCGCAACGCAACGAGCATCGGTCTGAGTCTCGGCAAAGACGGCGCGAGCTTCGATGGCGTCTATATCGACGACTACGCGAACCTGGCGAACGAACTCGGCATCACCTATCAGCGTGTCGACAACTACAAGGCCGTCCCGACCAAAGTCGCAGCACGCGGGCTGAAACTCACCGCCGGCGTGGTGTGCGGCCACGGCAAGATTTTCGCGGATGATGTGCTCAAAGCGCCGAGCAAGGGCTGGGTCAATCTGCATCCCGCGCTCCTGCCAAAGCACCGCGGGCCCATGCCCGGCTTTTGGGAGCTGCGCGCAGGCGACACGCAATCTGGCGTCTCCATGCACTTGCTGGGAGGCGGCGTCGACGAAGGCCCGATGATCGCGCAGCAAAGCTTCGATGCGAACTTTGGCATGACCTTCATTAACCTCGTGCAACGCCAAGCTGAAGTTTCGCAGACGCTGATCCGCGAGCACTTCATGCACTACCTCCACGGCCAGATCAGCGTTAAGCCCCAGCCCACCGAAGGCGCCAGCTACGAGGGCATGCCCGAACCTGAAGATTACATCGTCGATCCAGACATGAGCTGCGACGCGATCGGCCGCTTCGTGCTCGGCCTGCGCGGCCTGCAAGACGTCGGCGTCTGGATCATGGCGAAGCCCTACCTCATCACCGGTGTCAAGGGCTGGAGCAACGATCTCTCTGGCTCCCCCGGTCAAGGCGAGATGCTCGGCGGCGGCAAAGCGAAGTACCGCGCCCGCGACGGCTGGATCGAGTTGATCGTCAAGGCTATCGAATAGCGCGAACGCTCCGACGTCATCCCGACCGGAGCCGCAGCCGCAGGGGAGGGATCCCTTTTGCTCGCACGCAACATCTCAAGCAAGCGCAGCGTTGCGTTTCGCCGATGGCGCTGAGCCCCGCCTCTCGGAAGCTTCGCTTCCTGAGAGACGGCTCTTTCGTTGCGCAGTCTCGCGCTGCGAGACGTGCTCACTCCAGAGTCCTCCCTTTCGCTTTGCTCCAGTCGGGATGACGACGATGCGAGTTCGAAAAGCGCGCTAAACGCAAGCGGCCCCTGCGCATTGCAGGGGCCGCTCACACTCTGCTGAATCAATGCTATTGCGCCAGCAAGCCTTCCTCAGAGCGCAGAGCGATCGCCCAGATGCGGCTTTGCTTCAACGCAGTCAAGAACTCTGCCAGCGAGGTCTCGAAGTAGTATTCAACACCCACCGAGATGTCGTTGCCTTCAATACCTTGTGTGACGTCGAGTCCATCGCCGGTCGCATCCAACGCCAGGATCGAGTAGTCGATACTGTCGCCGAGCCCAATGATTCCGCTGATCTGCGGCAAACGAACGCTGTAAGAGCTACCGCCTGCACTCGACACTGCGAGGCCCGGAACCTGCAAGTTCCAGTTCGCGCGGCCATTGCCGATCATCGCCGAAGCCTCAATCTCAATCACATAGATGACGCCATTGCGCCCGGTCAGGCCAGTGCCATCCCAGGTGAAGATGTCGCCATCGCGATCGAAGAAGTTCGAGCTCGTCGGGCTGCTGCTCGTCATGCCGAGAGTTTGCGGCGCGCCAGCAATGCGTGCGTTGACCTCGATGCGCGCTGAAGGACTGCCGGTATCGCCGGTGGTCGAAGGCTGCATACCGCCCATCTCAAGAATCGGCGGAGCCATCGCGCGATCGCTTCCATAAATGAAGGCGCGATTGCGAGGATTCATCGGATCGCCATCTTCGCCATCGAAGTCGTTGATCCAGAAGCCGTGCGATACCGGGGTCGGTACGGTCGTGCCGATCAAGGTCGGGATGTCCATCGACGTGCTGGTTGCGGATGCTTGCGTCAGATACGCGAGGTCCGTGCCCAGTCCGGTCACGAAGTCTGCTTCGATCTCCGCGATCGTGCCGTTCGCGCCAGAGAGAACGTGCGCATCAAAGCTGACGTGCAGCGTTCCTAGGTCAAGATCGTTCATCGCTGAAAGATCAATGTTTTGCCCAGTCACGCCGCTCAGTGGCAAGCGATGCGCGAGTGCCACAGCGTTCGTCGACGTGCGCGCTACGACGGTCGTCGAAAAGGCTGCAACCGCCGAAAGTTCAAGCTGCGAGACGGCGCTGAGGTCAGGGAACTCCAGCGACCACATGTCCGAGTTCGCATCAAACTGCGCATCAATGACAAACCTGCCGAAGCTGTTGGAGAGCGAAACCTGAACCTCAGGATCTTCGATGCTCACGCCAGTCACGCCGCTCGGAGCGGAATAGTTACCGGACAAAGTCGTCGCCATCGTCGGCATAGCAATCATCGCTTCCAGGCCATTGACGCTCGTTGTGCCCGCGCTCATGTCCATGTCGACGACGGACTGCATCGAGCCGCCCAGCGCTTCGGATCCGTTGAGATCGTAGAGCACTGCGGCGTTCACAAGATCGCCGTTCGAGTCGTGCTCAAGAGCCATCAGCATCCAAGGCTCACCAGCCGCGACGATGCCGCGATTGATGTTGAATTGGGCTGTAGTACCGCCGACGGTCGTACGATAAAGAGGCTCGCCTTCGCTGCCATCTTCGACTTCGCCATTGTTCATCCACACGCTCAGCTCGTTGCCGTTGGTCAGACCACTCAGCGAAACATCGAAGTACGCGCCGCGCGGCGTGCTGGTCACGAGGTGCGTGCGCAATGGGAACTGATCGCTTCCATAGAAAGTATCAGCGTAGCTCACCACATCGTCCCAGATCGTGATGTAGCCAGCAGTGCTGGTGCCGACGCTTAGGCGCGCCGTGCCGTCGCTGTCGGTGGTTTCCATCTCAAGCGTCGCGCCGGTGGTTGAGCTCAGGTAGACCTCAACGCCTTCGACGGGATCGCCATTGATGGAGTTGTCGTCGTAGACCATCACCCAGATGTAGCCGCTCGCGCTTGCTGCGGTGTCGCTGAATCCCCCACCGTTGCCAGCCATCGTTTGCAGGGCTGAAAGCTGCGGATTCGAGGGGGTCGCGGAGAGCTCATTCGAATCAGCGCTTTCACCGATCATGTTCTCCGCCGTGATCACGACGAAGACTTCCGTGCCGTGGTCGAGTCCATCCAGCGTGTAGGGCGAGCTGATGCCCATCACTGCTGTACCGCTGCCACTGCTAACGCCAGTCATGGTGTCGTAGTACAAGTTGTAACTGGTAGCGCCGGCGACGGGCGAGAAGCTCACGATCACCTCGTGATACCCGCCGGTGAGCGCGGAGATGGTTGGCGCGTTCGGCGCCGCGGTCGCCGCAAGAGGAGTGCCGCTGACTTCCGCTGAGATCGCGCTGGTGCCGCCAGCGTTCGTCGCGGTCAGCACGAGAAAGTACTGCGTGCTGTTGGTCAGGCTGCTCAGGATGTGCGGCGAGGTGACGTTCGCAACCTGCGTATCGCCGGTGGTCACTCCGGTCGAGGTGCTGTAGTAAAGGTCGTAGCCGGTCGCTCCAGTTGAAGCATCCCACGAAATGGAAAGCTGCGAGTCGGCCTCAGTCACCATGATGTTGGTCGGCGCGCTCGGCGCATCGACTTGCGGCGTAGCGGAGACCTCTGTTGAGAGAGCGCTTTCGCCACCGGAGTTTCTGGCGGCTACTCGGAAGTAGTAAGAGCTTCCGTTGGTCAATCCCGAGAGGACGTGGGAAGAGACCGTTGTCGTAACCTGCGTTCCGTTCAACTTGGTGACGCCCGCACTTGTGCTGTAGTAGATGACGTAGGACGTAGCGCCTGTGGTGTTGTCCCAATCCAAGTTCACTTCAGCGCCCCCAGCATCCGCTGTAAGACCTGTTGGTGCAGCGGGGGCCGACACTCCAGAACCGCCGCCTCCACCATCACTTCCGCATGCGCTCAAGCCAAACATGGCGAGCAGCACGAAACTCATTAGGCTGATCGTTTGCTTCATCGTTCTCTTCCTCCAAAAAAATTCAGGGTTGCGAGAATCACGGGCCTGATCAGACCGTGCTCCAGCCACGCTCACTCCCATGCTGACTCGTCGTGGATCGAGAAGCTGAGCGGCTGGAGATCAATTGCCAAAGACTCATCAAACACCATGATAGTCTTAGTGACCTGGCCATGACCGTGAATTCGACATTTTGTATTCGAATCCGCACCCACAGATCAAATAGATCGCACATTATCTGGCAGTGATGGAATGAAAATCGCACAGTCTTGGGTTTTCAGGCCCAGAACTGTGCGATTCTTGGAAATACAGATTTCCGCGTTGAGGCTATTCGCTTGCAGGCGGATCTTGCGGCCAGCCGTTTTGGGAAGCGTAGTGCAGGAAGGCTGCGATCTTCGGTTGCTCAGCGTTGAGGATGCTTGAGCCTTCTTCCGCTGCCATCTCTTCAACCAGCGATTCGAAGAAGAAAAGGTCGTGATCGCTGTCTTCGTAGACGTGCTCAAAGGCGCGAGTCTTCACACCCTTATGGCATGAAGCCATGCCGCAGGAGTTCCACACGAGCGGCCAGTCTTCCTTGATCTCGTCAGGGAAGGTCTGCACTACCTCATTGTAAGACTCGTAGGGCCAGCCCATCATGGCGTTATCAACTTTGGTCCCGCCGCCGTCGCCGCCCTTTGGCTCAACCGTGCTGGTGGTTGATTCGCAGCCCAGCATGATCGTCGAGATCAATGCTGCGGCCAAGAGACTCCAGGTCGTGTAGTTCATCGCTCATCCTGCGTTGGTTTTTCAAAACTCGCTAAGCTCTTGCTTCGCCTTGGAGCGCTATCGGCTCGCTTGCCCAGAGTCTGAAGAGTTCTTGCTAGAAGGAGTAAACCGCGCCGAACTGGAAGACAAAGGAGTCTTTGTAATCCGAGAAGGCCCAATACTCTCCCGCTAGTTTGAAGAGAATACCCTCTTCAGTAATGTAGTTGAGGCCGAGTGTTCCGCGCCACACTTGATTCGAGTTATCGGTGGTGAAGGCGCCACCGGTAGGCGTCGGCCCGCCGGGTCCGAGGAAGGCATTGCCGATGTGCAGGCCATCGCCGGCAACGATCAGTTTCCACTGATCCGTTACGTCAAAGGCGATCTGAAGCCATGCGCCGGCTTTGTTGAAGTGGTCTTCGCCATCCTCGCCGGGCACGTCGAATTCTGTTCGTCTGCCTGCAACTTCGCCATCAATCGTGACGCCGTTGAAACTGAGTCTGAAATCCATCACGGCGATGTCGTAGCGATTGTTGCCGTTGCCCGCATCATGCGTACCGCCAGTGTAGGCAAAACCTAAGCTCGCGCCTGATCCTGCGATCTGAATGCGAGCGCCGTAGCCGGGTTCATTGTTGTGATCTTCGTAGTCGCGTGAGCTGATGAAGTTGAGATCAAAGCCATTGCTGCGGAAGCCGCGCACGGCGAAGACTTCGTAGGAAAGCTTGGAGCCGATGCCCTCAAGATCCGTCGAGCCGCCAATCGAAATGCCGTTGTCCGACGCCGGTGCAGGCAGCACGCCCTGGTTGAACTCGCGCGAGCGCATCATCATTCCCATTGCCCGCGTGAGGGGTTTTGAGACTGTCTGCATCGTGCCTTGATAGGCCGAGGCGTTTGTATTTCCCAAGGGCAGCAGGAAGCGGCCAACGCGCAGGTGAATGGCGCTACTTGGGCGATACTCGAAGTATGCTTGCTCCACATCAAGACCGTGGCAGCTATAGCAGACACGCACTTCGGCGCGCATCTTCTCACCTTTGTTAACGCTCACACCAGCGGCGAACTCGCCAATCATGCCCAGTTCGTTGTAGGCATTGCGATTCTCTTTGCCCGACGTGCCGAGGTAGCTGTTGTAGACCGCGATCTCACCCTTGGCGCGAACTCGCATAGCGCGGGGCGAGACCTTGGGTTTGTCGACTTGATCGGCGGCGTCCCCTTCGGGCTCACCTGCATCGTTATCAGCGTTCCTTTCGACTTCATTTTTCGGCTCCACCGCGCCTTCATCCTGCGCGGATAGCTGCGCTGCGAAGATCAAGGTGAAGAAGACTGCGACTGAGCAAATCCAAGCGAATCGAGTCATAAGAAACTCCCTCTTATGCCTATGTTTCCGGTGCCAACCACCATGTGACGTGGTGTGTCAGTATCTCAAGATGTGATCGAGCTTGCAAATCTCATCTTTACAATTCAGTTGCTGATCGGCCCCCATAGGGTTGCGGCCTCGCCGGAGCCAAGAGCACTCCAGCGCAAGCGCCGCACTGGCACAAAGTGAGCAAGGAAAGCGGGACGCCTCTGCCTGGGCTAGAAATGCCCATTGGCTCTCTCTCTGGGCAACAGTCCAGGCAGGCCTCCCCGCGTACTCCGCTCCCCTCACTCGTCTTGTGCACCTTGCGGTGCTATTGCCCCTCGCTGTGCTCGCCCAGAGGCTTGGCAAGACACGCGCGACTATTGCGCCTCGAAGGCGTCCGACTTGAGTTCCACCGCACTGCGCATCGCTTGGCAGAACGACCACCCGGACAAACGCTCATGCTTTCAGTTGTGTGTTGCTTGCTGATTTGAATCTCATTGAATTGCAATTTGCATGCGATATCGAGCCACGCCTTGGTCGTGAAGACACGCGAGCCTTCCGCCTCAAGCGAGCCTGGCGGCATTGAACCACAGTAGCGTAAACCGAAGCAGCGCAAACGCTTATGAGCGCGAAATACGGCGGCACATGCGGGCCTTGAATGCTTCACACGGATCCTCCCCATCCAATGTCATTCATTCCGTAGATCTGAGTAGAACTCAGAGCGTGACATGAATACGCCTTCGCGAATCACCTCTGTTCGCGTTGAGGGCGTCTGCGTCACTATTGCGTCATAAACTGCCAAAAGTCAGAGAATGCGCCATGATTTTCTTGTGACTTTCAAGAAAAACTTTTTGTTTGCTGCCAAGTGAAGTACGCGCCTCCCTGAACCTTCTGCACTTTGAGTTTTCCCAACATGCCCGCCAGATCGAGGAGCGTGAAGCGCGATTGGCGCGCTGCATGACGCAGCTGAAGAGTGAATTGAGTCAGCCGCGGGCACTGCCACTTTGACGGGGTATTTGAGATCTGACGCTTTGCTCGGCAAGTCGCCTGCGAAGATGCGTGATCGCGTTCGTCTGCTTGCCGCGAGAATGAGCCGAACATTCGTAGCGAGGTGGAAGAGCGAATCTCGCGCTGGCCTAGCCTAGCGTTTCGCCATTTACTCACCGGACTCAGCGTGGGCTTAAAGAGCTTAACGCGAAGGCGCCAAGCACGCGAAGTTTCGCAAAGCCTGGCGGAGTGGGCATCTTTCGCCGGGCTATTGAGGCTCTCCTGTTCCAGCAGCGCCCAGAAACTTTTGAGTACGAGCGTGACCTTCGCGGCTGAGCGGTTCAGGCCACAAGCCGCTTCGCGTTTTCTTATTCATGATCATTCTCGGGCGCTCAGCACAGCAGGGAGGAGTCGGCGGAACTGGACCGCAATGCGGCATCCGACAGGCTTTGCGAGCCTTCGCGCTCTTTCGGCCTTTGCGTTGAACTCCGATTTCTCTCGCTCGCATGAGCGCGAAAAATGGCGAAACGCTGCCCTAGCCGCTTCGCGTTTTCACTTTGATGGTCGTTCGCGGGCGCTCAGCTCAGCAGCGAGGAGTCGGCGGAACTGGACCGCAATGCGGCATCCGGCAGGCTTTGCGACTGCATCCCTTGGCACAAAGAAGCGCGAAGACTCTAGAGTGTGTAGCGCTCCCCCACCAAGCGCGCTGCGAAATGCTCCACGTCGTACTCGGCGGCGAAGCTCACCTCGTCGCGCAAGTCGCGCTCGATCAGCTCGACTCCGCTCGGGCATGCGCAGAGCAGCTCGTCCAATTCTTGGTAGCTCTGCTCAAAGATTCGCGCTGCGATACGCGCATCGGCACTCAGCTCCCCTGCCAATCCAGCGATCACCGCAGCAGCGCCCAGTCCATCCTCAAGCGCCACGCGCAGCGGGCCGACGTGTGCAGCCATGCCCTCGACAGGCCAGCGCTCGCCGCACGCGATCACGCTGATGTCGCAGGTGAGATCAGCCGCGCATTCTTGCAGGGCTTGCGCGCTCGCGGATGCGTTGCGCAAGCACGCTGCGAAGAGCGCGGGCGCTGCCTTGCCGCGATGCGAGAAGTGCGCGCCGTTCGGCGACGAGATGGCGTAGAGTTTGCCCGCCGAGCTAGCGTCGAATCCGAGCGGACTCAACGCGCGCCTGCCCCCTTCGTTGCGAGTCAGCGCTTTCGGCTCAAAGCGCTCAGCCCATGCTTCTGCGTCCTCGCCCCAGGGCACGGGCGCGATGCTCGCCCCTTGCGCGAGTGCTGCGCAAACCGTCGTGCAAAAACTCAGCACATCAACAATCGCGACCACGTCTTGCCGGGCAAGCGCCGCGTCCAGCCCTTCCAGCCCCCACTCGAGATGGATCTTTGGAACGTGCATAGCAAATTCAACCCTTGAGCAGATCGCGCGCGATCACCACTTGCTGGATTTCGCTCGCGCCTTCGTAGATGCGCAGCGGGCGAATCGCGTTGTAGAGGTCCGCGATTTCGCTGCTTTGCAGCACGCCTTGCCCGCCGAAGAGTTGCAGCGAGCGATCAATGATCTTCTGCGCGCTTTCCGTCGCGAACCACTTGGCCTCGCCAGCCGCACGATCGTGGCGGCCACTTGGATTCGCATCGAAGAGCTTCGCCGCGCGATAGACCAGCAATCGCGCCGCATCGAGCTCGGTTACCGAGTGACTGATCATCGACGCGACAAGCTGCTGCTCTGCCAGCTTTGCGCCGAACTGCTCGCGCTGAGTTACGCGCTCAATCGCCAGCTCAAGTGCGCGGCGAGCCATTCCGCTTGCGCCCGCTCCAACGGTGGGACGGCAGCGAGCCAGCGTCTTCAGCGCGATCTTCAATCCATCGCCTTCAGCGCCAAGGCGATTGGCGAGGGAAACCTCAACGTCCCGCAGCTCCAGCACACCCAGCGGATGCGGCGAAGTCGGCGGCGTTTGCGTGACGCTCAAGCCCCGCGCATCGCCCGGCAGATAGAAGCATGTAACGCCCTTCGGCCCAGGCGCTGTGCGAGCGAAGAGGCAGTAGCCCGTAGCAACACCAGCGTTCGAGATCAGATGCTTGGTGCCGTTGAGAATGTAACTCTCGCCTTTGCGCTCAGCGCTCAGCGTGAGCGAGGCGACGTCTGATCCAGCTTCAGGCTCGGTGATTGCGAAGGCACCGATCGACTCGCCACTCGCGTAGCTGGGAAGCCAGCGCGCTTTCTGCTCATCGCTTCCCGCAAGCGTGATGGGTAGCGAACCGAGCGCCTGCATCACCAGCGCGAGATCGAGCATGGGCGAATGCTGCGCGCAAAGCTCGCGCACCAAGCAAAGCTCACTCAGATTGATGTCGCCACTTTCACTTGCTTGCGTGCAAGAGAGTAAGCCGCGCGCACCCAGCGCCCGTGTGCTCGCGATCAGCGCTGCTTCACCATTGCCTTCGACTTGCGCGCGCGGAATCGCGGCAATCTTCTCACGCGCAGCATCACGCAACGCTCGCTCTGCATCGCTGAAGAGCGAAAGCGAATAGATGTCATCGAGCGCATCAAGCATCAGAACATCCCCACTTCGAGCATGTCTTGCACGTCGATGTAGCCGAGCAGAATCCCCTCTTCATCGACAACGGGAAGCTCATCGACCTTGCGCGACTGCAAGATATGTAGCGCCGCCGTGGCAAGCTCGCCCGCTTGAATGCGCAGGCCAGGCGCGGTCATCACCTTCTCGACCACAAGCTGCGAAAGATCAGGACCGTCTTCGAGATGGCGACGTAGATCGCCGTCGGTGAAGACTCCGAGCAGCGCGCCAGTTTGATCGACGATGAACGCTGCGCCGCTACGCTTGCGCGTGATCTCCAACACCGTGTCCTTCACGCTCGCGCTCGGCGAGACTGACGCCGTGCGATCCAGCGAGCGCATCACTTCTTCAACGTGCATCAACTTGCGGCCAAGCGCTCCGCCGGGATGGAAGCGCGCGTAGTCCTGGCGCGTGAAACCTCGGCGCTCCATGACGGTCAGCGCAAGCGCGTCGCCGAGTGCGAGCATCGCCGTCGTGGAAGCAGAAGGCGCGAGCTGCAGCGGGCAGGCTTCGTCAATCCGCCCCATGTTGAGCACGATGTCCGAATGCTTCGCGAGATCAGAATCTAAGCGCCCCGTCATGCCAATCACGCTCAATCCATAACGCTTCAGGATCGGCAGCAAGCGCACGACTTCCTCGCTGGAGCCAGAGTTGGAGAGCGCGATCACCAGATCACCTGAGCGCAATCGCCCGAGATCGCCGTGGGCAGCTTCGGCTGGATGCAGCGCAAAGCTGGGAGTACCGGTGCTCGCCAAAGTCGCCGAAATCTTCTGCCCGATCAGCCAAGGCTTGCCAACGCCCGTAATCACAACGCTACCGGTGCATGCGAGAATGGCATCGACCGCTTGCACGAAGGCATCGTCGATCAGATCAGCCATGCGCAGAAGCGTGTTGGCCTCGGTCTCGATCACCTGCTTTGCGAACTCTTTCGGATCCATGCGTGCTCCCTCAAGCTTCATCATTCTGCTGAGACGAATCAAAGCATGAGTCTAAAGCCGCGACACCCCTATCGCCACGCGCAAAGCAAACCCGCTGCGAAGGCAAGCTCGACGCGGTCTACAAGGATTGGAGCATCGCGATGACTGAGGCGAAGAGAGCGCACGCGAATGAAAGTGGTCGCAATTCGCATGCGAAGAAAAGTGGCGAGTTGTCCGTAAGCCGGGTCTTGTTCCAGCACACATTGCTGGTGGCAGCCATTCATCTGGGCGCAGAATCACTCCTACGCTCTAGCAGCCTACCCGGATCCTATCGCCTCGCAGCCAGCGGCCTGAGACGAGTTGGCGGCGTGGGCCACGCCTGGATCCCTATTTGGCCTTGCTCCGGAGGGGGTTTACCCTGCCACGCCTGTTACCAGACGCGCGGTGCGCTCTTACCGCACCATTTCACCCTTACCCTCGTTGCCGGTGACTCAAGCAAGCTCAAGCTCGTACAGCTTCGGGCGGTATCTTTTCTGTGGCACTTTCCCTACGCTCGCGCGCGGCTGCCGTTAACAGCCCTCCTGCCCGATGGAGCCCGGACTTTCCTCGACACGCTCGCACGCGCCGCGGCTGCCTGGACAACTCGCCGCTCAAAGTGTAGCGGGAAGTTGAGACGAGCGGAAGTAGCGCAAAGCGTACGCTTGCATCTTCTCTACTTGCGCATTAGCCAGCAGGACTGACTCGAGCTTGGTCGGAGCAACGAGCTCCGCGATCTTCTCCCACACTTCACGCATCTGAAGCTATCTTGCGCGCTTGGGGCGGAATCAGAGAGAGGATTCACCGTGCTCAATCGATCTCCACTGCGCAAACGCGCGTGCTTGCTGCTTGTCACCTTGATGATGATCCCGCTTTCGGCGCAAGCTCTCGCGCAGGGAGCACTCGCTGAGCTTTTCATGCCGCCGGCTTTTGCGCCGCAGGGCAAGATTGAAGCCAGCCAAGCCTTCCGCAATTCAAGCTACTCTTATGATGATCCCCCACCGGATGCGCGCGATAACGATTACGATTCGCTCGATTCGAAGATCGATGCGCGACTCTACGCGATCAAGAATCCGCTCTTCGGCGTGGCGCTTGCTGGCAGCGCTGAGAGCGTCAGCCCCTCGATCAGCAATCCACTGCTGCCCGATCATCTCAGCGATATCAACATCGGGCTCTCCGGCTACTACGAGCTTGAGCCCTTCGCCAACTACGGCATCACCGCAAGCGTCTCCTACATTGAAAAGAGCGACACGCATCGCGGCGAGAGCGGCCAAGGCATCCAAGCGCTTGGCCTGATGCGCATTCCCGTGAACAAGGAATGGACGCTGCTGCCGGGTATCTTCTACTCATCGCTGCGCTTCGGCAAAGTCTCGGTGGACGTGCCCTTCCCAACCTTCAGCGCTTTTTGGCGGCCGAGCGAGAAGCTCAGCGTGATCATGGGCGTGCCTTTCGCCGGAGTGATTTGGGATCCGATCGATTGGATGAAGCTCACCGCCTTCAGCTTCTTTGGCGTGCGCGGCTCCGTGTCCCTAGCCGAAACGGTAAAGTTCGACGACGGCCCAGACATCATCTTCAGCCAATTCTTTCGCACGCTTGACCGCTCCTGGCAAGTGCGCGACGAGCGCAGCGGGATTGGTCGCGATGCAGCGCTCTACCAGCTTGGCTATCAGGTCGGCACGGGAATCGAAGTGAAGCAGCAGAACGAGTCCTATGACTGGTCAGCGAAGCTTGAGGTCTACACGACCTTCGGCGAGAAGTGGGAGTACCGCGATCGCGACGACGAACTGATTGGCGATCCGATTCGCAATCACGAAGGATTCGCTGCGCGCATCACCTTCTCCATCAGCTTCGGCAAGCCGAGCTTTAATCGCGCGCCGGATTCTGGCGCAGGACCGCCGGGCAAAGGCCGCGCTGAGTAGCGGGCGTGACTCTGAATCCGGTGTAGTGTACTCGCACGATCGTTGTGCTATACTTTCTGCTTGCGCTTCTTCTTGCGACGAAGCAGCGCCGATGGATTTGATTCAGTCACGGAACTTTTACTCCGTAATACGAGGGACACTCGCTTGAAGCGTACCGCACGACCAGCACGCATGTCGAAAGACCAACGACGCAGCCAGCTCTTGGAAGTTGCAGCCGCTCGATTTGCTGAGTCCAGCTTCAGCGGCGTGACGACGTCGATGCTCGCGCGCTCAGCAGGTGTCACCGAACCGGTGATCTACCAGCACTTCGAGAGCAAGGACGACCTCTATCACGAGGTGTTGCGCGAGGGCTGCCGACGCACGATTTTGGAGTGGGAGAAGATCGCCGCCGAGCGCGCATCGCCTCTCGCAGCGGTGATTGAGATTGCTCGGGCGCAATTCCGGATCAACGAGCTTTGGGTCTACTACAAGATCCATGTGCGCGCGATTTCTGAGAGTGGCGGCGAGGCCGTCGCTGAAATCCTGTCGAACAACTACGAACAATATCACGCCTTTCTCTCTGACTTGTTGTTGCAAGCGCAGGAGAAAAAGGAAATCGCGAAGAACGTGCGGGTGAGTGACATTGCGTGGTTCCTGCTCTCGCAGGGCTTGATGATTAACGTCAGCAAGCAGATTGGCATGTCGAAGCTTGAGCAGTCCGGTTACGTCGAGCACTTTATGGTGCAGGGCGTACTCTTCGGGCTAGCACAAGGCGATGCCGCTGCGATTAGCGGGCGACGCTCAACCAATCAAGACTGACTAGGCTATCACCGCCCAACTTAGGAATTTGTGATGGGACTGCTCAACGTCATCCCCGGCTGGAAGTACATCTCCGCCGGTGTCGGCATTTGCGTGTTGGTGGTGGCGGTGTACTTCGTGGTTGATCGCTGGGTGATCGGACCGAAAGATCTGCACAGCGCAGAAGAACGGGCGATGCAGCATGCCTGCGACCTGCTGGTCGATCAGATGCACGATCATCTGCGTGCGATCGACCGCCGCTACATGACGATCGCATTGCCCGAGGTACGCAACGATACAAGCGGCAAGCAGGTCTACTTTACGCTCAAGCGGCGCGTTGATTCAGACGAGATGCTGCGCACGCCCAACGAGGGCATCATCGAGAACATCAAGGCCGATGTTTCTGGCTGGGTGACAGGCTCGGAAGAATTGCCGGGGGCGCTCACACTGCTGCGAAACTACTCGGAGCTGAACGGCGTGCTGCTGGTTGAAGTCAACTCACGCAAGCCCTCCTTCAAGTACGCGCAGATGGAGCTCAAAGCGACGCTCTACGAGTGGACTTACAAGGGCGATGAGAAAGACGATGTGCGCAGCTTGGATTTCGCCGTGACGGGCATGGTCGACTTCGACACCAACGAAGTAGTTGATCCAGACGCCGAAGAAGTACAGGAAGAGGCGGATACCCCTTACGGCGCGGGCTGGGCGATCTGGAGATTGATCGTAGCCTTTATCGGCGCAGCTGCGATTCCCTTCGCGTTCCTGCCGCTGACGGACGGCGTAACCAAGCGCGGCAACAATTTCATCGGCTTCATCTACCTCGTGATCATGGTGTTTGTTTCGATGCTGCCTTGGCTCTTACTGCTGATAGTGTCGCGGGATGATCCACCGATCGGCTATTGGGTCTACGGCGCTTTGCTCGGCGGCACATGCTTTGTGTGGAGCTACAAAATGCACGATGCGTGGTCTGAGCGCATCTAGTGAAAAGAGCGAAGAGCTCATTCGCCTTGAGGACAGCAATGAAGATTACCTGGACTGACACCGAAGAAATCGCGCTGCAACTGCTCGAGAAGTATCCCGACGTTGATCCCTTGAGCGTGCGCTTCACCGACCTTTTCAAGTGGGTGACCGAGCTTGAGGACTTCGAGGGCGAAAAAACAGGCTCGAAGGAGAAGATCCTCGAAGCGATCCAGATGATGTGGCTGGAAGAAAAAGAAGACCAGGACTAACCCTTCCGCTACTGAGCGCTGAGCGCGTTCATCCCAACTCCACATATGCAATCATGTTGCATCTGGGCCCGAGGCGTGGCTAGATGCAGGCGTTGAACTCTGACTTTGACGCGAGGTGAAATGATGCGTGTTTGGATGATCCTTCTTGGTGTTGCTCTGCTCTCTATCGTTGCGTGTTCGGACGCGACTGACGAAGCAAAGGTAGACGAAGCGGAGGCTGTTGCGATCACAGGCAAGCTCGCGCCCAAAGGCGCGAAGCTCAACATCGTCGCATCGTTGCCATCGCTGACCAGCATCGCCATGGCGATTGCGGGCGAGCACGCGAGCGTTGCGATGCTGATGCCGGCGGGCACCGATCCGCACGAGTTCCAGCCTACTATGCGCGATCGGGCGAGGCTCGAAGCCGCTGACATCCTGATCATCAACGGTCTCGGCATGGAGATGTGGAACGCTGCGAGCATCTGCGCGTCGAGCAAGATCAAGCTGATCGACTGCTCGCAGGGCGTCGAAGAATCCTTTCTCATCCACGCTGAAGAGCACGATCACTCGCACGACCACGCGCACGATCATGGCGAGCACAATCCACACATTTGGCTCTGCGCCGATGGTGCTGCCAAGCAAGCGAAGATCATCGGCGACGCGTTGTTGATCGCTGATCCCTCCAACGGCGCTTCGTACAAACGCAACCTCGCTACGCTGATCGAGAAGCTGCAAGCTGCCCGCGACATGGGACGCCTGGCGCTGACGGAGCACCAGGGCAAAGCCTTCGCCACCGAGCACGACGCCTTCCCCTACTTGGCGCGTGAAGCGGGCCTTGAGGTGCGCTCGATGATGCGCATTCCAAGCGATGGACTGAGCGTGAAGCGCCGCGCAGACTTGGAAGCCAAGCTGCAGAAAGATGGCGTGCGCGTGATTTTCCAAGAGCTCGGCGCGCTCAACAAGAGCGCTGCTCAAACCGTAGCCGAAGCTGTTGGCGCGCGAGTCGGCACGCTTGATCCCCTCGCGCTGACCGATCCGAACGCTGATTCGATTGTGGACGTGCTGAAGAAGAACTACTCCGCGCTGGCGCAAGCATTTGCTGAGTAAGGCAGGTCTCGACGGCGTTGCGCATCGGTCACTGCGAGAAGTGCCGGAGCGCTACTTGCAATCATGTTGCACAAGCCAATCCCAGCGCTAGCATGAGTGCAGGTCTTTCGCACGCCTCCGAGGGCACTGAGCACGCGCTATGAATGAAGCTGAGAACATCCTCGAAGTACGCGATCTTTGCGTCAGCGCTGATGGCAGAAGCCTCGTTTCTGCCTGTTCGCTCACGTTGCGCGAGCGCGAAATCGTCGCCGTGATCGGCCCCAATGGCGGCGGCAAGTCAACGCTTTTGCGCGCGATCGCCGGGCTGATCGAATGCAAAGGCAGCGTCAAAGTGCGCGGCCGCATCGCCTACATTCCGCAGCACGTCAAGGTGGATCGCCATGCGCCGCTGCGAGTTGAAGAGTTCCTAGCGGCAAGGCTTACCGGTCGGCCAATCGCCTTCGGCATTCCCAAGCGCGTGCGCAGTGATGTGCTTGCGTTGCTTGCGCAAAGCGGGATGGAGAGCTTTGCCAAGCGCTCGCTCGGCACGCTTTCTGGCGGCGAGTTACAGCGCGTGCTGCTAGCCGGAGCGCTGGGAGTCAAGCCGAGTCTGCTGCTGCTCGACGAGCCTGCGAGCGGACTCGACATCGCTGGCATCGAGCGCATGCACCTGATGCTGCGCACCGGCGTGGAAGAGCTTGGCGCTGCTGCCCTGCTTATCTCGCATGATCTCGGCAGCTTGAATCGGATCGCAGATCGCGTGCTGGGATTGCAGCACACGCCGCAGTTTCTCGGCCCGGTGCGCGAGGTGCTGACGCCGACAGCGCTGGCGTGCATGTACGGTTTGCATCAGAGTTGCGATCACGATCATGGCGCTGGGCTTTCGCTTTCGCTGCGCAATCCGGCTCACGACACGCTCGCCATGCCGACACCGAGTCAAGCTTGAGGAGCGCGCATGTCACCGCTTGATGCTTGGCCGCTACTGGCTGGCGACGCTTCTATCTTTGGCGAAGCGATTACGATTCTAAGCGACTACTTTACCGTCGGCTGGATGCGCATCATCGCAGCTTGCGTGCTCTTGAGCGCGCTGGCAGCGGGCGCGCTGAGTCCGCTAGTCGTTAACAATCGCATGGCCTTCTTCTCCGATGCAATGGCGCACGCAACGCTTGCGGGCGCTGCGCTTGGCATGATCTTCGGGATCGACGTGACGCTCGCAATGGCAGCCTGGGCGATCATGCTCGCAGCATTGCTGGTCAAGCTGAAGCGCTCTGGTGGAGTCGAGCTGGATACGGGGCTTGGCGTGATCATGTCGGGCGCGCTGGCGCTCGGTACGATTCTCTACAAGGTCGGCGTCGACGGTTACAGCGGCTTTCACTACCTGCTCTTCGGCAAGATCGCGCTGATGCAGATGGCCGATCTGTGGAAGAGCTTAGCTGCCTGCGCGCTGGCGCTGAGCATGTCGCTGATCGGCATGAATCACTTCGCGCGCTTGGGCGTCTCGCGCGAGATGGCGCAGGGTGAAGGCACGCGCGTCGCACTGCTGGAGCTATTGCTCTTCTGCGTGCTGGCCTTCGTGGTAAGCGTGCTCGTTTCCCCGATCGGCGTGCTGATGATTAATGCTTACTTGATCGTGCCTGCTGCGACGAGTCGCATGCTGGCGCGCTCGCATCGCGGGATGTACTGGGGATCGCTATGCGTGGCGAGCGTGAGCGCGCTCTTCGGGCTGGTGCTTTCGCATGTGCAGGAATGGCCGCCCGGCCCTAGCATGGTGCTGATGCTGATCGCGTGCTTTGCGCTTGCAGGACTCGCGCGCAAGCTGCTTAGGAGTTGAGCGTGGTGCTGGGCAAGCGCTCGCGAATCAGATCGGCGCGTCGCTCATCGGCCTGGGTTTTTGACAGGCGCTTGCCTTCAAACTTTTCCAAGTGTGCTGGCAGGCAAAGCAGCATCAGCTCGTTCAGCTTAGCCAGCGTGATCTCGCTCGAATCGAGCACGCCGCTGGTCGTTGCGAATCGCACGATGCTTAGGTGCTGCATCATCTCTTCAAAAGACATGCGTCGAGCTGCACGGAGCGTCGCCAGTGCGCGCCCCAGGCGATCATCCATCAGCGCGCGCTCTTCTTGCAGAATCGCTTTACGCATCGCGCGCTCATAGCCCAGCACTTCGGGAATCAGCTTCTCAAGCGTTGCGATCAGCTCTTCTTCGCGCATGCCGAGCGTTGCTTGATTTGAGATCTGATAGAAATCGCCCAGCGCCTGCGTGTGCTCGCCGTAGAGCCCCCGCAGCGTGAGGTTCATGTGATCGACGGCCTTCTGCACTTTGCTGATGTGGTCTTTGATCGTCAGCGCGGGCAGATGCAGCATCACGCTCACGCGCATGCCGGTGCCGACGTTCGTCGGGCATGCTGTGAGATAGCCGAGGCGCTTGTCGAAAGCGAATGCGAGCGTGCGCTCAAGCATCGCTTCAACACGTTGCACCGCGCGCCAGACGCGCGAAAGCTCGAAGCCAGAGCTCATCACTTGAATGCGTAGGTGATCCTCTTCGTTCACCATCAAGCTGATGCGTTCGCCTCTGCGGAAGAAGACTGAGCGTGGGCCGTCGCCGCTCGCAAGCTCCTTGGAGATCAGGTGGCGCTCAATCAGCAAGCCGCGATCGACGGGCTCGACGTCGTCGAGATCAACGCGCAGCACGGCGCCACCGAGGGCTTTGTCGACCAAGCTCACGACCTCCGTGCGCTGATCGAAGTTCATCTGCGTAGGGAAAGGAAGCCCGCGCAGATTGCGTGCAAGGCGGATGCGGGAGGAAACCACGACATCGCTTTCAGCTCCCCGCGCAGCCAGCCATTGGCCGCAAAAGCGTGGGAAGTCGTCGAGTGAAAGCGTGGTCAGCGTGGTGCTCATGCGGTTCCTTGGTTGGCCTATGCTCTGCCGGTGCGCTTGATGCTAGCTTTTGCTTTGTTCGCTCGCCTCTGCCTCAAGCGATCCGATCTGATCGCGAATCTCCGCGGCGCGCTCGTAGTCTTCCGTCGACACCGCCAGATCAAGCTCGCGCTTCAATTCGCGCACGCGCTCTTGTCGCAGCATGTGCGAATCAGGCGCAACTTCACCCGGCGTGCGGCCAGTGTGCGCGACATCCACGGTCGCGTGAATGCGTTCAAGAATCTGATCGAGCGGCTCGCGAAAAGTGTTGTAACACTCCGGGCAGCCGAGGCGGCCGCGTGCTTTGAGGTTGTCGAAAGTCCAGCCGCACTGCGGGCAGGGGCCAGGCTCCATGTCGAGCACTTCGTCGAGCGTGACGCTCGCTTCGTCGTCTGCATCTTCGTTGAAAAGGTTGGGCAGCTCGCTCTCGATTTCGAGCATGGATTGCGCGCGCGTGATCGCATCTTCGCCTTCAGGCAGCGCATCACCCTGCATCAGATACTGCGGCACAACGAGCTTGGCGCAGGCATCGCAGATCATGTGCAAGCCCTTGGTGCGCCAATCCTCAACATCATAGATGCGGATCGTCGCGGGATTCTTTCGGCAGCACTGGCAGCGCATGGAGACCTTCCCAATCAGCGGTACGATTCAGCTCAGCGGGCGAAGCAGATACTCCGCGCGCACTGAGGGTTGCGCATGCGCGCGCGCACGTCAACCCACTTACCCGATTCCTCTTCGGCACATCCTCACGACTTCGCGTGAAACCCTGCAAGCCCCTGCTCTGGTCCTGCGCCGCCTTCAATATCCTGCTGAAACTGACCGTGCAGCAGAGCGCCGTAGCGAACGACGTCGTGCCCCATGCGGATCAAGCGATCGCGAGTGCGATCGTCAGTCAGATTGCCATCCGCGAAGTGGCGCTTGCCGGCGTGCGCTACATATGGAAGCGTCCACATGTGGCACATGCGCGAGTGGATTTCCATTTGGCCAACCCTCTGATCGCCTTAATCGCCGCCCGTCGCTGCAATCAACGCTGCAACTTTTCCAGCGAACTCAGCGTAGAGATGATCGAACCAGTTCTTGATCGCGCCCGTTGGCCCGCCGTGATACTCGGGCGTGGCGATGATGAAGGCATCAGCCCAGGCCGCCTGCTCTTTGATCAGCTTGACGTTGGGATTGTCCGCAACAGCAGGATTGCCGGGAGCGAGAAGGGGCAGAATCGTCTCCGCCAGATTCAGCTCGCGAACTTCAGCGCCAGCTTCCTTCGCTGCCAAAGCTGCGATGCGCACCATGATCAGCGAATGCGCACCTTCGCGCATCGATCCACTAACGGCCAGTACTCGGGTCTTTGCCACTCGAACTATCCTCGTCGCTTGCGGGAAGCGTGCTTCCCCTTGGTCATCCCGGAGCTGCTTTGTGCCCCGCTTCGCATTGTAGCTTGATGGATCGTGAAGTCGGCTCTGCTCTTGGCACCGGCTACGTTGGCGTGCGAAGGCTCTTCGACTCCGCCCAACACAAGCGCTACTCGACTTCGTCTAGCCCGGCGACAATTGCTCCGCACTTTGAAAGCTCGTCCCAAAAGCCGGGGAAGCTGATCTTCACCCAATCGGCGCCTTCGATGCGCGTGGTGCCGCGAGCCAAGCACGCAGCGATCGCGTAACTCATGATGATCCGATGGTCGTGGCAACCATCGACTTGAGCGCCGCGCAGATGACCGCTGCCGAGAATCTCCCAGCCATCGCGATGCTCATTGATGTGCGCACCCATTGCGGAAAGACCCTTCGTCATGCCAGTGATGCGATCTGCTTCCTTTAAGCGCAGCTCGTAGCCGCCCATGATGCGGATGTTGGTAGGAATCTGCGTCGCCACCACAGCGAGCAAAGGCATCTCGTCGATCATGGAAGGCAGCGTGCCCAGTTTGATCGGCGGCGTGCCTTTAACGCGCGGGATCTGCTGCACGCAACGCACGTCGCCGCGCGGCTCGATCGTGTTTTCATGCATGTCGATTTCAAAGCGCGCGCCGAGGCTGGTCAGCGTTTCCAGCAAGCCTTTGCGGCGAGGGTTGAGATTGACCGAGTTGACCCGAATCTCACTGCCCGGCATCAGCGCGCCAAGCGTGAAGAAATAAGCGGCTGAGGACATATCGCCGGGCACATCAAACTCCATCGGCGAGAGCGGACCGCGCTCTACAAGGTGGCGGAAGCCTTCACCTTCGGGACTCGTTTGAAGCTTTGCTCCCATCGCTCGCAGCATCAGCTCAGTGTGATCGCGCGTAGGCGTGGGCTCGTGGATGCTCGACTCTTCCTTCGAGAGCATGCCAGCCAGCAGCAGTGCGGACTTCACCTGCGCGCTCACCACGGGCACGGTGTACTCAATGCGGCGAAGCTCTCGCCCTTCAATGCGGAAAGGCAAGCACTCGCCTTCGCCCAGAAAGGTGATCTCAGCGCCCATCGCTTTGAGGGGATGCACAACGCGATCCATCGGGCGCTTGGTGAGCGAGGCGTCGCCGATCAGCTCAGCTTGCACGCCGGGGATAGCCGCGAGAAGACCAGTCAGCAAGCGCGCGGTCGTGCCGGAGTTGCCGCAATCGATCGGCTGATCTGGAGACCGAAAACCCTCTGGCCCCTTGCCGTGAACGATGACGTGGCCTTCGGGCGTGTCCTCAATCGCAACACCAAGCGCTTCGAGCGCGCGTCGAGTTGTAGCAACATCTTCACTGGCTGGCAGACCTCGGATCAAGGAGTCGCCATTTGCGAGAGCGGAGAGAATGAGGGAACGGTGTCCAATCGACTTGTCGCCTGGAACGTGCAAAGTGGCGCGCGGAGCCTCTGACGGGGCCTGAACGCTGAGCATAAACTTCCCTTCTTACGCCGATCTCCGGGCTTCATAGCAGATCGCTGCAAAGCTACGGACAATTCAAAGCACCACTTGCGAGCTAGTCGAGGATACGACCAATTGTTTGATCCGCAAAGAGTACTCGCAAATAGAGGCGCGCCTGCGCTCAACGACCGCTGGCGGCTGCGACGACTGGCGCTAGCATAACGCGTTCCTCAACTGCCAAGGAGTAACCGGCTTTGAACTCGAACGACAACTCTCCCCCCGCTGCCGCCAAGGGATTCGGCGGCAAACTCTCAGCCACCCTGAAGATGGTGAAGATCGCGCATACCGTGTTCGCGATGCCCTTCGCGCTGGTGGGCTGGGCCTTCGCCTGGGTGTGCGTGCGCGAAGCCGAAGAGATGCGGCCCGAGTGGCACAGTCTGGCTAGCGACGCTCTGCCGCAAATCGCGAAGGACGCGGGCTTTGCAGGCATGCCTTGGCTGTGGACGCTGATCTGGGTGATTGTCGCGATGGTTGGCGCGCGCAGTTTCGCGATGGCTTTCAATCGCATTGTGGATCGCAAGATTGACGCTGAGAATCCGCGCACGGCCAAGCGCGAGATCCCTGCGGGCGTGCTCTCGCTGCGCTTTGCGTGGGGATTCACGCTGGGCTCAGCAGCGCTCTTCTGCCTCGCCTGCTTGATGCTGAATCCGCGCACGCTGATGCTCGCGCCCGTGGCGCTGCTCGTCGTGGGAGGATACTCGCTGACCAAGCGCTTCACGGCGCTCTGTCACGTCGTGCTGGGAGCTGGGCTTGCGCTCGCGCCAATCGGCGCATGGCTCGCGGTGATGGGAGGCGCAGTGGACGCTGCAATCGGCTTGCCCTTCGCGCCATTTGGTTTGGAGCTCTTCGGTACGCTGCCTGAAGGCGCGGTGCTCAACAGCGTGACGACAACGCCGGGCGCGGTCGCCTTCCATACGCTGCCGGTGCTGCTCGGGCTGGGCGTAGTGCTTTGGGTGGCTGGATTCGACATCATCTATTCGCTGCAAGATGAGGGCTTTGATCGCGAGCGCAAGCTGCACTCGATTCCCGCGCTGCTCGGCAAGGCGAAGGCGCTGATGGTGAGTCGAGTGTTTCACCTGCTGGCTTGGTGCTCGTGGCTCGGCGCGATTGTGTTGATGCGGAGCGGCGGCCCCGCGCTCTACCTGCACGCGCTGGTTGGCGGCAACGTGCCGGAGGGTTACACGCCTCAGCATTCGTTGGGATTCCTGAGCTTCGTTGGACTGGCGCTGGTGGGAGCCTGTTTGGTCTTCGAGCATGCGCTGGTCAAGCCGAACAATCTGAAGCATGTGAACGCGGCGTTCTTCACGCTTAACGGCGTGATCGGCCTGGCCTTCGGAGCGCTGATTATTATGGATCTGTGGGTGTAGGTTTAAAGGATTGAGGGTCTCAACACAGAGGCTCTGAGGCACAGAGGCCACAAAGCGCAAGCGATGGCGACGAGCGAGATTGCACAGCGGCGATTCTTTAGGTGCGATTGCGCGTAGCCCAGATAGAAGAGGGCTTGCAGGCGAGCTCATCTTAGCGAAGCGCTCAGTGTACTCCGCGACTTTGCGTTGAACTCTTCTTCTGACCCTTGGAGCCCAGCATGACCGATCAAGAACTCCTCGCGCTCGCGATCGAACAAGCGCGAAAGTCTGAAAGCGAAGGCGGTATCCCGATCGGCAGCGTGCTCGCAGTGCGCGGCAAAGTCGTCGCGCGCGGCCACAATCAGCGCGTCCAAAAGTGCTCGTGCGTGCTGCATGCAGAGATGGATTGCCTGGAGAACGCCGGCAGGCTGAGCGCCGCGGACTACCGCGAATCTGTGCTCGTCTCGACGCTCTCGCCCTGCGACATGTGCAGCGGAGCGGCGCTGCTCTACGGCATTCCGCGCATCGTGATCGGCGAGAACACGACCTTCAAAGGCCCCGAAGACTACGTCAAATCGCGGGGAGTCGATCTCACCATCCTGCAAGATCAAGAATGCATCGACATGATGACGCGCTTCATTGCCGAGAAGCCCGAACTTTGGAATGAAGACATCGGCGAGTAAGTGCTACCGTGCCGCTTGGAAGAGTAGAACCAAGCAGAAAGTTTATACGTGGATCCACGCGACACAACCCGCATGGCAGCAGAGCTTGCCTCGCAAACCAACATCTGGCAGATCTTTCGCGTGATGGCGGAGTTCGTCGAGGGCTTCGACAAGCTCAGCCACGTGCGCAAGGGCATCGCCATCTTCGGCTCGGCCCGCACGCATCCTGACACCGACGACTACCGCAGAGCCGTCACCATCGCCAGCAAGCTTGTCAGCGAGGGCTACACCATCATCACCGGTGGCGGTCCCGGCATCATGGAAGCCGGCAACAAAGGCGCGATGGAAGCCGGGGGCGAAAGCATCGGCCTGAACATCGACCTGCCCTTCGAGCAAGAGAGCAATCCTTACGTCGGCCTGCCGATCGACTTCCGCTACTTTTTCGTGCGCAAAGTGATGTTCGTGAAGTACAGCTCGGGCTTCGTTTTCATGCCCGGCGGCTTCGGCACGATGGATGAAGTCTTCGAAGTGCTCACGCTGATCCAAACGATGAAGATCGCGCCTGTGCCCTGCGTCTTCCTCGGTACGAAGTTCTGGGGCGGCCTGATCGAGTGGATTCAGGAGCGCATGGCCGACGAGTTCAAAACGATCTCGCAGCAAGACATGCATCTTTTTGAAGTGACCGACGACCTCGACGACGCCGTCGCCTACATCAAGCGCTTCCACAAAGACCAAAAGAAGAAGCGCTCCAAAGCCCTACGCAAACGCGAAGACGCTCTCCTGCGCAGCGAAGCTGAAGCCCAAGACGAAATGGAAGGGCGCTAGCTCGGGTGCGATGGTGTCAGGAGTCCGATGGCTCCGCAGTAGAACTGGCATTCCTGCCAGTTCTTTCCTCTCTCCCTTGACTTTGGAAAGTGCCGTGGCACCGACAGGGGCGTCCCTGCCTGATCAACGCGATTCCGTCATCCCGAACGCCATAGGCGGAGGGATCACCCTTGCGAACCAGGCTGCGCTTTTCTTTGCACACGCTGCGCTCCTTGAGAGAGCTTAACTCGGAGCGCGAATCGCGTGCAATCGTAGGAAGCGGTACGAGTCGCTAGGGAGATCCCTCGTCGGGCTTCGCCCTCTGTCGGGATGACGGACGCATCCGCAGTAGCGCAGCCACCTTGCCTGCAACTTCGTCTACAGCGGGCGTCGCGCCTAATCTGCGACTTAGCTCTGGCTGGCTTGCAAGCTCGCGCAACGCTCAAGCCGCTGCTTCTGGGTTCGCCGCTTTCGGTGCGCGTTGAATCAGATACTGAAACTGAGTGAGGTCCGCGCGCGTAGAAGCCGAATCGATTTCGATGCAAACCACGTTTCCTTTGCGATCCAGATCAACAACGATCCCCGGCGAAACCTCACGCGAGCTTTCGCTCTCTCCATCGGACAGGTCGATCGCAAGCATGTCGGTTGCTTCAAAGTACTGCACTTTCATAGCTCTCCTCGTCGATCCATTGCAGCGCATCCCACACAAACCTGGGAGCAAGCGTAGGACAGCCAATCGCCGCTTGTCTGAGAATGCATGCGGAGCTCCTCCCCCGCGAAGCGGGCGGAGGCGGCTGAGACGTGCAACGTCGAAGTCGGAGGGGGCTTTCCTTGCTTTCAACGCAGCAATATCGGGGCTCTGGGGCGCTCTTGCGTGGCTAGCGCAAGCATTCTGGAACAAGCTGATAGTCTTTGCCATCGCATTCCGTTGCGCCTAAGGGAAGTGCTCTTCCCTTCATTGAAGAAGCTACTACCTCACGCCGCATACGCCGCGATCACGCTCACATAGTAGAGCATCATCATCAGGTACATCTGCTTCCACGCGGGGTGATTCTCTGTCGTGCTGAGCGCGTGCGGATCGCGCAGGAGCATGCGCATCACGCTGAATCCCCACGCGGCGAGCAGAACGCCTGCGATGCAGAGCACCAGCGGATTTCCGCTGATCAGCTCAATCACGCCGCTCGCTTGCAAGCCCATCGCAAGCGCGAGCAGCGCGAAGGGCGCAACGAGAAAGGGCGCGATCAGCTTGATCGCTTTCTCAACGCCGAACACGATCGGCAACGAGCGCACGCCGTCGGCGCCGTCGCCCTCCATATCTGCAAAGTCTTTCGTAGCAGCAGCACCGAGCAGATAGAGCCCGGGCGTAGCTCCCAGCACCCAGGGCTCGATCAGCTCGAAGGGATTGGCGACCAGCGCGTAACCCGCAACGAGCAGCAAGAAGCCACGCGGGATGGAGATCGTGATGCTCGATGTCAGCGCGTGATTGCGCGTGCGGATCGGAGGCACCGAGTAAGCGAGCGTAGCAATCAGCGCCGTGCCGAAAATGATCAGCACTGGCAGGTTCGCCCACATGCCAGCAAGCATCAGCGCACCAATCGCGATCAAGTAGAAGACCAACGCGATCACCACGCCTTGGCGCACGCTCACGCGCCCGCTAGGGATTGGACGCTCGGGTTTGCTCACCGCATCAATCCGGCGATCGCACACTTGATTGATCGCGTTGCTGCCAGCGTTGAGCATGGCTGCTGCGAACGCGCCGAGCAGCATCACCGCAAAGAAGGGCAAGCCAGCGCCGCTCTCGCTTTGGATCAGAGCGGATGAATGCAGTCCAGCGAACGCGCCAGCGCACACACCGAGCGCAGGCACAATCAGCGTGAAGGGACGGGCGAAGTCGATCAGAACTTTGAACATGGGCGAGCCTTGCCGGGGCACGATTCAGGGGCGCGCAAACTACCCTGACACACCCCGCAATACCATCTCAGCCTTTGCTACCATGCTCGCATGCGCCAAGGATTCGACCTCAGCATCAACGACTACAACCGCGAGCTTTTCACGGTAGCGAAAACCGTGATCGAGCAGAAGGAAGGCGAGTCGCCAGTTCACATCATGCTCAAGATGATGGCGTGGGCGCTCTTTTACGAGCCGAATCTGCTGATTGAGCCGAGCGACGTAGATCCGCAGTACAAACCCGACCTTCTCCTTAAAGGCGTGGACGGCTTCCCGCAGCTTTGGATCGAATGCGGGCAGGTGAAGACGGCAAAACTAGACAAATTGACCAGCCGCTATCCGGACGCTTACTTCGTCGTGCTCAAGCTCGCCGAGCGCAACGCCCGCGACATCTTCGAGCGCTGCATCAAGGAAGTTCGCCGCCCTTACAATCTCCGGCACATCGGCTTCGATCCGCATTTTATCGAGGATTGTGCGCGTCACGTCACCGGCAAAAACGACTGCACCTTGATCCGATCAGACAACGAGATCCAGTTCCTGATCAACGGTTTTGATGCGACTTCCGAACTGCATTGGTTCATCCACGAAGGCCCAAAATACAAGGGTCGCTAGAGTTTTTTGCCCCTCTTGCATCAAGCCTACATATCGCCAAAATCGAGGGCGTTCGCTCTCAAACCCTCTCCAGCCCCCTTTTCATCCCCTTCTCTTGCATTTCGCTTCCACTTTTTTGCAATCGTGGAGAAAGAGTGGAATGAAAATCAACATTGCGGGCGAGGATTTTCGTAAAAAAAGTTGGATCGCAATGCTATCAAAACGTATTATTGAACGTGCAGCGGGATCCATCCCACCACCCACCACTCCGCTGCATTCCCCAGAGGTCACTCTGGGTTCCAAACGGCGGCCCGATAAAGGCCGCCGTTTGGTTTTTTCTTGTACTGTTTCCTGTGCAGGATATGGAGGCTGACCCGATCGGTCTGGCAGTGATCAGCCGCCCAACGATTACCGGAGCACCCGTGACCTACGCGGTCAAAGAAATCTTCCTAACGCTGCAAGGCGAAGGCTACTGGACTGGCCGCCGCGCGGTGTTCGTGCGTTTCGCCGGCTGCAATCTTTGGAGCGGACGCGAAGAGGATCGCGCTAACGCCATCTGCGATTTCTGCGATACCGACTTTCTCGGCACCGATGGTAGTGGCGGCGGCAAGTTCGCCAACGCTGATGAACTAGCGAGTGCGGCTGCTCTCGTGTGGGGCGAGTTACCCGGCGAGCGCTTCATCGTGCTCACCGGCGGCGAGCCGATGCTGCAAGTGGATGCCGCTCTGATCGCAGCGCTGCATGCGCAAGGCTTCTACATCGCGCTTGAAACCAACGGAACGCGTGCGGTTCCCGACTCGATCGACTGGATCGCCGTCAGCCCCAAAGCCGGTTGCGAACTCGTGCAAACAAGCGGCCACGAGATGAAGCTGATCTACCCCACCGCCTACCGCCCAGAACAATGCGAAGCGATGGCCTTCGAGCACTTCTTCCTCCAGCCCCTCGACGGGCCGAAGCGCGACGAGCACAGCGCCGAAGCAACGCGCTACTGCCTCGCACACCCGCAGTGGCGCCTCAGCATGCAGATGCACAAGCAGCTCGGCCTGCGCTAAAGATTTTGGGAGTGAGTAACACGGAGCTGACTGAGGGACTGAGCGCACTGAGCCTGACGGAAGAAGCAATCTTTTCGGTGCAGGCAGCTACTTTCCGCGAAGCAGAACGCCAAACATAGAAGTGCTCGCAGGCGGGACTCGCGTATCCTCTCACTCGGGCGACTCCGCTTCCCCTGCGAGCATTCCTGCGCTCTTGGCGCGAATCCCGCGATAACCAGCTTGCGCCACACGAGACCTTCACCCATTCCGGCAGGCTTCGTAAGCTCCGTCCCTCAGCAGACTCCGTGCTACTCACTCCGAATTCCCGAGCATCTTGCCGCACCTTGATCGCCCGTTATACTCTCGCGGCAACACCAGAAGTGTTGCCTTTGAAAGTTTGGACGCTCCGCTACTCGGCTTGCGCGGGGCGACTAGGAGAAGGCATGGCAACCGCAGCGGTCGTTGGGCTCCAATGGGGTGACGAAGGCAAAGGCAAGATCGTCACCAGGCTCACGCCGGACTACAAATACGTCGTCCGCTTCCAGGGCGGCTCGAACGCAGGGCACACCGTCTATCTGAACGGTGAGAAGATCGTCCTACACCACGTCCCAAGCGGCATTCTTGACCCCACCAGCATCTGCATGCTGATGCAGGGCATGGTGCTCTATCCGCCGACATTCTTCGACGAGCTCGCAGCCGTCGAGAAACTCGGCGTCGATATCAGCGGACGCGTGAAAGTTTCCAGCAGAGTGCAGATCACGGCGTCCTATCACCGCTCGCTCGATTCCCTGCGCGAACGCGCTGCGGGCGATGCGAAGATCGGCACGACCGGGCGCGGCATCGGCACGACCTACGCCGATAAAGCGAATCGCCTGGGCCTGCGTGCCTGCGATCTGCTCGATGCAGACGAACTGCGCGCTCAACTCACGCGCGCGCTGCCGATCAAGAACAGCATCCTCAAGCAACTCGGCGGCGAAGCGTTTGAGCTTGAACCGCTGCTCGAAGAGCTGCTCGGCTGGGGCGAAAAGCTCAAGCCCTTCCTTTGCGATGCACCGATGATGCTCAGCGATGCGCTTGAGAAGGGCGAGTCTGTCCTCTTCGAAGGCGCGCAGGCAGCCATGCTCGACATCGACATGGGAACCTATCCCTACGTCACCTCAAGCTGCACCATGCCCCAAGGCATCGGCGCGGGTTGCGGCGTCAACGTGGGCACAGTCGATCACGTCGTCGGCATCGTGAAAGCCTACTGCACGCGCGTTGGTGAAGGCGCGTTCCCGACGGAGTTGAAGGATGCGACCGGCGACAAGATTCGCGAAGTCGGCGGCGAGTTCGGCTCGACCACCGGGCGCCCGCGCCGTTGCGGCTGGTTCGATGCGCACGCCGTCAAGGTGATGAGCAAGCTCGGACGCGTCAACGCGCTCGCAGTAACCAAGCTTGATGTGCTCGCGGATCTGCCCGAGCTGAAGATCGGCACGGGCTACAAAGGCTGGAGCGAGCCCGGCATTCCCGCGTCGCACAAGCAGTTCGCGAAGCTCGAAGCGGAGTACATCACGCTCCCCGGCTTCACCGGCGACATCTCAGGCTGCAAGTCCTTCGACGAGCTGCCCGAGAACGCGCGGACCTTCATCTTGAAGATCGAAGAGCTGAGCGGCTGCCGCGTCCAATACGTCTCCACCGGCCCCGCCACGGATCAGCTGATCGAGCGGTAGCTCAGTAGAACTGGCATTCCTGCCAGTTCTTTGTTCTTGCCACAGCGGCATCGACATTCCCGGCTTACCCCAGAACTCCTGGCGAAGCTCCTTCTCCCCCCTGTGGGAGAAGGTGGCCGAGCGTAGCGAGGTCGGATGAGGGGGTGCTCGCATAGCGAGCAAAAGCGCAGCGTGATCTTGTCGCGGCGTTGTGCGCTGCGTCCCGGCACGCTATCGCGGATGTGAGATG
>Ga0213866_10000403_pt1 | contig 35162 bp, 24 predicted proteins | sample PICome_11_FD_160079 | JGI IMG/M metagenome (GOLD analysis project Ga0213866, IMG submission 160079) | Coastal seawater microbial communities near Pivers Island, North Carolina, United States - PICO284 | ecosystem: Environmental > Aquatic > Marine > Coastal | place: USA: North Carolina... | reverse complement strand
ATATCTGAATGAACAGCATAGTAAGAAATTTGTAAGAAAAAAGGGGTCTTAGAATTTGCTTGAGAATTGATAAAGTCAATTGCTTTTTTAGTTGTACTAAATATTTTTTTAGGATCTATATCAATGTTATTTTGCCATTGCTTTATGTTAGATTTTGGATTAAATACACCATCTTTATTTTTTGTGATCCCATCACTTTCATCATAACCCAGTATCGAAGGATGGACATCAATACCCCATTTACCAAAATGAGCTGTTTTATAATTTGGGTTAATTTTCTTTAATAGTTTTGGAATTGTATATGAAGATTGATGATCAATATGACTTGTATTCATCCCAACACGAATCATTTTTATCCGAGCTGGGGTTTGACCAAACTGTATACTATAACGGGATGGTGAACATACTGGTGCACTTGCATATGCTGAAGAAAAACGCATACCACTGTTAGATAGTCTTTCAAGATTTGGTGTTTCATGATAATCACTTTTAGATGATGGTAAATTATCCATCATCTGAACTGAAGTACCGTTCCAACCTTGATCATCTGATAGAATCAAAATAAAGTTAGGTGGTCGTTTAATATTTATTGTTTTGTTACTTGAGCAATTAACTAAAGTAATAAGCCCAAATATTAAAAAAATTACTCTACTGAGATACATCAAATTAATTTATGTTGGAATTAGAAGAGGTTTCAGAAACTGGTATTGGCCATGTATAATCTTCTGGTTGTCTAGAACCGATAGCACCTTGAACATATTGCGCAGTAGTAGCACCCAGAACATTAGAACAGTATTCATTGTAAACTCCAAATCTAGTTAAATCAAAAAATCTGTGTCCTTCCATATATAGTTCAACTGCTCGTTCTTTAAGAAGTAAAGTTCTAAAAGCATCCATCGTCATGCCAGATCCGTTAAAAGCAGACATCCCGACACGATTTCTAAGAGAATTTATATCATTTGAAGCCATTTCAGGATTCTGAAAAATTTCAGCTAAAGCTTCAGCGCGCATTAAATAAACATCTGCGAGACGAATAACATGCCAATTCTGACGACTAGTGTAAGGAGTTGTAGCATTAGGATCAATATATTTAGCCGTCCATACTTGCCACAGTCTCCAATTAGCAGTGTTACCAGTATTTAACGAAGTTGGAATATACCCTGTACTTCCATTATTAATTGAATATTCCCAATTAGTATTTTGATAATTTCGTAAAATCGAATTTTGAAATCTAGGATCATTTTTATTTAAATGGAAATTGATAAAACGTGGTTTTAATTTATTAGTTCCACCAAATCCTGTACCGCTAAGCCCTGAATTTCTTGGAGTAAAAAGATTAGAAACAGCCGTACCTTGTCCAATCTCATCAGAGCCTTGAACATCAAATAACATTTCAGGGTTATTTCCATTATCGGCGTCAAAATTAGAAATCCAATTTTCCAAATTGCTGCTCAAATTAAAACCATTGTCATTCAATGAAGCGTCACAATGAGCTTTAGCTAATTGATAGTAATAAGAAACTGATCCAGGCAATGCTAAGTATTTAATATTGCCTTCGTTACCTGTTTGTGCAGTTCGTTTACATGATCCCATTCGAAGGTAAACTTTAGCAAGTAAAGCATTTGAAGAAGCTTTAGTAGCTCGACCTAAATTATTAATATTTCCGTTTCTTGACTCATTTCTGTCCCAACAATTATTAGCTGCATATTGAAGATCTTCAATAATATTTGAATAAATATCTACAATTGAAGAAACTGGAAGACCTTGTTCAGCTTCAGTTGCTTCGACTGGCTGTAATCTCAGTGGAACCTCACCAAAACACCTTACCAAGTTAAAATAATGAAGAGCTCGTAAAAATTTTGCTTCTCCAATAATTCTAAATTTTAACTCATCATTCATATCAATTGTCGGGACATTAGCAATAACATTATTTGCCTCGCGAATAGCCAGGTATATATCTTTCCAAATTAATTGTGTGTTTGGATCAGTAGACGTGACTGTACCATTTTTAAAATTATTAAACTCAAATGTAGCTAAACCTTGATCTGATGCTGCGAAAAGTGTTGATAAAAATTTTTGCTTATAATATCCATTACCGCTTTTTAATCGAGCATAAGCTGCAGTTAATCCATCAATAGCATCTTCTTCATTTTGATAATAATTTTCAGTATCAGTTTGAACAAAAGGATCCTCATCAAGAACATCACAAGAAAATACACATATAAATAACAATAAAACTTTTATCCAAATAAGTGCTTTAATTTTCATAACTAACTAAATTAATAATTTAACTTTAATCCAAAAATATATGATTTTGTCCCTGGATAACTTCCAAAATCAACACCACGTTTTTGAGGGTTTCTTGTGTAAGTTCGAACTTCTGGGTCATATCCGGGATATTTTGTCCATGTTAACAAATTTTGCCCTGAAATATACAATCTGAGAGAGTTACCATTTTTAAAATTAAAATTATATCCCAAGTTGATATTTTTGAGCCGTAAAAATGATCCATCGAAAACTTGTCTGTCTGATGGGGTATTACGATTTCCGTTTTCTATAATTGCAGCTGGATTTGTAACACCAATAGTATTTCCCACAGAAGGATCATAAACAACTGATCCATTTAAATAAGATAAAGGAGCCTTCCATGAAGTATCAAAAGAATCTGACAAATGATTTCTTGTTCTAAAAAGACCACTTAATTGCCATGAATCAACCCAAAATATATCACCTCCTTCTTGACCAGTGAACAACAGGCTCATATCCCAATTTTTATAACTAAATTCACTTCCAATAGAAAAAGTAAAGTCAGGATTAGGATCTCCAAGCTTTACATAATCATCAAAATCAATTACCTGATTATCACTTGGATTACCAAATTCATCATACTCAATGCTGTGATTAACATAGTTGATTTCGCCGGGAGCTGCATTAGGAATTCCACTAGCATTTGCTTGTTCCCAGTTTTCAAAAATTCCATTGGTTTCTGCACCCCAAAAAATTCCTAATGGCTGTCCAACCATAAACATAATTGGTTGGGCTTGAGAAAATCCAATTGAAGGTCCTAACTGGTAGTCTAAATTTGAATTTAAACTGACAAGTTTATTTCTGTTAAGACTGTAATTTGAGTATAAATCCCATTTGAAATCAGTTTTCTTTAATATATCAATTTGTAGCCCAATTTCAAATCCCTTATTTTCTATTTCACCAAAATTATCTACTCGGCTTGAGTAACCATTAGAAGGAGGTAAATTTACATTTTGAAGTAAATCATATGTCAACTTGTGATAAGCATCAAAAGTCACGTTTAATCTGGAATTAAACATTGATAAATCAAAACCTGCATTAAATTGGTCTGTTGTCTCCCATGTTAAGTCATCATTCTCGAGATTTTGCTCATAGAAACCTATTACTAGTTCATTATCAAAATTATATCGAATTGGACTCATTAGTGCAAGAGACTGATATGGAGATATTGGATTACTACCTGTTTTACCATATGAAAATCGAAGTTTTAAATCATTAATTCTTCTTAAATTTCTTAGAAAACGTTCCTTTGAAATTACCCATGATATAGCAACTGAAGGAAAAATAGCACTTTTTTTATTCTCAGCAAATTTTGAAGAAGCATCAACTCGTGCGTTCAAATCAATATAATACTTTCTGTTATAATTGTAACCAAATCTAGTTAATGCTGACAGTAAACCATTTTCACGATATTGCGAAATTGGAACAAAAATTTCATCAGCTACATTAAAATTATAAAACGATGTATTGTCATTTGCAAAACCTGTTGCTTTATTGAACATGGAACGTATTGTATTTTGCTCATATGTCGCTACTAAAGTGGCATCAATTCTATGTTGATTAATTCTGTTTCTATATCTTAAATTTCCTTCAGCATAAATTTTTCGATTAACCAAAGATGATTGTGAAGCCTCACCATTGTTTATATAACCACGAGTTGTGTTTGATGGATAATAATTATCACGAGTGTTATTTTGATAATCATAAGCACCTCTAAAAGTAGCTGTCAATTGTGGTGTTAATTTTCCAATTATAGACAATGCTTGTCTAATTCGGAATGATTCCTTTTGATCGATGACGTATTTTGCTAGAGTGTAAGGATTTGAAATTAAATCTCCTTCATTAAGACTTGAATACACATCATCTGTTTCACCAGTATCTAGAAGAGAATATATTGGTTGAAATTGTAAAACTTGTGATACAACACTTTTTTGCATAAATATCTGTCCATTTCCAACTGATGATGCATTACCTTCTTTGTATGATAAGTTTGTTCTTGAGTAAATATCTATTTTATCTCCAAAAGCTTTAGTTTTAGCACTTGTGTTTAGAAACCAGCGTTTATTAGTAGAATTTACAATTACTCCTTCTTGATCAAATAAACCCAAATTAATAGATAAGTTTTTCTTAAAATCACCACCCATATAACTTAAATTTACTGAATTAGTCGAAGCTAATCTATAAGTTTCATCTTGCCAGTCAGTACTAATCCCAGTTGATTCAACATATGGGATAGAATAATCATCAATCTCAGGGTAATTCTCTACAGTTAGTACTTGAGACCCGTCAAATGCACCCCCCTCTCTATCTGGATTAGTAATCTGCTGATAAATTTGATTTAAAACACGCTGATTCATATAAGACTCAAAACCAGGTCCATCCATAACATTTATTTTTTCTCTTACGCTTGTCAAATAACTATCAATTGTAACTGAAATTTTATCTTCTCCCTTATTTTTATTAGCAGACTTTGAGGTGATCAAAACAACTCCATTAGCTCCTCTAGCTCCATATACTGCAGTCGCTGCTGCATCTTTTAAAATCTCTATTTTTTCTATATCATTTGGGTTAATGAAATTCATTGAAGTTTGGGCATTTCCAGATGTAGTATTACCCTCAGCATCAGAAATTGGACTAATTGGTATTCCATCAAGTACATAAAGTGGCTGTGTCCCTCCAAGGATTGAGTTAGTTCCTCTAATTGATATACCAACTCCTCCTCCAGGCTCAGAACTTTCATTTATAACAACACCTGCAACTTGACCTTGGAGAAGGTTTTCTAGCGAGGATCCTCTATTTTTTTCTAGTTGTTCGGTATTAATTTGAGATATAGATCCAGAAAGGTCTTTCTTGCTAACATCAAAATATCCAACACTTATTGTAACTTCTTCAAGCTCAGCCAAGTCGGGTTCCATCAAAATTATCATTTCACTTTCTACAACAACAACTTCAATTGAATTATATCCTATGTATGAAACAACTAAAACATCTCCAAGTGATGATTTAATTTTGAAATTTCCATCAAAATCTGTAGTCACTCCATTTGAAGAATCTTTTATAACAATTGTTGCACCAGGTAAAGGAGAATTAGTTTCTTTATCTAAAACCTTTCCAAATCCTTCAATTTTTTGGGCATAAGTAGCAATTGTGAAAATTGAAAAAACAACCAAGCAACAGAATCTTATAAAATTTTTCATTCTTAGACTTTTAATTAAAATTAATTATTTTTTAGCACTTTTCTCAACCACCAATCTCGATCAGGATTGTAATTATAATATGACTTTAATCTTGTAGCTTCATTTCTTAATTCTTCTTCAATTTTATCATAATTATCATTATTAATTAAATTATTAAGCTCCCCTGGATCATGTTTGAGATCATATAGCTCATCTATATCATTTTTAATAAAATTATCTACTAATTTATAACGATCTGTTCGAACTGCTATCAAATTTGGGCCCGCATAAGGCCAATATGAATCCAAATAATATTCAAAAAGAATTGACTTTCTCCAATTACTAACTTTTTCCCCTTTGAGTAGTTCTTTCATTGAATCCCCTTGCATGTAAGATGGAATTTCAACACCTGCTAAATCTAGAATGGTTGGAGCAACATCAATATTTAAACATTGCTCACTAATAGTAGTTTTATTTTTTATTAAAGCAGGAAATCTAATTAGCATTGGAATTCGCATTGAGTTTTCATAGGCTAATCTTTTGTCATTAAATGTATGTTCTCCTAAAAAATATCCATTATCACTACTGTAAATTACAACTGTATTATCAAGCTCACCAATCTCTTCTAATACCTTTAAAACCTTACCCAAAGATTCATCAATTGCAATTATACATTTTAACAACTGAATATTTCTTTCATAATTTATAGGCCACTTTTTTTCAGGCAATTCATCAGGAATAGGTAAGTTTTTTTTCCATTCAAACCCAAAAGTTTTTTTTCTTTGCCATAATGGTTTGTCTTTAAATGTTTCTTTATGAGTATCGTATGGTGGAGTTGGAAGTTCTACTTTATCATATAGATCATTATGCCTTTGAGCAGGAATATGAGGTTCATGAACGGCTTTATGCCAAAGATTTAAACTAAAAGGTTTATTTGGATCTCTTTTTTCTTTAAGCCAATCAATGGTTTTTTCAGTTAAAATATCTGTTATGTAACCTTTCTCTTTATATTCAAAACCATTGTCATTCACAGGTGGATCAATATACTTTCCTTGACCAACAAAACTAAACCAATAATCAAACCCAGGTCTAATATGATCCTTACCTTTAAAATGAGCCATGTGAATTTTTCCTATATGAGCTGTTTGATATCCAGCATCTTGTAAATGAACTGTGTATGGAGCAAATTTTTCCCAATTTGGATCTACATATTTGTTGTTTTGATTAGCCCCATGAATGTGTGGATAAGTCCCGGTAAGAAAACTTGCTCTTGAAGGGGAGCATATTGACTGTGTAACAAAAAAATTTTCGAAATTTACTCCCTCTTTGTATAACCTATCTATATTTGGCGTTTTTAAAAAAGGATACCTCTTAACAAAACCGATTGCATCAAATGGCTGATCATCAACTAGGACAAATAAAAAATTTGGCGGTTTAATCTCTTTATTAGACTGAGAATAAAAATTATTATTTAAACACAGATAAAAATTAAAAAACAAAAACCAGTAATAAAAAAATTTCATCTCAACGGTAAAATAACTTAATTTAAATTTACAATTATGTTTAAGGATTGGCTATGACATATGCAGCAAATTATATGATTTATGAAGAATACATATCAAAAGCTACTTAATATGCCAATTAATTGGTAATTCACCAATTGATTTCAAATAAGAATTAACCTTACTAAAATGTTTATTCCCAAACCAATAACCACGATTAGCACTTAGTGGTGAGGGATGACCACATTCAAATATCATATGTTTACTTGTATCAATTAGCTTTACTTTTTTTTTCGCATAAGTTCCCCACAACATAAATGCTACATTTGAATAAGATTTTGAAATATTTTTAATTACTTGATCGGTAAATTTTTCCCATCCAATTTCCTTGTGACTACCAGGTTGTGATTCCTTAACAGTTAAAATAGTATTTAAAAGTAAAACCCCTTGATTACTCCAAACTTTCAAATTTCCATTTTTTGGATACTTTAATCCTAAATCATTTTTTAATTCTTTAAAAATATTAGCTAGTGATGGAGGATGAGAAATACCATTATTGACAGAAAATGCTAAACCATTTGCTTGATCTTTACCATGATATGGATCTTGTCCAATAATTACAACTTTTAGCTCATTTATAGGACATAAATTAAAAGCGTTAAAAACTTTATCTTTTGAAGGGTAGCAAATATGATTGTTGTATTCTTTATTTAAAAAAGCTTTTAATGATTTGAAATAAGGTTGTTTAATTTCAGAGGACAAAAACAAAGACCAATCCTTATTTAAATAAAATTCAATTTGAGACTTAGAATTCATAAATAAATGCTAACGCTACAAATTTAAATTATATTCTTAACATTAATACCTAAATTTGTCCATGTTAAAATAATTACAGTGAGTATTTCGCAAAAAACACTTGATGATTTAGAGTTTGATATAGTAAAAGCACAAGTAGAAGCTTACTGTATAACTTCCCTTGGTAAAAATCAGGTAAAGAAACTTAAGCCGTTAAGTAAAGAAAAGGACGCAATAGATGCATTAAATTTAGTTAGTGAATTTTTATCTTCATTTGAAAACGAAAATCGAATACCAAATCATGGATTTGAGGATATCATTGAAGAATTAAAAACTTTACGAATTGAAAATAATTTTCTTGAAATTGAACAGTTTAGAAAAATTTCTTCGCTATCTATTACATGTAATATATTACTCAAATTTTTTAAAAAATTTAAAGAATATTATCCTCTAATATTTGATATTTCTGAAAAAATTGAAAAAACTGACTTGATTTCGAATGAAATTAACAGCATTATAGATAAGTACGGAGAAATAAGGAATGATGCTTCTGATTTATTATACAGTATTAGAAAATCTATTCAATCAGTTAGAACAAAAATAAATACTAGTTTCAATTCTGCTCTAAGCCAATATAATAGTGCTGAATATCTTGATGAAATTCGAGAAACAGTAATGGAAAATAGAAGGGTTTTAGCAGTTAAGGCTATGTACCGTAGGAAAGTTAAGGGTAGTATTTTAGGTGCAAGCAAGACAGGAAGTATAGTTTATATTGAGCCTGATACGACTCATAAACACCAAAGGGACTTAAATAATCTTGAGTTTGATGAAACTGAGGAGATTAAAAGAATTTTAATTGAACTGACAAATTATATACGCGGCTTTAAACCACTGCTTAGTAAGTATCAAGACTATTTAATTCTTATGGACTTAGTATATGCCAAAGCAAAATATGCAAGAGAAATTAATGGAATTCTACCAATTTTAAATAATAATAAAGAATTACAACTCAAAGATGCTTATCACCCACTACTCCTTGTGGCAAATAAAAAGGAGAATAAAAAAACTTTTCCACAAACAATAACTCTTAATAATGAAAGTCGAATAATTGTAATTTCTGGACCCAATGCAGGTGGAAAAAGTATAACGTTAAAAACTGTTGGTTTAATTCAATTAATGTTACAATCTGGACTTTTAGTTCCAGTTAATGAACATTCAAAAATGTGCTTTTATCAAAATATATTAAGTGATATTGGCGATAATCAGTCAATTGAAAACCATTTAAGTACATATAGCTATAGATTAAAACAAATGAATCATTTTCTAAAGAAATGTACAAATGAAACATTATTCCTTATTGATGAATTTGGAACAGGAAGTGATCCTGAGTTAGGAGGAGCTTTAGCAGAAACCTTTTTAGAAGTTTTCTATGAGCGAGGTGCTTTTGGAATTATAACAACTCATTACAGTAATCTAAAACTTTTAGCAAACGAATTACCACATATTCAGAATGCTAATATGTTGTTTGATGAAAAGACACTATTACCGATTTATAAACTTGCTATTGGTCAAGCAGGTAGCTCATTTACATTTGAAGTAGCTCAAAAAAATGGAATTCCTTATAGTTTAATTAATCGTTCAAAGAAAAAAATTGAGCGAGGTAAAATTCGTTTTGAAAAAACAATTGCTAAACTTCAAAAAGAACGATCAAAACTTGAAAAAACTGAACGTGCTTTGAAAAAAAATGAAGTGAAAAAAGAACTTGAGGCGGAGAAACTTGAAAGTATAAATCAAAAAGCACAAAAGAAACTACAAAGTTTTCAAGAGCTATACGATAGTAATCAACGCTTGATCTATTTAGGTAAGAAAATTAGAGATTTAGGTGATAAGTTTCAAAACAATAAACGTAAAAGAGAACTTCTTTCTGAGCTATTCAAATTAGTTCAAATTGAAAACTCAAAAAAAGAGAAACTTTCAGACAAACAAAAAATTAACAAGCTTAAAAGAGAAAAAATATTACAAAAAGAAGTTGAAAAGAAGTTAAATAAAATTAGAAAAAATAAAAAAAGAGAAAAAAAACCTTTTGTTCAACAAAAACCTAAACATGATTTTAAAGTTGGGGAAAATGTAAGAATGGATGACGGTAGATCAATCGGTACTATCGATAAAATTGAAAAAGGTAAAGCAATAATTAATTATGGTTTATTCACAACTACTGTAAGCTTAGAACGTTTGGAATTTGTTAAAATTAAAAAATGAAATTATGATAATACTTTTTGATGGAGTTTGTGCTTTATGCCAAAGTAGTATTCGTTATGTTCTGAGAAATGATAAAGAAAAGAAATTCAAATTCACCCCAATACAAGGAGAATTTGCAAAAACTATACTAAAACAAAATGAAATTAATACTTTAGATAGTATTGTTTTATTTGAAGATAAAAAGATTTATTACAAAAGTAATGCAGTTCTAAAAATATGTGTAATATTGGGGGGGTGGCATAAACTATTTTATATTGGGTTCTTAGTCCCTGAAAAGCTTAGAGATTGGGCTTATAAATTAATAGCTAAAAAAAGATACGATTGGTTTGGAAAATATGACAAATGCATGATACCAGATAAAAAAATAAAATCTAGATTTCTTGATTAAAATTATTTAATTTTTAGTTTACCTTCGAGTTTTGCAATTACAGTTGAAACCGTGGCATCTCCTGTAACATTGATAACTGTTCTACACATATCCAATGGCCTATCAATAGCAAAAATTAGAGCTAATCCAATTCCTAATTTATCAGCTGGAAAACCAACAGATTCAAGAACAATAACAAGCATTACCATACCTGCTCCAGGGACTGCAGCACTACCAATTGATGCCAATAGAGCTGTAAGAATAATCATTAATTGATCAGAAAATGTCAAATCAAAATTAAGTGCTTGAGCTATAAAAACTGCAGCTACTGCTTGATACAAACTAGTTCCATCCATATTTATTGTTGCACCCACAGGTAAAACAAAGCTTGAAACCTCACGATCAACACCAACACGTTTTTCAATGCAATTCATAGTAACTGGCAAAGTAGCTGCGCTACTGCTTGTTGAAAATGCTAACAACTGAGCTGGACTTATTTGCTTTACAAACAAGAAGGGATTTTTTTTTGTAATTAAAAACAACATAAGCATGTAAAAGCAAAACATAAGACCTAATCCAGCTAAAACAACTAAAGCATAAAATAACAGCGCATAAAGTAATTCGGGATCATTAGATGAAACTATTACATTTGCTAATAAAGCAAAAACTGCATATGGTGCGGTTAACATTATTAAATCGACCATTTTTAAAACCAAATCATTTAAAGAATCAAAAAAATCTTTTAACGGTTTAGATTTTTTTTCACCAATTAACAAAAGAGAAATACCAATAAAAATTGCTAAAAAAATTACTTGTAACATGAGCTTATTATTACTCAAAGCTGAGAAAGCATTTTCTGGAACAATATCAACTAGAAAATCAATTGGGCCATTTTGTTGTTGTTTGTTGGCTTCTGAAATTTTTGTTTGAAGAGAATCATTATTTGAGTATACCTCAGTGAGTTTTAAAATTGTATTGTCAGATACGGCATCACCAGGGCTAAAAAAATTAACGAGACTTATTCCTATAGAAATGGCAATAATTGTTGTTAATACATAAATAACAATTGTTTTTACTCCTATGGATGCAAGTTTTGAAATATCTTTTAAATCAGATATACCCTTAATTAAAGAAGCTAAAATCAATGGAATCGCTATTAACTTCAATAACTTAATAAATATTACACCCAAAGGTTTAATTAAATTATTTACAAACTGAGCACCACCATCAAATTGAAGCATAGCAAATCCGAATATAACTCCTAATATCATCCCTATTAATATTTTCCAGTGAAGTGCTATTGGTTTCATTTAGAGATATAATATTTAAAGTTTAAATTTTGTTTGAATCACCAATTATGGAATTAGTTCGAGCAATTAGAAAATTATCTGCAAGCACAAGTGAAGCCATTGCTTCAACAATAGGAACAGCTCTTGGTACAACACATGGATCATGACGTCCTTTTCCTTGCATTATTGTTTCATTCCCGGATCTATCAATTGTTTCTTGATCTTGCATTATCGTAGCAACTGGTTTGAATGCAACATTAAAATAAACATCCATACCATTGCTTATTCCACCTTGAATACCACCAGAATAGTTGGTTTTGGTTGTACCATCTGTATTAAAAAGATCATTATGCTTACTGCCTCGCCAAGAAGCACCTTCAAATCCACTTCCATATTCAAAACCTTTAACAGCATTTATCGATAGCATAGCTTTACCAAGTTCAGCATGAAGTTTATCAAATACAGGTTCCCCAAGTCCAATTGGCACATTTTTTATGACACATGTAATCATACCTCCAACTGTATCACCTTCTTTCCTAATTTGTCTAATTAACTCCTCCATGTCTTTAGCCATTTTTGGATCAGGACAACGAACAGGATTAGACTCTACGCTGGAAAAATTATTAACTAAATGTGGATTTTTAAGTTTTAATTCACCGACACCAGAAACAAATGCATTAAACTGTACACCAGACATAAATTGCTTAGCGATTGACCCAGCAACAACTCTTGCTGCAGTTTCGCGTGCAGAGCTACGTCCTCCACCCCTATAATCCCTAAAACCATATTTTTTATCATAAACAAAATCAGCATGAGATGGACGATAACTATTTTTAATGTGCTCGTAGTCTTTAGATTTTTGATTGTTGTTATGAATCATAAACCCAATAGGAGTACCTGTTGTAATTCCTTCAAAAATACCTGATAAAAACTCAACAGTATCTGGCTCCTTACGCTGAGTTACAATTTTAGATTGACCTGGTTTACGTCGATCCATTTCATATTGTATCTTATCAAAATCTACAGAAACTCCTGCAGGACAGCCATCAATAATTCCACCAATTGCTTTGCCGTGAGATTCACCAAAAGTTGTTAGTTTAAAAATTTTTCCAAATGTATTTCCTGCCATATTCGTAAAACCTTTGGTTTTAAATAAGGTGTAAAATTAATAAAACAATCAATATTAATTGTCATATTGATATACAATTTTTTAATGCTTTGTTGTAAACTGCCTCATAGCTAGAAACGACTTGATGAACATCAAACTTTGTGGCCCTAAGTTTTGCAGCTTTCTTAAATTTTAAAAGTATTTTAGGATCTTTTAAAATACTGAGAGCTTTCTCAGACATATCCTTTATATCACCCACTGGACTTAAATATCCTGAGGAGCCGTTCAAATTAACTTCTGGTAAACCGCCTGTGTTGCTAGAAATTACAGGAACACCGGATGCCATTGCTTCTAGTGCAGATAATCCAAAACTTTCTGTCTCAGAAGGAAGAAGAAATAAGTCGCTAAAACAAAGGATCTTGTCTACTTCATTGCTGTTTCCTAAGAATAAGACATGATTATCAATTTTTAAATCAAAACATAATTTTTCTGCATTTTCACGCTCAGGTCCTTCCCCTATCATTAATAATTTTGATGGGATTTGCTTTCTTATAGTATTAAAAATCTTTATGACATCTGGAATACGCTTAACATTTCTGAAATTACTAATATGAGTTATTACTCTTTCATCGTCTCTGGCTAAAATTCCTTTAGGGCATTGATTACCCAAAGATTTATATTTATTTAAATCAACAAAATTAGGAACAACTGTGATATCCTTTTTGGTTTTAAATAATCTTTGAGTATCTTCTTTTAAACTATGAGAAACTGAAGTTACAGCATCAGAATGATTAATGCTAAATGTAACTGCAGTTTTGTAAAAAGGATGGCTACCAACTAGTGTAATATCAGTCCCATGTAGTGTAGTTACAATTGGCAACTTAATTCCATCTTGATGCAACATTTTTTTTGCCATGTAAGCAGCGTACGCATGTGGAATTGCATAATGAACATGTAAAACATCAATTTCAAACATTTTCACGGTATCAACAATTTTACTCGATAGTGCTAATTCGTAAGGTTGGTAATGAAATAATGGATAATCTGGAACATTTACCTCGTGAAAATGAACATTTTCACTGATAAGCTCTAGGCGAACAGGTTGTCTATAAGTAATAAAGTGAACAGTATGACCTTTTTTTGAAAGTTCAAGACCTAATTCAGTGGCAATAACACCACTACCTCCAAAAGTGGGATAGCAAACAATTCCTATTCTCATTATCTATCAATTATTGATTCATGAACAAAGCGTTGAACTTCGGTTCGAATATTATTATCAAGTAAACTATTATTACTTGAATCAGGGTAAGTTCTGTTTGATAAAAATACATAAATAATTTCATCTTCGGGATCAGCCCAAGCCATTGTACCTGTAAATCCTGTATGACCAAAGCTACTCATAGAAACACAGCCACATGTTGGACCATCCTCTTCAAGTTGAGGTTTATCAAAGCCTACACCCCTGCGATTTTCATCATTACAATAATAACATTTATTAAAAGCGTCAAATGTACTAGATTTAATAAACTGATAATCCCCATAGTTACCTTTTTGTAAATACATTTGCATTATTTTTGCTATATCATTTGCATTACTAAAAAGACCTGCATGACCACCAATCCCACTTTGCATTGCTGCACCCATATCATGAACATATCCATGAACTTTTTCAAACCTAAAATAATCATCTTCTTCGGTTGGTAAAATAGTTTCTTTATCATAATAATTTAAAGGTAAATATGTCGAATAATTTGCTCCAATTTTATTAAAAAAATGATTTTTTATCAAGATATCTAAAGATTCATTATAATAAAGTTCTATAAGTTCTTTAGTTATATAGAAGGGTAAATCGCTATAACGATATTCTCTATTTTTCAATAATTCAGATTTTAATACTCTATTTCTTATTGTATCTTTAAAATCATTTCTAAGAAAATTATTATCAGAAATTTGAATTGGAAAACCAATAGATTTTTTTTCACTGAAAAATTTGGGGTTTTTATTTTCAGTGATGGAATCTAAAGTAGATTTATAAAAAGGAATCCAAGGGGTTAGTTGAGCATAATGCGATAACATTTCCTTTAATGTTATTGAGGCTTTATTAGAATTTTTATAATTGGGTAATAAATTTTCTAATTTATCATTTAAAGAAATAACGCCATGGTCAATAAGTTCCATTAATAGAGGTATTGATACTAATATTTTTGTAAGTGAAGCTAAATCAAATATATGATCATAATTAACACTATTAATATTTTTATAAGTGTGGAAACCAAAAGTTTTATTGTAAATAACTTTACCTTTTCTAGCAACGAGTAATTGTATGCCTGGGGTCATTTTGCTTTCAATAGCATATTTAGCTATAGAATCTAATTTATTTAGTTTATATCCACTTACACCAACACTTTCTGGCAAACCATAAGATAACCTATTTATACTTTGGGTTTGAATTCCATCTCCACAGCTAAAACCGGATTTCATAATACTAACTGGAAGTTTTCCAGATGATGAGATTGCACCAAAAATTATTTGACCAGCAATTTCTTGAGATATTTTACTGTTTTGATATGCAACTAAAACACTTTCAATATTAGAAAAGGTTTTTATTTGATTTAACGAATATGGGCTTGAAAAAAGAGTCAGAATTATTTTTTTGTTCCTAGAAATTTTATCTAAAAAATCTAAATCTGATTTTGAAAACTTATAAGACTTCCAAGGATTATCATTAGACTTGTGAAACCCAACAATAATAGTATTGAAAGGCTCTAGCTCTTGGAAAACGTTATTATTCCCTTGATTTTTTACAATTTGAACCTTTGTATATTTTTTTAAAGTTTCAAAAAAATAATTTCCATCAGAGTCACCAATTGGAACATATGCAATCTTCCTTAAATCTAAATTTTTGAGCGGTAAAATATTATTATCATTTTTAATTACAGTTTGTGATTTTTTAATTAGATCAAAATTTAACAACCTGTCTTCAACTCGATTAACATCACTAATTATATTACTAATTTCAATTGGCGAGTAATTATTAAGACCAACTTTGAATTTTGCATACAATATTTTTTTAACTGAGTGTGAAAGTCGGCTTTCATTAATTCTTCCTTGATTATATGCCGATTCAATCTTATTAATTCCACTGATAACATCTTTTGACATTAATAAAATATCATTACCAGCTAAAAAAGCATTTAAATCAACATCTCCTGGAGAACTGAAATTAGAAACCCCATTCATATCAAGAGCATCCGTAAAAATTAAGCCTTTGAAATTAAGCTTTGATTTTAAATTATTAGTTATAATTTTTTCGGATAAAGATGAAGGATAATTAGTTCTGGAATCTAGAGCTGGTACATTCAAATGAGCTACCATTACACTAGACAAACCATGTCTAATTAAAGTTTCATATGGAAAAAACTCTACATTGTAAAGACGTTTTTTGTTAAATGAAATCGTTGGTAAAGTTTTATGTGAATCTTTATCGGTATCACCATGACCAGGAAAATGTTTTGCACACGCTAAAATTCCTGTACTTTGCATCCCTTTCATTAAAGCTAGAGATTTATTTGCAACATTGATCTTATCTTCACCAAAAGATCGATTACCAATAATTGGATTATTTGGATTGGTATTAATATCTACAACTGGAGAAAAGTTAAAATGAACACCTAAACGTTTACAATGTTCTCCAATGTGCTTACCCGTTTTTCTGATTAATCCTAAATCACTTATCGCACCTAATGTCATATTCCATGGAAATGCGAAAGTGGAATCAAGTCTCATATTTAATCCCCATTCTGCATCCATTCCAATTAATAAAGGTAATTTAGAAACAGATTGTAACTCGTTATTCAAAATTGCTTGACGGACTGGCCCTCCACTAGAATAAATTAAGCCTCCAATTTTTTGGTTTTTGATTAAACTAATAACTTTTGACTTATTTAATTTACTTTCATCAGAGAAAACCTGAACCATGAATAATTGTCCAATTTTCTCTTTTAACGTCATAGAGTTATAAACACTATCTACCCATTTTTTTTGAAAAGTTGAATCAATCGTATTTAATGGTGGATATTGAGCATTAATAAAATTGGTAATTATTAAAAAAAATAAAAAAATTAAATTACGCTTAAAAAACATTAATAAAATATTAGAGTCATAATATAATTAATATTTTGAATTTTATTTAAAAAAACGAGCGTGCCAACTCTCAAATGCTGGAACCTCCCAATAATTTGTATATTCTAGTTTGGTTTGAACTAGATTATTAAAAACAATAGTATTTTTACTAACAGCTCCATCTTTTACCATTTTTTTAAAATCTTTTAAAGATTTATAAGCAATGTAATCTCCTTGCTTGTAAGAGACATTTAATTTGTCAAGTAATGATATATTGTACTCTTTTTCTAATTTCTGAATAAAATGAACCATAGAATCTATTGAGCAACCTGTAGCACTTTGTGTATTCTGATCTTGAGCAATTACAATAAAGCGATTGTATTTAATCTCAAATCCAGAGTTTAAACTTACTCCGTGAGAATTCCAGTTATTTAAAAAATCTTCAATCAATTTAGATATTGATTCTTTCTCTTGTTGTGTTAATGAACGATTAGATTGGTATATCCAAATTCTTGAATTTTCAGAAAGAGTTTTAAAATCGCTCATCATAAGATTATAAATCCTTTGCTTTAACTATTAGTTCTGCAATATCTTTTACTTCTATTTTACCGTCTACTTTATTTTTGATACCATCAGTCATCATAGTGTTACAAAATGGACAACCAGCGGCAATTATATCTGGTTTAGTCTCAACAGCTTGCTCAGTTCGCTCAATATTAATTTCTTTATCACCAGCTTCAGCATCTTTAAACATTTGTGCTCCCCCTGCTCCACAACACAAGCCTTTTTTTCTACAGTTTTTCATTTCAACAAGTTCAGCATCAAGTTTTTTTATCAAATCCCTTGGTGCCTCGTAGATATTATTTGCGCGACCTAAATAACAAGGATCATGGAATGTGATACGTTTACCTTTAAACTGTCCACCTTCAATAGTTAATCTTCCATCATCAAGAAGACTCTTTAAAAATTGTGTATGGTGAACAACTTCATATTTTCCTCCTAAAGATGGATATTCATTTTTAATAGTATTAAAACAATGTGGGCATGAGGTAACTATTTTTTTTACATTATAAGAATTCATCACTTCAATGTTAGTTACAGCTTGCATTTGAAATAAAAACTCATTTCCAGAACGCTTAGCAGGATCACCCGTGCAACTTTCTTCAGTTCCTAAAACAGCGAAAGAAACATCAGCAGAATGCATTATTTTAACAAGGGCTTTAGTTATTTTTTTGGCTCTATCATCAAAACTTCCAGCACAACCAACCCAGAAAAGAACCTCTGGTGTAATCCCTTCAGAATGTAATTGAGCCATTGTGGGTACCCGTAATGATTTACTCATTTTTTAATTTTTTCCATCATCAAAAACTTGAATTGTTACTTCTTTATCAACAAGATCAGTAAACTTACCTTTATATCGTGTTGCTTTAACTAAATGATTATCAATCCAATGATAATTGCCACCTCGGGGTTTTCCCATCAATAAAGTATGATAATTAAATCCATGATGATTTAACCATGATTCTGTTACTTCTCGATGGTCTTCAGTTCTAGAAGTGAAAAAGCAAATCATGTGACCTTCATCATACCACTTATTACAAGTTAACTTAGCGTCTTCAAATGGTAAACATGTAGACATTCGTTCAGGTTCTTCATTTGGTACATCCTCTGTTATAGTTCCATCAATATCTATTAGATAATTTTTTACACCATCAGGCAAAACCGGGCTAATCAATTCACCGTCTTCAACTTTTTGATGTAAAAATGCGTCTGCTTCTTCTCTTTTCATTTTTTGTTTAATTTATTCATTATTCCAATTTAATCTATCCATTTGATTGTACGGCCATGGAGCACCGTTATTCTCTATGTTTGTCATCATGTTGTTAAGCTCAGTAGGAGCAGCACTTTTTTCCATAACCAAGTATCTTCTCATGTCCAAAATAATTGAAAGAGGGTTTATACTGACTGGACATGCTTCAACACATGCGTTACAACTTGTACAAGCCCATATTTCTTCATCTGTAATATAATCTCCAATAAGTTGTTTACCATCATTTTTAAAAACTCCTTTGTTTAAATCAATATTTGAACCAACTTCCTCAATTCTATCTCTGGTGTCCATCATAATTTTTCTTGGAGAAAGTTTTTTACCTGTTTGACTAGCAGGGCATTCACTTGTACATCGTCCACACTCTGTACATGTATAAGCATTTAATAACTGAATTCTGTTTAAATCAAAAATATCACTCGCACCGAATTTTTCAATTGATAAATTATCATCTGAATTTGCATATGGATCGACAGTTGGATCCATCATGATTTTAACCTCTTTTGTAACAGAATCAAGATTTTCTAAATATCCTTTAGGGCTTAAGCTACCAAAATATGTGTTTGGAAAAGCTAATAAAATATGTAGGTGTTTTGAATAATATAAATAATTGAGAAAAATTAAAATACCAATAATATGAAGCCACCAAGCAGTACGCTCAATAATATTTAAAGGTAATCCTTGAAATAAAGGTGCAATAAAGCCACTTATCAAATTTCCAGAATTCATAGATTGAAATTCAACGTCAGCAGCATTCATGGTTAAAAATAAAACCATTAATACAATTTCAAAATAAATAATAAGATTAGCATCAGTTTTGGGCCAGCCTTTCATTTCATTGTTCAAAAAACGTTTAATTTTAACAACATTTCTCCTTAACCAAAAAATAATCACTGAGACTAACACTAAAACAGCTAGAATTTCGAAAGCTCCAATCAAAAAACCATAAATTGGACCTAGAGAAGAAAAAATACGATGAGTACCAAAAAGTCCATCTATAACTATTTCTAGTAATTCAATATTAATAATTACAAATCCAATATAAACAATAACGTGAAGTATTCCTGAAATTGGCCTCCTGACCATCTTGCTTTGACCCAACGCAATTTTAACCATATTAATCCAGCGCTGTTTTTTTGGTCCACTTAGAGAAACCTCAGTACCTAATTTTATATTTCTTTTGAGCTTATTTATATTTTTGATAAAAAACCCAATTCCAACAATTAATATAAACCCAAAAATAATATTTGGTATTAAATACATAAATCTTAGTTATTTATTTGAATCAGTATTTTTATTAATATCTCGCTCGATATATTGTTTATTTTTTTTTCCAAATAAAGAGAAATGAACGTAACGTTTTGGATTTAATTTCATATCCTCTAACAATGATTCTAGTTGTCCCAATGAAGCTTCCAAATTATTGTATAAGCCTTCATCATTAAACAATTTACCCAAAGAACCCTCACCACTGTCCAAACCAGATAATAAAGAATTGAAATTATTGAGTGAAAACTTTAATTCATTTATAGTTTGTTCAAAATCTGATTTAGATAATTTGTCAGTAACGATAGATAAATCGTCTGATATGTCACTAATATTACCGATTGAGTTATTAATTGCATTTTTGTTAGTTTCAAGCAAATTTTGTAAAGAATTTGAAGTTTTTTCAAAAGAAGATATAGTTTGCTCTAACTGAGAAATACTACCCTTAATATCAGATTTAGTTTTTTCATCAAAAATACTATTTACATTATTTAACAGAAGATCAGCACTAACCATAACTGATTCAATTTTTTCTTGTAATGGAGTAAGACGTTGATTTACAAGCTCTGTTAAACCAGGTTTTATTTTAGATTTCAAAACATCGCCAGAAACAGTATTAGCTGAACCATCAAAGGCAGGTATAATAGAAATTGCTTTTCCTCCAATCAGTCCTGATTCATACAACTCCGCAATACTATTTTTTGAAAAATTAAAATCACTGTCTATAAGCATTGAAACCTCTAACATGCCACTTTTATCATCAGTAAATCTAATATCTTGAACCTTGCCTACTTTATGACCATTTATAGTTACAGCAGAGGAAATTGCTAAACCTTCAACATTTGAATAAATTGCGGTAATTTTTCTAGAGCTGCTAAGAAGATTTTCGCCTTTTAAATAGTTAAAGATGAAAATGAATAATAAAATACCTGACAATACTAATACAGCAGTTTTTATTTCTTTTGAAGTTTTCAATATTAGGCATTTTGATACCTTACAAATCTAATAATTAATTTGTAAAGAGTTATTTAAATTATTTTAGTTTTTTAAAGCTTTTTCAATTGAAATTTTCTCTCCATTTAAATAGGCAACGATAAATGCATTTTTAAAACCAGAGCTAATAGCTTTTTCCTTCATTTCTATTGCTGTATTATATTGGTTAGTATGACCATAAAAATAACGATATAATTTATCTGATTTTTCGCGACTTAAAGACTTCAAACCTCCAAAATTATATGATTTCAATGCTATTTTTTTCGAACCAGCTGCGATTTGAACTTTAAAAAATATTTTACTTGAAGTATCTTGATTTTCAGGTACTGAATCATCTAAAAACACATTCCTATTAAGACTTGATTTATAATCAATAATAGCTTCAAAGATACTTTTCGAAACTTCTTTTTTTCCTTTAACTGAATTTAAATAATCTCCCTCAGATTTATTAGTAATAAATCCTGTTTCAACAAGAACACTTGGCATATACGTATTGTGTAGAACCCAAAAACCCGCTTGTTTAACTCCTCTATTTTTACGTTTTAATTTTTTAGTGAAATTCTTTTGGATGTTACTAGCCAATAAAATACTTTGATCTAAATAATCTTCTTGCAACAAGGTTAAACCAATAAAAGATTCAGGAGAACTTGGATTAAAACCCTCATAATTTTGATCATAATCATCCTCAAGAAAAATCACCTCGTTTTCTTTTTGAGCTACTTTAAAATTAGACTCATTTCTATGTAAACCCAAAACATAAGTCTCAGTTCCATAAGCTTGGGAGTTGTGAGCATTACAATGAATTGAAACAAAAAGATCTGCATCAGCTTTATTTGCAATATTTGCGCGTTCTCTTAGTTCTAAAAACATATCAGATTTTCTTGTATAAATAACTTTAATATCATCAATTGTTTCTAAAAGGTTTCCGACTTTTAAAACAATATCTAGAACAATATCCTTTTCCTTGTATCCATATGATGTTGGTCTACCAGGATCCTTGCCTCCATGACCTGCGTCTAAGACAACAACAAAAGGTTTGGTATCATTTTTGGACTGAGTATGAGCAATCAATCCAAAAAAACACAAAAGGATTGTGAAAAAAGATTTAATTTGCATACGAATAAAACAAAGTAATATTTGGTTAAGTTAGAAAAAACAGCTCATAAAAAAATATGTAAATTTGATTTTTAATAATCTAGCCAAACAATACAAAAATACACCTAAAAGCATTGAAAACAATTTTATTTAAAACTCTTTTTTTTATAAGTTTTACAATGCTTACAAACAATTTTGTTTTCTCTCAGGAAATAAATTTAGACAATAGTCAAATCCCAAGTGAAACAATCAATGATTCTATTGTCTCAGATAGTATTCCAAAAAAAAATTCAATGCTTGATGGAATAGTTAACTATAAAGCCAAGGACATAACTTCAATAAATCCAAAAACTAAACAAATTTATTTGTACAATGAAGCTCAAATTCAGTATCAAGATATGGATATTCAATCAGGAGTAATTGTTATTGACTATGGAAAAGATCTCGTTTATGCTGGTCGACTAAAAGATTCTTCAGGAATATATTCTCAATCACCAATTTTAAAGCAAGGACAAGACATAATTGAACCAGATTCCATTGTGTTCAATACAAAAACAAAAAAAGCATTAATATGGAATTCAAAAACTGAACAGCAAGGTGGTAGAATTATTTCTGACTTAAGCAAAAAAGAAAATGATTCAGTTTACTATGTTAAAAGAGCTAAATTTACAACTTCAACAAATGAAGAAAATCCCGAATATTATTTCTTATTAAGAAAAGCTAAAGTTGTTCCTGGAAAAAAAGTTGTAACTGGGCTAACTAACATGTTCATAGCGGATGTTCCTACTCCAATTGGATTGCCCTTTGGATTTTTTCCATTAACCAACAAAAGAACTTCAGGGGTTATTTTTCCTTCATTCGGACAACAAAACGACAGAGGATATTTCCTTCAAAATGGAGGCTATTATTTTGCATTGAATGATTATGTTGATTTGGCTGTATTGGGGGATTACTATACAAATGGAAGTTATGGGCTGAGACTTGAAAGCAACTATGCTGTGAGATATAAATTTAGAGGCGGAATAAGCTTCCGTTATGAAAATCTAATAAATAGTGAACGAGGGTTTCCAGATTACTCTAAAAGTATAATTTATAATTTAAGATGGAATCAAAGCCAAGACAGTAAGTCCAACCCTAGTTCTAGGTTTTCTGCATCAGTAAATTTAGGAAGTAGTACATATTACCAAGAATCAATTAATCAACTCAATAACTCAAATTTCTTAAATAACACTTTAGCTTCATCTGTTTCATATTCTAAAACTTTTAGAGGTGAGCCTCAAGTAAATATGAGTGTAACAGCAACACATTCTCAAAACACAAATACTAAGACAATTAACATGACATTACCTACTTTTCAAGGAAGTGTTGATAGAATTTTCCCTCTAGCACCTAAAACTGGTAGTAAAAAAGGGATTATTCAAAATATAAATTTCCAATATAACTTGAGGGGTGAAAATCGTATTCAAACTACAGATTCTTTATTTTTTAAACCAGAAATGTTTGAAAATGCAAAAACAGGACTTCAACATACCATACCGATTAGTACCAATTTTAAGTTATTTAAATATTTTAGCATGAGTGCTGGTACTAATATTAATCACACTTGGGCTTTTAATACAATTAATAAAAGATATGATCAAATAAACCAAGAAGTTATAACAACTAAATTGAAAAAATTTGATTCATACACTACATACAATTTTAGTACAAGTATAGGAACAACAATATATGGTATGTTTGATTTCGGAGAAGAGAAAAAAATTCAAGCCATAAGGCATGTTATGAGACCTTCTGTAAGCTATAGTACAAATCCCGCATTTGATCAATATTACGATACATATGAAGTCATCAATGCTGATGGATTAACAACTGACGAAGTTGAATATACTAGATTTGAACAATCACTTTTTGGATCACCAGGGAATAGATATTCAAGTAGTATAGGTTTTGCAATGAGTAATAATCTTGAAGCCAAGATTAAAGACAAAGATAGTACAGCAACAGAACCAAAAAAAATATTTTTACTAAACTCATTAAATCTTTCAACAAACTATAATATTGCTGCTGATTCATTGAACTGGAGTCCACTGAGAATGAATGGAGGGACACAAATATTTGATAACAAAATGAGTGTTAATTTTGGTGCTACTTTAGATCCATATGCATTGGATAACAACAATAAAAAAATAAACACCTTTAACATCAACAATGGTGGAAGTCTTTTCAGAGTTACTAGTGCAAATTTAACAATGAGTTACAACTTATCCAGTGATAGTTTTAACAATGACAATGATAATGACAAAAATGATGCTTCAAAACAAGAGTCATTGAGGAGTGGAGGACGAGCAGACGACTTATTTGGTAAGCCTCAAGATTTTGCAGACCAAAGATTAAATAGCAGAAATGACGAGCAAGAAGAAACAAAAATTTCCGATTTGTACAAATATAAATTACCGTGGAGTTTAAGACTTGCATACGCATTAAACTATAACAATTCAACCAGACAAAATGAAATTTCATCACATTCATTGATGTTTTCTGGTGATATTGATTTATCACCAAGATGGAGTATTGGCCTTTCATCTGGTTACGATTTTAAAAACAAAGGAGTTACTTATACACAACTCAGATTTGAACGTGATTTAGAAAGTTGGCGAATGAATTTTTCTTGGATTCCTTTTAGCAATAGAAGTTCATGGAATTTTTTCATTGGAATAAGATCTGGAATTCTTAGTGATATAAAATATGACAAACAAAGACAAAGAGATAAACAGTTATAATTATGGTAAAAAAAATTATTGAAACTAAAAAAGCTCCAGCACCAATTGGACCATATAATCAAGCTATTTTGATTGGAGATATACTATACACGTCAGGTCAAATTGCAATTGAACCAGAATCTGGAGAATTGAAAACAGACAATATTAAAGACGAGACAAATTTAGTAATGAATAATTTAAAAGCTATTTTAGAAGCAAGTAATATGACATTTGATAATGTAGTTAAAGCAACAATATTTGTTTCTGATATGAAAAATTTCAGTGAAATTAATTCCATTTATGGAAAATATTTTAAGAATCATATTGCGCCAGCAAGAGAGACTGTCGAAGTAGCTAATCTACCGAAATTTGTAAACGTAGAAATCAGCTTTATAGCATCTTTCTAAATTATCTTTTGGATACTTGTTTCAAATGATAATCAACTAAACCTTCAATTGGTCGTCTTTGAAAATTCCCAACTGTGATACCAAATTGTTTAGAAATTTCTTTAATTTCTTCTTGTAAAAAAAATGCTATTGAACCTGCAAAATGGACAGGAACAGTTTTAATTTCATTTTTAAATTGTAATATCATAGTTTTTATAAATAAAGTAAGACCTTTATCAATTAGACTTTTTATGTATTTAGACTCTTTGTTTAAAATAAGAAATTCAGCAAATTTTGCCAAATATGCATTTGGATTTGGTTTCTTATAAAGATTTTTTTTAATAAAATCATCGTTCATATTATAACGAGTCCTAAACATCAATTTAAAATCATGAGGCATGAAATCGTAATAATAATCTCTTAGTAATTGTCTTCCAAAATAATTACCGGATGCATCATCCATAATTGAATATCCCAATGAAACGACACGTTGCTCAGCCTCAGTTCCATTAAAATAAGTACAATTGGATCCCGTACCCAAAATACAAACTACAGCTGCTTGTTTATTTACACCAACAGTTGAGAAAATCGCTGCGTATGTGTCTTCCTTTACATTAACCTCAGCATTTGAAAATATATTTTTTAAGACTGATTTGAGCATTTTTGGGGCTTCAACAGTTCCACAACCTGCACCATAAAAAAATACATACTCAACTTTAGACTTGTTTTTCATCAAAATCTCATTTTCAGCAATAATATCAAAAGCCTCCTTTTTTGATATTATTGCTGGATTAAGACCTCTTGTTCTTTGCCTTTCAAATAAATAGGATCCAGATTTTGAATCAATCGCAATCCAGTCACTCTTTGTAGAACCACTGTCAACTATTAGAATCATAACATGATAAGGTTATATTAATACATGTATTTTACATGTATTAATATTAATTAAAGAGAATTAATATATTGAGCTAGATCAACTAATTTAGAAGAATATCCATACTCATTATCATACCATGATATCAACTTTACAAAATTATCATTTAATCCTATACTGGCATTAGCATCAAATGTACTAGTCTTTGACTCTGAGACAAAATCCTGAGATACTACACCTTCTTCAGTATATCCCAAAATTCCCTTTAAGTCATTTTCAGAGGCTTTTTTTATAGCATCTTTTACCTCTTCAAAAGTTGCACTTTTTTCTAATCTACATGTCAAATCAACTACTGAAACGTCAACTGTTGGAACCCTGAAAGCCATTCCAGTTAATTTGCCATTTAGCTCAGGAATAACCTTTCCAACAGCTTTTGCAGCACCAGTTGAAGCTGGCACAATATTATTTAGGGAGGCTCGTCCAAGGCGATAATTTTTTCTGGAAGGGCCATCAACAGTAAATTGTGTGGCAGTTGCAGCATGAACAGTTGTCATCAATCCTTCAGCTAAACCAAAATTGTCATTTATAACTTTTGCCAAAGGAGCTAAACAATTAGTTGTGCAAGATGCATTTGATACAATTTTATTATCCGAAGTAATATCATTGTGATTAACACCCATAACAAACATAGGGGCATCAGCAGATGGTGCAGATATTGCAACCTTTTTAGCACCAGCAGTAATATGTTTCTGGGCACCATCAAGAGTTGTAAAAATACCTGTACACTCCATTACAACGTCAACTCCAATTGAATCCCAATTTAAATCCTCAGGATTACGCTCTGCGGTAACTCTAATTACGTTACCGTTAACAACAAGGTTACCATTATTAACTTCAATTGAACCTTTAAATTTACCGTGAACAGAATCATATTTTAAAAGATATGCTAAATGTTCAACATCAAGCAAATCATTAATTCCAACAACTTCTACATCAGGTCTTTCTGAAGCTATTCTGAAAGCAATTCTACCAATTCTTCCAAATCCGTTAATCCCTATTTTTACATTTGCCATTATTATTATTTTTTGGTTAGTTATTAATTTAAATACTCATAATATCAGAAACTCTCAAAAGTTCTGTGTCAATTTTACTAGTTCCTTTAACTGCTTTTTCTATAGGACACAATTCAAGTTTGTTGTTAATAGTACCTACCATAACATTATGTTTACCATTTAAAAGAGATTCTACTGCTTTAACGCCCATTCTAGAAGCTAAAACTCTATCAAAGCAACTTGGAGCTCCACCTCTTTGCATATGCCCAAGAACAGAAACTCTGACGTCATAACCTTCTAAATTAGCCTCAACGTAATCTCTCAATTCAAAAACATTTTTACCTGTTTTATCTCCCTCTGCAACAACAACAATACTAGATGACTTACCAGAATTTTTACTTTTTTGAAGTGATTCCAAAAGACGGTCAAGGCCTAAATCTTCCTCGGGAACTAAAATCTCTTCAGCACCAGATCCAACTCCAGCGTTTAAAGCAATGTGACCAACATCTCTACCCATAACCTCAACGAAGAAAAGTCTTTTATGAGAACTTGCAGTATCTCTAATTTTATCAATTGCCTCAACAACAGTATTCAATGCGGTGTCATATCCTAGTGTATAATTAGTTCCAGAAATATCGTTGTCTATTGTACCTGGAATTCCAATGACTGGAAAATCAAATTCTTTATTAAAAATCATTCCACCAGTGAAAGTACCATCACCACCAATTAAAACTAATGCTTCAATGCCTTCTTTAGTTAGTTTATCATAAGCCTTAACTCTGCCCTGCTTTGTTCTAAATTCATTGGACCTTGCAGATTTTAAAAATGTACCTCCCTTATTAATTACGTAATTTACACTTCTAGCATCAAGGAGTTTAAAATCGCCTTCAATCAATCCTTCGTAGCCTCTGTATATACCAATACAATCAATGCCGTGATATGCACAAGTCCTTACTACAGATCTTATTGCAGCATTCATTCCTGGTGAATCTCCACCGGATGTAAGAACACCTATTTTGTTTAATTTTTTTGACATATTTTTAACGTTTGCGAATTTAATAAAACTAAATTATGAATTATCTATTAATGGTTAGATAATTTTATGATATAACAAAAATCAAACGTTTTCGTTAATAACTAAATATATTTTTAAATAAAAATCTATGTTTTATTTAAATTCAATGTAGTCTGGAACACTTGATTTTTCATTTTTTTCTTCAGATATCTTAATTTGTTCCTTTTGATTTTTAGAAAATAACTCTTTTAAAAGCTCTTTTAAATTATCAAATTCAATATTATAAGATAACCCTAAACCTTGAGTGTATCCTATCTGCTCTCCGAAATTTTGAATACTATTTTCTCTGTTAAAGAATTTTAATGATAATGTTCTATCTTCATTTAATAATAATTCAACTTCAAAATCACCTGCAACTGTTGATTGACTTACTCCACCAACGGGAACACCGACTTTACCATTAATTAAAATATTTTCACTGATTTTTGTAGAAAGTGTAAACCCTACTCTGCTATCGGTCTCATATTCAGGAGTATTTTCACCAATATCTAAATCCAATCCTAATTTAACTTTATTATCATCATTAGAAAATATATCATTTAGGACATTTGTCACTCCATCCGATACTAATTCAAATGCATCCTGAGAATCAAGTGCAATTTTACTCCTAAATGATCCTGTTGCAAGTAAAGACAAAGCTTGAAATTGCCTTTTATCTTTGTCACGTAGTCTATCTCGAAGTTCATTGTTTAAGGTAGAATTTATTTTTGGAAAACTAATATCAAAATCTAAATCAGGTTTTTCTAAAGCACCAGTTAAATTAACTTTTACCTCAACTGGAATACTCTGATTAATTGGATTATCTAACAAAGTTGAAGGATTAACACTAATTCCATCATATATTGCCTCAATATTAATTTCAGCTTTAAGTGGATTACCATCCCATTGCAATGAACCATCTTTAACCAATTTAAATTTCTTCTGAATTAATTTTCCTAGACTATAATTATAATAACCATCAAGTACTAAAAAATCTCCATACATTTGAAATTTGTCATTTGTATTGATTTGTGCGAGAATACTTCCATTCCCTCTACCAATTATTGAACTTCCACTGTCGGGATCTATCACAATTTCAATTTCAGCATCATCAGTAACATCCATATTGAATTCCATCTCAATACCTTTAATTTCATCTAACTTTACATTCCTTATAGATTTATTACTTTTTTCATCTCTACTAACAAATTTAATGTAAGAATTCTCACTAATCATTTCACTATCACTTAAGGGTATTTTAAAAATTGTGCCTTCAGAGGTTGAGACATTAGCCTCAACAAACAATTGATTCATTGGTCCTGAAACATCAATATTACCTGTAACATAACTAGTACCATAATAAAGTGATTCTTCTCTTTGTTCGGTATCCAAAACAAGCAATCTATCAGTTTGAATTTTTGTATCAAGTGACCAGTTTGTAAAATTAACATGACTCATTTTACCATTTAGTTGAGCTTTAGAATTAAATTTTGTGTCAATAAAATTAGCGGAGTCAAAAATAAAACTTTGGTCAGCTAAAATTATTCGAGTACTATTATTAAACTCATAATCAATATTTAAATAAGGAATTGAAAAACCTCCATCATCTAATATCAACAATCCGTTAATCATAGGTCTTTCTAATCTTCCAGTGATTTTTGATTTACCTGAAACATTTCCTCTAATATTAGATACAGCACCACCACCAAAAGGATTTAAAGGATTCAGAATAAATTCATTAAAACTCAAATCTAAGTTTAAAAATGATTTATCACCAGATACATCTAAATTACCAACTGCTGAAAAAGATTCGCTTAAATCATTTTGAATTTTAACATCAACATCATAATTGGTGAGTGAGGAATTACCAGAAATATCAGCTTCAAACTCCCCTAGATTAAATCCATTAACATTAAAACTATTAATACTTAGTAATGATTTTGGCAAATAAGTGCCATTTGATTTCAAAAGTTCGAGCTTACCATTCACAATTCCACCTAGTTTTAGACTATCAATATCAGGGGTAACTTTAGATAAATCTACATCTTCAAATTTAACATCAATTGTTGTTGATAATGAATCTAAAGCATTCGCATTAAAAATAATTTTCTCTAAACTATTAGTCATATTAATTGGTTCAAGTTTAAATCCTTTTGTATTGGAATCATATACAAAAGTATTTTTTGAATTGTATTTGGTTCTTAATTCCCATATTACATTTTTATATTGAATAGTTGAAGGCTTAAAGTCAATAGCATGAATATTATCTCTGTTTATATATGATAAATTAAAATCAAATTCATCAGATTTATTTTTTCCAGAATTAAAATTTGATTTAACATATAAGGTGTCATTTATATTTGAGCTAATCAAGCTAAAATCATTAGCCTTAAAATATTGGGTGCTTAAACTATCAATTTCCACAAAAGAATTAAAAATCGGATTGTCATTATCTAACTTAATTTTCACATTCTTTGCGAAAAAAGATTCATTTTTGATTTCAGGTGATTTAAATGTAAGAATAGATTTTTTAGGATCACTTTCTAATACTCCCTTAAAAAAACTATTTGAACCAAATTTAAGATCGGGGTAAAAAACTTCGATAATCTTATTGTAAACTTTAAAATTGAAGTTCAATACCTGATTTTCTGTAATTTTAACTGGATTACTTTCAGAATAAACATTGACTAATGTATTTCTCAATAAAGTAGGAATTTCTTCTAATTTAAAATATCCACTAAAATTACCCTGAAGGATTTCAGGAGAATCAAATTCTATATTCCTGATTCCCAGCGAATCAAATTTTGAAACAATTAAAAAGTCATCAAAAAAATAGTCATCATCATCGTTAATATATTTTAATTTTTTGAATTTAATTTGTCCAAAAAGATCATTAATGTTCTTTCCTTGCATATCCATTTCAATTATACCTGATAGTGATGATTTATCGTCTTTAGTATAAAAATTTAAAGCATTTAAATTGGCTTGATTTATATTTGTTGTAAAATCATAAATATTTTTTTTACCAGAAAAATCTACTAAACCAGAAAAATCTAACTTAAGATTATTATCATTCGCCTTTAATTGTCCATTGAAGACACGATTTTCAACAACACCTAAAACATCAATATCATTATATTTGTATTGATTAAACTCTAGTAGTTTAAACTTTCCCTGAATCTTAGAGTTTAGATTTTTAAGCTTAAAACCTTTTCCTTTAATATTCAATTTTGTTTCAACAATTCCAACAATCTCATTTTCAATTAATTTACCAAGTCGAAAATTAATAAGTTCAAGCTGGCCTAAATAACTTGCTGAGTCTATAAAAATAATATCATTTAAAATCAAATCGGCTTTGATTTGACCGAGTTCAGTATTGATATCAAAATCAACTGATACTTTTTGTTTGTTAATTTCAACATCTCCTTTAGCTGAAAAAAGACCTAAAGAAATCAAACTTGAAGGTAATTTTTCCCCTAAAATAACTGGAAGAATTCCTTTTAGATCTTTGTAATTGGAGGATAATTTTTTAATGTTAGAAGCCATTACAAATTCTCTATCCTTAGAATCAATTAGATTATCAAAATGAAAATCTCCAATAATTACAGTACCTCCATTTGACTGAAGACTTAAATCGATTAAATCAAAATCATTCAGTGTTCCTGTAGTTTTAGCATCAAAAATTATATTATTAGCTCCACCAAACTGAGGATAAAACATATTAAGCTCTTCAAGAGAAATCTTACTTTTTTTAAAGATTGATTTTATTATGACATTATCATTAAATGATCTAAAGTCTCCCTTGTTGTATGAAAAAATTAAATCTCCTAAAATTTCAGAACCATAAGTCTTCAAGTTTAGATCTTTTAAAGTCATTGAACTAGCTGTATATTGAAACTTTGTTTTAAGATCTTTAAGCTTTATACCGCTTTGGTCATTAAAACTAATTTTATCAATGTCAGCACCAACATCAGGTCCATTAATTATAAAATTATCCGCTTCAATATTAAGGTTCTTAAAATCTAAAACAGTATGTTTTGATTTGTTTTCATTATCAAGAATAAAGCGACTCTTGTAAATGGATAAACTATTAGATTTAAACTGAAAAATATTAGTTGATTTTTTCTTTCTCTTTTTGAATCTATCAACAAAAACATCTAAGTTGTTTTTAATTTCACCTTGATAAGTCTTGATATTAAAGTAAAGCCCATAAATATCTATATCGCTAAAAATTAACTTATTGTTATTAATTTTCATAAAACTAATAATTGAGCTATTCAATTCATCAATTGCGATTAATGAATCATTTTTGTGGTCTTTAATTAAAATATTTTTAAGTTCAATGTCTCCATTAAATTGAATACTAGCTTTATTTATGTTTATGTTTGATCCAAATTTATCATTAATCCTATTAGTTGCATATTCACCAAAATAAGTTTGAACTGAAGGGATTGAAAAAGTTATTAACAGCAGAAGAAAAAGCAAAAAAACAGTTGCTAAAATTTTTACATATATGTTGATCTTTGTTTTAATATTTCTATAAAATTAATATTTTAATAAATGAAATAAATTAAGTTACAGGGATAAAATTAATAACATAATTTTTATTTCTTTGCAATGTACAAGTTTTAAACTGCAAATTTATTGCCAAACTAATACAAAGAAAAAGAATAAAAGAGTAAATCCATCAATGGTCAAAAAAAATATTTATATACTTGGGATAGAATCATCTTGTGATGATACAGCCGCTTCTATTCTGTGTAATGGAAAAATTCTAAGTAATATTATTGCAAATCAACTAATACATGAAAATTACGGTGGTGTTGTTCCTGAACTTGCGTCCAGAGCTCATCAACAAAATATTGTTCCAGTTGTTGACCAAGCTTTAAAGAAAGCTGGAATCAAAAAAGAAATGATTTCTGCCATTGCCTTTACAAGAGGACCAGGACTAATGGGATCTCTTTTAGTAGGCACTTCTTTTGCAAAGTCACTTTCTCTTGGTTTAAACATACCACTTATTGAAGTAAATCATATGCAAGCTCATATTTTAGCACATTTTATTGATAAAGAAGGATATGAAAAGCCTGAATTTCCTTTTCTAGCGATGACAATTTCTGGTGGCCATACTCAAATTGTTAAAGTAAATGATCACTTTGATATGAGTGTGATTGGCGAAACCATTGACGATGCTGTTGGAGAAGCCTTTGACAAAAGCGGAAAAATTCTTGGCCTTGGATATCCTGCTGGCCCAGAAATTGACAAATTTGCTAAAAAGGGAAATCCATTAAAATTTAGTTTCACAAAACCTAAAGTTGATGGTTTAAACTTCAGTTTTTCAGGTTTAAAAACTGCCATAATGTACTTTATAAAAAATGAAACAAAAAAAAATTTGAATTTTGTAGCTGAAAATATTAATGATATTTGTGCTTCAATACAATATACAATAGTTGGTATTTTATTGGACAAACTAAAAAAAGCAGTTAAAGAAACTGAAATTAACAGGATTGCTATCGGAGGTGGAGTTTCAGCGAACTCGGGAATTAGAGATCACTTGAAAAAATGTGAAAAAAAATTTGGTTGGAAAACATTTATACCCGCTTTTGAATATACCACCGACAATGCAGCAATGATTGCAATTGTTGGATATTTAAAATACTTAAATGAAGACTTTACAACTCAAAACACTACAGCTGAAGCAAGGCTGAAAATATAATATTTAACATGCAATTATTTTTCAATTCAGATCTTAATGATAATGATGAAATCTTTTATTTTGACAAGAACGAAAGTCGTCATATCAATAAAGTATTGAGAAAAAAAATAGGAGATAAAATATATATTACTAATGGCAAAGGATATCTATTTGAAGCTGAAATAGAAATTGAAAGTCATATTAAATGTAAGGTAAAAATTATAAACGTATCATACTCAAAACCTAATGATTTTAAAATTCATCTTGCAGTTGCACCTACTAAACTAAATGATAGATATGAATGGTTTATTGAAAAGGCTACTGAAATTGGAGTTAATACTATAACTCCTATAATTTGTAAACATAGTGAGCGAAAAATCATTAAAGCTGAACGCTATAAAAAAGTAATTGCGGCATCTGGAAAACAGTCGTTAAAATTGCATTTTCCAAAATTGGAAAATGCAATACATTTTAATGACTTTATCAAAAAAGATCTTTTTGATACACGATATATAGCTCATTGTCAGGAATCTATAAAAAAATCACTTAAAAAAATTATTGAACCAAATAAAGATATTTTAATTATGATTGGTCCTGAGGGAGATTTCAATAAAGAAGAAATAAAACTAGCTGAAAAAGCAGGTTTCAAGTCAATTAACCTTGGAAATTCACGACTTAGGACAGAAACAGCAGCAATTGTTGCTTGTCATACAATTCATCTGTGCAATGAATAATAATCTGTTGTTAATATTTTTTTGTTTTTTAATCAATACTTCTAATTTAATTAGCCAAGAACTAGCAGTATTAAAATATGAGGGAGGTGGAGATTGGTACAGTAACCCAACATCATTAAAGAACTTAATCAAATTCTGTAATGATAATTTGAATACAAAGATTAATTTAGAGCCGAAAGTTGTTGATTCAAATGACCCTAAAATATTTGATTATCCAATGATTTTTATGACTGGCCATGGAAACGTTTTTTTTTCAAATGAATCAGTAAAAAACTTAAGAACTTATTTATTTTCTGGTGGATTTTTACATATTGATGATAATTATGGTATGAAGCCATATTTATTACCACAAATAAAAAAACTATTTCCAAACAAAGAATTAAAAGAAATTCCTCTTAATCATCCAATATTCCAAGGATGGTTTAAATTTCCCATTGGATTGCCTAAGATCCATGAGCACGATGGTTTATCTCCAAAGGCACTTGGAATATTTAATGATAATGA
>Ga0213866_10000402_pt1 | contig 35246 bp, 32 predicted proteins | sample PICome_11_FD_160079 | JGI IMG/M metagenome (GOLD analysis project Ga0213866, IMG submission 160079) | Coastal seawater microbial communities near Pivers Island, North Carolina, United States - PICO284 | ecosystem: Environmental > Aquatic > Marine > Coastal | place: USA: North Carolina... | reverse complement strand
GTGACGACGGCGTCGGCGGCGAGCGGGGCCAACCCGGCGAGGATCTCGCCGTCGGTCCCCGGGGTGCGGCGAACGTTCAACACGTCGTCGAAACGCACACCGGCGACTGCGATCAGGTCTCCCGCGTCAGGCGAGATGTCGAAGGCCTCACCGGGCAGTTCGTCGTCGGGGACGGGGCCGTCAGGGGCGCTCGTGGTGGTCGGGGACTCGCTGGTGGTCGGTGTCTCGGTGGTCGTCGGTGTCTCCGTGGTCGTCGGAGACTCGCTCGTGGTCGGGGCCGCGGTCGTCGACGTCGAGCTGGTGGACGAGGTGGTCGTGGTCGCGTCGGCGTCACCGTCGTCGTCTCCGCATGCGACCAGCACGCTCGTGGTCAACACGAGCGCCGCCACGAGACGGAGGAAGCGGGCACGGGAAGGATCCATGGGTTCAGCCTGTCGGTCGTCGGGGTCCATCAGAAGGGACCTACGTCCCAATCACTCATCCGCGGGTCTGACCGTCGCCGCGGACCACGAACTTGCGGGTCGTCAGCTGCTCCAGGCCCATCGGCCCGCGAGCGTGGAGCTTCTGCGTGGAGATCCCGATCTCGGCGCCGAAGCCGAACTCCTCGCCGTCGACGAAGCGGGTCGACGCGTTGACCAACACCGCGGCGGCGTCGACCTCACGAGTGAAACGGTCGGCGGCCGCGATGTCGCGGGTGATGATCGCTTCGCTGTGGCCGGTCGAGGTGTCGTTGACATGGGAGATGGCCTCGTCGAGGTCGGCGACGACGCGGACGCTCATCTTCATGTCGAGGAACTCGGTGGCGAAGTCGTCGTCGGTCGCCGGCGCGATCGACGCGGCGATGCGGCGCGATTCCTCATCGCCGACCAGCTCGACCCCCTCGAGGGCGGTGACGACCTCGGGAAGGAAGCGATCTGCGACCGCTGCGTGGACGACCAACGACTCGGCCGCGTTGCAGACCCCGGTGCGCTGGGTCTTCGCGTTGACCACGATGTCGCGGGCCATGTCGAGATCGGCGGCCGCGTCGACGTAGACGTGGCAGTTGCCGGCGCCGTCGATCACATAGGGCACGGTGGCGTTGTCGAGAATCGACTGGATGAGCGTGGGTCCCCCACGCGGGATCAGGCAGTCGACGAACCCTCGCTGCTGCATGAACTCGACGGCCGCTTCACGCCGCACGTCGTCGACCACGAGGAGGGCGTCTTCGGGCAGGCCGACCTTGGCGAGCGCCTCGCGCAGCACGCGTGAGATCGCGAGATTCGAGTCGATCGCTGACGACGAGCCTCGGAGGAATGCGGCGTTGCCCGACTTCAGACACAGGCCGAACGCATCGCTCGTCACGTTGGGTCGGCTCTCGTAGATGATCGCGACCACGCCGAGGGGCACGTGGACCCGTTCGATCCGCAGGCCGTTGGGCCGGGTCCACCCGTCGCTGATCCTCCCCACCGGGTCGGCGAGCGCTGCGACCTGGCGGAGGCCGCCGGCCATGCCGTCGAGACGAGCGGGATCGAGCCGGAGTCGGTCGACGAGCGGGGCGGCCATACCCGAGGCTTCGGCGCGAGCCACGTCGACACGGTTGGCCTCGATGATGGTCTGGCCGTTGGCCACCAGCAGGTCGGCCGCGGCGTGGAGCGCGGCGTCCTTGTCGGCCGTGGAGGCCACCGCCAGAGCCCGAGAGGCCGCCTTCGACCGCGCCGCGAGCGCGGGGATGGGAGTGGGTGTCACCGTCACGAGGTCCCAGGGTAGCCGTGGTCAGGGCTAGCCTCGCAGCCGTGTCGCGTCGCCTCGAACCCACGGTGTTCCTGGCCATGATCTCACCGATCACGGTGGGCCTCGTGGTCGGTGCGGGGGCCCTGGCGCGGATCCTCACCGGTTCGTGGGCCGTGGCGGTGCTGGCCGGTCTCGTCACCTGGATCGTCCGCGTGCTCGTGGCGACCCGGATCGCGAAGCGGGTTCGCGGACTCGACCGTCGTATCGATCCGTTCGCCCTGCGGGAGCCCTGGCGGTTCTTCGTCCGCGACGCTCTCAACGCCCGCCAGCGCTTCGCCGAGGCGCTCGACGAGGCCGACGGCGGGCCGTTGCGTGATCGGCTCCACGAGATCGAGACCAACCTCGATCAGGCCGTCAGCGTCACGTGGGAGGTCGCCCAGCGGGGCCAACAGCTGACCGATGCCCGCCGGCGGATCGATCTCGCTTCACTGGAGCGGACCCTCGAGTCCACGGCGCCCGACGATGCCCGCTACACCGCAGCAGCGGCTCAGAAGGCGAGCCACGAGCGTCTGCGCCGACGCGAGGACGACACCCGCGAGCGCCTCGAGGTCCTCGATGCCCGGCTCGACGAGACGGTGGTGCGGGCCGCTGAGCTCTCCACCCGCACGGGAGGCGCGATCGAGCTGGACCAGCTCGCCGGCCAGGTGACCGGCATGGTCGACGAACTCGACTCCCTGCGCATCGCCCTCGACGAGGTCGGGAACGACACGTGAACGAGCCCCAGTGGCGCTACCGAAAGGCCACGCCGCGCCGCACCTTCGGCGGTTCGACCCTCGTGGCGGCCGGTATCGCCCTGTCGAGGCTCGCCGGACTGCTCCGGGAGATGGTCACCTCTCGTGTGCTCGGACTCTCGTTGGCGGCCGACGCCTTCGCCGCCGCGGCCCGCATCCCCAATCTGCTGCAGAACCTCCTCGGCGAAGGTGTGCTCTCGGCCAGCTTCGTACCCGTCTACAGCCAGATGCTCGACGCCGACGACGAGGCGGACGCCAATCGCGTCGCCGGCGCGGTCGGTGCGTTGCTCGCGGTGGTGACGGGCGTGGCGGTGCTCGTCCTCGTGGTCGCCGCCCGCCCGATCACGACCGTGCTCGCCCCTGGCCTCTCAGGGCAACGATTCGAACTGGCCGTCGACTTCACGCAGATCATGGCGGTCGGCATCGGATTCCTCGTGATGTCGGCGTGGTGTCTCGGCATCCTCAACAGCCACCGCAGCTTCTTCCTGCCCTACGCCGCCCCCGTGCTCTGGAACGCCGCCCAGGTCGTCGCCCTGCTCTTCATCTGGTGGCGGGACTGGGCGCTGGAGGACGCAGCCCGCGGGCTCGCCATCGCCGTTGCGGTCGGGGGGCTCCTCCAACTGCTCATCCAACTGCCGACGGTGCGCCGACTCGCCCGGGGCATCCGATTCCGGCCCGACAACCACCACTGGGCCGTCAAGGAGGTCCGCCGACGGTTCGCGCCGGCGGTGCTGGGCCGCGGCGTGGTGCAGCTGTCCGCCTATCTCGACCTGATGCTCGCCACGTTTCTCGCCGCGGGTGCGCTGTCGGCCCTCTTCAAGGCCCAGATGCTCTACACCCTCCCGGTCTCGCTCTTCGCGATGAGCGTCGCCGCGTCGGAGTTGCCCGAGATGTCGAGACTCGCTGACCAGCCTGCGGCCCTGGTCGCTCGCACCCACCGCAGCCTCGACCGCATCGCCTTCTGGATGCTCCTCGCCGCCTTCGTCATGATCGCCGCCGGCGACCTCGTGGTGGGGGTGCTCTTCCAGGGCGGCGAGTTCGACGCCACCGACGGCGTTCTCGTCTGGTTCATCCTCGGTGCCTATGCCATCGGATTGCCCGCGATCGGGGCGAGCCGTCTGCTGCAGAACACGTGCTACGCGGTGGGCGACACACGGGGACCGGCGCGGATCGCCGCCGTCCGGGTGGCGATCGCCGCGGTGATCGGCCTGGTGGTGATGTTCCCGCTCGACCGCGTGCTCGTCGGCCCCGACGGCCTGCTCGGCCTGGGCGACATCCTCGCGTTCGGTCCGCTCGGCGAGGAGACCCGCAACACCGGCGACGCCGTGCGGCTCGGCGCAGTGGGCCTCGCCATCGGTTCCGCGATCGGGGCCTGGGTCGAGCTCACCCTCCTCTCGAATCTGCTGCGCCGCACCGTGCCGGACCTGGGTGATCCCCGTCGATCGCTGCGCGGACCGGTCGTCGCCGCGGCGGCCGCCTTCGTGGTCACCGCGGCCGTCAAACTCATCGCTGCGCCGCTGCCGCTGCTGTTCGAAGCCGCGGTGGTCGGCGCCGTCGCCCTGTTCGCCTACACCACGATCTGCTTCCGCACCGGCGTACGAGACGCGCATCTGCTGCTGCGGCCGGTCCGTCGGATCATCTGGCGCTGACGACCGACCGGCGCGCCTCCCGCCCACTACGATCAGGGCATGCTCCAATATCTGAAGAAGCGCTGGAACTATCTCGTCGCCAAGCTCGGCGGTAACTTCGAGGAGAACGCCGACCCGAAGGTCCAACTGGAGCAGGCGATCACCGAAGCCAAGGACCAGCACAAGCGGCTCAAGCAGCAGGCCGCCAACGTCATCGCCAACCAGAAGCAGACCGAACTGCGGCTCAACCGGCAGATCGAAGAGCTCGAACGCGTCAACGCCAACGCCCGCCAGGCGGTCACGATGGCCGACAACGCCCAGCAGGCCGGCGAGGCCGAGAAGGCCGAGCGCTACACCCACGCAGCCGAGCAGTTCGCCAACCGACTGCTCACTCTCGAGCAGGAGATCGACAGTCTCAAGAGCCTCCACTTCCAGGCCGCCGAAGCCGCCGAGCAGGCGAAGAACGCCGTCGACCAGAACAGCGACCTCCTCCAGAAGAAGCTGGGCGAGAAGCAGGCCCTCCTGAGCCAGCTCGACCAGGCGAAGATGCAGGAGAGCGTCAACAACGCGATGGCGACCCTGTCCGAGGCCGTCGGCGAGGACGTGCCCACCTTCAACGAGGTCCGCGACAAGATCGAGGCCCGCTACGCGAAGGCGAAGGCCAGCGCCGAGCTCACCGAGGGCAACGTCGAGACGCAGATGCTCGAGATCGAGAAGGCGGCACGCAACGTCGAGGCGCAGTCGCGGCTCGAGAGCATCAAGGCCGAGCTCGGCATCGCCGGCGACGCCACTCCCGAACTCACCGAGACGGTGCCCGAGGCCGACTCGGCCGAGTGATCACCGCGCCTGGCTGCTGAACCCGGCGCTCCCGCGGATCAACGCGGCAGCGCCACGAGGTCGTCGGCGTGCACGACCACGTGCGGCGCACCGGCCGGGAGGTCGTTGCTGCGGCGGCCGGCCGCCGCCCGCAGTTCGTCGGCGCTGTGGCGCACGAGACCCTTGGCGAAGATCTCGCCGTCGACGTCGGCCACCTCGACCGGCGCGCCGGCGTCGAAGTCGCCCGTGACCTCACGCACCCCCGCGGCGAGCAGCGACTTGCCCTGCTCGAGCGCGTTTCTGGCTCCCGCGTCGACGATCACGGACCCCTGTGCGACCACGGCGAACGCGATCCACAGCTTGCGGGCGGGGAGCCGGTTGGTCCGGGCCCGCACCATCGTGCCCACGCCGGCGACACCGTCGGCTGCGTCGATCACCACGTCGACGCGGTCTGCGCTGGCGATCACGGTGGAGACGCCAGACCAGGCGGCGATCTTCGCCGCAGTCAGCTTCGAGGCCATGCCGCCGCTCCCCCGGGCCGAGCCGGCCCCACCGGCCAACGCCTCGGTCTGGTGGTCGATCTCGACGATCTCCTCGATCAGCGAGGCATCCGAGTCGACCCGCGGGTCGGCCGTGTGCACGCCGGCGGTGTCGGTCAGCAGGATCAAGCGGTCGGCGTCGACGAGATTGGCGACGAGAGCGGCGATGCGATCGTTGTCGCCCCAACGGATCTCATCGTCGGCGATGGCATCGTTCTCGTTGACCACCGGCACCACGCCGAGTTCGAGCAGGCGCCGCAGGGTCTGTCCTGCGTGCACGTATTGGGTGCGCACGATGAAGTCGAGGGGCACGAGCAGCACCTGGCCGGCGATGATCGAGTGGGCGGCGAACGCCGACCGGTACTGCTCCATCAGGGCGGTCTGACCGATCGTCGCGACCGCCTGGAGCGTGATCGTGTCGTTCGGGCGGCGATCGCCTCCCATCCCGATCTCGGGGAGGCCGGCGGCGATCGCTCCCGACGTCACGACCACGACCCGGTGGCCACGACCCCGGGCGGTGGCGACGTCGGCACACAGCTTCTCGATCGACGGCCGGTCGATCACGCCTTCGGCATCGGTGATCGACGACGTGCCGACCTTCACCACGATGGTCCGGGGATCGCTCATCAGTCTTCTTCGTACTCGAAGGCGAAGTCGCCGATGCGGACCTCGTCACCCGGCTTCACGCCGGCGCGGGCGAGCGCGGTGTTGACGCCGATCTGCTTCAGCCGGTGCTGGGCGTACTCGAGGGCCTGATCGTCGGTGAGGTCGCTCAGCGCGACGGCACGACGAGCCGCACGACCCAACACCTCCCAGGCACCATCGTCGTGGCGGGTCAGCTGGATCTCACTGGAGACGGGATGATGGATCGTGATCGCCTCGATCTCCGGCTCCTCCTCACGTGCGGCACCCACCATGCGCACGAGGTTGCCGATCAGTTGTGGCAACCCCTCGCCGGTCATCGAGCTGACCGTCGGCCCGTCGAAGGTGTGGTCGGGGGCCATGTCGACCCGGCTGCCGACGACCAAACGCGGCCGGTCGAGCAACTCGGGTCGATAGCTGCCGAGTTCGGCGAGCAGCACTCGTTCCTGCTCCTCCGGCGTGACCCCGTCGTAGGGGGCGAGGTCGAGCAGGATCAGCAGGGCCCGAGCCCGTTCGACATGGCGCAGGAACTGATGGCCGAGCCCCTTTCCCTCGCTCGCGCCCTCGATGAGGCCGGGGATGTCGGCCAGCACCATCTCGAAGCCGTCGTCGGTCCGGACCACGCCCAGGTTCGGTTCGAGCGTCGTGAACGGGTAGTCGGCGATCTTCGGCTTTGCGGCCGAGAGGCGGCTGATCAGGGTGGACTTGCCGACGTTGGGGAACCCCACGATGGCGACGTCGGCCAGCAGCTTGAGTTCGAGGCGCAGCCAACGCTCCTGGCCGTGCTCGCCCTGTTCGGCGAACGACGGCGCCCGACGCTTGTTGGAGAGGAAGCGCGCGTTGCCCCGACCCCCCTCCCCCGCCTTGGCCGCCATCCACCGATCGCCGTGGTGGACCAGGTCGGCCAGCGGCTCGCGGGTCTCGTGATCGAGCACGACGGTCCCGACGGGCACGGCGACCTCGAGGTCCTCGCCTCGGCGTCCGTGTCGGTTCTGACCACTTCCGTGCTTGCCGCTCTCGCCCTTGCGGTGCGGGTGGTCTCGGAAGGCCAGCAGCGACGCCACGTTGCGATCGGCGACGAACCAGATCGACCCACCGTTGCCACCGTCGCCGCCGTCGGGTCCGCCCTTCGCGACGTGGGCCTCGCGACGGAACGCGACACAGCCCGCGCCGCCGTCGCCGGCCTTCACATTGATGTTGCACTCATCGACGAACGACGACACCTCGCAAGGCTACGGCGTCGACCGCCGACGACCTGCCCGATTCGGGCGGCCGCTACTCGATGAGGCGAATCGGATCACCCGTCACGTTGGCCGACCAGGTGGTCGTGTCCGAGGGCGTGCCGTTGAACGACAGCTGGGCGGTGACCCAACAGCCGAAGGCACTGGCCGAGTTGCAGGTGTAGCCCACCGGGATGTCGATCAGCGCTGCGATCGAGTCGCCGTTGCTGCCACCGTTCTGCAGCTGCGGGTTCGCCGCATGTGTGGCGACGCAGTTCGACTCGTTGAGGTCGACGGATCCGCCGCCCTCCGGGAAGAAGATGAAGTCGCAGCTGCCGAACGATCCGAGACCCGAGTCGGGCGGCGGGACGAAGGCGACATCGATCGACGAGCCGTCGGTCAGATCGAACACCTCGAGCTGGAGCTGCTGGCCGGCCCACTCCGGAAGGACACGGGCGATGTAGAAGCACGTGGGGCTGCCAGCACACGACGAGGGTGCTCCGGGAGGCACGTTCACGAACATCGGCAGACGACCGTCGGCCGAGATCGACACACCACTGCCGTAGGTGCCGCTCGTGGACGCCCCGAAGCCGACCTTCATGCTGTAGCGGTTGCGCCCCTGGGTGTTGATGGAGGTGTCCCACACCGTCGGGTTGGTGGCGTCGGCGTTGGTGCGGATCTGCACCACGTAGTCGCCGATGACGGGCGAGGAGACCGAGCACACGTTGGCGAACTCACGGAAGTAGTCGCGGAACGGCATACTCGCCGCCCCCGGCACGCTGTAGCCGGCCGCGGAACTCGACGCCACCGGCTGGCGACCAGTCGGGTCGAGGAGATCGGTGACGAACTCAGCCTGGTCGGCCGGCTCGTCGTTGCCCCATCGGGTCCAGCAGACAACCGGGTTGTCGGTGTTGTCGAACGGAGTGCCGTCGGGCGCTCGCACGATCACGGTCATCTCGTAGTTCCCCACGAGTCCGTTGTCTCCGGGGCACCATGCGGCGCCGCCCGGGTTGCCGGCGCCGCCCTTCTCGTAGCGTTCCTCGGGATAGTTCGCGAGGCCGTCGACGTTCCCGCTGTACCACGCCTCCGCCCCGACGGTGCCGTCGTTGAAGAGGAACCCGGCACTGCAGAGATCCTCGTAGTCGTGGTGCACGGCATCGAAGATCTCGAAGTTGAGGGGCGCAGCCTGGACCCCGGTGACCGAGACCGTGAAGAAGTAGCCCTCCGGCGTGAACTCGTCGTTCACCGAACCCGAGCAGAAGATTGCACCGCCGCAGACCTCGGTGTGATAGCGATCGCCGGACCGCTTGCTGGTCTGGGGCCCGAAGGTCGCCAACCAGAGGTTCGGGCTGTTGCCCTGGATCGGATCGTTGCCGAGATAGTTCTCGGGGCTGCCCATCGGCACGCTCTTCACGTACTCCGACGTCGACGAGCGTCCGATCGACACGTTGTCGACGAAGAGCCCGGCGAAGTAGAGGTCGGCATCGGTGTCGGTGATCCGGACTTCGATCTGGTTGGGTCCGGCATCGAACACCTCGACGGTGATGCCGTCGACGCCGTGGGTGAAGCCGTTCCGGGCCGCCGCGGCTCGAGCTTCGGATTCGGCCTGGGAGAAGTCGGGCTGCCACACGACGCCGGCGAGCGACGCGGCATCGGCCGCCCGCTGCAGCGACGAGGCGCGGGCATACCAGCCACCGACATCGACGGCGAAGCCGGCGAACCCGAGCAGCGGAACGAGCACGAGCGCCGTCATGACCGCGGCGTAGCCGCCTTCACGCGAGCCGGTACGGGGGACGCGAGCGTGTCGGTTCATCGTGGCTCCACTCTCATGACCGTCTGATCGGTGATCGTCACACCGTCGCCGGGCAACAATCCCGTGACGTAGTCGCGCTGGATCCGGACCCAGACGCCGACGACCGTCGTGCCCGTTCCTTGATTCGTACTGCGGGTCTGCGGACAGAAGTACGTGGCCCAACCACTCGCACAGGACGCGTCGTCGGGGAACTCCGCGCACGCCACAGAGCAGTCGATCCCGGAGATCGCGACGAGCTCGGCAGCCGAGTAGTAGTTGCAGCGGCCGGCCGAGTCGACCGGGTCGCCACTGCCGTCGAAGCAACTGGCGTGGGGTTCACCATCCGCGGCACTGGCGTCGTAGATGAGCACACCCTCGATGTTCAGGTTCGTCAGCCCGGAGAGTCCGGCATCGAGGGCCAGCAGCGCCTCGTAGTCGGCGAGGCTGTCGTCGCCCAGATTCGATGCGACGCGAGCTGCGGCCCGAGTCGACGACGAGGCCGTCATGTCGTCGCGCCACAGCATCCCGAACTCGACCATTCCGCCGACGATGAGCGCGAGCAGCGGGGCGACGATCGCCATTTCCACCATCGCGACGCCACGGTCTCCTCGGGAGCGGCGGCGACGGACAGCGGCGCGAAGGCGGAGGATGGCGCTCATTGGTCCTGCGGCTCCACCTTGAGGATGAGTTGGTCGTCGAGCGTGACCGAATCGCCGAACAAGCCCGTGATGTAGGTGTGGGTCGTCGTGATCCAGACGCCGACATAGTCGAGTCCCGTCCCCACCGACACCTGACGAGTGGTGGGGCACCAGGCATCGTCGGGAGCGTTGGGGGTGACGGTGGAGGAGCCGTTGCAGCCGAACTCGTCGGCTGCCCGAAGGAAATCGCTCGGGCCGTACACATTGCAGAGACCCGCCTGTGACCCGGAGAAGCAGCTGGGGTCGGGCGAGTCGCCCGGCCCGGTCGCCTTGAAGACGATGACCTGCTCGAGCGCGTCGTCGGGAAGCGCTGCAGAGCTTCGACGGATCGCCCGCAGCATCCGATAGTCGGCGTCGGCGTTGTTCCCGGCCACGCTGACCTCGCGGGCGCCGTCGTGCGTTGCGTTCGAGACGGTCAGGTAGTCACGGAACGCGAATCCGAACTCGAAGATGCCGAAGACGAACAGCAGCAGGACAGGCGTGATCAGCGCAGACTCCACGATGGTCGCCCCTCTCTCACCTCGCACACGTCGGTTCCTCACCGGTACTCCCGTGGATCGCGCGACGCGCCGCTCGGCGCCGTCTCTCCAGTCTGTCGGCACCTCACCCTCTGTGGTTGAGCCATTCACCCCTTTCTCCGGGTCGGATGGAGGTTCTGGACCGGGTCGTTCGGCCCACCCCAACGGCACCGTAGGCTCACCGGATGAGTTCCACCGACGGGTTGACCGATCGCGAGCGCGAATGGGGGGCGACGATGCGTGGCCGCCGCAGCGCCGGGGTCGAGCTGGCCCACGCCGACTCGCACGCCGCGGTCGGCGACGGACTCGGACTCGCCAGAGAGGCCAGAGAGGCCCGCGAGAGCGAGTCACTGCGGCCCGGCGCGACCCGCAGCAGCGGTGCCGGCAACCGTCGTGTCGAGGAGGCACCGGATCGCACCCGAACCTGCTTCGAGCGCGACCGCGACCGGATCCTGCACGCGACGGCCTTCCGTCGGCTCGCCGGCAAGACCCAGGTGTTCGTGTTTCCCGACGACCACCAACGCACCCGCCTCACCCACGCGCTCGAGGTGGCCCAGGTCGGCCGCAGCGTCAGCCGGGCCCTCGGACTCAACGTGCCGCTGACCGAGGCGATCGCGCTCGGGCACGACTGCGGCCACGGGCCGGGCGGCCACGCCAGCGAGGACGCACTCGCCCCGTTCCTCAGCACGGGCTTCGATCACGCCGTGTGGGGCGCGGACGTCACCCTCAGCCCGCTGAACCTCTGTGCGGAGACGCTCGACGGCATCCGCAACCATTCGTGGTCGCGGCCCGCGCCGTCGACCCCCGAAGCCGAGGTCGTCAGCTGGGCAGACCGCATCGCCTATGTGTGCCACGACTTCGAGGACGCGGCGACGGCCGGGATCGTGCGCACCGAGGAACTCGACGAGTTGGTGCTCGACCGGTGCGGGGCGACCCGACGCACCCAACTCGCCGCCTTCATCGGGGCGATGATCGACGCCACCGAATCGACCGGACGGATCGGCATGACCACCGATCACGCCGAGGCACTGGGCGCGTTTCGGGCGTTCAACTACGAACGCATCTACCTGCGCCCGGACTCACGCACGCAGGCCGCGCTCGTGATCGACATGCTGCAGGGCCTCGTCGAATACCTGGCCGCCGACGCGACACGGCTCCCCGCCCGTCTCCTCACCGATGATTCGGAGGAGGGGGTCCGGAGAGCCTCGGTCGAGTGGGTGGCCGGGATGACCGATCGTTACGCCCACAGAGCGGCGCAAGATTGGCTGGGCATACCGCCCGAGTCACTCCCGCAGGGAGTCGACTGAGGCAACCCTTCGGGTTGCCGCTACCCGGGGATGATGTCGACGAGCTTGCGGCCGCGGCGCTGGCCGAACTTGACCTTGCCGTCGGCGGTCGCGAAGAGCGTGTCGTCGCCGCCCCGCATGACGTTCTCACCCGGGTGGATCTTGGTGCCACGCTGGCGCACGATGATCGCGCCGGCCAGCACCTGGCCGCCGTCGTAGACCTTCACGCCGAGGCGTTGGCTGTTGGAATCGCGGCCGTTGCGGGTCGAGCCGCCGCCCTTTGTCTTCGACATGGAGAATCAGCCCTTCGTGATACCGGTGATCTCGATACGGGCCAGGGTCTGGCGATGGCCGTAACGCTTCCGGTTGTTCGACTTGTTCTTGTAGACGAACCCGTTGATCTTCGGGCCCTTCACTTCTTCGAGCACGGTCGCGGACACGCTGGCGCCCGAGAGTTGTGCCGGGGTGGCAAGGACGGTGTCGCCGTCGACGAGGAGAACGGGATCGAGGCTCACATCGGTCCCGGGCTCGCCCAGGCGCTCGACCTCGAGGGTCTGGCCCTCTTCGACGCGGTATTGCTTACCGCCGGTCTTCACTACTGCGTACATAGGGAGTCAACTCTACCGTTTCAGCCAAGCATTCCGTCGATGAGAACATGGCCGCGTCCGTCACACGTCGGACAGATGTCGGACACGGATTCGAGGAGTCCCTCACCGATGCGTTTGCGGGTCATCTCCACGAGCCCGAGCTCGGAGATGTCGAACACCTGGGTACGAGTCTTGTCGCGAGCGAGCGCGGCCCGGAAGATCTTGATGACCTCCGCCCGGTTCTTGGCGACCTCCATGTCGACGAAGTCGATCACGATGATGCCGCCGATGTCGCGCAGGCGCAGCTGGTTCGCCACTTCCTCGGCCGCTTCGAGATTGTTGCGGTAGACGGTCTCCTCGAGCGACGACTTGCCGACGTTCTTGCCCGTGTTGACGTCGATCACCGTCAGGGCCTCGGTGCCCTCGATGATCAACGAACCGCCCGAGGGCAGCCAGACCTTGCGGTCGAGCGCCTTGCGGAGCTGCTCGTCGATGTGTTGACGCTCGAACAGGGGCAGCTTCTCGGCGTCGGTGTCGTAGTACTCCACCCGGTCGGCCAGGGCCGGAGTGATGCTCTCGACATAGCCCTTGATCTCCTCGTAGAGCTCACGATCGTCGATGATCACGCCGCGGAAGTCCTTGGTGAACTCCTCTCGGATGATCCGGACCGCCGCCTCGGGTTCGCGGTAGAGCAGCGCGGGCGCCTTCGTCTTCTTGGCCAGCGCCTCGATCTCGTCCCACTGGGCGACGAGCCTGCGCACGTCACGCTCGATCTCCTCGGAGGTGACGTTTTCGGCTGCGGTCCGCACGATCACGCCGTGGTGCTTGGGCTTGGCCTTGTCGAGGATGTTGCGCAGTCGCTTGCGTTCGCCGTCGGGCAGACGCTTCGAGATGCCGTAGGTGGTGCTGTTGGGCACCAGCACCACGAACCGCCCGGGGAGCGACACCTCCTGGGTGAGGCGGGCGCCCTTGTGGGCGATCGGGTTCTTCGTGACCTGGCACAGGATCGACTGCTTCGCCTTGAGGATGTCTTCGATCCGGGGCTGCTCCTTGCGGCTCCCCTTCTCGACATCGTCGGGGTCGTACTGCACGTCGCCGCGGTAGAGGACCGCGTTCTTCGGCGTCGCGATGTCGACGAAAGCGGCTTCCATGCCCGGGAGCACGTTCTGGACCCGGCCGATGTAGATGTTGCCGTGGATCTGGCTGACGTCGTCGGCGGGACGGGAGACCTGGTGTTCGACCAGCTTGCGGCCCTCGAGGGTGGCGATCTGGGTCGCCTTCTCCCCGACCGACACGCACATCAGGTAGCGGCCGATGGCCTGACCGTTGCGGGTGCGGCCTCGTCGGCTCTCGAGCGTCTTCTCGTCGAGCTCGATGGCATCGTCGGCGATGATCGCCTCGACCGGCGTCGGGCGCTGCCCGCCACCGCGGTTCTGGCCTCGGCGCTGACCACCACCCTGGCCCTGCTGGCCGCCGCCTTGGCTCTGCTGGCCTCCACCTTGCCCGCCGCCCTGACCGCCGCGGCCACGACCACGGCCGCCACGTCGGCGTCGGCGCTTCTTGGGGCCGCCCTCGCCCTGGTTCTGCTGTCCGCCGCTCTGTGGCGCCGGCCGGGAGTCGCCCACCCGGGGAGCCGGGCGGCTGTCGCCGATCTTGGGCTTGTCGCCGTCGGCGGCGCTGTCAGCGGCCTTGGGCTCGTTCGAGCTGGTGGACGGGTTGTTGTCGGCCTGAGAATCGGCCATGTGTGAGTTCCTTCGTTCGGGGCACCGCTCGGTGGGCGTTCACATCGCCCCTGCAGGTGCCGGGGACACCGCGGCGCTCAGCGGATCGCTGCGCTCTGCGGTGTCGTCGTTCGTGATCCATTGGTGAAGCCGTACTACTCGACGCTCGGTGAGCGGTGGATCGAGGGCGGCCAGCAACTCTGCCACCCGAACCGCGCGCGGTTGGGTACCCAGTTCGGCCAGCAGCCGCACGCCGGCAACGGAGCCGGCGTCGTCAGCTTCAATCGGCCCGATGACGTCGAGACTGAGCACGAGCGGGCGGAGGTCGTCGGTGACCTGCTTGCCCTTTCGTTCCCGGGTGACGACGAGATCCTCTGCCGCGAGCGCACGGGCCACGGCGCGGGCGACAGTGTCGGCATCGACGTCGACGACGTCGATCTGCCAGATGCAACTCGTGACCGTCTCCTGCAACGACGGCGTTCGTCGGTCGACGAACGCCATGTCGGTGACGTGCATCCCGACGGGCAGGTGACCGCTGAGCTCGGTCGCGAGCGACTCGAGATCCATGGCCAGGTCGGTGCGATCCGGATCGAGTTCGATGTCGAGATACTCGGCATCGCTCTCGTGTCCGGTGGACAGCGCCAGTCCGAAGCTGAGCTTCGGCCGGGGGGAGAACCCCTCGCTGTAGGCGACGGGCAGGGATGCCCGACGCAGGGTGCGCTCCCAGATCCGGGCCACGTCGCGATGCGAGGTGAACCGGATCTTCCCGTGCTTGTCGAAGCAGATGCGGAGCTTGACGTTGTCGTTCTTCACGACCCCACCGCGCCTGCATCGATCTTCGGACGGGGTTGCAGCACCACGGGCACCGAACCGCCGGAGGACAGGTCGACGCCGGTCCCCTGGCTTCCGCCCGCGGGCGGGGTGGCCGAGGCCACGCGATGTTCGATGCCGTAGCCGGTGCACGCGCCACAGTCGTAGCACGGGGTCCACCGGCAGTCCTCGAGGCCGAGCTCGTCGAGCGCGTCGCGCCAGTCCTGCCACAGGAAGTCCTTGTGGAGGCCGGCGGAGAGGTGGTCCCACGGGAGCACTTCGTCCTCGGTGCGGTGGCGGTAGACGTACCAGTCGACATCGCAGTCGTTGGCCGCCATCGCCTCGAGCCACAGCTCGTAGCTGAAGTGCTCGGACCACTCCTGGAACGTGCCGCCATGACGCCACACGTATTCGATGACCGGGCCGAGACGACGATCGCCGCGGCTCGTGATGCCTTCGGCCAGCGTGGCCTTGGGGTCGTGCCACTTCAGTTGCACGCCCTTGGAGCGGCGGGTGTCGTCGCGCAGGAGCCCGATCTTGCGCTGCAACTCGGACTCGGTGTTCTGCCCGAACCACTGGAACGGGGTGAACGGCTTCGGCACGAAGCCACCGACGGACACGGTGACCGAGGCCGAACTCTTGTGGGTCTTGCCGAGCTTCACGCAGTTGCGGGCCAGTTCGGCGATCCCGAGGGTGTCTTCGTCGGTCTCGGTGGGCAGGCCGGTGAGGAAGTACAGCTTCATGCGCCGCCAACCCTGGGAGAAGGCGGACTCGACGGCCCCGTAGAGGTCTTCTTCGCGAATGAGCTTGTTGATCACCTGACGCATCCGCCAGGAGCCGGCCTCGGGAGCGAAGGTCAGGCCGGTGCGACGGGCCCGCTGGATCTCGGCGGCAATGCCCACGGTGAAGGCGTCGACCCTCAGGCTCGGTAGGGCGACGGAGATCTGATCGGTGCCCTTGTCGGACACCGCGTTCTTGACCACGCTTTCGATGCCGCTGAAGTCGGCGGTCGACAGGCTGGTCAGCGCCACCTCGTCGTAGCCGGTGCGCTGGAGTCCCTCGGAGATCATCCGACTGACCTGTTCGGCCGGGCGCTCACGCACCGGGCGGGTGATCATCCCGGCCTGGCAGAAGCGGCAGCCCCGGGTGCAGCCCCGGAACACCTCGACCGACAACCGGTCGTGGACGACCTCGGTCATCGGCACGAGCTGGTTCTTCGGATACGGCCATTCGCCCAGGTCAGCGACAGTGCGCTTCTCGATCGTGGCGGGCACGTCGGAGTAGCGGGGCGTGACGCCGGCGAGGAAGGCGCCGTCGTACTCGACCTCGTACATGGAGGGCACGTAGACGCCGGGGAGCTTCGAGAGTTCGCGGAGGAGCCCCTCGCGCGTGCCGCTGTTCTTCCCGGCCACCTTCCACTCGCGCACCAGTTCGGTGATGTCGCCGACGGCTTCCTCACCGTCGCCGAGCACGACAAAATCGACGAAATCGGCGATGGGTTCGGGGTTGTAGGTGCAGTGGCCGCCGACGCCGATCAACGGGTCGCTGTCGGCCCGGCGGGCCGAGTGGATGGGCACACCGGCCAGATCGATGCAGTTGACCAGGTTCGTGTAGGTGAGTTCGGCGCTCAGGTTGAACGCGATGATGTCGAAGTCGCCACCGGCGCGGTGGGTGTCGACGGAGAACAGCGGGATCCGCTCCCGCCGGATCACGGCCTCCATGTCGGTCCACGGCGCGTAGCTGCGCTCGGCGGCACCGTCGGGACGCTCGTTGATGATCTCGTAGAGGATCTGCAGCCCCTGGTTGGGCAGTCCGATCTCGTAGGTGTCGGGGTAGGTCAGCAACCAGCTGACGATGCCCGGCCCGTGGGTCGGGGTCTGCATCCCGTCTTCGCAGCCGATGTAGCGAGCCGGCTTCTGCACGTGTGGCAGCAGCGGTTCGAGCTGCGGCCACAGGGAGTTCATCCGGTCAGGCTACAGGGCTTTCAGTGACGCTCGGTGTAGTCGAAGCGTCGGCGATGGACACCGAGCACCAGCCCGATGGCGACGAGCGAGGTGATCATCGACGATCCGCCGTAGGACACCATGGGCAGCGGAATGCCGGTCACCGGCATCATCCCCATCGCCATGCCGGTGCTCTGGAAGATCTGGAACAGGAACATCGCCATCACCCCCACGGTGATGAGCCGGTCGAACTGATCGGTGGCGCGGACCGCGATCCGCCACATCCGAAACAGCAACAACGCGTAGACCGCCAGCAGCACCCCCGCGCCGCGGAAGCCCAGCTCCTCCCCCGCGACCGAGAAGATCCAGTCGGTCTCCTGAAAGGGAACGAGATCGCTGGCCGTCTGGGTGCCCTCGAACAGGCCCTGACCCGAGATGCCCCCGTTGCCGATCGCGATCTGCGACTGCTCGGCGTTGTAGGCCACCCGCCGCACCGCCAGCGGCAGGTCCTCCACCGCGGCGTCGTCGAGCAGGAAGACCGTGAGCCGGTTCTGCTGGTAATCGGCCAGAAGATCGGACTGGAACACGCCGATGACGGCCGTGAGCCCGATGATCGACAGGAGCACGATCACCCGGGCCCGCACCTCGCTCATCATGATCATCGCGGCCACGACCACCATGTAGACGAGCACGGTGCCCATGTCGGGCTGGAGGAGGATCATCAGGATCGGGAGTCCGGCGAGCGAAAGGGTGACCAGCAGACGCCCGAGCGTGACTGCCGAGGCCGCGAGTACGGCCGCGAGCGCGACGATCAACACCAACTTCCCCGGCTCCGACGGCTGGAAGGTGAAGCCGGCGACGCGATACCAGGCCCGGGCGCCGTTGCGATCCACGCCCAGCACCAACACGCCGACCAGCAGCACGAACAGGCCGAGGTAGGCCACGGGAATGAAGCGCCGAACCCGTCGGATGTCGATCAGGGCCGCGCCGAAGGCGAGACCGACCCCGACGACCGCGAAGAACGCCTGCCGTTCGAGGAAGGACGTGTCGGCCGGATCGATCTCGGTGGCCGGCCCACGCGTCGCCGAGAAGACGAGCACGATGCCGAGCATCGTGATGAACAGCGCACAGGCGATCAGAACGGGGTCGACCACGAACCACCAACGCTGGTCGTCGTCCTGCTTCACCCGTGGTGTCCCGGTACCGAACGCACCCACGGTGGTCACGGCGACACCTCCTCGTCGCCCTCGCCCGGCTCGGCCCCGTCAGCGGCGATCTGGGCGAGCTGGTCGGCCTGGGCGCGCTCGATCTCGTCGAACGTGCGGGCTCGGGGCAGCTCGTCGTTGGCGAGCGGCTCGAGGACATTGCGGACGACCGGCGCCGCCGCGCTACTGCCGAAGCCCGACTCCTCGAGGACCACCGCGATGGCGATCTCGGGCTCACCGAGGTTCGTGCAGCCGTAGGCGACGAACACACTCGTGTCGGCCTTTCCGCGGACCTGGGCGGTGCCGGTCTTGCCGGCGACGGTGCACTCGCCGTGGGGGAAGCCGGCGAACGCGGTCACCGCGGTGCCGCCGGCGCCGGTCAGCACCCCCTCGAGACCGTCCTGGACCTGCTCGAGGTGGTCGGGCTCGAAGTCGAGCTCGCGCAACACCCGCGGCGCGAACTCGAAGACCTCGCCGGGGACCAGATTGCCGTCGGCGTCGCGCGTGTCGGGCTGTTCGACCCGAAGGGCGACGTTGATCTGGTGCAGGTCACCGCCGTTGCCGATCGTGGCGTAGACGTTGGCCAACTGCGTCGGGGTGAGGAGGAGATCGCTCTGGCCGATGGCCAGCTGGATGGTGTCGCCCGGGAACCACTGCGACCCGTCGCGGAGGAACACGCCGGCCTCGGCCTGGGCGTCGAAGTAGTCGCGGTCGGGGACGACGCCGGAACGTTCGTAGGGCAGCTGGATACCGCTCGAGGCGCCGAGTCCGAACTCTCGCGCCTTGGCCTGGATCCCCTCGTCGCCCTCGGGCCCCTGGACCCGCTCCGCCCAGAAGCCCTCGCCGCCGAGGGTGTAGAAGAACACGTCGCTCGAGGCCGACAGCGCCCGCGGCAACAGGTAGGTGTCGTCGCCCTCGAAGGGACTCTCGAACACGCATGTGTCGGCCGCCTCGAAGTCGTCACGACAGCCCGGATAGACGTAGGTGCCGGTGTCGCGGATCGAACCGTCGCGGGCCTGCTCGATCGGACTTTCGGGACCGAGATAGCCACGTTCGAGAGCCGCGAAAGCGGTGATCACCTTGAAGGTCGAGCCGGGTGCATAGGTGCCCTGGATGGCCCGGTTGACGATCGGTTGGAAGTTGTCGGGCGAGGTGAGGATCTCGAACTGGGCGAACGAGATCCCGTTGACGAAGTCGGACGGGTCGTAGGTCGGGTAGCTGGCCATCGCCAGCAGGCCCCCGTCGCGGGGGTCGACGGCGACGGCAGCGCCGGCCGACGCCACGATCGGCGGGTCCCCGGGCCGGGCCCCGCGCTCGCGCGTCGCCGCGAGCCCTGCGGCGAGCTCCTCTTCGACGACCGCCTGGAGGTCGATGTCGATCGTGAGGTACAGATCGGCGCCGGCGATCGGCGGGCGCCGGAACTCCACCCGCTCGCCGATCACCTCCCCCCGGTTGTCGACCTCGAGATAGCGCACGCCGGGCACGCCGCGCAGCACGTCCTCGAACACCCGCTCGACGCCGGTCTTCCCGATCTCGTCGCTCAGTTGATAGGTCTTCGCCCCCGCCTGCTCGATGTCGATGCGTTCGTTGGCGCTCCGGAGTTCCTCGAGGGTCACCGGCCCCACATAGCCCAGCAGGTGCGCGGCCAGGCCTCCGAACGGGTAGGTCCTGACCGTGCGCGACACGACATCGACCCCGGGGAACTGCTCCGGCCGCTCGCCGAGGAAGACCAGCAGGCTTGCGTCGACATCGACGGCCACGGGCACCACGTCGAAGGGGCCGTACTGGCCGCTGGTGACCTCGCGCTCGATGGCGTCGACCTTCGTGAGGCGCCCCGAACGACTGATCGCGATGGCCAGCTGATGGAACATCTCGCGACGCTCGTCCTCGTCGAGGTCCTCGAGCTCGGCCTTGTCGACGGTGACCACGTCGACCACCTTGTTGTCGACCAGCACTCGGCCGTTGCGATCGAGGATGCGCCCACGCGGCGCCTCTTCGAACACCTCCCGCAGCACGTTGGTCTCGGCTTCCTCGGAGAGCACCTCGTACTCGATCCCCTGGAGGTACCAGAGCCGGGTGAAGAGCGCGCCGAAGAGGATCAGCGCGACGAACGCGAAGATCCTCAGCCGCAGCCGGCCGGCGTCGTCTTCCACGGCCACGAGGTCAGCACACCCTCATGCGCGAGTGGGCGCGGGACGCCCGAAGGTCATGGGCCCACGGAGCGCCCAGCGCATCGGCCGCACCATGACCGGCGCGATCGCGGCGTTGAGCAGGCCGGCGATGAGGGCGACACGAAGGAGCTCGATGTCGACGAGGCCACGCTGACCCACGACCTCACCGAGCAGGGCGTAGCCCAGGACGGACGCGAAGGTTCCGAGGAAGGCGAGGGCCGAGACCTGACCCCGGGTGTCGTTGAACAGGCCGGCTTCGATCGATCCGATCGCGAAGGCCACGGTGGCGAAAGCCATCGCCGCCAACCCGAGCGGCGTCGGGAGCCAGATGTCCCACAGGAGACCGGCGCCGAAGGCGATGGTCGAGCCTCTCTCCGGGCCGGCGAGGAACCCGGCCAGCACCGCCACGAGCGCGAGCAGCTCGGGGGCCACGTCGGCCACCCGCACGTCGACGAACACCGTCAGCTGCACGACGATCGACACCAGCAACACGGCGCCGATCTTGAGGAAGGTCACTCGTCGCCTCCCTCGGTCTCGCCCTCGGGCTCGAGCAGGTCGGGATCGACCCCGAGACCGGCATCCGTCGCCGGCACGACCGGATCGAGCTGGAACTCCTCCGGCGGGTCGACCAGGAGCACGCTGACGAAGTGGAGGTCGTCGACGTCGGTCGACAGCTCCACCTCGACCCGCATCGAGGCCTCGTCGCTCGACCGCTCCACCGCCCGTACCGTGCCGATCGGAATGTCGGCCGGATAGCTGCTCACCCCCGCCGTCACCACGGCTGTGCCGATCTCCGGCAGCAGGGCCGGGTCGTCGGTGTCGGGATAGTCGAGGCCGCGATCGATCACGAAAACCCCACTCTCACCCGGCAGCGCGTGCCCGAGGCCGACATCGTCGGTCGCGACCAGACGGGCGCCGATGAACAGCGCCGCGTCGCTGATGAGCTGCACGGTCGCCGTCGCGTTGTCGACGCGCTCGACCCGCCCGACCATGCCGGCCCCCGTGACCACGGCCATGCCCTCGGCCACCCCTTCGCGCGAACCCCGGTCGATCGTGATCACATGGTCGTCGAAGTTCCCGACCGACCCTCGCACCACGTTGGCCGCCACCCGCTCGACATCATCGACGTAGGGGAGTTCGGTGGCGGCGAGCAGGCGCCGCAGGGTCTCGGTGTCGGCTTCGCCTCGGATGATCGCCCCCTGCATCGCCTCGAGCTCGGCCCGCAGCGCGTCGTTCTCCGCCTCGAGGTCGCCGTAGTTGAACACCGAGTTCCACGCGTCGCCCACCGGGGAGAACACCGTGGCCGCAAGCGACGTCACGGGGTGCAGGACGTCGCGCACGACCCGCTGAGCGCTCTCGATCGGGCCGAAGCCGTTGAGGTCGACGGTCAGCAGCGTGATCGCCGTGAGCGCGAGCAGAACGAGTCGATGCCGGGACCGCCCAGTCCGCTGGGCCAGTGCCATGACCTGGTCTTAGACGATCAGAGCTCGCCGGAGCCGAAGACGACGCCGCGCAACGCCTCGAACTCCTCGAGAACCTGGCCGGACCCGATGGCGACGGCGAAGAGCGGCTCCGGGGCCAGCTGGATCGGCATGCCGGTCTCGTTGGCGAGTCGCTGGTCGATTCCCTTGAGGAGCGCACCGCCACCGGCGAGGGTGATCCCTCGCTCCATGATGTCGGCCGCGAGCTCGGGCGGGGTCTTGTCGAGCGTCGACTTGACCGCGTCGCAGATGGCCGCAACCGGCTCCTCGAGCGCGTCGCGGATGTCTTCCGTGCCGATCACGATCGTGCGGGGCAGGCCGGTCACCAGGTCGCGTCCGCGGATCTCGGCCCGGAGCTCCTTCTCCAGCGGCGAGGCCGACCCGAGCTGCATCTTGATCTCTTCGGCCGTCCGCTCGCCGAGCGCCAGGCTGTATTCCTTCTTCACGAACTGGACGATGGCGTCGTCGAGTTCGTCGCCGCCGACCCGAGCCGACTGGCTGGCCACCACGCCGCCGAGCGAGATCACGGCGACCTCGGTGGTGCCACCGCCGATGTCGACGATCATGTTGCCGGTCGGTTCCTGGACCGGCAGCCCGGCCCCGATCGCCGCGGCCATGGGCTCTTCGATGATGTAGGCCGGCTTCTGGGCGCCGGCGAACTCGGCGGCCTCCTGCACGGCACGCTGCTCGACGCCGGTGATGCCCGACGGCACCGCGATGACCATGCGGGGCTTGGCCCACTTGCGCTGGTGCACCTTGTGGATGAAGTAGCGGAGCATCTTCTCGCAGATCTCGAAGTCGGCGATGACGCCGTCCTTGAGCGGCCTGACGGCCTGGATGTTGGACGGTGTGCGCCCGATCATCCGCTTGGCTTCATGGCCCACGGCCAGCGGCTTGCCGTCGTGGACGTTGATCGCGACCACGGAGGGCTCGTCGAGCACGATGCCCTCACCGCGCACGTAGACGAGCGTGTTCGCGGTGCCGAGATCGACGGCCATGTCGCGACCGAGGACCCCACGGAATCCGCCGGCGAACGAGTTGAGGAATGCTTCTGCGGCCATGCTCATGTGCCTCGGATGCGATGGTGGACAGCCAACGCAGAAGTCACGACCCGTACGGTGCGCTCCCTCCGCTTCGGGAAGTGTAGGCGCGCGACGTCACTGAATTGCAACAGAGCGACGAACTGTATCGAGCGGCCCACTCTGGGTGGTGGAAGGACCAGTTCTCGCGGCCGGATCTAGAGGTCGGGGAAGAAGATCCCGATCTCACGCTGGGCCGACTCGAGGGAGTCGCTCCCGTGCACGAGGTTCTCCGTGAACAGCGTCCCGAGGTCGCCGCGGATGGTGCCCGGAGCGGCCTCGAGCGGGTTGGTCGCGCCCATCATCTGGCGCACGGCCTTCCAGGTGTCCTCGGGGCCCTCGATCACGGCGACGAGCGCCGGCCCGCGGCTCATGAACTCGACCAGGCCGTCGTAGAACGGCTTGCCGACGTGCTCCTCGTAGTGACGGGCGAGGGTGTCGGTGTCGAGGGTTCGCAACTCGGCGGCGACGAGCGTGAGGCCCTTCGTCTCGAACCGGCCGAGAATCTCACCGACGAGGCCACGTTCGACGCTGTCGGGCTTGCAGATGACGAGAGTGCGATCCATGCCGGGAGGCTATCGGCCTCCCCCGTCGGCCTGACCGAGACGGCTCAGACGGCCACCAGCTCGAGCGACTGCACGTACGTACCGTCCTCCCGCAGCGCAAGGGTGACCGTGTGCTCTCCGGGACTGAGGGTGACCGTGACCGGGTCGTCACCGTAGCGGTGCGCCACGTAGTCGTCGCTGTACGAGCTCGAGTTGCCCACGTCCCACAGGAATCCGTCGGAGGGCCCGCCATCGACCTGCACCCAGAACGAATCGTCGCTGCCGTTCGGAGCCTTCACCGACCCCTTGATCTTGTAGGTCCCTTCGACGGCGACCGTGAAGGTGAAGGTGATCTTCGACGAGGTGTCGTCCGGACCGTCCCAGTTGTTGCCGCCGGAGTTGGACACGCCGTAGCCGCCGTTGCCGTCGGAGGAGAAGCTGCCCGACGTGGTGGCGCTGCTCGCGCTCTGCTGGAGCACCTGCGGAGCCGCCGTCGTCGTGGCCGGGGCCGCCGTCGTCGTCGTGGCCGGAGCCGCCGTGGTCGTCGTGCTCGGGCCTGCCGTGGTCGTCGTGCTCGGGCCGGCGGTCGTCGACGGCGAGAACTTCTCGAGGTCGCTCTCCCCGATGTCCTCCGCGGTCTCCTGATAGTGCTCCTCGATCCGCTCGTCCATCATCTCGAAGGACATGGTCGAGCCGGTGAGCACCAGGCTGATGACGAGCGCGTACTCGACGCCGCTGGCGCCGCGGTCGCCCTGCCGGCGAAGTCGGTTGGTGAGGGCGTTCATGATTCCCACGCCCAGGTGATCGGCACACTCGCGGGTGTGAATCGATAGGTCGATCGCCCCGATCTCGGTGGGCTGAGCAGGCCGCTTGGCCCGGTTCAGGTGGGTCGTTCGCCCTACCCGACGGCCGATCGCCGCCCTGTCACCACTCGTCGGCGAGCCGCAGCGCCGCGGCCACGACCGTGATCGACCCCGCCACGACGACGAGATCGTCGGCGGCGGCGAGCGACACGGCATGATCCAGCGCGCTCTCGACCTCGTGGATCACGTCGGCCCGAGCCCCCACGGTCTGCGCGGCCTCGGCCAGTACCTCGGCATCGACCCCGCGGGCCGACGGCGCGGTGCAGACCACCACGACCTCGTAGGAGGCGGCATCGAGGGCCGTGAGCACCGCCACCGGATCGCGACCGTCCTGCATGCCGATCACGAGGAACCGACGCGAACCGGAGGCGAACTCCTCTTCGACCGCCCGGGCGAGCGCCTCGGCGCCGGGCACGTTGTGCGCCGCGTCGACGACCACGAGCGGTGACCGGTGCACGATCTGGAGACGCCCGTCGATACGCACGGTGTCGAACGCCTCGGCGACCACTTCCTCGGTGAGCGGCGCATCGAAGAACTCCTCGGCAGCTGCGATCGCGGCCGCCGCGTTGTCGGCCTGGTGTTCGCCGTGGAGCCGCACGAACAACTCCTCGTGCTCCCCGCGGGGGGTGCGCACGTCGATGAGCCGGCCGCCGACCGCCATCTGATTCTGGGACACCGCGTAGTCGCGACCGGCGACGATCAGGGCCGAGGGCGCCTCCTCGCCGAGGATCGTCAACAGTTCGTCGTCGTCCTCCCCCACCACCACCGGACGGCCGGCGACGACGATGCCGGCCTTCTCGGTGGCCACCCGCGTGCGCCATCCGGCGCTGCCGTCGGTGTGGTCGAGACCGACGTTGGTGACCACCGCGACATCGGCCGACACGACGTTGGTGGCATCGAAGCGGCCGAGCATGCCCACCTCGACGATGGCGACGTCGACGGCCTCGTTGGCGAAGTGCCAGAGGGCAGCCGACGTGACGGTTTCGAACCACGTGCGCGGGCCGAGCCCCTGCACGTCCTCGACCCGGACCACATCGGCGATCGCCAGCGCAAACTCCTCCTCGGAGATGGATTCACCACCCACCCGGATCCGCTCGCGGGGTTCGTGCACGTGGGGACTCGTGTAGAGCCCGACTCGCAGGCCCATCACGGTGAGGATCGACTCGAGCATGCGGGTGGTGCTGCCCTTGCCGTTGGTGCCCGTTACGTGGATGACCGGATACGACGTCTGCGGGTCGCCCAGCGCGCCCATGAACTCGAGCATGGGCTCGAGCGTGAGGCCCTCGATCGCGCCGGCCCGCGGCTGTGCCTCGTAGTTGATCAGCGAATCGAGATGGTCGAGCGCCTCGAGATAGTCCACGACGTGCAGTGTGCCCGAACTTCACGCCCGGGAGTTCTGCGAAGCAGAACTCTGTATGTCCGGGAGTTCTGCGAGGCAGAACTCTGTGGAACCCGGCGAAGCCGGGTTCCCGCTAACTCGCGGCGCGTTCGTCGTTGGCGGTGACGAGTGTGGGCGCGGCGCCCTCGAGCACCGTGTCGGAATCGACGACCACCCGGATGACGTCGTCGCGGCCAGGCAGGTCGTACATCACGTCGAGCAGGGCGCCTTCGAGGATGGCCCGCAGACCACGAGCGCCGGTGGCCCGCTTGATCGCTTCGTCGGCGATGGCGTGCAGGGCCTCGTCGGTGAACTCGAGTTCGACGTTCTCGAACTCGAAGATCTTCTGGTACTGCTTGACCAGGGCGTTCCGCGGTTCGGTGAGGATCTCGATGAGCGCCTCGGCGTCGAGATGACTGACTGCGCCGACGACCGGAAGACGACCGATGAACTCGGGGATCAGCCCGAACCTGGTGAGGTCTTCGGGCAGCACGGCGTCGAAGATCGCACCGAGGTCCTTGTCTTCGGCCTTGCGGATGTCGGCCCCGAAGCCCACACCCTTCGCACCGATGCGGTTCTCGACGATCTTCTCGATGCCGGCGAACGCACCACCACAGATGAACAACACGTTGGTCGTGTCGATCTGGATGAACTCCTGATGCGGGTGTTTGCGCCCACCCTGGGGCGGCACCGCGGCGGTCGTGCCCTCGAGGATCTTCAGCAGTGCCTGCTGCACACCCTCACCCGAGACGTCGCGGGTGATCGAGGGGTTCTCGCTCTTGCGGGCGACCTTGTCGATCTCGTCGATGTAGATGATGCCTGTCTCGGCCTTCTTGACGTCGTAGTCGGCGGCCTGGATCAGCTTCAGCAGGATGTTCTCGACGTCTTCGCCGACATAGCCGGCCTCGGTGAGCGCGGTGGCGTCGGCGATCGCGAACGGCACGTTGAGCATCCGAGCGAGGGTCTGCGCCATCAGGGTCTTGCCACAGCCGGTGGGCCCGATCAGCAAGATGTTGGACTTCGAGAGCTCGACCTCGCCGTCGAGCCCGGTGCCGAGCTGGACCCGCTTGTAGTGGTTGTAGACGGCGACGGCCAGGATCCGCTTCGCGGTGTCCTGCCCGACGATGTAGTCGTTGAGGAACTGGTAGATCTCGCGCGGCGACGGGAGTTCGCCCAGGCTCACCTCGGAGGTCTCGGAGAGTTCCTCCTCGATGATCTCGTTGCAGAGATCGATGCACTCGTCACAGATGTAGACACCCGGACCCGCGATGAGCTTCTTGACCTGCTTCTGCGACTTCCCGCAGAAGGAGCACTTCAGAAGTTCTCCACCTTCACCGAACTTTGCCACGCAGCTTCCCCTTCAGCCCTTGCTCGATCTCGAGTTGTTGAGTTGGTCAGCCGATCGCGGTGATCGGTCCGGAGTTGTCGACCACATTACGCGTGTCGATCACCTCATCGATGATGCCGTACTCCTTGGCCTCCTGAGCGGACATCACGAAATCTCGATCGGTGTCGGCCGCGATCTTCTCGACAGGTTGGCCGGTGTGATAGGCGAGCACCTCCTCGAGCGAGCTCTTCATGCGAGCGATCTCCTTGGCGATCAGCTCGATGTCGCTCGCCTGACCCTGGGCCCCGGCGTAGGGCTGGTGGATCAGGATCCGGGCGTGGGGCAGCGCCATGCGCTTGCCCTTCGCGCCGGCGGCGAGCAGCACTGCCGCCGCCGATGCGGCCTGCCCGAAGCAGATCGTGGTGATGTCGGGCTTGATGTAGGACATCGTGTCGTAGATGGCGAACAGGGCGTTGATGTCGCCACCCGGGGAATTGATGTAGAGGTTGATGTCCTTGTCGGGGTTCTCCGACTCGAGGTGCAGCAACTGGGCGCAGATCAGATTGGCGATGGTGTCGTCGATCGGCGTGCCGATGAAGATGATGTTCTCCTTCAGCAACCGGCTGTAGAGATCGAACGCACGCTCACCACGATTGGTCTGCTCGACCACCGTGGGCACCAGATAGTTGCGGGGCGGGATGTTCATGTCGGTGTGGATGCTCATTCCTCTTCGTCTCCCTCGGCCTCTGTTTCGATCTCGGGTTCTTCTTCGGCTTCTTCTTCGGGGAACTCCAGCAGTGCCCGATCGATCGGATCACCATTCTCGTCCACCAGCTCGACATTTTCGGTGAGCCACTCCAACGCGTCGCGTTTGCCCAGGTCAGCGCGTAGAGGTGTGATCTGTCCGACTTCGGTGAGTCGCTCCTTGAGCTCGGCCCCTTCCATTCCGGACTGGCCGGCCATCTCGTCGATCGCCTCGGTGAGGGCGTCGTCGTCGGGCAGCAGGTTCTCGGCTTCGGCCACCGCGCGGAGGGCGAGGTCGACCTTGACGGCCTGCTCGGCGGGCTCGCGGAACTCGGCCCGGAGCTGATCGGGCGTCTGCCCCATCTGGGCCAGGTACTGGCCGGGGTCGATGCCCTGCTGCTGCAGGCGCTGGACGAGATCCTGGAGTCGCGCGTCGACCTCGTTCTCGATCATCGCTTCGGGAACTTCGACGGTGACGAGCTCGGCCAGGGCTTCGGCCGTGTTCTGCTGGAGGGCCATGCGAGCCTGGGCGACGCGCATCGAACTCATGCGCTCCACCAGATCAGCGCGCAGCGCCTCGACGGTCTCGAACTCGCTGCTCTCGGCGGCCCACTCGTCGTTGAGTTCGGGAAGCACGGCTTCCTTCACTTCCTTGACGGTGACCGTGAACGACAGCGGCGCTTCTTCGTCGGGGTCGGGGTGTTCGGCGTCGAACTCGAGCTCGTCGCCGGCCGATGCGCCGCGGAGGTTCTCGTCGATCTCCGCGACGACCGCACCGGTGCCGACCTCGTAGTCGTAGTCGGTGGTGGTCAGCCCGGGGACGTCTTCGCCCTCGTGGGTGCCGGCGATGTCGATCGTGACGTGGTCGCCGTCTTCGGCGGGCCTCTCGACGGCGACGAACTCGGCGTACTGCTGACGCATGCGATCGATCTGCTCGTCGATCTCCTCGTCGCTCGGGGTCGGGCCCGGGATCTCGACCCGCAGCCCGTCGTAACCGGCGACCTCGACGGTCGGACGGATCTCGACCACGGCATCGAAGGTGACGACGCCTTCGTCCTGGCCGGCGGTGATCTCGATGTCGGGCGGGGCGATCACGTCGACGTCGTGGGCGACGACGGCCTTGGCGTAGTAGTCGGGCAGCGCCTCGCGCAGCGCCTCCTCACGACCGACGCCGTGGCCGAACTGCGCTTCGAGCAGCTTGCGTGGCGCCTTGCCCGGCCGGAAGCCAGGCATGCGTACCTCTTTCGCGATGCGCTTGAAGGCGGCGTCGATGGCCGTGTCGAATTCGGCCTCGTCGACCTCGACCGACAGCTTGACCTTGTTGTCGTCAAGAGCTTCGACCGTGCTGGAGATGTTGCTGGAACTCATTGCGTCAAAGCCTAACGGCGCGCCGACCCTCCTCAGTCGGCCGCTACTCTGTTCTCACCCGCGGGTGTAGTTCAACGGCTAGAACCTCAGCCTTCCAAGCTGATGATGCGAGTTCGATTCTCGTCACCCGCTCCAATGACTTGCCGCCCGCGGGGTCTACCCTCTCCCCGGTGAACGGGTCCCCCCACCGAGCCGAGTCGCCGGCCGAGCCGACGGGCACGCTGGGCACGTTCGGTGGGGTCTTCACGCCGAGCGTCCTCACGATCCTCGGGCTCGTCCTCTTCCTGCGGGTCGCGTATGTCGTCGGGTCGGTCGGCCTGGTCCGTGCCCTGGTCATCCTCGCGCTGGCCACGACCGTGTCGGTCCTGACGAGCATCTCGCTGGCAACGGTTGCGACGAACATGAAGGTCCGCGGCGGCGGGGAGTACTTCCTCATCTCGCGCACGCTCGGGGTCGAGTTCGGTGGCGCCGTCGGCGTCGTCCTCTATCTCGCGATCTCGGTCTCGATCGCCTTCTACTCGATCGGCTTCGCCGAGGCCGTCGTGGCCGCGATGGATCGCGACAGCACGCTGTTGGTTCGGGTCATCGCCGCCGGTCTCGTGCTCCTGCTCGCCGGCATCGGCGCCATCGGGGCCGACCTCGCCACCCGGCTGCAGTTCTTCGTCATGGCGCTGCTGATCCTCGCGCTGGGCTCGTTCTTCATCGGCGCCGCCGGCGAGTTCGACCTGGCCGTCGTCGACGACAACCTCGACCAACCGGAGTCCGGCGTCGGTTTCTGGGAGGCCTTTGCGATCTTCTTCCCGGCCGTCACCGGGTTCAGTCAGGGCGTGGCCATGTCGGGCGACCTCCGGTCGCCGAGTCGGTCGATCACCCGGGGCACCTTCGCGGCGGTTGGACTCTCCACGTTCGTCTACATCGCCGCGATCCTCGTGCTCGCCGGGTCGGCCTCGGCCGCAGTGCTGGCCGAGGAGACGACCACGATCATGGGCGACCTCTCGCTGGCGTCGTGGACCATGCTCATCGGCGTCCTCGCGGCCACGCTGTCGTCTGCGCTCGCGTCCACGCTGGGGGCGCCTCGTGTCCTCCAGCGGCTCGGCGAGGACCGGGTCCTTCCAAGGCTCGAGGCCTTCGCGGTGGGTGCCGGGCCGGCGAACAACCCCCGTCGGGCCCTCGTCGTCTGCGTCGTGATCGCCCTGGCGACCGTGGCCGCGGGCGACCTCAACGCCATCGCTCCGATCATCTCGATGTTCTTCCTGGCCACCTACGGCCTGATCAACTACGCGACCTACTTCGAGATCCGGGCCGGCGGCACGTCATTCCGACCTCGATTCCGCTACTACGACCGCCGGGCCAGCCTCGCCGGCACGCTGGCGTGCGCCGGCGCCATCGTGGCGATCAACCCGGTCGCCGGTGCCGTCGCTGCGCTCGTGCTCTTCGCACTGTTCAACTACCTCCGCCACCGCGACGTGCCCGACCGTTGGGTCGACAGCACCGGGTCGCACCACTACAGCCGCACGCGAGAGCACATCCGGGCCCTGGCCGCCGAGCCGAGCGCCGGGCGCGATTGGCGACCGGAGATCCTCGCGTTCGTGCCGCGTGACCCCACGAGCCGGCGCCGGATGATGACGATCGCGTCGTGGCTCGAGGGCAAGACGGGCTTCCTCACGGCGGTGAGGATCATCGAGGGCAGCGGTCCCCGACTCCGCCGCCAGGCCCGGGAGGTCGAGGAGGACCTCGCCGCGGAGCTCGACCAACTCGACTCCGGTGCCTTCTCCCGGGTGCTGCTGGTCGCCGATGCGGATGCCGGCGTGCAGTCGCTCGTGCAGTCGCACGGCCTCGGGCCCGTCCGGGCCAACCTCACGCTCTTCGGGGCGCGCGACCTGCGCGGCAGCGAGGCGGATCGCGTGACCTACAGCAAGATGCTGCAGAACTGTGCCCGCTTCGGCACGAACGTCGCCGTGATCAACGTGCGGGACGACGCGTGGGAACGGTTCGAGTCCACCCCCGAAGAGGAGCGCTCGATCGCCCTGTGGTGGTCCGACGACCAGGTCGGCCAGCTGATCACGCTGATCGGCTGGTTGTGTCGGCGGCACCCGGACTGGAGCAAGGCATCGATCATCGTCAACGTGCCCATCGAAGGCGATCCCGACGAGCGAGCGGCCGCCGTCGAACGCGTCTCCCAGGTGCTCGAGGCCGGCCGCATCGACGCCGCCGTCCGCGAGGTCGACGCGACGCCGGCCGCCCTGACCGCGGCGATGGCCGAGGCGACGCTCGCGTTCGCGCCGCTGCGGATCCGCCGCGGCGTGGCCATGGGTCCCTTCGAGACGCCCCTGGGCATGCTGATCGAGAGTCTGCCGCTCGCCGTCATGGTGCTCGCAACCGAGCAGGTCGAGCTCGGGGCCGAGGCCGACGACGAGGAATTCGCGGCCTACAGCCGGATGCAGGAGCAGGTCGATGCGGCCCGGCAACGAGCCGCCGATCTCGACGCCGAAGCCGCCCGTCTCCTGGTCGCGGCGGAAGCGCTTCGTCTCGAAGTGGAGACGAGTGCCGATGGCGACCCGGACGAGCAGGCCGCCCTCCACGAGCACCTGACGGAGACCGCGGCGGAGGCCACGGCGGCGTATCGGACCTACCTCGACGCCAAGGCGCGGTGCACCGCGCTCGAGGCTGAGCTGGTCGAACTCTCCCCCGACGGCGCGGCCGTCGATTTCGACCCGGCCATCTGGCAGCGAAGCGCCGGCCCGGAGGCCTGAGTCGGGTCAGCGCAGCTGGTCGTCGAAGAAGTCGGCCACCGCGATCTTGAAGACGGCCACGAACTGGTGCGGAACCGTCAGCCCGTCCAGAAGGCCGGGGAGCTCGGCGGGCTCTCTCGCCCGGGTAGGTCTCCCACTCCGCCGGATCCACGTCATCGCCGCTCATCGCCACATCCTCTCTGCTCCGGGACCCACTGTTCTCGAACCGTCTGCTTCCGAACCTCGCCGTCCGGTCGACCACACCCCCACCACCCGACACCGGCAACGCTTCGCGTTGCCGGTGTCAGACACTCGTCACCCCCTGATGTCCCGACCGTCCGCGTGGGTCGGCCCGTCTCGCCACTACCGTCCCTGACGATGACGCTCGACCTCGCGACCACCCTGCAGATGATCCGCCGCGACGGCGACACCCTGATCGCCACGGCCGAGCGGGCGCCCGACGCGCCGGTTCGGGCCTGCCCCGGCTGGACCAACACCGACCTGGCGATCCACGTCACCGGTGTGCACCGCCGGGTCGCCCACTGGACGGCGAACCGCCTGGCCAAGCCGGAGCGATGGCCCGATCACGAACCACCCGACGCGACCGCCCCGTGGGAGTGGTGTCGGACGGGCCTCGATCTCGTGCTGGCCGCGCTGGCCGACATCGGCCCCGAGGAGTCGGTGTGGTCGTGGACCGATCGTCGCAACGGCGGCTTCTACCACCGGCGCATGCTGCACGAGACGGTGGTCCATCGCTGGGACGCCGAGGACGCCGCCGGCATCTCCTCCCACATCGACGCCGAGGTCGCCACCGACGGCGTCAACGAGATCTTCGACGTCGGCATGCGCTTCCGGGGCGACGGCGGCAGCGTGGAATACCCGGAGGGCGACGTGGTCCTCGAGCGCACCGACGGCACCGATCGCTGGCGGGTCCGGGCCATCGACGGCACCCTTCTCGTCGCTCACAACGGCGACGCCGGAACCGGCGCGAACGCGACCGTGCAGGGCCACGCCGAAGACCTGCTGCTGTGGGCCTGGGGCCGCGGTGGGCATGTCACGATCATCGGCGACACCGACGTCGCGGAGGCCTGGGCGAACGTCGCCCCCTAGATCACCCTTGACGAGGCCGACATCTCGCGAGTATCACTTGCGAGGTGACTTCGCAGCCCCCCGCTTCTCACCACTCACCCGTCGCCGGATCCCGTGGTCTCGGGATACAGGTGACTCATCGAGCCGGGCTCGACGCGGCAGCTCTCGATGTAGGCGTCGACGTCCGACTTCTTGAGGCGGATCACCCGGCCGAACTTGAACGCCGGCAACTGCCCCTCGTCGATGAAGCGGTAGAGCGTGCGCGACGTGATCCCCAGGCGCTCGGCTGCGCCGGGAGTGGACAACCATTCGATCTCGTCGTCGGCGGTGTCGTCTGATGCAGGCATGTCGCGATACTCGCGTGGTTTCGATCCTTTTGCACCCTTTCGGTGCTGATTCACGCCCCGACTCATCTGCGGCAGGCCACAGATGAGCGGCAGTCCCACTTCCCACGAGGGCTCCGCCCCTTCCCGCTCGATCAGCCCGCGCCGCGCGCTGCCCAACGGTCGAGCGCTCATCGGTGCCCTCCTCGTCACCACCGCCGCGGTGGGCGCGTTCACGTTCTCGAGGCCGACGGAGGAGCCGGTGGGTACCGCGTATGTCGTCCTGCAGCGCGACGTCGATGCCGGCGATCGGCTCACGCTCGGCGATGTCGCACTCGAGTCGATGCTGCTGTCGTCGACGACCGCGACCAACGCACTCAGTTCGCTCGACGGTCTCGACGACGTCGTCGCCCTGACCGCTCTGAGGGCCGGCGGGCTGCTCGACCCCCGCGACGTCGTCCCGCTTCCGAGCGTCGACGGCACGGCGGTGCCCGGCCTCCACGAGCTGACCATCCCCGTGCCACGCGAGCGCACATCACCTTCGCTGCGGCCCGGAGACCGCGTCACCCTGCTGGCCGTGTCGAGTCACGACCGACTCGTGCGCACGGCCGTCGAGGACGCAGTGGTACTCGGCTACGAGGCGACGGCGCCGGGGGTCGGCTCGGCCGGCCAGTCCAGCCTCACCCTGGCGCTCTCCGAAGCCGAAGACGTCGCAACCGTCACGCTGCTGTCCCACGAGTCGCTCACCGTCGTGCGGACGACAGCCGCGCTCGACGACGAGTACCCCGCCCAGACCGGAGTCTCGCAACCCGCTCCCCCGCCCGTCGTGGTCGAGTCCGATTCGACCCCGCCTGAGATCCGGATCTCAGCCCCATGAGCGACAACCGATGGGTGCTGCTCGGCCTCGCTCCACCGCGGACCCAGTGGTTTCGCGAGGTCGCGGGATGGGCCACGGCCGGATCGATCTCCGCCGACTTCGAGAAGTACGTCTCCTCCGACGAAGTGCGGTCGCGGCTCGCGTCGGGGCAGCCGTTCTCCGCCCTCCTCGTCGATCGCTCGACCATCGGACTCGACCGCGACCTCATCGACGACGTGCGGGCCGCGGGCGGGGTGGCGATCGTCGTCGGATCGGCGGATGGCCCTGACTGGACCGAGCTGGGAGCCGCCGCAGTGCTGGCGGACGACTTCGAGCCGCCCCGACTCAACCGGACCCTCCGCGACCACGCCACACCGATCACTCGGGTCACGGCGAGTCCACCCGACCCGAGCGCCGACGGCGACGAAGAGTCCTCGGTCGGGCAGTTCGTCGCCGTCACGGGGGCGGGCGGCACCGGCACCTCGGTCGTCGCGATGGGACTCGCGCAGTGGTTCTCCGACAGCGCCGCGGCAAGCGACGTCCTCCTCGCCGACCTCCGACTCGACGCCGAACTCGCGATGCTGCACGACGCCCGGATGCTCGCTCCCGGGTTACAGGAGCTGGTGGAGGCCCATCGAGGCGGTCGTCTTTCATCGGCCCAGGTGCGTTCGCTCACGTTCCACGCCGCCGCACACGGGTATCAACTGCTGCTCGGCCTCCGCCGCCACCGCGACTGGACGGTGCTGCGCCCGCGGGCCTTCGCGGCTGCCCTCGACGGCCTGCTGGCCGCCCACCGGATCGTGATCGCGGATGTCGACGCGGACATCGAAGGAGAGGCGTCGACCGGCTCACGCGACGTGGAGGACCGCAATCTGATCGCCCGCCACGCACTTCCGCGAGCCGATCTCGTCGTGATCGTCGGCAACCCGACACCGAAAGGGGTCCATTCCCTCGTGCGGACCGTCCGTGACCTGCGCGACGGCGGGATCGACGCGTCACGGATGCTTGCGGTGCTGAACCGTTCGCCGCGAGGACTTCGCACGCGAGCGGATGCGGTCTCGGCCTTCGCCGCGCTGGTCGATGGCGAGCCGGGTCTCGAGGCCCTCGGCAACCCGGTTCTGGCTCCGCAGCGCCACGATCTCGATTCGGCCATCCGCGACGGCGTCCGTGTCCCGCCGCCGCTGACACGCGGTGTGCATCGCGAGGTCCGGCGGCGACTCGACGAGCTTCTCCCCCGGTCCCCTGACCTCTGCAGCGACGATGCTCCGGTGCCGGTCGCCGTCGGCTCCCTCGGTCATTGGTCGGGGGCGGCGCGATGACCGACTTCATGCACCCCAGTCCGCTCCGAGAGATCGAGCGAGCAGTCCAGTCGCGATGCCGAACC
>Ga0213866_10000401_pt1 | contig 35267 bp, 20 predicted proteins | sample PICome_11_FD_160079 | JGI IMG/M metagenome (GOLD analysis project Ga0213866, IMG submission 160079) | Coastal seawater microbial communities near Pivers Island, North Carolina, United States - PICO284 | ecosystem: Environmental > Aquatic > Marine > Coastal | place: USA: North Carolina... | reverse complement strand
TGAAATCTACAACTAACTACTTACTTTTTTTGTTTATGGCTATGATGGCTCTTAGCTTTGGCAGCTGTCAAGAAGAAAAACAAAAACAACCCAACTTTCTTTTTGTCTTGGTTGATGATCAACCATACGATGCTCTTGAGTCAAGTGGTCGATATCCGTTTTTGAAAACCCCCAATATGCAGCGTTTAAGTGATGAAGGCGCTACTTTTGAAAATTACTTCGTTACGCAATCCATCTGTTCTCCGTCAAGAGCTAGCTTTTTAACAGGAACCTATCCACATATTCATGGTGTCAACCAGAACAATAAGCACGTAGACCCCAATTGGGAACGTTATCAACCCTACAATGCTCATCTACAAAGGGCAGGATATCAAACAGCCCATGTTGGAAAAATACACATGGCGCATTATCGAAATGAAAAACACATCCGACCAGGTTTTGATTATTGGTTCAGCTTTATTGGTCAAGGTCAATATTTTGATCCCATGGTAAATGACAATGGAAAAGAATATCAAGAAGAAGGATACATGACTGATATTTTGACTGACAAAGCCATTAGTTGGTTGAAAGAAAAAAGAGATCCCAACAAACCTTTCAGTCTAAATTTATGGCACAAAGCTGTTCACGAAAATCATTCGCCAGCACCAAGGCATGACAAAATTTTTAAAGACGATTCACTGCCTACACCTCCTTACGATACACATTTGGAAAACTTTGCAGGGAAGCCTCAATGGCAACGTATTAAAGCTTGGGATTCGAAATGGAAAGAGTATGTACCAGCAGACACACTTGCACCCAAAAAGTGGCCTATCAAAGGGGATAAGTTTAAGAAACTGTTGGAGTGTTTACTTGCGGTAGATGAATCTCTAGGTAAAGTTTTGAAGACCCTAGAAGAAATGGGTGAGTTAGAAAATACAGTTGTAATTTACAGTAGTGATAATGGGTATTTTATGGGAGAACACGGTTATTGGGATAAGCGAATAGCTTATGAGAGTTCGATGAGAATCCCTATGCTCATTCGTTATCCAAAAGTGATTAAGCCAGGAACTGTCATTAAAAAGAATGCACTCAATATTGATTTGGCGCCTACCATCTTAGAGCTTTCGGGAGTTGAGATTCCTGAATATATGCAAGGCAAATCGATGGTAACTTTGTTCAATCCAAAAGAAGATTCTGAGGAATGGCGATCTTCTTTTATGTTTGAATATTATGTAGATGATGCCTATCCTTATGCTGGACCTAACATGCTAGCTATACGTTCAGAAAAGTACAAGTTAGTTGATGCTTTTTTAGAAGATGATATCGACGAGTTGTATGATATTCAAAATGACCCCGGTGAAATGAACAACCTAATTAACAATCCTACATATGATGCTGTAGAAAAACAGCTAAGGGAAGAATTGGAAACTTTGAAAAAGAAATACAATTATAATTCAGATAGAGATTGGTGGTTACGTACACAAGTTCCAAAGGGAAAGTAAATAGGAGACGCCTAATGATCATTCGTTAGGCGTTTTGCGTACTTTGAATCGAAAATAATACTTACTTTTAATCCATGTTGAGAAATTTAAGATTCCTAAACGTACTTTTCATTTTATCTTTCTTGCTTGGTACAAATTTTTATGGTCAGCAAACCAAAAGATTAGATTCCAAAGAAGGCTTAGTGAATGGAACTATTAATGCTTTCGAAAGAGATAGTTTAGGATTCCTTTGGATTGGCACAGATCAAGGTTTGAACCGCTATTCTGGGCTAGAATTTAAAAGTTATAGTTTATCTGACAACCAAGAAACAAGAGGGAAAGGGGTTGTAGACATTTTAAATCTTCAAGGAAAACTCTACTTAATCACATCTAGTGGTTTCTTGTTTCAATATTCTTATGATTATGATCGTTTTGAAGAATTGTTTCATTACAAAGAGAGAGAGTTTTTATCATTCACACATTTGAATGATTCCGATTTGTTAATTGGTCTTTCTTCTGGGTTCATCGTTTACAACATCAAAAATCGGCAGGCCTCTGAGGTACAATACGGCGATATTGTTCTCAATAGAGTGGTGATGCTTCAGTCGAATAAAGTATATTCTGGAACTTCCAAAGGATTAAATCAGTTTGACTACAATCCACAAACAAAGAAACTTACTTTTCAAACTAGGTTCTTGCCTAATCAAGATATTATTGATTTTAATATAGATCATCGGAACAGGATATGGGTAGGAACCGAGGTGGGTGGACTTTATATTTTAGATGGAGAAGAAACGATTCAAAAATCACTATCACAGATTCAAGGGAAAACTTATGCGATTCGAAAGATCAACTTTGATCAAAATAATAAGGCGTTGATTGCAGTAGATAGACTTGGATTGTTCATTTTAAACGAAGATTTTGAGACGCTAAGAACATACAGTCATGAAGTTGATAACGAGAATTCTCTCAGTCAGAATAGTATTTATGAAATATACGTTGATGATACCAATGCGTATTGGTTAGGTGTTAGAGAAGGAGGAATCAATATTGTCTATGAGAATGATAATGTGTTTAACAATATTTTTCACATTCAAAATAATCCTAATAGTATTAGCAACAACAACATTAGATCTATTTATGAAACATCGGATGGGACTCTTTGGTTTGGTACAGAAAATGGTGCAAGTAGACTTTCTGGAGGAAGATGGGCTAATTTTAATGCACATCCCAAATTGTTCAATACGGCAGTGTTGGGAATTAATAAATATCAAAACAAATTACTATTTGGAACCTATGGCGAAGGTGTACTATCTATTGATGAAAGAACAGGAAATGCTTTTGAAGTTATTTTTGGGGAAAATAAGCCATTAAAGTTTGTGTTTTTGATTGAGAGCTTTCAAGACGATTTATGGGTAGGAGGAAGTGATGGTCCATTGTCACGATATGGAAGGGGTAGTTTAATAGATAATTATCCCATAGGATTAGAACGATCTATTGTAGAGGGTTATGATGAAATTGTCTATGCAGCTACAAATTCAGGATTCTATGAGATTAACAAGCGTAATAAGAGTACACGAAAAATAGCTCCCGAGATTTTTAACACAAAAAACGAAACATTTGATCTCAACTTTGATGAACGCAACAATTGCATTTGGATAAGCACTAAAAACGGATTGTATAAGTACGAGCTAAAGTCAGAAAAAGTTGAACACATTGGTGAACGACTTCAACATCAGATAGGAACTGTGTATTCTACTCAAAAAGATAATCTCCAAAATTTATATTTGGCATGTATTTCTGGACTCTGGCGATATGATATTCGAAGCAAAATTTTTCGTAAATATGGAGAACAAGATGGTTTGAAGATCAATGAATTTGGTTTTGGAGCTTCTGCCAAATTAAAGGATGGAAGTTTGGCTTTTGGAGGTCCTGAAGGAGCTGTGATCTTCGATCCGATAAAATTTATTAAGGATGATGAGGTTACCGATATTTTTATTTCCAACTTTCTAATTAATGGAAAAAAACCTGACAGCATTACTCAGCCTAAAAATATCAACTTCACCAAAGAATTGGTATTGGATTATGATCAAAATTCCATCTCTTTTAATTATGAGACAGTTAAGTTTCATGGGTCAAAACGAAACCTCTTTGAATGGAAGCTTAAAGGATATGACAGTATATACAGAAGTGTGTATGGTAATGGAAAAATAGCGTATGCAAATTTAAAACCAGGAACGTATACCCTAGATGTAAGGGGTTATAATGCTGATGGTCTTGTTGGGAAGAAAAATTATTCTATTCAGTTTGTTGTAAAGAATCCCTTTTGGAAAACTTGGTGGGCAATTGCGTTGTACATACTGGTTTTCTTTATCATTCTATACTTGATTTTCAGAGTAACCAGAGCAAACATTCGAAAAAAGATTGACGAAGATCGAATTAAATTTTTTATCGAAGTTGCACACGACATTCGTACACCAGTTTCCTTGATACAGCTATTGGTTAATCAACTATCTGATCAGAAGAACTCTAGAAAGACATTAGATTTAATCAAGAGAAATTCACAAAACTTAAACGAATATGTAACACAACTGTTAGATTTTCAAAAGATTGATCGAAATCAGTTAAAGCTATCTGTAAGTAAAGTTGATCTTAAAAATTGCCTGAGTGAAATTGTTAATGATTTTACTCCATTGTTACAAGAGAAATCCATTGATATTGAATTGAATGTTAAACACATTCCAGTTTGGTTTGATAATGCCAAAATGAGTCGAATTTTCTATAACCTGATCTCAAATGCTATCAAATACAGTCATGAAGGTGGTCTGATTACTATTAAATCTTATTTGAGTGATGATTATTTAAATATAGACTTCATTGATCAAGGGATTGGAATTCCTGAAAAACAACAAGAGTTGATTTTCAAACGATTTACAAGAGGAACCAATGTTTCTAACAAGGGAATTCCAGGAACTGGTATTGGACTAATGCTCTCCAAAAAAATCGTAGAGCTGCATGGAGGAAAAATTTCGTTACAGAGTAAAGAGAATATAGGATCTACCTTTACGGTGATATTACCAAGTGGAACAGAGCATTATAGTAATGAAGACTTGATTGAAGAAATTGATACTCTAGAAGATCATCATGATCCAAATTTAGAAGATCTGTTAGGGAAAAACAAACTAATCCTTTTGATAGAAGACAATGACGAGTTGCGCAATGCTGTCAAAACTGAATTAGCGGAAAATTTTATGATTCTCGAAGCAACCAATGGAAAAGAAGGATTGTTGACAGCACTATCTAAAAATCCTGATCTAATCATTACAGATGTGATGATGCCAATAATGGACGGAAAAGAATTGTGCCATTTACTCAAAACAAATTTCAAAACGAGTCATATCCCAGTGGTAATGCTTACCGCTTTGGCTGATATTGACAACAAAATAGAAGGCTTGGAGACAGGTGCAGATGCCTATGTTGAAAAACCTTTCAATGTAGAAGTTCTCAAAGCTACGATTAAGAATTTAATTCGATCAAGAGAAAATATTCGATACTTGCTTGACGAAGAAGAAGTAAAAAAAGAGCTAACACCAGATGAACGATTTTTATCGGATGTTATTGATACGATTAAGAAGAATTTAGTAGAACGCGATTTCTCCATTGATACTTTGTGTGAAATGATGGGGCTAAGTCGTTCCAATATGTTCCGAAAATTGAAAGGCTTGATACAAATGTCACCATCAGACCTGATATTAAAGATCAAACTTGATAAAGCTGAAGACCTTATGAAGCAAAAGAAGTTTACTAGAATCTCAGATATTGCCTATGAGTCCGGATTCCAAGATCCAAAGTATTTCAGTACGCTTTTCAAAAAACACTACAACAAAACTCCAAAGGAGTTTATAGAAGAATTATAAAAGTACCGCCTTTTGTCTAAAACTCTTTGCAGCCATAAGGTAAAGAACACATTAAACTATTAAAACTTTAAGAAAAACGGTTCTGACTATTATTTAAACCTTGTTGAATTGATACTCAACTCATTTTAGTAGATTTTTAATGACTTTGCGTTAGTGATAATTAAGAACCATGAAGAAATTAGCCTTTTTACAACCTCTTTTCAAGTTCCTTGGATTGTGTATTCTTTTATATTTTGGATATAGTCTATTAAACTTTGGTAAAAAGACGAGTGCGGTAAACCAAAACAAGCAAGTAGCATCTTTTAATTATGTGATAGGCACTCAAACAGTAGAGTATAAATACAAGTGCACAGAAGAATCTATGTTACTAGAAACTGCCAAAGAAATCAAAAAGATGGGTTCTAACCTTCTTAAGTTTTCCATGCATCCTAGATATTGCTCCGAAAACTATGGGCTGCCAAAAAATGATGCTATTACTTCACTTACAAAATTAGCCACCTTAGAACCTTCAGTAAAAAAAGTGCTAGATATGGATTTTAGCTACTACCATATTTGGGTATATGGCTTCTCTCAATATACTCCAGAACCTCCTGGAAAAAAAGACGATACGGCACAGATAAAATTCATCAATGGTTATCCTAAAAAATATGAAGATGCTTTGTACAAGGAGCTCTATGAGTTTGCTTCCTATTTACTAACGACATACAGCGGAACAGGAAAAGTTTTTTACTTAGGAAATTGGGAAGGTGATTGGCACTTACGGTCAGATTATGACAGAACAAAACCTGTAAACATGAAGACTTTAGAAGGAATGACCCAATGGGCAAAAGTTAGACAGAAAGCGATAGACGATGCGAAACGAGATACGCAACACTCTGATGTGTCTGTGTATCATTACATCGAAGTAAATTTAGTAAGAAAAGCATTGAATGAACCCGATTCAAAAGTAGTGTCAAATAGTATTATCAATGTGGTCAATCCCGATTATGTATCTTATTCTTCGTATGACGCCACAAACCCTTACAAGAAAGAAGCCGATATTAAAATAAACCTTCAAAGGTCTTTGGATTTTTTGGAAAGTCAGTTGAGTCCAAAGCCAAACTTACCTGATGGCAAACGAGTTTGGATTGGAGAATATGGAAATCCAAGTTTGAATCATTCTGATGAAATGCAAAATTTACGGTCTATCTGGACCATCAAAGCCGCATTAGATTGGGGTACTCCTTTTGTTTTATACTGGGAAATGTATAATAATGAGATTAAACCCCAAACAGGAAAACAAGTAGGGTATTGGTTGATTACTGATGAAGGGAAAAAACAACCGATTTGGTATACTCATCACGAATTTTATAAAGAATCTCAAACTTTTGTCAAAGCGTTTTTAAAAGAAAATAACAAGCTTCCAAGTTTTGCAGAATTTCAAGAAAAAGCATTACAGTTTAAGAGTCTAAATCCATAAGAACATATGAAAAAGAGTTTATTTCTTCTTGCACTATTCTTTACTGCATATAGTTTTGGACAAGTACCAAGTTACGATCCAATTACCCCATTAGAGAATTATAATTTTGTTTTAGGAACTAACGGAATTGCCGGAAAATATCAATTTACGAATGAATCTAAATTAGTTGAGCAGTCAAAACACATTCGAGGTATGGGGTCTAATATCCTTAAAATCTCCCTCGGGAAAAAGTCCCCCAACTCTTATGGATTTCCAGAAGTAGATGCTTCAACTACATTAGAATTATTCAAAGCAATTCCAGATTACAAGCAAGTATTTGATATGGATTTCAAATACATTTTTGCTTGGGTTCATACACTTACCAATGTACAATGGAAAAAGAGAATTAATAAGAAAGAGGAGGTGAAATTATACCAAGAAATGTATGACTTTGCTACTTATTTATTGAAGGAATACAACAACTCCGGAAAAACATTTTTGATTGGTAATTGGGAAGGAGATTGGTTGTTGCATCCTAACTTCAATCGAAATATGACTCCACCTAAAGAGCATGTAGAAAATATGACAAAGTGGTTTCAAATTCGCCAAAAAGCGATTGATGATGCTAAAAAAAATACCAAGCACTCTAATGTTGAGCTTTATCACTACATCGAACTGAATTTAGTGAAAAAAGGAATGACAGGTAAAACAAGTATTGTAAAAGACATACTGCCTAATGTAGATGTTGATTTTGTTTCTTATTCAAGCTATGAATCCATTAAAAACAAAAACTACTCTGAGAAAAAAAAGGCCTTAGAAGACGTTTTCAATTTTATAGAAAGTCAACTTAAACCCAAAAAAGGATTGCCTTTTATAAGAAGAGCTTTTATTGGTGAGTATGGTTACCATGCCAATAAAAACAAACCTAAATCTTTTGATAATCAGTATAATGAGACAAAAGAAATAATGGAAATCTCCTTAGAGCTTAATTTACCTTTTGCACTTCACTGGCAAATGTACAATAATGAGTATGACAAGAATGGAAACTCTAAAAACATGTCTTTGATTAATGAGAAAGGACAAAAGAGAGCGCTGTATTCCTTGCATCAGAACTTTTATAAAAAGATGAATAAATACCTGATTACATACAAAAATGAGCACGGTTCTTATCCTGACCAAATTACATTTAATAAAGAAGCATTAACGGTTTTGAGGGCATTATGATGATGAAAAAAGTGAAATACAAACGATTAATACTATTGTGCATGGTTGTCATGGCATGTTTTCTTACAGAAATAGCATACGGGCAATTATCATTGGTAAGTGATCAAAATATCGATTTCACCAATGCAGTATCTAGTGTTAAAAGTGGTAATTGGAGCGACCCTTCAACCTGGAGTAATGGACAGATTCCTACAGCTTCAACTGATGTGATTATTGAAGATGGACATACAGTTTATATAGATGTTCAAGGAGCTTCATCAGGACAAATAGTGGATCTATGTGACAATTTGAATATTAAGCAGTATGGGGTATTGCAAATGGGGCATAACACAGACAATTTTGCAAAAGATATACAAATCAATGGAAGTATTCTTTGCGATGGAACTTTTTCTGCTGGACGAGAACAACCTATTGGATCAGGAGACGGATCGCTTTATGATTATAATAGTAGAGTTTTTCTTCGATTAACAGAAGAAAATACTTTCGTTTCTGGATCAGGATATTTTCACCCGAAAGCCTTAAGCATCTCAAGTACTGTAGCTGATAGAAATTTAATTATTGATATCTACACTATGGTAATTGATGATAACTTAGCTATTAAGTCCAGCTTTAGAGTCAACGCCTCGATCAAATATCATTCTTACGTTCATATTAAGAAGACTCTGGGATTGACAGGAAGCGTGTATCAGTTTAGTTCTCCATCAGCAAAAGCTGATTTAAATATTGAAGGAATTGTAGTTGCTAATAATGTGAGTTTATTTACCAAAAACACTACCTCTGGGGATTCTTCATCGATCACAATTAAAAACAAAGGAAGTTTATCTGTTAAAACCATTAATGAAGGGGCTTTAGATATTGTAACAGCTGATGGAGGCTTTGGACTTACCATAGAAAATGGAGGGTTAATGAGGTTGGCTAAAAATGTAGATTTTAACAATTTACTCCAAGGAAACCCTAACTTCACATTCACAAACAGTGGTGAATTGCGAGAACATTATTCAACAACTACACCTACTAAAAGTCAAATCACAAGTAAGATCAATGTTTATGACCCAAATCAAGGAGCTAATGTACCGCAAATCAAAGATGTTTTTGGAGCTACACACATTGCAGGATGGTATAATTTTACAGACAGACCGTATCTGTTGGAGGGGTTAGATTACTACAAACAGTTTGGATCTACCGCAATAAAAACTACACTTACGGCCGTAAACGGAAGGATGTTTAATGCTTACCCTTTTAACCAAACATGGCCTAATTTTCAAAACTTAAAAGAGGTTGCACAGCATTATTATATAGACTCCTTGTTCAAAAGAAATCATATCAAAACACATACGTTTTGGACGGTAACCAAAAATCAAGGGAAGTGGAAACAAGGACCAGATTTTAATCACGATAATTACCTAGAAGAAGAACAGCAATTCTATGACCTTACTAAATACCTTTTAGAAACCTATGGAGATAAAGATAAAAAGTTCATTTATCAAAACTGGGAAGGTGATTGGATGTTACGAGGGCAAGGAGTACTTTGGGAAAATAATTCTTCATTAATTCCCGATGATATTGACTGGCTTACAGAAGGAATGGCACGGTTGTTTCGAGCAAGACAAAGAGGAACTGAAAGAGCTAGAAATGAGTTTGCTAATGCCACAGCAAAAGTGCTTCATGGAATAGAATTCAACAAATTATGGTTTCTCATCAACGGACAACGCATAACATCTTTTGATCATGGAACGCCTGGAGTACTGGAAAATGTAATTCCTCACACCCGTATAGATATGACTTCATGGTCTGCTTATGATTCCTCGTGGCAGAACAGTGCAAACCCTCACGGGCATGCTATGTATAAAGGTCTACTTATGGCAAAATATTACACAACAGACACCAAGGAGTTTTCTGCTACAATGCCTGTACAAATTGGTGAATTTGGTATCAATGAAAACCCTCCATATAACGGTAACAATACAGAATCCGTTATTAGAAATCGATATGGTCGTTACATAGGAGCGGCACTAGACCTTGGAATTCCTAATTTTTATCTGTGGAATTTATATTGCTCCGGTCAACAAGGTGCTCCATCAGGTTTTCAGTGGGAAAAAAATGTGCAATACGACACTAATTTCTTATACGAATGGATGGATGGAAAATGGATGTTAGAGCCCGATGGTAATTGGGGGGTGGCTGCTAATTTCTTAATGGAGCAGTGGGCGAATACCTTATCTAATGAAGAAGTTGATGAAAAAGTATCTTTAAGAGTCTATCCAAATCCCTCATCAGGGAGGATTCAAATTTTAGGAATAGATGAAGTTGCAGAGATTACTATACTGGATTATAGTGGTAAAACAATTAAACAACTAAAAGTAACTTCAAATGAGTCCATCACGCTAGATGAGTTAAGCAGTGGTGTGTACTTTGTGAAAATAACAACAAATAGCAATCAATCAATAACGTATAGAAGATTAATTCTATACTAAAAACCAATATTTATGAGAAAAATAGTTCTAATAATTCTCCTTTTCCCTATAAGTATTTTAGCGCAAGAGCTAACTGTAAAAGGAACTGTAAAAGAAAAAGCTACCAATGAAGCTTTGGCAGGTGTGGCAGTTTTAGAAAAAGGATCCTCAAATGGTACTTATACCGAATTGGATGGGACTTTTCAATTGAAAGTAAAAAAAGGAGCAACACTTGTTTTCACGTATCTTGGTATGAAAACCATTGAATTGGTAGTGGAAGATACTAAGATGAATGTGTTAATGGAAGAAGATACTTCTCAACTCGATGAGATTACAATCAGTGTCGGATATTTTGATGTCAATAAAAGAGATCTCTCAGGATCAATTTCGCAAGTTAAGGCCAAAGACCTAGAAAGAAACAGAGCACAGACTGTAGAACAATTGTTACAAGGGCAAATAGCAGGTGTAGTTGTATCTGAAAACGGAGAACCTGGAGGGGGAATAGCCATTTCAATTAGAGGAACAAACTCATTTTTAGGAGGAACTCAACCTTTATACATTATAGACGGATTGCCTGTGGATCCCTTAGAGGATGCTCAAGGAAATGGTGGGTCAGGAGGCGCTCAAAACTCATTGAGTTTTTTGAATCCTAACGACATTGAAAAAGTAGAAGTATTGAAAGATGCTGCAGCAACTGCAGTGTATGGAGCTAGAGGAGCTAATGGAGTAGTTTTGATAACTACAAAATCTGGAAGAACTGGAGAGGGAAAAGACAATTTTAATGTTACAGTTGATACATTTATCACCTCTGTAACCAATGAAGTAGATGTATTGGATGGTCCTACTTTTGAAAATTATATGAACAGGAGAGCGATCAATCAATTGTATATCAACATTACCAATCCTTCCGCAAATGCCATTCCTTTTGATGGTTCTCAGGCTTTAACCGTAGCAAATTATCCACAGTTAGACGGATTTGCCATTCCTTTTCCAACATCAACAGGTGTCAATACAGACTGGCAGGATATTGTGTTTCGCCAAGCAATATCTCAGGCGTACAACTTTTCTTACAGAGGTGGAACCAGTAAAGGAAGTTTACTAGTGAGCTTAGGAATGCAAAATACCGAGGGAGCTATCATCAATACAAGTAATCGTAGAGTAACATTAAACGTAAATGCTAGAAAGAAGGCATTCAACGATAAAATAGATATTTTCTCTAAAACAAATATTGCCTATAATAAAGGAAATGCTGCTTCAGTAGGAAATGGAGACCTTCTTTTAAATAGAAGTGTTACATCGCAAACGCTTCAATTTCAACCCATATATACATTACTAGAACCTGGGCAAGATGATGATCTTTATTCAGATCTTAATGATGGAAATGAGATTTCGAATCCTTTTACATTGGCAAGAGATGTGACAGATATAAAGGAGAACTACAATCTGATACAGAATTTAGCCATTACTTCTAAAATCACTCCGAAGTTAACCGCTATAGTCAGAGGTGCATTCAATCTTCAAAGAAGTAATAGAGATATTTATTATCCTACCAATACCACTCGTGGTAGAAGAAATGAAGGAGAAGCTTCACAAGCATACAGACAGTATACAAAGCTCTATGGTGAAGCCAACCTAAGATATAGAAACCGCTTTGGAAAGCATAGAATTGATGCGGTTGCCGTAGCAACTGTTGAAGATGTTAGGATTCGAACCATGTTTAATAGAGCTTTTGGGTTTGGAAGTGATGTGCTGGAATTTTACGATTTGAGTGCAGCTACAGACATTCTACCTCCCGAATCTAACTTTACAGATTTCAGACTAGCTTCAGGAATTGTAAGGGTAGGGTATAATTACAAAAGAAAGTACTTTCTAGATGTGAATGCTAGAGTTGATGCGTCATCAAAACTAGCGAAAGGGAACAAAGCTAATTTTTTCCCATCTGTGGCATTAGCTTGGGCAGCTTCGGAGGAGCCATTTTTAAGAGATTCAAAATTGATTTCTAATCTGAAGTTAAGAATGTCGTACGGAAGAGTAGGTAATGATGCCATCCCTGCATTTCAATCGCTTGCTTTAGGAGAGGCTATACGATACAACTTTAACGGACAAATCGTCACAGGTATCATTGAAACCAATTTACCTAACCCTAATTTAAAATGGGAATTAACAGACCAGTTTAACTTCGGTGTAGATTTAGGATTGAAAGGCAATACAATTAATGTAACGTTAGATACGTATTACAAATTAACCAGCGATTTATTGCAAAATGTAATTTTACCAGCGTCCAATGGATTTGTAAGAATACTAGACAATTTTGGGGAAGTTGAAAACTACGGATTGGAGATTGGACTGAATACGCAATTGGTAAATAACAAAGATTTTCAATGGAATTTTGGTACTAACTTTACTTTAAACAGAAATAATTTAAAAAGCTTAAATTCTAACTTAGATTTTCAATTGGGCCCTACTGTAGGTTTTGCTCAGGAAAACCCAATTTTATTCAAAGTAGGGAGTCCACTTGGAATCTTTTGGGGTGCGCAAACAAACGGTATATATGAAAGTTGGGATGAAGCCAATGCAAGTGGTATTTCGGGTGCAGCACCCGGAGAAATCCGTTACATAAACAATGATACAAGTGCTGTTGATGGTAATGGAAATCAGGTTATCAACTTTGATGATTATGTGCAAATTGGTGATCCTAACCCAGACTTCAATATAGCCATCATTAATAATTTTAAGTATAAAAATTGGGACTTAAGTACGCTCATTACAGCACAAAAAGGCGGTGATCTCTTTTGGGTAGATGCTTGGCCTCTAGCAGGAAATCAAAATTCGAGAAATGGATTAAGTTCCGCTTTTTCAGATTCTTGGCAAGCACCACTTGGGGTAGATGCAAATGGTCAAGTTTTTTATGATCCTGCATTAGCAAATACATCCGGTGTTGGGAATCCTGCACCCATTATTGATGCAAATAGCCCAAGAGCGATTGCATCGGATAGAAATATATATGATGGGTCTTTTATTAGGCTTAAGAATATTAATTTAGGTTACACATTTCAGTTGAAAAAGAAAGCGTCATTGAGAATCTATGCTACAGCTCAAAACCTGATTACAATTACAAAATATCCAGGCTATGATCCTGAAGTTTCCACTTTCAACAAAGACCCTCAACGTAGAGGGGTGGATTTTGGAGGTTATCCAGGTGTTCAAACCTATTCATTTGGGTTAAATTTTAATTACTAATACCAGCTAAAAATGAAAACTAAATACCATCATAACATGAAAAGAATCGCATTTTTATTAGTAGTGATGATCGCATTATTTGGATGTGAAGATTATCTAGAGGAAGATCCAAGAACACAAGTTGATATAAATTCTTTTTATCAAAATGAATCAGATGCTTTAGCAGGATTGTCAGGAGCCTATGCACAATTAAAAAGCACGAATGGATATTATAGGCAACAATTTTTGTCAAACATTTATGCAGCTTCAGATCAAGGACAAGGAAGTTTTAATCATCGTGACTTTCGATTTGGAACCATTACCAATGCAGAGCCCTTAATTGAGCGATCTTGGATAGATATTTATGTAGCTATTAAAGAGGCCAATAACGTTATTGCTCGAGTACCTCAGGTTCCAGAAATGGACGAAGAACTACGATTGAGAATTTTAGGAGAGGCACGGTTTTTAAGAGCACTTCACTATTTTAACCTAGTGAGATGTTATGGAGAAGTTCCTTTGAGAACAACACCTGTCAAACCAGGAGATGAAGGGCTTCCATTATCACCTGTTCAAGATGTATATGATGTTATTATTGAAGACTTGAATTTTGCGACGCAACACTGTTGGGGATTTAATGAAACTCGAAATGGAAATACAAATAACATAGGTAGGGTAACCAAGGCTTCGGCTCATGCCATGCTTGCAAAAGTGTATGTTCAAATAGCATCCTCCTTAAGAACGGCGCAAGAAGGAAATTCTGGGAATGCTAAGTATCTAGGATTTACAGACTCGCCTTCATTTTATTACCAACAAGCCATTGAACAAGCGAATCAAGTATTGTTAGAATCATACTATACACTGGCCAATAGCCTGCAAGTGTATGAAGATATTTTTGATGCAAAGAATGGGAACAATCCCGAAATGCTTTTTGATATTCAAGGAGCATCTATAGCGGGTCAAGGGACGGCAGTTTCCAATCTCTTTTCTCCCCGAAACTCTGGTTTAGCAGGTGGCGGATTTGGAGGTACTAATAGGCTGCAACCACAATTTATAAACGGAAGCATTGACAAGTCTGATCCAAGATATCTCAATACAATTATTCAAAATTATCAAGATGAAGACTTCATTTACGAATTAGGTCCTGGTCTAACGGGTTACATAAGAACAAGAATTTTGAATGGTTCTGGCGCTGGAACTTTATTTCGAGTGTTTACAGGAAAATATATTGATACCGATGCTACCACAGAATATACGAGTCAGCAAAACTGGCATGTAATCCGATTAGCAGACGTATATTTATTACGTGCTGAAGCGTTGGCAGAATTAAATCAATCGCCAACCATGGCACATAGCGATATTAATATATTGAGAAACCGAGTAGGCTGGGGTGACGTAGACTACACAGGATTATCGATGGAAGATTTTAGAAGAGAATTATTAAGAGAAAGAGGAGTTGAGTTGTACATGGAGGGACATAGATTCTTTGATTTAACCAGATTGGGAGTCTATGATGAATATTGTAGAATTACCTATGGAAACACGGTAGGTGCCAGAGGTCCCGAAGATTATACGTGGCCTATCCCTCTGATAGAATCTTCAGCCAATCCGAATATCGATTGATCCTTATTATCCAAAGGAACATGAAAAATAGTGGGTTCATATTCATACTCATCTTATTACTGAGTTCAAGCTGTTATGCACAAAAGCCAAATGTTGTCTTTATTATTTCTGATCAGCATAAATTAGAGGCTACAGGTGCCTATGGAAGTAAGCTATCTATTACCCCCAACATAGATAGTTTGGCAACCAAAGGAGTTCTATTTACCAATGCATATACTCCTGCACCTGTTTGTGCGCCGGCTCGAGCTTCACTAATAACGGGAATGTATCCTTATGCAAATGGAGCAATTTATCACAAAGCGCCTGTTACAATGCCTAATGGTAAAGTGAAAAACATTGGTAGTGGTTATCTGAGAGAAACAGGTTATCATGAAGGAATTGTCACACTTGCAGAAGTTTTTAGGCAGCAAGAGTATGTAACTGCAGCACCAGGAAAAATGCATGTTCATGGAGAGTTACAAAAAAATGTCGATGAAGATTATAAAGAAGGAAATGATCTAGGGTTTGACGAGACCAGTGTTCGCTATTATACGTACTTCCCTGGAGGCCATTACGAAGACGAAGTAGGAGCCGATGTCTACATGAGGTATAGACAATTCAAGAAATACAATCAAACATACAACAAGGGATCTATGCATTTGAATGAAGAGTATGTTCCTACTTTAGTTGTGGATGACGAGGATAACTTTGATATGATAGTTGCTAGAAAGAGTGTCGAATTTATAGAGAATCGAGCTAGAGATGGCAAGAATTTTTTCTTGCATGTTGGATTTGAAAAACCACATGCTCCATTTACAACAACCCAAAAGTATTTGGACATGCACAATCCAGAGGACTATTCTTTGCCAAAAACCTACGATGATTGGTACAAAAAAGGGAAATATCCTTGGTCACCAAACTGGATTCATTCCGGAATTCCTAAAAATATAAAGAATGCACAAAATGTTATGGCCGCCTACAACGCTTGTATCACTCAAATGGATGATATGGTCGGAAGAGTCATTCAATCTTTAAAAAAGAATGGTCTATATGAAAACACCATTATCATTTATACTACAGACCATGGAGAGCATTTGTTTGAGCATGGATTAAGAGGAAAACACAATATGTATCAAGATGCTGTCAATGTCCCTTTTATTATATCCTACCCAAAGCTTTTCAAAGAAAACACCATCAATAATACTGCAGTAAGCTTTATCGATTTGATGCCTACATTAGCCGAATTAGTGGATGGCAAAACACCAGAAACAGCTCAAGGGATTTCTTTAGTGGATATACTAACTAAAGGAACTGAAATAAAAGACAGAGTTGTTTTCTCAGAGTTTAGAGGAGTCAATTACAATCTACTTCCAGGAATACAAAATGTTCCTTCACGAATGATGAGAAAAGGAGATTATAAGTTTGTCTATACCCATGGAATTATCGATCAGTTGTATAATCTAAAGGAAGATCCTGACGAGCTAAATAATTTAATCTTTAGCTCAAAGCACAAGGAAGTTTATCAGAAAATGTATTTGCAAACGTTGGCCGAATGGCGTTTTCAACAATATAGTCCTATTCAACTAACCCTCATAAACAATACCCTAAGTTGGACAAAATCGGACGAATTTGTCTCCTACACTTTGCATTATTCAAAAACAAAGGACTATACTATAGCAGAAGTCGTTGAAGATAATCTCTCAGAAAATCAAATCATGTTAAAACAGAAAGGCTTTTATTGGCTTACAGCTAAACCAAGATTGGTTAAAACTTCTAAGTTTTATGGTTCTGATATTCCTGTTGCTGTGGAAAACTACACAACTATGTTACCAGTTTCAAATAGAGTTGATTTTGAATAGAGCTCGTAATTTATTTATTACATTTTTGTGTCTCTTGGGCAGTTCATCTGCTTTCTCCCAAGAAAGAATCCTCTACAAACAGGTTGATTCGGTAAAGTTGTACATGGAAAGGTTTTCTCCAGAGGAAATAGATGTAACGAAAAAATATCCTGCAATTGTCTTCTTCTTTGGTGGTGGTTGGAGCAAAGGAAGTATAAAACAGTTTGAGCCGCATGCGAAGTATTTTTCTAAACGTGGATTGGTGAGCTTTTTGGTGGATTACAGAGTGAAAAATAGACATAATACAACACCTTTTGAATCTTTAAAAGATGCCAAATCAGCTATTCGATATATCAAAGAACACGCTAGTGAATTTTATGTAGATTCTTCCAAAATCATTGCTATAGGTGCATCAGCAGGAGGACAGCTAGCAGCAGCTACAGCACTCATTAATGGGTATAACGAAGACACAGATAACCTACTTATTAGTAGCAAACCAAGTGCTTTGGTATTGTTTAATCCAGCTATAGATAACGGACCTGGTGGTGTAGGTTATGAAAGGGTTAAAAATGATTACAAAGGCTTTTCTCCAATCCACAACATAAAAAAGGGTGCTCCACCCACAATTATTCTATCAGGAACTCAAGATAACCTGATTCCCGTGGCAACTGTCAAAGAATATCAACTAAGAACCAGAAAGGTTGGTAGTCGATGTGAACTTGTACTTTACGAAGGAAAAAAGCATGGCTTCTTTAATTATAACAAGTTTGAAAATTATAAAAAGACCCTGATAGAAGTTGATCAATTTCTTCAATCTCTTACCTACCTTAAAAGAGAACCACTAGTAGAGGTCGAATAGAGAATCGTTTTATAATTTCAGAGAGTCTTTTCTTTAGTAGAAATGATTAAACTCTTCGTTAAACTCTACAATATTCTAGCATCTAGCTCTCTTGAACAGATTTTCAACCTCTTTGAATTGCTGAAAAACCAAGTTTGAGTAATGCCTGCCTAAATTTAAAAATCGAAAATAAACCCAACAACAATTTTTGCATCATGAAGAAAACTACACTCATATTATTCTTTCTATCCTTAGTGCTAGGCATTACTACTGTAGAGGCTCAAAAGAAAGAAAAAAAAGGAAAAAATAAAGTTGAAAAACAAGCTAGAAAAATGGTAAACGAAATGGACAAAGCCATTGGTCTTAGCAAGGAAGAATTTCAAATGGTTCTCAAAATTCAAATGGATAGGAGAACAGAAAGCCAAAAAATTAGAAATGACAAAAATCTATCGCAGGAAGAACAAAAAGATGCCTTAAAAAAACTAGGCAACAAGGTTTATAATCAAATGAAGGATGCTTTGGGTGGAAATGAAAAAGGAAAGCAGCGAATGAAAAAATGGAAACAGTATCAAAAAGATAAAAAGAACAAATCATGAGACATTTAAAAAACTACACTAGACTTTTGATGTTGTTTTTAGGAACTAGCTTGTTTGCTCAACAAACAGTTTATGTTTCCTCAACTGGAGCAGGACTCATGGATGGCTCAAGTGAAGCAAATGCCTATGGGAATTTCACTACTGCTTTAGCAGATATTAACTCTGCAGGAGATATTCTTAGGGTTATTGGCGACATGTCTCCTGGAAATCACAATCTATCTAGTAAGGGATTTGCATACACTATTGAAGGAGATTCTGGAGGATCAACCTTAACAGGAACTTCTGGAGCGACAAGTATGTTTACCGTAGATAGTAATTCTGGTACAGGCCAGAATGTAACGTTTAGAAATATCATTTTCTCAAGTGCAACCAATACTTCGTCTGGGGGAGGTGCTTTTTCTAGTACAACAGATGCTACCATCACTTTTGAAGACTGTGTTTTTAATGGAAACTCTTCTACGAGTTCAGTTGGAGGTGGAGCTGTGTATATTAACAATGCTTCTGCTACAGCAACGTTTACTAGGTGTACGTTTTATCAAAACTCCAACAATACAGGATTGACAAGTTCAGGTCAAGGAGGAGCCATTTTTTTTGGAGGAGGGCAAACATCCACCCTTACAAACTGTACTTTCTTTGAAAATACCATTTCTAGAACTAATAATGATTTTGGAGCAGCCATAAGAATTGATGGAGGCTCTAATATCACCATGAATAGATGTTTGTTTTATGAAAATAGAATTAATAATGGTGCAGGAAATGTGGCCGATGTTGGAGCTTCGGGCGGAGGCACTCAAAACTTTACGTATTCCCAAGGTCAATTAGTCAATGCAAATATAGATAACGTTACCAATTCAATTGTTTTAAAAAAGCCTTCTATTGGCACAGCTGTGGACCTTACAAACTCTAGTCTGGCTTGGAATGCTACAACCAACAGAGTTGAATTTACAGCACCAAGTGTTTTGACAGATGATACCCCCATAGATTTTGGATCAGACAACAGCGATATAGGTGCATGGGATTCTAAAATCAATCTATTTAGAGGAACTACCAATTCCGATTGGGCTACGGGAACCAACTGGTCGTCAACGGCTGCTCCAGCTTCAGATGAAAATGTAACGCTCTTGTCAGATTCACCTTCAGTTGTGATTAGTAGTTCAACTGGAGCTGTTTGTAATGATCTTTCTGTAAATGCCAGTAGTTCTTTAACTATCAATTCAGGAGGATCGTTAATTGTAAATGGAACATCTTCGGGAGCTGTTTCTTATGTGAGAAACTTAGCAAACGGAAGTCAGTGGTACTTAATGGCCTCTCCTTTGATTGGTGAAACTTATGACGATGCATGGGTAACTACAAATTCTATTGCATCTGGTTCTGGAGATAATCGTGGAATCAGTACTTGGGATAATACTTCTTCAGATACAGATACAGATGGAGGAGGACCTGATACAGCCACAGGAAATTGGAGATATATGCAAGCTCTCGGTGGATCTACATTTAATGTTGGTCAAGGGTATGGAATCATTAGAAGCGCTACAGGTGATGTTACCTTTACAGGAACTGGTGTACATACCTCTACACAAACTTTTGCAATTACTCAGGGTGCTTCCAACAACTTTAATTTAGTAGGGAACCCTTTTAGTGCCTACCTAAATTTAGGAGATTTCTTTGGTGATAATCCAACAACTACTGTATTGAATACAGCTACTGCTTGGTTTTGGAATGGTTCTTCCTATGATGCTAGAACTTCTGGGTTGAATCCAACTTTTGAAATTGCTCCTGGACAAGGGTTCTTTATAGAAGCGGCTGCCGACACCAATCTTACTTTTGATTTTGCAGATATTTCACATCAAGGTTCTGATAGCTTTCAAAGAGCTAGTACTGATAGAACTGAGATCAATCTGTTTATCTCCAAAGGTGATGAAAGTAGATATACAAATGTGTATTATATAGAAGGAAAGACAACTGGTCATGACGATGGTTATGATGCCCAACTTTTTGGAGGTGAAGCACATAGTCTAGCCGTTTTTACCCATTTACTAAGTGATAATGTTGGTGATAAATACCAATTGCAATCTTTACCTAATTCAGATTTAGGAAATATGATCATTCCAGTAGGTGTGATTGCTGAGGCAGGTTCTGTTTCTTTTTCTGTTAAAGCATCCAATCTTCCATCAGGATATAAAGTATTCTTAGAAGATAAAAACACTGGAGATTTTATCCGTTTAGATGAACAGGGATCAAAATATGATGTGACTTTTAATGCTGCTGTAAATAGTACTGGACGTTTGTATATGCATGTAGCCACGAGTACCTTAAACACTGGGTCTTTTGATCTAGCCAACATAAGTGCTTATCAGTCGACTCCTAACAATCTTAAGGTCGTGGGAATTCAAAACGGAACTACTCAGCTTCGTATGTTTAACATTCTTGGGAAACAAGTACTCAACACTTCTTTCGAGGCTAATGGGGCGAATGATGTAACACTTCCCAACTTAAGAACGGGAGTATATATTATTCAAATCAACTCAGAAAAAGGAACGATTAACAAGAAAATAATTATCGAATAAACACAATTATCAATTAAAAAAATAGTCCAATGAAACAATACATTACACTACTTACTTTATTTTTAGCAACTACGTTTGCAGTTGCTCAAACTGTAAATATCGAAGGAGACCCATACGGTGGAAATCCTTACAGTAATATTAGCGATGCTATTGCGGCATCTACAAACCCAAGTGATGTTATCCTTATTACTGGAGTACATACTGAGCCTATTACTATTCAGAAAAGTCTAACTTTAAGAGGAACAGACCCAACAACAGACATTATCCAAGCTGCCGCCTCACCTGCTTCAGATGGAGCTGGAAGTCGTGTAATTAGCTTAGATGAAGGGAACTTTATAATCGTCATAGAGAATTTAGGGATACGAAATGGGAATATCTCAGGGAACGGAGGTGGAATTTTTGTAGACAAGGTGACGGGTTCTGTGACTTTATCAAATTTAATTATCGAAAATAATTTTGCTTCTAGCAATGGTGGAGCCATCGGATTAGCAGGAACAAATGCTACTATCTCTGAATGCACCATCCAAAATAACACTTCTACACTAGATGGTGGTGCCATCCTTGCGGCCCCAAACAACGCTTCTAATATGAATAGTGTTATCGATATTAGCCAATCACTAATCAATGGTAATACAGGAAGAAATGGAGGAGGAATCTACATTAATGGAAACCCTAATTTTGGAAATGACTTTTTAATTGATGTGAATATTATAAACTCAACAGTTTCTAACAATACAGCTACTAGTGCATCGGGAGGTAATGGAGGTGGAGCTATTTTTTCAGCAGGACGACCATGGACAGTAAACACAGCTAGAGGAAATAACACACTAAAATTAGTTCACGCAACATTTTATGGCAATTCCCATGCAAGTTTAAATAAATCTGGAATTCAGTTTGGAAGTGCTAAAGAGACCAACTTTAGTGCATTTAATTCAATAGTTGTTTCTACGGATGATATAGCTACTAAAGCATTGAACTTTGCTAACTCAAACACAACAGACATTGTCAATTGTATTTTAGGAGGACTTAATGCGGCTCCTGCTCTTGTAGATGACTCTAATAAAAACAATTTAAAAGGAAGAACAGCGACTCAAGCAGGTCTCTCAGGAACATTGACAGATGAAGGGGGAAGAACACAAGTATTAGCCATCGCAGATGCAACGAACGCTGTGGATTTTTGTACTGCTGCAACAGGACTTACTCTTCCATCAATAGATCAAAGAGGAGCTGCAAGAACTGGTACACCAGATGCTGGTGCTTTTGAATTTGGAGGCACTCTAAGTCTAAATGATAGTCCTTTAATGGCTGAACTATCAATATATCCGAACCCTTCAAATAGTATTATTTACATTAAAGGAGTAGAAAATATAAAGACTATTAAAATATATTCAGTTCTTGGCTCTTTGGAAAAAACCTTTAAAGATGTAAATGCTATTGACGTAAATGGTTTAACAAAAGGTCTTCATTTCGCAGTAATTAAAACCGACCAAGGCTCTGTTTCAAAAAGATTTATAGTAAAATAATAATACTTTTAATGAAATCCAATGAAATCAAATAAGACCCAATCCAAATTAAAGAATCAAGAAGGAAAAATCTCAAGAAAAGATGCCATAAAAAAGATTGGTTCTTATGGTAAATATGCAGCACTTACAGCTATTGGAACATATATTTTATTAAACCCAAAATCAGCACAAGCTGCCTCACCAGAAAATCCAGGCATTGGATTTTAACAATAATTTTTTCATAGGAAAGGGGTCAATTATGGCCCCTTTTACTAATTTTATATCACTTTTGTGATAAATTATGTTTTATAGGGGTACGTTTATTTTACAAGTATGCTGTTTTATGGGCCTTCTCATAGGATGCAAAGATGTTAAAGAAAAATCAGAGGTCAATATCAAAGCACCTAAAGGGATGGTTTGGGTGAAAAGTAAGACTTTCTTACAAGGAGCAAAGCCCGATGATGTTTTTGCCATGAAAAGAGAGAAACCTTCTCATCTAGTACAAGTAGATGGTTTTTATATTGATCAAACAGAAGTTACCAATAAACAATTTCGAGAATTTGTTGAAGCTACAAACTATGTAACAACAGCAGAAAGACCTATCGATTGGGAAGAAATGAAAAAGAGTCTACCTAAAGGAACGCCCAAACCTCATGACTCTCTTCTACAACCAGGGAGTCTTGTATTTAATAAAAATGTTAATGCCATTGCAAATATGATGAATTATTCTCAATGGTGGACTTGGAAAATTGGAGCCAATTGGAAGCATCCTCAAGGACCTGATTCAACTATTGAAGGGAAGGATAATTTTCCAGTGGTGCATGTTACCTATGAAGATGCACTAGCTTATTGTAAATGGGCAAATAGACGTTTGCCAACCGAGTCAGAGTGGGAGTCTGCAGCTTTAGGAGAAAACACGGAATCTATTTTTACATGGGGAAATGATTTCAACTTACTGTACGAAAATGCAAACACATGGCAAGGAAGATTTCCTGTAGAGAATGATCCCAAAGATGGATATCAATACATGTCGGAGGTAAAATCCTTTCCGCCCAATAGTATTGGAATTTACGATATGATTGGTAATGTTTGGGAGATTACTAGTGACCTTTTTAATGTGAACTTCTATGAGCAAATCAATTCTGAAGATGTTTTAAGCAATCCAAAAGGAGCAAAAAAATCATATAGCCCAACAAATCCTTATGAGATTGAGAATGTAATCAAGGGGGGGTCTTATTTGTGCCACGAATCCTATTGTGCAAGCTTTAGAATTTCTGCAAGAATGGGTGTTGCAAGAGGATCTAGTTCTGATCATACAGGGTTTAGAACAGTAGCTGTCTCCGATATGCTCAAAAAATAGTATTCTTTTTTAAGAGTAATAAGCTCACTATGGGTGTACTTATGGTATTTATAAAAAATCTAATTGTTGGTAACAATCTTTATATAGTTGTAAAATAGGATAGTCTATTTCCACCAGCATATGGTAAAACCTTATTGTATTTTTTGTGTTGATTTTCTAATGAAAATTAAGATTTTTTTGATAAAAAAAATTTCTGATAACTTTACCTTACACACTAAAAAGTTTTGGGGATAGATATTTATGTTTTTTTTGTATTGTTTGCTGCTATCAGTTCATTCAATTTAGGATTGTTCTACTGGGTGCAGTCCTTTCGGAGAAAACAGCAAAACTATATGGCTATTGGAACATTAATTTTTTCAATATGCCTGCTCTTTTCTTATTATGAATTAGAAAGTATATCCTTAAAGTATCCTCATTTGATGTGGATTAATGGACCTCTGCTTTTTGCTGTAGGCCCATTTTTATACTTAAACTCTAAAAATAGGGTTCACTTTTTAGACCTTATACATTTTATTCCAGTACTCTTAGTCTTTCTCTGGATTCTTCCTTTTTACGGAAAGAGTTCCTCAGAAAAAATTCTAATAATTAGAAGTTTTTATGCTCCTGACCAAAAACCTGAAATTGAAATGATGCAATATTTGTATGTGCTGCACATTGGTCTCTATTGCTTGCTAGGGTATTTTGTTCTGAAGAAAAGAACTTTGATTTTCAATCAGTACAATTCAGATGAAACAAAGCACTATTTAAATAAGAGATCTTTTCAACTATACCTTGTGTTTGGATCAGCATCTATTTTTAGTTTCTTTGTTTGTTTCGCTGCAGACCTTTTTGGAGTCTATTATGGACTTGTTGATAAGTTTACCATTTCACTTCTAGTTGTTTTGATCATTTTGCTTCAAGTATATGTTACTGTCCATGGGCATGATAAAAAATTAGAAAAAGAATATAAGAAGGTTGAAAATTCTAGAGAGAAAGCATTTAAAAAGAAGAATTACTCGTCATTGATTTTAGCTCTGTATGAACTTATGGAGGAGAAAAAACTGTATAGAAGTCCAGATTTGAAAATTGATGAAGTAGCCAAACAACTAGGAGTTCCCATGTATGAGCTTTCCGCAGCAATTAATGAGCATAGCGGCAACAATTTTTTTAATTATATAAATAGTTTGAGAGTAGACGAACTGAAAGAAACCTTATTAGATGATCGTAAGAAAAATCTAACATTATTTGCCATAGCACACGAGTCGGGCTTCAAGAGTAACAGCTCCTTCTACAGAGTTTTTAAAAAGCATGTTGGATCTACACCAAAAGAGTTTATTGCCGCTCAACATGATAAGAATGCTCGTATTTAGCTTGATTTTTCTGTCGCTAATGATTCTTCATTTTTAATCTCAATTTTTAAATTGGGATTCAATTGCACTAAAATTTTAATGAAAAGAATGGCAATATTCTAGGTTTGCATATGTCAAATTTTAGAATATAGAAACATGAAAATTAAATTTAGCTTATTGGTCTTTTGGACCTTGGTATTGACTTCTATACATCAAGTAACAGCTCAAAGTTTTGAAGAGGTAAAAAACTCAGTGATATCTGAAACAAATATTGAAGATTTTTGGACAGGTGCAGCATGGATAGACATAGATCAAGATAATGATCTTGACTTGTTTGTAGTTAACAGATTGCCTGGCAGAGAGAAAAGAAAAAACAAAGTGTATGTCAATGACAACGGTGCTTTTAAGAGAGTGCTGGATTCTCCTTTAACTCAAGATGCGGGTCATTGGTTCAGTGTTACCTCAGGCGATTATAATAGAGATGGTTTAACAGATATCTATGTCGCTGGTTTTCCTGGAGCTTTATATAAAAACTTAGGAAATGGGAATTTTGAAAAAGTAACCAAAGGAAAAATAGCAGATCCTAAAATTGCTGGAATTTGCGCTGGTTTTGGAGATTTTAATAATGATGGGAATCTAGATTTGCTGGTAACTAGACCTAACTGGATCGAATCGGCTCCTTGGAACGGAATCCCTGCCTCTCCACATTTATTGATCAATAAAGGTGCTCCAGAGTATGATTTTGAGAAAGTTGTAACTACTGATATAAGTATTCCTGAAAATGATACATACATGCACCCTACATTGTTTGATCTAGACGATGATAATGATTTGGATGTTTTCATTGGAATGGGAAGTGGAAAGCCAAAGGTTGATTTGATGTATCAAAATACATTTTCTCAAAATGGGAAAGTAGGTTTTAAAAGATGGCTCGATATTGAAATTGCAACCACAAAAGTAGAAGGAAATCAATGGAGTTTTCACGATATTGATAATGATGGAGATTGGGATGTGCATATTACTAATTGGGCGGTTCTAATGAATGGTAAAAACATGCCAAGATCAAACTATCTGTTTAAGAACAATGGAGGAAGCTTTGTGAAGGTGAAAAATCAAAGTATTGTTACAGATTCGGACATGACCACCACCTCTTTGTGGGGCGATTATGATAATGATGCTGACATTGACGCCATCATCGTTAGTGATTCTACCTATACCTTACGATATTATGAGAACGATGGAAAAGGTAATTTTACAGGCAGAAAAGCGGGCGAACTTGGAGCTATTAACAAGCATCAGAGTGGAGGTTCAGTTGGAGACTATAACAATGATGGTGCCTTAGATGTATTTATTCCTGGCCCTAGAAAGAACAGCTCTCTTCTACAAAACAAATTGTCCAATCGCAATAACTGGACCAAGCTGAAACTTCAAGGAATCAGTTCTAATAAGAGTGCTATTGGAGCTAAAATATGGCTTTCTATTAAGATCAAAGATCGAAAAGTTGTTCAAAGGAGAACGGTATCGGCTTCAGATACTTATTTTGGACACAACGCCTTGATTCAACACTTCGGATTGAATACATCAACGAAGGTTGAAGATCTACTTGTTTTCTGGCCTACAGGAAAATTAGAAATGTTTAAGAACATCAAAATCAATCAATTTAATACTCTTATTGAAGGAAAAGGGAAAATGATAGCTAGTAAAAATATAGAAGAAACTTTACGGAAAATGTATAAGAACTAGAGTGACTCACACATTTAAGTAGATGATAATTTAAAATTAAACTGGTGAGTTGAATGTACTTAGGATCATCGATGATTGTATATGATTTTTGCCACTTTAGCGTGAATCATCATTAGCGGTGAACAATCACAATTGTTTAATGAAACGATTAGAATATTGTTGTTCAAAATCCTTGTAATATGTGAGGAATAGCCGGGGATAGACCCACCATGATCTACTATGGACAATGTATTTTTTGGATCAGTGAATGAAGGTATTGTAGCAGTATTCCAGCCAAAGGCATAACCATTTAATGAAGGTTGATACATCCTTTGATAGGATGCATGACTGATAAGCTTCTCTTGCGAGAGTGCATCATGCCATTTTTTTAGATCGATTACGGTTGATTCTATAGCTCCAGCGGAATATGGGACTGTCATGTTGATAGAGGATGCTTTTTCAAATGTTCCATTGGTTGCATGATAACCATAAGACTTTTGATCGTGATAATATTGATCACTTAATTTTGTGGAGTTCATTTGTAACGGATCAAGAATTTGTTCCTTGAGTACCTGTCCGAAGGTTTTATGTGTCAACTTTTCTATGATCAATCCCAGCAACACATATCCAGAATTACTGTACTGAAAATCAGTGCCTGGTTTAAAATTGGGTTCTAAATCTTTAAAGGTTTCAAATAGTTCTTGAGGTGTCATTTCTCTTTGATGTAGTTCAGTTGAATTGGGTAGTTCGGTATAACTGGGAACTCCACTGCTATGATTGAGAAGCTGATGTATCGTAATTTTATTTTTTTTACCGACAGGATAATCAATATAATCTGAAGCAAGATCATTCACATCTAGTTTTCCTTGTTCTTGTAAGATTAAAACAATCATGGCAGTAAACTGTTTAGTAATCGAAGCAATATTGAATACAGTTTCTGGAGTATTACGTTTCTGTAGTTGAATATCCGAGTAACCATAACCACGCTTGAAAACTGTTTGGTCTCCAATAGCAACTAAAACGGCCCCATTAAACTGACCCTTATTAGCATACAATTGTATCAAAGAGTCTATTTTAAACTCCAGATTAGAATTGGTTTTGGTCGTAGAATTTTGATGATAAGTGGCAGATCTTGCAGAAAATAGTAAGGATATTAAAGTAGCAACGGGTGCAATAAAGAAGAGAATTTTTAGGTTCTTCATGAGAATTGTTTTGAAAGTAAAATTCCATGATTTTTTAAATCAAAACAATTTAAGTTAATGTTAACTTATAAAGTAATACAAAAAGATACGGTATCGGAATAAGTACGTCAATTTTGAGAAGGTGTTCAAACTTTTCAATTTTACAGTTTATTCTTAGACAATAAAAGAACCAGAGAGTTATTGTTTAGGAATAACCCCTGGTTCAAAAAACAACCCCTATACAACCTCAATTGTCTTTTTAGTAACTTCAGCTATCATTTTTTTGTGAAGACACAATTTTAAAATTCTATTCATATAGATAGCTTTTATCTTTTGATTTGTGTTTATAATCTTTAGAGTTTTAAAACATAAACTATACGATTCTTACTATTGTCAAAATAAAAGAGACGTCAAAATTTTCTCACAATGTGTCAAAGTTGTGAGTAAGTTTGTAGAAATCTATATGTAGGGTTTTACAGTTCCTTTTCTCTTTTTTAATTGCTTTTCCAAATCGCTGATTGTATTTTTAACAGCAAGCTCAAAGTTTTTTTCATTTGAGGAAGCAAATATTCTAGGACCAGCAAGACTCAATTCAATTTCACAAATTCGACCATTTCCTTTGGGGTCTTTTTCAACTTTAAAGAACACATCTGAATGAATGATTGAACTAAACTTGCTTGCTAATTTTTCTAGTTTTTGTTGGGTGTAAGTTTCAAGCGACTCACTAGTTGGCATATGGACAAACTGGATATTGATTTTCATCTTTTTGAATTTAAGTATTGATGTTTTAGTGAATGATTCAATGAATCTCTAATTTACTACTGCTAATTTATGATGGATGTTTACTCTTTGAAATGATAAATATCATTTTCTAAACAACTAGTAGGGTGTAACTTGGTCCATGTGTAAAAATTTGTTTCACAGATTAGAGGTGATGAGTTGCTGAATTTTTTCTAACGTAAAGATGGACTCAAAAGGTTGAGTTTAATATTTTAAATCAATTAAAAAACAAAAGCCATGATCAAAGTATTATCGCCAAAAAACAGCTATGAAATCATAGAAAACAATTACATAGGGAATTTGGCATACATTCATAAGGATACCCCGTATATTGTTCCTATCACCTATTTTTTTGACAAGGAGAGTAATACCATTATTAGTTATTCTGGTGAAGGACATAAAGTAAATGCTATGCGAAAGAATTGCAATGTCTCATTGAGTGTATCTGAAATAGATACGGTGAGTAACTGGAAATCGGTGCTAGTTGTAGGAACCTTTGAAGTGCTTTCAGGAAGCAACGCTAAATCCTTTTTACACAAGTTTACAAGTGGGGTGAGAGATATTATTCTCAGGAAAGAGGAAAAGAATTTGCACTTCATTGGTGAGTTTTCTAGCACTATTTACAAAGATGAAATTCCAATAGTCTTCATCATCAAAATTGAAGAAGTTACAGGCAGGGAGAGAAAAAAATAAAAAATGATAATGAAATCAAAACTATTGATACAGAACTTAAAATGTGGAGGTTGTGAAAATACGATTGTCAATAAAATTTCTAGTATAAAAGGTGTGGGTGAAGTTGCTGTAAACCATCAAGAAGCTTCGGTTGCATTTAAATACAGTTCTCCTGAAACCCTGTTAGTAGTTAAAGAAACACTTTCAAAATTAGGATATCCAATTCTTGGAGAAAAAAATCACTTAGGCAAAAAAGCAACGTCTTATGTTAGTTGTGCGATAGGTAGAATGCAGAAATAGCTTCTTCTATATTAAACGATAAAACTTAGAAGCAAGATTGTTTTCAGGTATTTATACCTACTAAGATTTTCATATGTTTGAAATAAATTATTTAAAATCAAACTCTTATGAAAAAGCTTGTACTGATATTATTTATTGCTCTATGTTATTCCTGCGCGTCCACTAGATACTTAGATACACGGGAAAAAGAATTTGGAACCAAAGGAACTAATGCTTGGAGTTTTCATCGACTTTCTGATAGGGATAAAGGAACCTCGCTAGTGTTTCCTGGGTATATTGTTGGTGTAGAGAAGGCATACAGGAAAAATATAGGAGCTCCAAAACTTTCACAAATTAAGAAAGGAAATGCACTGAAAGAGCTTGGATATAAGCAAGATGTTTTTGAGTGGAAGAATTTGCACAAACACAAAAGATGGATATTGAATGATGGTAAACCGACATTTGTGTCTAATATTTTTGAGTTTAAACTTTCTGAAAAAGAACACTTGAACAGGATCAAAGTAAAACCATTATATGATGCCTATGACAATGCACATTTAAGTATTCCAACAGAAGCCTACTACAAAGGATATAGAGAGTTGATGCATTTTGGCGACAAAATTGTGAAGGAAATAGAAGAGAAAAAGATTACTCATGTCTTTCTGATGTCGATGGGATGGAATACTGATCAGCAAGAAGCTGTCAGAAATTTCAACAGTCTTTTTTCTAAAATCTTAGATAACTCAAATAAAGAGGATGTGAACTTTAAACCATTGTTTATAGGATTTACATGGCCTTCTCAATGGCCTATCCCTGTAATTAGTATTTTCAATAAGGCAAATGATGCAGATGAAATAGGAATGAAATGGTTTAACTTCTTACTACATGATAAGCTGTTAAATGTAAAAAATAAATTGAATTTTAAAACAGTTGTATTAGGACATAGTTTTGGTGCTCGATTGACATCAAGAGCAGTGATGAGTGCAGATATGTTGGCAAATCAATCAAAACCTGTTGACCTTTTAATCAACCTTGAATCTGCCTATAGTATTCACCGATATTCTAAGAATAGAGGAAATAAAGGAATCAATGAATATTATCATTGGGACAAGTACGTCAACAATGTCGCGTTAGTGTTAAGTGAGCATGATAAAGCTACAAGCGTTCCTTTTTGGACTACTTATGCAGGTGAAAAAAGTGCTAAACATGAAGTCACAAAAAATGCTGAAGATTATAATAATATTGAAGTAAAGAATTATGTTCCTGGACTTAAGTTCAATAAGAAAAAACAATTTTTATTAATTGATGCTAGTAGTATTGTAAGAATGAATGCATACAACAAAGGGGGTAAAGCGCATAGCGATATTTATAATACTCAAGTTGCCACAATGCTTTGGGGTTTGATTAAGTCGAGTACATTTTAAATGAATATTCACTTGTTTTAGAAATGAGTATTTTAAATCTTAAATAGAATATTTATCGATTTAATGTGCTGTTATATAGAAGAATAGCTGCTATTTACGATATCAATTTTGGGAGGCTTAATTAGGCGTATTTAATCATTAGAGAATCTTGTAATCAAAAAATTATTTTGTTAAGTTTGTATTTGTCCCCATTGACAAATACTAACTAAACCTCTTCTATGAAGAATTATTCAAGAGTAGCTATTCTAGTAATAGCTATATTATCTATTACTTTCACTCATTCGAGTTATTCACAAACAGCAGGTTTAATTTATGAAAATGCACATGGAGCCTCTCCAATAGATCCCAATGGTGATGGTTATGTTTCTCAATCAGCAACAGGGTTCCCTGCCAATCAATTACCATCGGATGTGTTTGATATTCTTTTTAGTGAGATACCTTATGTAGCCATTCCTAAAGTAAGTACAGAGCCAACTGCAGATCTTGGGCCAGGTCCTGACTGTTTTTACACCGATATGGTACCAGCCGCCGATGGAGAATCAACATACTACTACAACGACGGGACAAACATGCTGTTTCGTTTCCGATTAGGAGGTACTGCACCCAATTCAAAAGGATACTCAGTATTGATAGATACCGATCAGAAGTTTGGGTTTGAAGGTCCCAATAGAGACCCTAATGCTGTAGTGGGAAATCTCGGGTTTGAGGTAGAAATTGTACTACGAACAAATTTTGGAATTAGTATATACAACATAGATGGTACAGCAACAGGAGGAACTGAAATAGGAACTTTTAACGATAGGCCTTACACAACATATGCCCACAAAGCATTAGCATTAACCACCAATTGTGATGATCCTGATTATTTTTATGATTTTTATGTGCCATTTGCTGATCTAATTTCTTTGGTAGGAACCACTAGTGAAATTACAAGTACCACCAAGCTAAGAATGGTAACCTTAACAGTGATCAACCCAAGACAAGCAACAGGTAATAATGGAGTTTCTGATTTGGGGGGTACTGATGATACTACAGGGACTATAGACGATTTAGGTGAAGATTTGATTGACAATCAAACCCCAACAGATGGTACACCTAGTGATCCTCCTTTACCAAGAGCAGATTGTCCAGGTATTGACGGGATTGTGAATGGGGCTACTTCTGTAAGTGGTACTTCAACAGAAGTAGATGGTACTGTGATTGAAGTCTTTAAAAATGGAGTATCTATTGGAACAACAACAGTAAGTGGAGGTACGTGGACGCTATCCAGTATTGCTCCCAGTTTGGCTACAGATGATGAAGTGAAAGCAACGGCAACCGTTCCGGCTTCTGCGGGTACTGAAAAGGGAACTTCTATAGATAATTGTGATATAGAAACGGTCACAGCAGTGGCGTGTACACAATCAGATGTTCCTATAATAACAACTATTGGGTCTAATAGTGGGCGAAATATTACTGGAACAACTACAGAGCCAGTCGGAAACACGATTCGGGTATATTTGTATGATGCTAATGGGGCTGTGGCTTCTATGGGGTCAGTTAGTATGCCTCAAGATGTAGTCGTAGGAGTAGGAGGGACTTGGGAAATAGGTCCTAGTTCAGGAGGATACAAAGTGCCTTCAGGATACTACTCGGTATCTGTTGAAAACATCACAGCAGGAGAATGTGAATCTGATAGGACAGCTCCACCTTTTGCTTACTGTAGGACAGGAGGAGGAGGAGATACACCTTCAACCGCAATTACTATCACATCACCAACAACCTTGCTTACCTCAACTGCTACCTTGTCAGGAACATTTGCAGCTTCAACAACGGCAACCGTAGAGGTGTATAAGAACAATGTGGCTACTGGAGTAACTACTACAGTTTCCCCTGCTTCTACCTCATGGTCTATTGATATCTCAGGTATTCCTTTAACTATTGGAGATGTTTTGTTTGTAGTGAGCTCAGATTCAGGAACGCCATGTGTTGATGAATCACCTACGATTACTGTAGTTGGAAAGTCATTAAAACCTATCGTTACAGGAGATTATTGTGTGTCTGGAACGGTTTCATCGGTAACAGGAACCTCTAGTGAGATTGGTGCAACCATAACCGTCTACTCAAAAGCAGGTTCAGGTGTCACTACTTCAGATACCAATGAAGGAACAACTACAGTAGCGGCCAATGGAACATGGACATTATCTGGTCTTACTATAGCTTCTGGAAGATACATTGCCGCAACAGCACAGAATGGGTCAGAATTGGTGAGTGACATTTCGAATGAAGTGCAAATACTAACTCAAACAGCGATAGGTTCACTAACAATCACAAGCTCACCCATTACGGAGGGAGATGCTAGTATTTCAGGAACCAGTGGATTTGCTGATGGTACCGTCATTCAATTGTATTTAGATGGCGACATTATAGATGGTTCAACAACAACAATATCTTCAGGAGATGGATCGTGGACGATCAGCAGTCTGGATTCGGCTACTAACCCCAATGGGTTTGATATCTTGTATACAGGAGCTACAGTTACAGTAACCGCCACAGAAGCAGGAGGAGCTTGTGAGAGTTCGCAATCTTCGGGAGTAACAGTTGTTTGCAACCCCCCATCTGCTTTTACCATTTCTTCCTTGTCTTCCACTACAGCCTGTGAAGATAGTACTTTAAGCTTGACAATTGACTCAACTGAGACAGGGGTAATTTATCAGGTTTTTGATCAAGACGGTAATAGCATAGGTCCTTCAAAAATAGGTACAGGAGCATCGATGTCAATTAATACAGACGGACTGAGTACTTCCGTAACTACCTTAGAAGTAAGGGCTTCTAAAATTGGAGTAACCTGTAGTACGGTTATTTCTACTAATACATTAGGTCCTATAACAGTTAATCCTGCGCCTAGTATTACCTTGGGAGCTAACCCTTCTGCTGTTTTTAATGTAGCTGCTCAAACCGTAGATCTTACCTATTCATCTACTACAGGAACCTCTTTAGAGTATCAGATTGACTACGACGATGTTGCTTTTACTGATGTTTCTTATACAACACTAACAGCATCTCCTTTGACGTTAAATGTGCCTGCAGGATTAGCAGCAGGTACCTACACAGCAACTTTTACTTTACGAGAGGGAGTAAATAGTTGTGAAAAAAGCTACCCTATAACTATTACAATTACCGATGGTACATCACCTACAATTACCCTAACAGATTCAGCACTCGTAGCTTGTCCAGGTGACGGTACAGTTAATTTAGCTTATAGCGGTACCACGAATTCACCAGATCAGTATAGTATTAATTTTGATACTGCTGCAGAAGCTATTGGATTTAGAGATGTAACAGATCAAACATTGCCCTCTTCACCTATTGCAGTAACCGTTTCTTCAATTGCCACAGCTGGAACATACAATGGAGTGCTAATAGTGAAGAATTCTGGAACAGGAAAGGTCAGTATTGAATATGCATTTTCTATCACCATCCCCGATGGAGGAACCATTGGTTCAGATCAAACGATTTCCTCAGGAGATGATGTTGTCGCATTTACCGAGTTAATTGCTCCAGCCGGACATGTCAACACGATTACCTACCAATGGCAAAAAAGTATTACCAGTCCAACAAGTGGTTTTTCTGATATTGGAGGAGCCACCAGTGCCACTTTTGATGAAGGAACCATTACAGAAACAACCTATTACAGAAGAATAGCTACAAGTACTATTAATGGATCAAGTTGTGATATTGAGAGCAATGTGATTACGGTAACCGTTACAGTAGCTACCAACACAGCAGGTCCAGCTTCAAGTAGTCCAACCGTATGTATCAATACGGCAATGCCAAATGTCACCCATACGACAACAGGAGCTACAGGTATAGCGAATGATGGTGTAAGTG
>Ga0213866_10000400_pt1 | contig 35284 bp, 29 predicted proteins | sample PICome_11_FD_160079 | JGI IMG/M metagenome (GOLD analysis project Ga0213866, IMG submission 160079) | Coastal seawater microbial communities near Pivers Island, North Carolina, United States - PICO284 | ecosystem: Environmental > Aquatic > Marine > Coastal | place: USA: North Carolina... | reverse complement strand
TCGTGCGTGCGCGTCGCCCATCGGCCCGGCGGCCGGACCGCACAGTCAGATGGCACAGAACATCGTGCTCGCCTGGCTCGGCGGCGGTCGCCTCTTCGAGCTCAAGACCGTGCAGGTCCTCGACGACCTGGAGATCGGTCGTCCCTGCATCGACATGCAGACGATCGGCTACAACATCGAGTGGAGCCAGGAGCTCGAGGTGCCCCAGAGCCTCGCCGAGTACGTGAAGGCCTGGATGGCCCTCGACGTCCTCCGGCACTGGGAGCCGTTGCGAGACCATGTCGGCGACCCCGGACCCCATGTGTTCGACATGTCGGTCGGCTACGACCTTGCGGGCATCCGCAGCGACAAGGTCGCCGCCTTCATCCGCGGCATGCGAGACGCCTCGTCGTCGATCGACGCCCTGCGCCCCGAACTCACCGGGTCGTTCGCCGACTTCGCCGATCTCGACTTCTCCCCGGTGGTCAGCGACACCCTGACGCTGTCGACGTTCCACGGTTGTCCGCCCGAGGAGATCGAGTCGATCACCAAACACCTGATCGACGAGCACCGACTCGACGTGATCGTGAAGCTCAACCCGACACTGTTGGGCTACGAGACCGTGGCCGGGATCGTCAACGACGAACTCGGCTACCACGATGTGTCGGTCAAGGAGTCGGCCTTCGCCGAGGATCTCCAGTTCGACCGGGGCATCGAGCTGATCGGTGAGCTCAACCAGTACGCGAAGGATCGCGGTCGCCGCTTCGGCATCAAGCTCACCAACACCCTGGTGGTCGACAACGAGCGGGGCTTCATGCCCGACGAGACGATGTATCTGTCGGGGCCGCCGCTCCACGTGTTGGCCATGACCCTGCTCGACGAACTCGCGACCGCCCTGCCCGACACGCTCGCGATTCCCGGCCACGACGGCGACGTGATGGTGTCGTTCTCAGCCGGTGTCACCAAGGACAACCTGGCCGACACTCTCGCCGCCGGCGTCAACCCGGCGACGATCTGCTCCGACCTGCTGAAGCCCGGTGGTTACGGCCGCATGGCCCCGATGCTGCGGACGCTGGCCAAGGACGTCGCGGCCGCCGGGACCGGCGATCTCGCCGGCTACCGGGCCGGGCGGCAGGCCGAGGCGGCCGCTGCGGGCCACCCCTCGGTCGTGGCCGAGTACGTGACCGGGTTGCGAGGCGACGGTGCCGATCCCTATCGGCTCGCGGCCAATCTGAAGCTGCCCCGGGCGGTCGATCACGAGCTCGAGATGTTCGGCTGTGTGGCCTGCAACTTCTGCATCACCGTCTGCCCCAACGATGCGTTCTTCAGCATCAAGAGCCTCGAAGGCATGCCCGACCGGCAGCAGTACCTGCTGTTCGCCGAGCTGTGCAACGAGTGCGGCAACTGCATGGTGTTCTGTCCCGAAGACGGTGACCCGGCCCAGATCAAGCCCAAGTTGTTCACCGATCCCGATCTGTTCGCCGCCCGCGACGGGCAGGGCTTCCTGCTCGATCTGGCCGGAGGTGTACGGGTCGCCGATGCCCGAGCCGACGACGAGACCCGCTCGCTCGTTCAACGCCTCGTCGCTGCCGACCAGGGCCTACCGCTCCAGGAGACGACATGACCGACCTCGACCGTGCATGGAGTGGTCCCCTCGAGGAGACCGAGGGCCGCAACCTCCGCCTCGCCGCCGCCCAGCTGGGTCCGATCGGGCGCCACGAACCACGCGCCGCCGTGGTCGACCGCCTCGTCGCGATGGTGCAGCAGGCGGCGACCGCCGGTGTCGAGTTGGTGGTGTTCCCCGAGCTCGCGTTGACCTCCTTCTTCCCCCGGTGGTTCGTCGAGGACGAATCCGATCTCGATCTCGACAGCTTCTACGAGACCGAGATGCCCGGCCCGGAGACGCAACGCCTCTTCGACGTGGCGAAGTACCACGGCGTGGGCTTCTCGCTCGGCTACGCCGAGCTCACCCCCGACGGGCATCGTTACAACACCCAGATCCTCGTGGAGCGCGACGGCGAGGTCGTCGGCAAGTACCGCAAGGTCCACCTTCCCGGTCACCGCGAGCACGAGCCGTGGCGGGCGTTCCAGCACCTCGAACGGCGCTACTTCGAGCCCGGTCACGAGTTCCCCACCTGGAACGCGTTCGGCGGGGTGATCGGCATGGCGATCTGCAACGACCGTCGGTGGCCCGAGACCTATCGGTGCCTCGCCCTGGGCGGCGCCGAGCTGATCCTGATCGGGTACAACACGCCGATGCACTACGAGCCCGACCCGAGCCAGGACGCGCTCCAGTCCTTCCACAGTCATCTGGTGATGCAGGCCGGTGCGTACCAGAACGGTTGCTTCGTGGTCGGTGTGGCCAAGGGAGGCAACGAGGAGGGCGTCGAGTCGTTGGCCGACAGCTGCGTGATCGCGCCGACTGGCCGGGTCATCGCCCTCACCGCCCACAACGGCGACGAGCTGGCCATCGCCGACATCGATCTCGACCTCTGCCGCAACTACAAGGAGACGCTCTTCCAGTTCGAGCGCTACCGGCGGCCCGACGCCTATCACGCGATCACCAATCAGCGGGGCCCGGTGCTGCCGCCAGTGCCCGACCACCTGCTGCCCGAGACCGACCTTCCCGAGACCGACCTTCCCGAGACCGACCCTGAGGAGTCTCCATGACCAGATTCGTGCTCAACGGGACCGAGGTCGAGACCGAGGGCGATCACGAGCACCTGCTGGCCGCGCTGCGCGACGAGCTCGGCGTGCTCTCGCCCAAGGACGGGTGCTCCCCGTCGGGTCAGTGCGGCTGCTGCACGGTGCTCGTCGACGGCAAGGCTCGCGTGTCGTGCCAGACCTCGATGGAGAAGTCCGAAGGCGCGGAGGTCGTGACCCTCGAGGGGATCGACACCGACGAGCGCGACCGCATGGCTGCGGCGTTCGCCGCCCACGGTGCCCTCCAGTGCGGCTTCTGCACGCCGGGCATCGTGATGCGAACCAAGGCCATGCTCGACAAGAAGGGCAGCGAACTCACCCGCGACGGGGCCGCCCGGCTGCTCGGTGCCAACCTCTGCCGCTGCACCGGCTACACGAAGATCCTCGACGCGGTCGAGGCGCTGGCCGCCGACGAGGTCGCCGTCGCCGTCTCGCCCAAGGGCGTGGGGTCGCGCGGGGTGAAGTACGAGGCAGCCGCGCTCTCGCTGGGCGACCGGCCCTTCATCGACGACATGGTGCCGGAGGGACTCCTCCACGGCGCAGTGCGGCTCACCGACCACGCCCGCGCCGACGTGCTCGCCATCGACACCGCCGCGGCCATGGCCCTGCCCGGGGTCGAGGCGGTGTTCACGGCCGCCGACGTGCCCGGCGAACTGCGCTCCGGGTTGATCCACAAGGACTGGCCCACGTTCATTCCGGTGGGTGGCCGCACGAGCTACCTCGGCGACGTCCTCGCCGTCGTCGTCGCCGCCGACCGGCCCACCGCCCGCCACGCTGCGACCCTCGTCGAGGTGCGCTACGACGTGCTCCCGCCGATCGTCAACCCGATCGAGGCCATCGCCCCCGGCGCCGAGGATGCCGTGTGGGAGCTCGACGGCAACGTCCTGTCCACGTCCACCTACCGCCGGGGCGACGCCGAGGAGGCGCTCGCCGGTGCGGCCCATGTGGTGCGCGAGACGTTCCAGACCCAACGCATCGACCACGCCTTCCTCGAACCCGAGTCGACGCTGGCGGTCCCGGTCCCGGCCGGCGAACCGCTGCCGTTGACCGCAGGCGGCACCAACGGTGACGCGGTCGACTTCGACCGACTGATGGTCTACTCCGGCGGCCAGGGCATCTGGGACGACCGCAACGACATCGCCCGGATGCTCGACGTCGACACCGACCGCATCGTCACCGAACTCGTCAGCAACGGTGGTGCGTTCGGCGGCAAGGAGGACATGTCGAACCAGGGACAGACGGCGCTGGCCGCATGGCTCCTGCAGCGGCCGGTGAAGATCACCTTCTCCCGCGAGGAATCGTTCCTGGTCCACACCAAGCGGCACCCGATCCGGATGGAGTACCAGGCCGGTTGTGACGACGACGGGCGGCTCACGGGCCTCCACATCCGGATGGTCGGCGACTCCGGCCCCTACGCGTCGGTCGGTATGAAGGTGCTCGAACGCGCCGCCGGCCATGCCTCGGGCCCCTATGTCGTGCCCAACATCGACTGCGAGGCCATCGCCGTGCGCACCAACAACTCGGTGTGCGGAGCCTTCCGCGGGTTCGGGGCCAACCAGGCCCAGTTCGCCATGGAAGGCGTGATGGATCGCCTGGCGGAGAAGGTCGGCATCAGCGGCTGGGAGATCCGCGATCGCAATGTGATCTCGCCCGGGGTGGTCTGGGGTCCCGGCCAGATCATGGACGACGGTTGCCTCGGCGCCCAGGCCTGCCTCGACGCGGTGAAGGCGCCCTACGACGAGGCGGTCGCAGCGGGCAAGGCCGTCGGGATCGGCCTCGGTCTGAAGAACTCAGGGCTCGGCAACGGGTTCAAGGAGATCGCCAAGGCCGTCGTGCACTTCCGGCCCGACGGAAAGGTCGAGGTGCGCCACTGCTGGACGGAGATGGGGCAGGGCGTGCACACCGTGGCCCAGCAGGTCGCGGTCGAGGAGCTCGGCGTGGCGGCCGACGACGTGGTCGTGATCGTCGACTCCACCCGCGAGCTCGGTGCCGGTCAGACGACGGGGAGCCGAGGCACGCTCATGGGTGCCGGTTCGGTCGCCGACGCCTGCCGTGCGGCGATGGCCGACGGCTGCCGCATCGGCGTCGACTACGAGGGCGAATACCGGGTCGACTGGACCAACTCGCTCAACGACGGCCTCGAGAACCCGGTGATCCACTCCACGTTCGGCTACGCGGCCCAGATGGTCGTGATGGACCCCGACACCGGTGAGATCGAGAAGGTCGTCGCCGCCCACGACGTCGGTCGCGCCGTCAACCCGATGCTGTGCGAAGGCCAGATCGAGGGTGCGGTCCACATGGGCCTCGGCTACGCCCTGAGCGAGGGATTCCCCTGCGACGAACACGGTCGTCCGACGAACACCACCTTGCGTTCGCTCGACATCATCCGCCCGAAGGACATGCCCGACGTCGATGTCATCCTCGTGGAGGCGCCACAGCCCAACGCGCCCTACGGGATCAAGGGCGTGGGCGAGATCGGGCTGGTGCCGACTGCGGGCGCCGTGGCTGCGGCCATGCACGAACGCGACGGCGAGTGGCGCACCGAGCTCCCCCTGGTCAACGAGGCCAACCGCGAGACGGCGTCGTCGTGGACCGGTTCGTGGACGTGATCCGGTGAGCCCCGCGATGGCCCCGAACGAGACGGCGGGTCTCGTCTGCGCGCACCATCACCTCTATTCGGCGCTCGCCCGCGGCATGCCCGCGCCGCCGCGGACCCCCACCGGTTTCCTCGAGATCCTCGAGCTGGTCTGGTGGCGGCTCGACCTGGCCCTCGATGCCGACACCATCGAATGGTCGGCGAAGCTCGGTGCCCTCGAGGCCCTCGAGCGGGGCTGCACGTCGATCGTCGACCACCACGAGTCGCCCCACGCGATCGAAGGATCGCTCTCGGTCATCGCCGATGCCTGCGCCGAGGTCGGCGTGCGGGTCAACTGCGCCTACGGCGTGACCGACCGTCACGGCCCCGAGGGCGCAGCAGCGGGGCTGGCCGAGAACGAGCGCTTCCTCGCCGACGGGGGTCGGGGCATGGTCGGCCTCCATGCGGCGTTCACCTGCGAGCCCGACACCATCGCCGCGGCCGCGGAGATGGCCCTTCGCCATGGCGTGGGTGTCCACGTCCACGTTGCCGAGGGTGAGGCCGACACCCGCTGGCCGGCCCTCCGCGACCATGCGGCCGACGACTGGTGGCTGGTGCACGGCGTCCACCTTCCCGACGACCACGGCCTCGCCGGCACGATCGTCCACAACCCCCGGTCGAACATGAACAACGCGGTCGGCTACGCCCGGCCCCGCCGGTTCACGGCGAACGCCGTCGGGCTCGGCACCGACGGCATCGGTGCCGACATGCTCGACGAGTTCCGGGTCGCCTTCGTGCGCGGCCGCGAGCACGACGTCACGCTCACCCCCGACGAGGTCTGGGGTTGGCTCGACACCGGCTACCACCTGTTCCCCGAGGCCCGCACCGATCGGGTCACCTGGGACTACACGCCGATGGATCCCTGGCGGCTGGCCTACAGCCCCGGCGTGTCACCGACCCGAGTGGAGATCGACGGCGAGGTCGTGCTCGACCGCGGCGTCGCCACCCGGGTCGATGCCGACGAGATCCGCCACAAGGCGGCCGAGGCCGCCCAACGACTCTTTGCCCGACTGGAGAACATGACATGACCGATGGCTTGGCCGTATTCGGCGACTTCGCCCCCGACGGACGCGTGGCCTACGACAACGCGGTCGCGCGATTCCGTGAGAACAACATCGTGTTGCCGACCTTCGCCCAACTCCGCGATCCGTCCACGATCCCCGAGGCCGTCGTTGCGTCGCTCGACGGCGTCGACAAGAACGCCGGCGACCCCCGCAACCTCTTCCGGGTCCACTGGCACAACGGGCTCGACGCCGGCACGCCCGGCGCCCGGTTCACTGACGTGCCCGACCACATCGAGCTGCCTTCGGAGCTCACCGGTGTCGATGCCCGGATCGTGCTGGCCTTCGGCAACCGGTTCCCGATGATCGGTGCCCACAAGGTGCTCGCCGCCTACTCGTGTCTCGTGGCCCGGCTGGTGACCGGTCGGTTCGACCCGACCGTGAGCCGCGCCATCTGGCCGTCGACGGGCAACTACGCCCGCGGCGGCATCGCCATCTCCAAGATCATGGGTTGCCGCGGGGTCGCCATCCTTCCCGAGGGCATGAGCCGCGAACGCTTCGAGTGGCTCGATCGTTGGGTCGATCACCCCGACGACGTCATCCGCACGCCCGGCACCGAGGCCAACGTGAAGGAGATCTACGAGGAGTGCATGCGGCTGGAGACGGATCCGACCAACGTCATCCTCAACCAGTTCAGCGAGTTCTCGAACCACATGGGCCACTACGCGGTCACCGGTCGGGCGCTCGAGCGGGTGTTCGAGCACGTGACCGGCGACGGGCCCGATGCCCGCCCCGGTCGGCTCGCCGCCTTCGTTTCCGCATCCGGGTCGGCCGGCACGCTCGGGGCCGGCGACTACCTGAAGGACGCCCACGGCGCTCGGATCGTGGCGGTCGAGGCGCTCGAGGTGCCGACGATGCTCTACAACGGCTTCGGCGACCACAACATCCAGGGCATCGGCGACAAGCACATCCCGTTGATCCACAACGTGACCAACACCGACCTGATCGTGGGCATCTCCGACTCGTCCACCGACGAACTCGACGTGCTGTTCAACACGCCGGCCGGGTTGCGGCTCCTCGAGGAACGGGGCATCGACCCCGCACTCGGTTCGATGTTGACCCACATGGGCTACTCGTCGATCTGCAACGCACTCGCCGCGATCACCGCCGCCAAGAAGTGGGGCCTGGGCCCCGACGACGTGCTCATGACGGTGGCCACCGACGGGTCGGAGCTCTACAACTCCGAGCGCGAGAAGGTCATGTCGACCCGTTTCGCCGGCGGCTTCGACGATGCCGAGGCCGCGCAGGTCTTCGACACCCACCTGGCCGACGTGTCGACCACCCACGCGATCGAGATGGACGAGGTGCACCGCAACCGGGTCTTCAACCTGGGCTACTTCACCTGGGTCGAGCAGCTCGGCGTCGACATCGACGACTTCGAACGGCGTCGCGACCAGAGCTTCTGGAACGGTCTCCGGCCCCTCGTCGACACGTGGGACGAGATGATCGTCGACTTCAACGCCGCCACCGGCGCCTCCCACGGGTAGCGACCGGCGTGTCCGACAATCCCTTCATCCGGTATCGCGAACGGCTCGACAGCCACCGGGCCGCGCTCGCCGGGGGATTGACCGACGCCCACTTCGTCGACCTGGTCGAACGGCTCGACACCGCCGTTGCCGCGGTCGACGGACACGGCTTCCGGGTGACGCCAACCGTGGCGATGCCCGACCTGGCCGACGCCGCCGGGCTGAGCGACGTGGAGTTGTTCGTCAAGATCGAGGTCGACAACGTCGGCGGGTCACACAAGGCCCGCCACCTCTTCGGCGTCGCGCTGCAGATGCTCGTCGACGAGGCCCTCGGCGCCCCGGTGTCGGGTCCACTCGCCATCGCCAGCTGCGGCAACGCGGCCCTGGGCGCGTCGGTCGTCGCCCGTGCCCTCGATCGTGAACTCCAGGTCTTCGTGCCCACCTGGGCCGATCCGCCGGTGGTGGAACAGCTCACGACCCTCGGGGCCGACCTCCGCGTGTGTGAGCGTCGCGAGGGCGAGGCCGGCGACCCGTGCTACCTGCGCTTCGCCGAGGCCGTCGCCGCAGGGGCGCAGCCGTTCAGCGTGCAGGGCATCGACACGCCGTCGGCGTTCGACGGCGGTCGCACGCTCGGTTGGGAGCTGGCCGATCAGGTCGCGGCCGCCGGTCGGCCACTCGATCGTCTCTATGTGCAGGTGGGCGGCGGTGCGCTGGCCACCGCGACCTCGCTCGGGGTGGGCAACGTGGCGCTCTACCCGGTACAGGCCGAGGGGTGCGCGCCGCTGCGGCGGGCGTGGGACCTTCTCGCCCCTGCGTTCGATTTCGAGGCAGCCGCGGCTGACCCTCAGTCCTACATGTGGCCGTGGCAACCAGAGCCCCACAGTGCGGCGTCGGGCATCCTCGACGACGTCACCTACGACTGGTTGCCCCTGCTGCGTCGCACCCTCGAAACCGGAGGCGAGCCGGTGGTGGCGTCGGAGGCAACGGTGCTGCGGGCCCACGAGCTGGCCAGTGCCACGGGTGTGTCGGTGTCGGCCACCGGTTCGGCGGGTCTGGCCGGGCTGTTGACGCGTCCCCCCGATCCCGGGTCGAGGGTGGCCCTTTTGTTCACCGGAGTGGAGCGAGAATAGGGCCATGGTCACGGTCTCCGGCGAACTCCACGAAGTGCAGCGGGCGTCGACACCGATCGAGCGCGTGGTCCGGGCACACACGTGGCGCGAGGCCCTCGGGGCGTTGCGTTCGTTCCCCGGTGCGCGGCCCCTGGCCGGTGGCACCGACCTCCTGCTCGACCTGGCGCGGTCCCACGAGGGTCCCGTCACGCTCGTCGACCTGAGCGTCGTCGACGGCGGCGACGTGATCGTCGACGAGGGGGCGTCGTTCCTCCTCGGCGGTCGGGTGACCCACAACCAGGTCGTCGGTGATCCGCGGCTCCGCGAACACTGCCTTCCTCTGGCCCAGGCCTGTCTCGAGATCGGCTCGCCCCAGCTGCGCAACCGGGCGACGATCGCCGGCAATCTGGCCACGGCGAGTCCGGCGAACGACTCGATCAGCGCGCTGATGGCGCTCGACGCCACCGTTGTGCTGTCCCGCCTCGGTCAGGGTCCGGCTGGGGATGCGCCGGTCATCACCCGTGAGGTCGACGTCGCCGGTTTCTTCACCGGCTTCCGCACCACCGTCTGCGGCCCCGACGAATTGATCACCGGCATCCGGGTCCCGAAGCTCACGGCCGACCAGCGGGGCCTGTGGGTGAAGGTCGGTCTCCGGCGGGCCCAGGCCATCTCGGTGGTCCACGCGGGGATGGTGGTCGAGGTCCGTGACGGGCGGGTGATCGACGCCCGTCTCGCGTTGGGTTCGGTGGCACCGACGGTCATCGTCAGCCACGTCTTCCCGGCCGCACTGCTCGACCGGCGTCTCGACGACGCGACGATCGCCGCCACGGCTCGATCGGTGGCCGCGTCGATCTCCCCGATCGACGACGTGCGGGCGACGGCCGACTATCGCACCGCGGTGACCGAGGCGGTGATCGCCCGCGCGCTGCACACCGTCGCGGCTGGGGAGGTCGCCCGGGCGTGGCCGACCGAGCCGCCCCTCCTTCGGGTGCGGACCCCATCGACGCACGCCTCCGCTGAGGCAACGTCGGGCGCGACCGGCGACGCGACCGTGACCGACGAGACCGAGATCTCCGTGCGGGTCAACGGCGAGATGGCCGGCGGCTCCGCGGCGGCGTCGACCACGCTGCTCGACTGGCTCCGCGACCACTCCTCGGTCGCCTGTTCGGGGGTGAAGGAGGGGTGCGCCGAAGGCGAGTGCGGTGCGTGCACGGTGCAGATCGACGGAGCCGCGGCGATGGCGTGTCTGATCAACGCGGCCCAGGCCGACGGGTCCGACATCGTCACCGTGGAAGGTCTCGGAAGCGGCGGACGTCACCCCCTCCAGGAGGCCTTCATCGACGAGTTCGCCGTGCAGTGCGGCTTCTGTATCCCCGGCTTCCTGGTCGCCGGCGCGACCCTGCTCGACGAGCACCCGGCACCGACCGACGAGCAGATCGAGCTCGGCCTCGCCGGCAACCTCTGTCGCTGCACCGGCTACTACCCGATCAGTGCGGCCGTGCGGGCCGCGGCGGCGGATGGAGGCGTGGGATGAGTCTCGACCCGAAGCCCGTGGCAGGTGGGGTCGGTCAGGCGCCCGTTCGCCGTGATGCCGACGACAAGGTCACCGGTGCGGCCACCTACCCGAACGATCGGGTGCCGGTCGATGCCCTCCACGCGGTGGTGGTCTTCACGGATCAGCCCCACGCCCGCCTCGTCTCCCTCGACGTGGCTCCGGCCGAGGCGGTCGAGGGAGTCGTGACGGTCGTGACGGCCGCCGACGTGCCGGTCAACGAATACGGCCTCACCATGTTCGACCAACCGGTGCTGATCGGTCTCGACGACACCGGCCGGTCCGATGTCCGCTGCGACGTGAGCCGCTGGGAGGCCGACCATCTGGCGATCGTCATCGCGCAGACCCGGGCTGCGGCCGACGAAGGGGCGGCTGCGCTCGCCGTCGAATGGGAGCCCCTTCCGCTGGTGCCCGACGTCGAGAGTGCCCGTCGCGACCTCGTGCTGGTCCACGCGGAGACCGCGCCGTCCAACACCTACTACGAGATGGCCATCACCAAGGGCGACATCGAGGCCGGCTGGGCTGCCGCCGACGTGGTGATCGAGGGCCGTTACGAGCTCCCACACCAGGAACACGCCTACCTCCAGGTCGAGGCCGGCACGGCCTGGACCGACGAGGACGGCCGGATCACGGTCGAGACCTCGGGTCAGTGGACCCACGAGGACCGCGAGCAGATCGCCCACGCGCTCGACCTTCCCGAGGATCGCGTGCGGGTCGTCTACCCGGCGATCGGTGGGGCGTTCGGCGGCAAGGAGGACATGAGCCTGCAGATCGTGCTCGCCCTCGCCGCCCGCAAGCTCGGAGATCTGGGCGTCGCCCGTCCGGTGCACTGTCGCTGGTCTCGCGAGGAATCGATCGTCGGCCACCACAAGCGCCATCGGGCGACGATCGAGGCACGGCTCGGCGCCACCAGCGACGGGAAGATCACGGCGGTCGAAGCCGATGTGTGGCTCGACGCCGGCGCCTACAACTACACGTCCAACAAGGTGCTCGCGAACGCCCACGTCTCGGTCGCCGGCGCCTACGAGGTGCCGAACGCCAGGATCAACAGCCGAGCCGTCTACACCCACTCGGTGCCGGGCGGTGCCTTCCGCGGGTTCGGCGGCCCGCAGGCCGCGTTCGTGGCCGAGACCCAGATGAACCGGCTCGCCGAGACGCTCGGCATCGATCCGATCGAGCTGCGTCGTCGCAACGTGCTGCGAGAGGGCAGCATCGGCATCACCCAGGAGCAGCTGCCTGCCGGCGTCGGTCTCCCGGCCGTGGTCGAGGCCTGCGCCGAACGCTCGCCGACCGACGGGCCCCTCGACCCGGTCAGCCCGTTGCGGTCGGTGGCGTCGCTGCCGACCTCGGCTGACGACCCGACGATCAGGCGCGGTCGCGGCTTCGCCGTCGGAATGAAGAACGTGGGCTTCAGTTTCGGCTTTCCCGAGCGGTGCGAAGCCGAGATCCACTACCACGGCGACCCCGGCGACGAGCGGCCGACGTCGGTTGATGTGTTCCATGCCGGCGCCGAAGTGGGCCAGGGCAACCACGCCGCCATTCTCCAGATGACCGCCGACGCCGCCGGGCTCGACCTCGAGCGGGTGCGCGGCCACTTCTCCGACACGGCCACCAGCGGCGACTCGGGGTCGGCGTCGGCGTCGCGTCTCACCTTCATGGCCGGCAACTCGATCCTCGGGGCGGCCGAGGAGGCCGAGAAGGCCTGGCGCGACGGTGCCCGACCCGCGGTCGGCACATTCCGCTACACGCCACCACCGACCGAGGCGCTCGATCCGGTGACGGGTGCCGGTCAACCCAACTTCTCCTACGGCTACATGGCCCAGGTCGTCGACGTGTCGGTCGACACCCTCACCGGCCACATCCGGGTCGACCGGGTGGTGTCGGCCCACGACGTGGGGCGAGCCATCAACCCCGAGCTGGTCAAGGGCCAGATCGAGGGGGCGGTCGTACAAGCCCACGGCTACGTCCTCAGCGAGAACCTCGTCGTCGACGAAGGGCGGGTCCGCAACCCCCGCCTCTCGCAGTACCTCATCCCCGGGATCGGCGATGTGCCGACCGAGGTCGAGAGCGTGATCCTCGAGCTGGCCGACCCGGTCGGGCCCTGGGGCGCGCGCGGGGTCGCCGAGATGCCCTACATCACCTATGCCCCTGCGGTGATCGCTGCCGTGCACGACGCGACCGGCGTGTGGTTCCACTCGTTCCCGCTCACGCCGTCGCGGGTGTTGGCCGGTCTCCGGGACGGTCCCGCGGATCCCCCCTAGGCTCGCGGCCATCGCACGCTTGGGGGAGCACGAGATGCCGTACGCACAAGGCCGGACCGTCCACGACGCCGACAGCCACATCATGGAGCTGCCCGACTGGATCGAGGGCTACGCCGACCCCGGAGTACGGGACCGTCTGCGGCCGCTCGCCCTCGGTGCGGCCGGCGCGCTCGCCGAGAAGGCCGTCGCCGACGCATCGGTCCGCCGTGACGATCCGGCCCGGGCCGACGAAGCCGAGGCGGCGCTCATGAAGATGAAGGGCTGGTCGGGGCTCGGCGCCTTCGATCCGGCTGAGCGATCTCGGGCGATGGACCTGCTCGGCTTCGAGAGCCAACTCGTGTTCTCGACCTTCGCCGCCAACCAGTTTCTCGGCGACGACCTCGAACTCGCGCAGGGCGGGCTGACGGCCCACAACCGGGCGATCACCGACTTCTGCGCCGACGACCGACGGCTGCTCCCCGTGGCGATGGCGGCCTGGAACGGCCCAGACCACACGCTCGCAACCGTGACCGAGGCGCTCGACCTCGGAGCCGCCGCCATCCTCTTCCCCTCGAATCCGGGGTCGGGGATCAGTCCGACCCATCCCGACTACGACCCGGTGTGGTCCCTGCTCGAAGAGCGGCAGATCCCGTTCATGCTCCACATCGGGGGCGCCGGTCGCCCGGTCAAGAAGGCGTTCCACGACAACGGACGTCCGGTCTCGGACTTCCTCGGCGGCGGCGAGAACATCCGGTCGCGGGACTACATGGCGATCCACCAGATCCCCGAGCAGTTCCTGTCGGCCATGATCCTCGACGGGGTCCTCGACGACCACCCCGGTCTCATGGGTGGCTGCATCGAACAGGGCGCCCTCTGGGTGCCCGGCTTCCTGCGCCTCATCGACGCCTGCCAGGCGACATTCTCCAAGACCGAACCGCGGGTGAAGGATCTCCAACTGCGGGCATCGGACTATGTCCACCGCCAGCTCTTCGTGACCCCGTTCGTGCGCGAGGACGTGGGTTGGCTGATCGAGGAGTGTGGCGACGACATCATGCTGTTCTCCTCCGACTTCCCTCACCCCGAGGGCAGCAAGGATCCGTTGCGCCTCTTCGAGGACACGATGGACGGGGTGTCCGACCGCGCCCGCGACCGGTTCTACGAGCACAACTTCGTCGAGATGATGGGCGCTGCCCTCGCCTGATCGTCTTCCCTGCCTCACGGGGGGAGGAGTTCCCAGCTGCCGTCTTGTCGTTGTTCGAGCCGGAATCCTTGGTCGTGGATGAGGTGGTGTTCGTGGCGGCAGAGGAGGGCGAGGTTGTCGATGTCGGTGGGCCCGTTGACCGGCGGTCCGTAGTGCTCGACGTGGTGTGCTTCGCACTTCGAGGGGTGCGCCGCGCAGATGACGCAGCCGCCGTCGCGGGCGATGAGTGTGCGCCATTGGTTGTCGTCGGCGAGACGAACTCTCGTGCCGTGCCACAGGGGTTGGCCGTCGGTGCCGAACACGAGGCCATAGAGGTCGGCGTTGCACGCCAGTTTGGCCAACTCCGAAGCGGGGATGGGGCCGGTGCCGGGGATCTCGGCGGTGCCATCGGCATGCGCGATCACCAGGAGCTGGGTGCGAACCGGCCCCGAGGCTGATTGTGTGCCGGTCATGAGTTCGACCAACGCGTCGGCGCGGCGTTGTTCGGTGGTTCGGACCTCGCCGGCCGCGGTGCGGCCGCCGTCGGTGTGGAACAGGCGGTCACAGATCGTGTCGAGCGCGGAACGCACGCGGGCGCCGGTGATGGGGTCGAGTTCGGCGTGCAGGACGGTCATGCCCTCATCGGACTCGAAGACGACACACCGCCGGGCCTGCACGGCGCGCGCCTGTCGCGCGTCGAGATCGGTTTGGGACTGTCGCCGTCGCGTCCATTCCCGGGCGTCCTTGCCCAACAGGTCGGCGGGGCGGGACTTGGCCTTGGCCAACAAGTCGGACTGCTCGACCTGCTCAGCCGATGTCGCGTCGGCGGCGCGGGCCAGGGTGTCGACATGCTCGGCCGTGATCGTGCCAGCGGCCAACGCATCCGCGGCGGACGGCAATGCAACGAGCGCTTCGGCCCGGCGGGCCCGTCGGTCGGCTTCACGTTGCGAACACTTCGACGCGCCCCGCAAGACCGTGGACGGACCCGCGCCGCCGTCACCGAGCCGCGACACCGCCGAAGCGACGCGGGCATCGAACGCGTCCAACGCGGCCCGCAACCGACCCGACGCCGCAGCCGCATCACACAACCCACGACGACCCAAGCCCTCGACACTGATCGTCTGCAGCTCACGACGCCACGACTCGAACACGACACACACCCCTTCCACCCCGAATGAGGGGCATCACATGGGGAAGTACCGAAGTGAACGACCGAACCGTTTCGACTCGGGGCCGATGAACCGAGCAACCACCACCCTACGACGAGGGTGTGACAGCGCGAGTTGTCAGTTGACGCCTCGGCCGTGGCCTTCCCAGTACGGGGCCCGCAACTCGCGCTTCAGGACCTTCATGGCGCCCGAGAGCGGCAGCGGCTCGTCGCGGAACTCGACCGACTTCGGCACCTTGTAGCCGGCGATCGACTCCTTGGCGAAGTTCTGGAGCTCTTCCTCGGTTGCCTCGGCGCCCTCGGCGAGGACGACGACCGCGTGGACCTGCTCGCCCCAAAGGTCGTGGGGGATGCCGATCACGGCGACCTGAGCCACCGCCGGATGCTGCGACAGCGCACTCTCGACCTCGGCCGAGTACACGTTTTCACCGCCCGACACGATCATGTCCTTCACCCGGTCGACGAGGAACAGATAGCCCTGCGGATCGAGGTAGCCGGCATCGCCGGTGTGGTACCAGCCGCCCTCGAACACTTCCTCCGTCGCCTCGGTCTTGTTCCAGTACTTCTGCATGAAGTTGCCGCCGCGGGCCCAGACCTCACCGGTCTCGCCCCGTGCGACCGGGTTGCCGTCGTCGTCGCGGATGGACAGCGAGACACCGGGCACGGCGCGACCGGCCGAGCGCAACCGGGGACCGCCGGCACGATGCTCTTCGGCTCCGAGGATCGTGAGGATCGCCGAGCACTCGGTCATGCCGTAGCCCTGGATGATGTCGATGTCGGGCAGGAGCTCCATGATCCGGTCGAGGATCGCAGCCGGCATCGGCGACGCGCCGTAGATCAGCTGCTCCAGCGAGCCGATCTTCTCCGGCGTGAACTCCGGATGGTTCAGCATCATGCCGATCATGGTGGGGACCATCACGGTCTGGGTCACGCCGTGGGCCTCGATGAGGGCCATGGCGCCGGCCGGGTCGAAGAGGGGCATCGTCACCGCGGTGCCGCCGCTCATCGGGGTGCCGAGGATCGCGCCCATCGACGCGGCATGGAACATGGGGGTCTGCACGAGGTTGACCGAGTGCTCGTCGAAGCCGAATGCCATGGCCACGTGGTAGAGGTTCAGGATCTCGGCCCGGTGGTCGAGCAGCACGCCCTTCGGCAGGCCTGTCGTGCCGCCGGTGTACATCAGCACGACCGGGTCGTCCTCCTCCGGCTCGTCGGGTTCGGCGATCTCGACCCCATCGGCACGTCCGGCGGCGTGCACGGACTCGAGCGGGGCTATTGCCTGATGGTCGGCGGCCCCGACGACGTGGTGGCGATGCTGGAGCCGATCCTCGACACGATCGCGCCCGGGGTCGACGCCGCCCCGCGCACGCCGGGTCGCGCCGGCGACCTGGTGCCGGCCGAGAAGGGGTGGCTGCACTGCGGCCCGAGCGGCGCCGGCCATTTCGTGAAGATGGTCCACAACGGGATCGAGTACGGGATGATGGCGGCCATCGCCGAAGGGCTCAACCTGTTGGATCGGGCCGACCTCGGCGCGGAGGATCGCGAGGCCGACGCCGAGACGGCACCTCTGCGCGACCCGGCGGCCTACCGCTACGACTTCGATCTCGCCGCGATCACCGAGGTGTGGCGTCGCGGCTCGGTGATCGGCTCGTGGCTGCTCGACCTCACCGCCGGTGCGTTGGCGAGGGATCCCGAGCTCGAGGCCTACGAGGGACGGGTGAGCGACTCGGGGGAGGGGCGCTGGACCGCCCAGGCGGCGATCGATCTCGGGGTGCCGGCGGCGGTGCTCACCGCTGCGGTGCACCAACGCTTTGCGAGCCGGGGTAACGACGAGACCGCGGGCAAGGTGCTCTCCGCCATGCGTCACGCCTTCGGCGGCCATCTCGAGAAGGCTGCGGAGGAGAAGGCATGAGCGCGCCCGGCGACGTCCTCGTCCTCTTCGGCGCCAGCGGCGATCTGTCTCGCCGCAAGCTCTTCCCCGCGCTCTACGAGCTCGAGCGAAACGACCGGCTCGACGTGCCGGTGGTCGGTGTCGGTCGTACCGAGATCGACGACGAGGGGTTCCGGGCTCACGGGCGCGCTGCGCTCGAGGAGTTCGGCCGCGACGAACTCGACGACGAGGTCGTCGCCCGCCTGCTCGCCCGGCTCAGTTTCGTGTCGGGGGATTATCGCGACGAGGCGCTGTTCGACCGACTGCTCGAGGCGCTCGATGGGGCGACCCGGCCGGTCGCCTACCTCGCGGTGCCACCGGGCCTTTTCGACGATGTCGCCACCGGACTCGCCCGAGTCGGGCTCAACGAAGGCGGCCGAATCGTCGTCGAGAAACCGTTCGGACGCGACCACGCCTCGGCGATCGAGCTCAACCGGATCCTCCATCGTCACTTCGATGAATCGTCCGTGTTCCGCATCGATCACTTTCTCGGCAAGGAACCGGTGCAGAACCTGATGGTCTTCCGTTTCGCCAACTCGATCCTCGAACCCGTGTGGAACCGCAACCACATCGCCTCGGTGCAGATCACCATGGCCGAGGCGTTCGGCATCGAAGGCCGCGGCAGCTTCTACGACGATGTCGGGGCGTTGCGCGACGTCGTGCAGAACCACCTGCTGAAGATCGTGTCGCTCCTGGCCATGGAGCCACCCGTCTCGAAGCATCCCGATGCGATGCGCAACGAGAAGGTCAAAGTGATGCGGGCGACGAAGGCGCTCACCCGCGACGACATCGTGCGTGGCCAGTACCGCGACTATCGAGACGAGGACGGTGTCGATCCGACCTCCGACACCGAGACCTTCGTCGCGGTCCGGCTCGAGATCGACTCGTGGCGGTGGGCCGGTGTGCCGTTCATCATCCGGGCGGGCAAGGGGTTGGCGACGACGGCAACCGAAGCGACCGTCGAGTTCCGCCAGCCGCCGAGTGCGATCTTCGACGACGAGGGGAAGCCGGCGGCCAACGTGCTCCGTTTCCGGATGAAGCCCGACGACGTGATCACGCTCACCATGCAGGCGAAGGTCCCCGGGCTCGGGATGATGGCCCGGCCCGTCGACCTCGAGGTCGACTACGACGAGGCCCTCGGGGGCGGATCGGCGGAGGCCTACGAACGGTTGCTCGGCGACGCGCTGGCCGGTGATGCCCGCCTCTTCGCCCGCCAGGACTCCGTCGAGGAGTCGTGGCGGATCGTCGAGGGTGTCCTCGACGACGCACCGCCGGTCGCCCTCTACGAGCGGGGTTCGTGGGGCCCCCTCGAAGCCGATCGGCTCCTGCCTGACGGGGCATGCTGGCGCGACTGTGACTGACGACTCTCTGATCCGGGTCGAGGGGTGGGTCGGCCCGTGGGCCGACGACGATCCCGACGCCAACTTCAAGACCGACATCGCCGCCTACGCCCACCTCGACCCGCTGTCCACGCTGGGCAACCTGGCCGAGGCGATCGACGTGCCCGTGGGCGCAATCGTCCACTACGTCCTCGCCAAGTGGGCGACGGAGGGCAGCAACGGGCTGCTCGAACTCGGCCCTCGCATGGCCCGGCGCATGACGGAACCGTTCGTCGCGGCCGAAGCCGCGGATTCCGACGAGGCTCGGCTCGAGGCCTACGAGACCGTGCGCCAGATCGTGGAGTGGCTCAACGTGCCCCTCGACCAGCCCGAGGTCTATCCCTGACGACGGTGCGGACCCGGGCCGAGACGGGGGAGCGATGTGGGCATCCCCCGCCTCGGTACCGGTTCACAGGGAATTACGAGAAGATGTCGACGAGGTCGCCGACTGGGACGGCCTGGCCGTCACCCGCTTCGGAGTCGTACTCCGCGAGGGCGAACAGGTCGTCGGCGAAGAACTTCTCTGCCGACAGCGACGCCGACGGCGAGCCCGGGAACGAGAAGTCGGTGAGCGACTCCGCGCCGGCCCGGAACGTGTCGTGGTTCAGCTCGGCACCGGCGGCTTCGGCGATGTCGACGAAGAGGGCGATGAGGCGGCAGCCGTATCGGATGCCGTTGAAGACGTTCTCCTCGTCCTCCGCGTAGTCGAGCGGGGGACGGATGTCCTCGTCGGGCATCGCGGCGGCAACGACGTCGCTGCACTCGGTCTGGTATGCGGGGTCGCTCCAGATGAAGTCGTCGTCAGGACCCGAGACGGTCAGTACGCCGTTGGCGACGGACCGGTCGGTGATCGTCTCACCGAGGTTGTTGAGCCCCGAGGGGTTGTTGGTCCAGATGGCGAGCTCGGTGTTGAGACCGGCGGCGGCGAGGCCGCGGATGCTCGCGGCCGGGTTGCCGTGGATGTAGACGGCGGTGGCGCCCACGTCCTTGATGCGCTCGGTCATGATGCCGAGCTCGTCGTCCTGGGCGGCGGTGTCGCCGTCGTTGGCGATGATGATGCCGTCACCGACGACCTCGATGCCCTTGTCCTGGATCAACTGGATCACGGTCTCGTGGCTGGGCTCGTCGGCGAGACCGGCCATCACGAAGACCTTCTGATCCGCCAGATCGCCCCGCTCCTCGAGCAGGTTGAGGAGGATGACGTTGGAGGCGTTGGCCGCCTGTCCGGGCTGGTACCAGGGAGCGACAGACGCGGCGAGCTCGTCGTCGGTCTGGTCGCCACCGATGAGGACCGTCTCGTTCAGGCCGGTGAAGCACGGGTCGACCGTGCCGGCGGCCGGACCGACGAAGCCGCCGAGCACGGCGAAGGTCTCGGTGTCCTGGGTGAGGGCGGTGCAGACGCGGTCGGCGTCGGCGGGATCGATCGGTGAGTAGAACTCGTAGGTCGGCTCGATGGTGCGACCGAGCACGCCACCGTTGGCGTTGATGTGGTCGAACATGGCGTCCCAGTAGGCGATCTGGTCGCCCCAGCCGGCCGGGCTGAGGTTGAGGTCGACGAGCTGCTGGAAGTCGAGCAGCGACACGCCGACGCTGATGCTGGTCTCGGTCACGCCGGTGTAGGAGGCGGTCAGTTCGACGTCGCCGCCGTCGGTCTCGTCGGTTTCGTCGGTGTCGCCGCCGTCGGTCTCGTCGGTGTCGCCGCCGTCGGTCTCTCCACCGTCGGTCTCGTCGGTGTCGCCACCGTCGGTGTCACCCGTGTCGGTGTCGCCGCCGGCGTTGGTGTCGTCGTCGCCGTCGTCTCCACAGGCCGAGGCGATGAGCACGAAGCTCAACAGCACGGCGAGGAGACGCAGCAGATTGCGTCGTCGAGAACTCATTTGATGTTGCTCCAGGGTGAAGTGGTTCGGATTTGTCCCGAGGTGGGACATTAATCTGGGTATCGTAGCGCCGATGGGTGGCGCGCAACCAGCAATCGGGGCTTCTGCGGGTGGTTCGGCCCGCCGCGGGCGCCCGCCGATCAGTGAGCACCGGGTGGCCGTGCTGGAAGCAACTCGTGCGCTGCTGGCCGAGCTGGGCTACGAGCAGATGACCCTCGAGGCGGTCGCGCACCGCGCTGGCCTCTATCGGCGGTACCTGTCGCGCACGTGGGGATCGAAGGCCGAACTCGTCCGCGATGCGTTGTTCGAGGACGTGGTGGCCTTCGACATCCCCGACGAGGGCAACCTCAGCGACGACCTGCGGGGCACGGTGCGCCAGCACGTCGAGCTGATCCTGCGACCGGAGTTCCTCCGCGGCCTGCCGGCATTGCAGGAGGCCTTCCGGGTCGATCGTGCGCTGTGGGACACGACGATGGAGCGGCACGTTCGGCCACCGGTCGACGCGTTCGCCCGCGTGCTCGACGCGGCGCGGCGTCGCGGCGAGATCGTCGACCATCTGGATCCCGCGGTGGTGCTCAACAGCATGACCGGCGCCCTTCAGCTCCTGGCCCGTCTCGACCTGATGACGGCCGATGAACTGGTCGAGCACGGGGTGCGGCTCGTGACCGGCTCCATGGTGGTCTGGCCCGACGAATTGCGCTGAGAGCGGTGTTGGTTAACACTGTTAACCAACACCGCTCGAAAGGCTTCCGATGACACTCACCGGTCACGTAACCAACGCCGCAGGTCAGGGTGACCTCGGTGGCAACATGTTCCCCGTCGATCACGAGGTCGACGTCGCCCGGTGCGAGGTCATCGGCGAGATCCCGGCCGGGCTCCGCGGCTCCTTCGTGCGCAACGGGCCGAACCCGATGTTCGAACCCATCGGCAAGTACCACATGTTCGACGGCGACGGCATGCTCCACGGCGTCGACTTCGAGGACGGAACCGCCTCATACCGCAATCGGTGGATCCGCAGTCGCGGTCTGGGCGCCGAGATCCGCCTCGGCAAGGCCATCTATCCGGGCCTCAGCGACGTCATGAACTTCCCCGACGAGTCGCTCACCGGCGACGCCGGCCCGGTCAAGAACCCGGCCAACACCCACATCGTGCGCCACGCGGGCAAGCTGCTGGCCCTCTGGGAGCAGGGCCTCCCGACCGAGGTCGGGCCCGACCTCGAGACCATCGGCGAGTGGAACTTCAACGGCGCCCTACAGGGCGCGATGACCGCGCATCCCCGCATCGACCCGTTCACCGGCGAGATGTTCTTCTTCGCCTACAACTTCTTCCCGCCGTTCCTGAGCTACTACGTGGTCGACGCGAGCGGCGCCATCGTGAAGCAGGTCGGCATCGACATGCCGGCCCCGGTGATGATGCACGACATGCTGATCACCGAGAACTACTCCGTGTTCATGGACAGCCCGCTCGTGTTCGACATGGACGCGCTGGCCAGCGGCGACTCGATGGTGCAGTGGAAGCGCGAGAACGGCACACGGATCGGGATCATCCCCCGCCTGGGCGACGCCGAGGACGTGCGCTGGTTCGAGGTGCCGACCTCACACGTACAGCACTTCTGGAACGCGTGGGAGAACGGCAGCCGCATCGAGATCAGCGGTGTGCGGTTCGAGGAAGTCGACTTCGGCATCGAGTCCGAGGCATCCGACAAGGAGAGCGGCGTCGAGACCAACGCCGGCTGCCCGGCCAAGTACTGGGTCGACCTCGAGACCGGCGCCGCAGGAAGCGAGTACTTCGACGATTTCAACGGCGAGTTCTGCCGTTTCAACGACGACCTGACCGGTCGCGAGACCAACGCCCTCTACATGTCGGGCTTCACCCGGCCCGACGCCGATCCCGGCGACTTCGACACCGTGGTGAAGTACGACACGACGACCGACACCCGGTCGCTGTGGTACTCCGGCGATCACGGTCACATCGGCGAGGGCGTCTTCGCACCGAACCCCGACGGCACCGCCGAGGACGACGGGTGGATCGTCAACTCGATGCACAACTCCGACACGGGTCAGAGCGAGGTGATCGTGCTCGACGCGCAGAACATCGAGGACGGGCCGATCGCCCGGGTGCAGATTCCGCAGCGCATGCCGTTCGGCTTCCACGCCAACTGGTTCCCCGAGACCTGAGCGTCAGCCGAGCAACTGGTCGGCCAACAACTCGTAGCTACGCGCCCGCGCGTCGTGGTCCCACGTGATCGTGACGGCCATGAACTCGTCGGCGCCGTAGCGGTCGGCCATCGCCCGCACGTTGGTCGCCACGGTCGCCGGGTTCCCCTTGATCATCGGTTTGCGGCTTGGCTGCACGGCCAACGGTCCGGGGACGGCATCGCGCACCTCCTGCGGTGACGGGATCGGGCCCTGCAGTCCCCGTTGGCGCCAGAGGGTGACCCCGGCCGCGAGTTCGTCGGCCTCCTCGTGGGTGTCGGCGCAGATCACGCTGGCGGCGACGAGGATCTCGGGCTCGGGGTGACGCTCGCTCGGCTGGTAGTGCGTCCGGTACTGCTCGGCGATCGCGGCGCCGTCGGACTGCGAGATGAAGTCGGCGAAGGCGAGCGGGAGACCGAAGTGGGCGGCGTAGGCCGCACTGTCGGGGCTGGAGGCGAGGAGCCAGAGCTGCGGCGGCTCGGCCGGTACGGGCGTCGCCTGCACCCTGCCTCGGAACGGACTCTCGGGGCCGAGATCGTCGTGGAGGAAGCCGTCGAGTTCGGCGATCATCGCCGGGTACTTCTCGATGGAGATCGGCTGATGGTCGGCCGCCAGCGCGACCATCGCGACCTGATCAGAACCCGGTGCCCGGCCCACGCCGAGGTCGATCCGGCCCGGGTGCAGGCTGGCCAGCACCCGGAACGACTCGGCCACCTTGTAGGGGGCGTAGTGGGGCATCATCACACCTCCGGATCCGACGCGGATCCGGCTGGTCGCCTCGGCGATGTGGGCGATCAGGATCTCGGGCGCCGAACCGGCCAACCCACCCGTGTTGTGGTGCTCGGCCACCCAGTAGCGGTGGCACCCGAACTCCTCGCAGCGGCGGGCGAGGTCGATGGAGTTGCGCAGCGCGTCGCCGCCGCTGCTGCCGGAGGGGATCGGTGACTGGTCGAGGACGGAGAGGCGCATCAGCGGAGGAAGAACCACCAGACGGAGCCGAGAATTCCCGCCGTGCCCGTCAGGCCCATCGTGATGAGGGCACTTCGGCTGATGCCCCCGTCGTCGTCGGTGGGAATCCGGTCGGTCACATGGGTCAGGAGCCGGTCGGCCCAGGCGACGTCGCGGGCGAGGATCGCGAGGCCGACGGCGACGATCGGCAGCCCGGGACCGGGCAACGGCATCATGGCCAGCCCCGCGAGGGTGATGACCGCGCCGGACGTCATCCGGGCGATCCGAATCGCGACATGGGCCTTGGCGCCGGCCTCGGTCTTCTCACGGCGACCGGTCTCGTACTCGGCCGCGATCAGTGCGTCGGCAAGCGTCTCTTCGTCGTGCACCCGCTATTCGTAGCAGCTGGGGTGCGGGGCCACGACGCGGCGTGGCAGATTGGCACGATGCCCATCAAGCCGCTGACCGACCGAGGACTCGACGAGGTCGTCGAAGCACTGGGGCTCGGGCAACGTCCCGGCGCCGACCTCGAGGGGTTGACCGCGATCTACTCGGCCTGGTGCCGGCGGGTGCCGTTCGACAACCTGCGCAAGCTCGTCGCCCTGCACTTCGAACTGCCGGAGCTGCCGGGAATCCACCCCGACGACTTCTTCGCCGCCTGGCTGCTCACCGGCGCCGGCGGGACGTGTTGGGGGAGCAACAACGCACTCCACGCCCTGCTCGTGGGCCTGGGCTTCGACGCCCGACTCCACGCCGCGTCGATGTTCGACGGCGAGATCAACCACGGGACCACCATCGTGCGGCTGGGTGAGGACCGATGGATGGTCGACACCGCCCTGCACGGTGACGTGCCCGCCCCCCTCGGCCCGGCGGAGCGTGCGGTCGAACACGCGGGTTTCGTGACCACGGTCAGACCCGACGGCGACACGTGGGTGGTCGACCATCCGACGCCCGACCCGGGCTTCCTCATCCCGTGTCGGCTGCATCACGAGATCGACCACGCGTTCACGATCGAGGCCAACGAGAAGACCCGTGGGTGGAGTCCGTTCAACGACGCCATCTCGGTCGGCATCAACGACGCCACTGGCGTCTGGATGTTGAACGGGCGCACGCTCGCCCGTATCGACGCCGACGGCACGACGACCAGCACGCTCACCGATGCCGAGGCCGACGAGTGGATGGTCTCGGTCTCGGGACATTCGCCCCAACTGGTCGCCGAAGTCCGTGCGATCCTCGATTTCCAGGCGGAATCGGCCGAATCCTGACGTGTCCGAATGTGTCCGTCGCCACCGGGCATACTGCGACCCATGGGAACCACGGCCGCAGAGGTCAGCGCAGTGGCGACGACCGGCATCTACTGCCGGCCCCAGTGCAGCGCCCGGCCGGACCCCAAGAACGTGGCCGCGTTCGCGTCGCCCGTCGCGGCCGAAGCCGCCGGCTATCGCTCGTGCCTGCGGTGCCGGCCCGATCGTCACCTGCCGGTTTCACCGCCGGCCGGGGTACCGGCCGCGGTCGCGACCGCGCTGGCGTTGATCAGCGACGGCTTCCTCGACCGCTTCGACGAGTCCGCCCTCGCCGACCGGGTCGGCTACTCGACCCGGCAGCTCCGCCGGCTGTTCGACGAACACGTCGGGGCGACCCCGGCGTTCGTCGGCCGGTCGCGTCGGGCCCACTTCGCCCGCCGCCTCCTCGACGAGACCGACCTGCCGATGCCGGCAGTGGCCGGCGCCGCCGGGTTCGGGTCGGTTCGGCAGATGAATCGTGTCGTCGAGAGCATCTTCCGGTTCACCCCGGGTGCGCTGCGTCGAAAGCGACGAGGTGGTGACGTGCTCGTGGCCGACGGCGGACTCCGACTCCGGCTGCCGTTCGTCACGCCCTTCGATCGCCGGGCTGCACTCGACCACCTCGCCCCGCGGGTGACACCGGGGGTCGAGACGGTCGAGGGGTCGCGCTACCGACGCACGCTCGAGGTCTGCGGCAACCCCGGCGTGGTCGAGGTCGATCTCGGTGGCGAAGGGTCGCACCTCGAGCTGGTGGCCCACCTGCCGACGTTCGACTCGATCATCGACGACGTCGCCCGGGTCCGGGCGATGTTCGGACTCGACGACGACGTGATCGCCGCGGAGGCTGTTCTCTCGGCCGACCCGGTGCTGGCCCCGATCGTCGACGCCCAGGTCGGACTCCGGGTGATCGGCGGCTGGGACCGGTTCGAAACCGCGGTGCGGGTGATCGTGGGGCAGCAGGTCTCCGTCGCCGGAGCCACCACGATCACCGGTCGCATCGTCGAGCGACACGGTCGCCGGCTGCCCGGTGACGTCCTCGGCCTCGCCGCACTGTTCCCGACACCGGCGTCGCTGCTCGACCTCGAGCCCGACGGGTTGGGCATGCCGAGGAGTCGCGTCGACACCATCCGGTCACTTGCCGCCGCCGTCGTCGAGGGTGTGGTCGACCTCTCGGCTCCGTCCGAGGTCGCCCGGGCACAACTGCTCGAGGTGCGCGGCGTCGGACCATGGACCGCCGACCTGATCGCCATGCGGGCCACCCGCGACCCCGACGTGCTCCCGGCCGACGATCTCGGGATCCGTCAGGCGGTCGGCCGCCTCCTCAACCGGGCCGAGCCACCCTCCGCCGACGAGGTCGCGTCGCTCGCGTCGGCGTGGAGCCCCCATCGATCACTCGCCGCCCAGCACCTCTGGGCCAGCCTGCGCCGTGTCGACGCAAAGGAGAAGTCGTGATGCAGATTCGCCACCTCGAGAGCCCGATCGGCGTGCTGACGCTGGTCGCGTCCGACGCCGGTCTCGCCCATGTGCTGTTCGAGGATCAGCGACCGGCCGATGTCGGGCTCCCCGACGATCTCCCCGAGGCCGACGGCAATCCGACCCTGGAGGCGGCCGCCGATCAACTCCGCGAGTACTTCGCCGGTGATCGTCGCGAATTCGACGTCCCGCTCGACCTGCACGGCACCGACTTCCAGAAGGACGCATGGCTCGCGTTGGCCACCGTGCCCTACGGCGAGACCCGGTCTTACGGCGAACAGGCCGAAGCCATCGGGCGGCCCGGGGCCTTCCGGGCGGTGGGTGCGGCCAACGGTCGCAACCCCCTGCCGATCGTCCTGCCCTGCCACCGCATCGTCGGTGCCGACGGCTCGCTGACCGGCTTCGCCGGCGGCATCGGGACCAAGCGGCGGCTCCTCGACCTGGAGCAGGCGCAACAGGGGCTACCCGGCGTCTGAACCGGGGCTCTACGCTCGCGGAATGGCGCTGACGCTCGACCGCTACCCGGGAATCACCTACGACATGGCTCCGCCCGAGGTCGACGACCTCGAGGAGCTGCGTTTGCTGCGTCGGTGGGAGGTCGCCATCGGCTACCGGATCTTCGCGGCGATGCGCTGGGGTCAGATGGGCGATGGTCACATCACGTCTAGTGACCCGATTCTCACCGACCACTTCTGGGTCCTCGGCTACGGCATTCCGTTCGGCGCGGCGACCATCCACGACCTGACCCTGCTCTCGCCCGAAGGCGAGGCGGTGATGGGCCCGACCGAGAATGGCGTCAACCACGCCGGTTGGTGCATCCACAGCCCGATCCTCGCGGCCCAGCCCACGCTGGTGTCGGCCGCCCACACCCACACGGGGTTCGGCACGCCCTGGTCGGCCAACGTCGAGCCCTTCTCCGCGATCAGTCAGGAATCGTGTGCCTTCGTCTTCGACCAGGCCCTCTACGAGGGGGAGGACCTCGAGGTGTTGACCGTCGAGGGTGGGGAACGGATCGCTGCGGCACTCGGCGCCAACAAGTTGTGCATTCTTCGAAACCACGGGCTCCTCACGGGTGGCCACTCCCCGGCCGAGGCGGTGGGATGGTTCGTGATGGCAGAGCGGGTGGCCGAGGTCCACGTGAAGGCCGCGAACCCGAAGCCGATCAGCGACGAGGCGGCCAAGGAGGTCGCGGCCACCCTGGCGCCGTGGCATGTCGGATGGCGACAGTTCCAGTGGCTGGCCCGCGACCTCGTGCCCGACCCGTCGGCGGTGCTCTGAACGTTGCGGGCACGAGGAAGCGACGCGTACGAATCGATCGTCGAGCTGATTGCCCGCGACTTCTAGAATCCGGACGATTCGCTCGAGGAGATCAGGGCCAAGTTTGACTTCGTCCACGGGCAGCCGGCCGTCGACCTCGACGACCGGGTGGTGCCGTTCGCCCACAGCGGAGGGTTCGTGACGTCGACCGCGGCGATGTGTGCGTTCTGGGCTGCGATCGTCGCCCGCGAGTGCGGACTCCCGGTCTTCGTGGTCGACTACTCGCTCGCGCCCGAGGCCCGCTTCCCCGTCCAACTCGACGAGCTCGTCGCGGCCCACGAGATGCCGCTCGAACGCGGCCATGCGCCGGCGCGCATGATGTTCATGGGCGACAGCTGTGGCGGCGGCATGGCGATCGCAACGATGCTGCGGCAACGCGACGCGGGTCGGCCGCTCCCTGCCGCCTTCGCCGGGTTCGGTGGTTGGTACGACCTCGTCGCCGACGGCGTCGACGCGGCCGACAACGAGGACCCGTTCGTGAACCCGGACTGGATGCGACTCCGCGCCGGCGACTATCTGGGTGAGGTCGACCCCGCCCACCCCCACGCCTCGGTCGTCAACGCCGACCTGTCGGGTCTCCCGCCGATGCTCCTGCAGACGGGGGAGGTCGATCCCTGCCTCCCGGGGGCGCGAGTGGTGGCCGAGGGCACCGACGCGGTCGCCACGGTCGACGTGGTGCCGGCGGTCGCCCAGGGCTTCCAGGGCATGGGCACGCACATCCCCGAGGTCGCCGCGGCCTGGGCGACGGTCCGCCAGTGGGTCGACGAGGTCGTGCCGCCGGGCTGATCAGCCGACCGGTGCGTAGAGGTCGGCGGCGATGATCCCGATTGCGTCGAGTTGCGGCATGGCCGCCATCCTACGACCCCCGGCTGTTCAGCCCTGCAGGCTCGCCTTCATGGCCCGACGGTTCTTGCGCAGAATCCGTTCGGTGTAGCCGTTGTGCTCGTCGCGGCCGCCGAGCACGAGCTCCAGCGCGGCCTGGAACGGGATGCTGTGGTCGAGGTCGGCAGCCATCGGCTGGTAGCCCTCGTCGTCGGCGTTCTGCTCGTCGACGACCGCGGCCATCCGCCCCATCGTCTCGCGCACCTGGTCTTCGGTGAGCACGCCGTGGTGCAGCCAGTTGGCGACGTGTTGGCTGGAGATCCGCAGGGTGGCGAGATCCTCCATGAGGCCGACGTCCTCGATGTCGGGCACGGTCGAGCAGCCCACGCCGATGCCGACCCAGCGCACGATGTAGCCCAGGATCGACTGGCTGTTGTTGTCGAGCTCGGTCTGGATCTGCTCGGCCGTGAGGTCGCGGTCGAGTAGCGGGATCGCGGTCAGCTCGTCGATCGGCCTCGGAGTGCGGCTGAGCAGCTCCTCCTGGCGGGCCGCGACGTTGACGTCGAAGTAGTGCGTGGCGTGGAGCGTGGCCGCGGTGGGCGACGGCACCCAGGCGCAGGTGGCACCCGCCGACGGGTGCCCGACCTTGGTCTCGACCATCTCGGCCATCTCCGAGGGCTTGGCCCACATGCCCTTGCCGATCTGGGCCCGGTTCTGGAGGCCACAGGCGAGGCCGGTGTCGACGTTGGCGTCCTCGTAGGCGAGGAGCCAGGTCGCGCCCTTCATCTCGCCCTTCGGCAGGACGGGTCCGGCTTCCATGTCGGTGTGGATCTCGTCGCCGGTGCGGTCGAGGAAGCCGGTGTTGATGAACACCACCCGGTCGGCGGCCTGCTCGATGGCTGCGGCGAGGTTGAGCGACGTGCGTCGCTCCTCGTCCATGATCCCCATCTTCATCGTGTGGCGCTCGAGTCCGAGGGCGTCCTCGACTCGGCCGAACAGCTCGCACGCCCACGCGACCTCGTCGGGGCCGTGCATCTTCGGCTTCACGATGTAGATCGAGCCGGTCCGGCTGTTGCGGAAGGCGCCGTGGCCGAGCAGGTCGTGTTTGGCGGCGAGGGCGGTGACCATCGCGTCGAGGATCGTCTCGGCGATCGGTTCACCGTTGCGGGTGACGGCGTCGGTGGTCAGGTGATGTCCGACGTTGCGCACCAGCATCAGCGACCGGCCCTGGAGTGTGAGGTCGGAACCGTCGGCCGCCGTGTAGTGGCGGTCGGGATTGAGGCGGCGCTCGAGGATCTGCCCGCCCTTCGGGAAGGACGCCACGAGGTCGCCCTTCATCAGGCCGAGCCAGTGGGTGTAGACGACGACCTTGTCGTCGGCATCGACGGCGCTGACCGAGTCTTCGCAGTCCATGATCGTCGACACGGCCGACTCGAGGTCGATGTCGGCGACACCGGCGGCGTCGTCCTTGCCGATGTCGTCGGTGCGGTCGATGCGGATGTCGGCGTGCAGACCGTGTTTGCGGACCAGCACCGAGGTGGGGTCGGCCGCGTCGCCGGAGTGGCCGACGAACTGGGTCGGATCGGCGAGCCCCGTCGAGTCGGCGCCGAGTGCCACCACCAAGGAACCCCCGGCGACGGAGTAGCCGGTGGCGTCGGCGTGGCTCCCCGTCGCCAGCGGGAAGTGGGTGTCGAGGAACGATCGGGCGTGAGCGATCACCTTGGCCCCGCGGACGGGGTTGTAGCCCTTCCCGGCCTCGGCCCCGTCGTCGTCGCTGATCACGTCGGTGCCGTAGAGGGCGTCGTAGAAGCTCCCCCAACGGGCGTTGGCCGCATTGAGCGCGTAGCGGGCGTTGTCGAGCGGCACGACGAGCTGGGGGCCGGCCACGGAGGTGATCTCCGTGTCGACGTCGGCGGTGCGGATCGACACGTTGTCGGGGGCGTCGTCGAGATAGCCGATGCTGCGCAGGAACTCGACATAGTCGGCCTGCTCGTGGTCGGCTCGATGCGTCGTGTGCCACTCGTCGATGGCCGACTGGATCTCGTCGCGGCGCGCCAGCAGCGCGGCGTTGCGTGGGCCGAGGTCGGCCACGATCGCGTCGAGCGCGGCCCAGAACTCGGCGGCGCTGACGCCGCTTCCAGGGGTGAGCTCGGTCTCCACGAAGTCGTGGAGCACCGGAGCGATCTCGAGGGAACCGATGGTGACCATGGCCTCTGAGGTTAACGGTCGGTAACCCGTGGCGTCGCCCCTCAGCCGATGAGCGTGTTGGCGTAGACCTGCCACCCGAGAAGGCTCTTGGCCACCAGGCTGAGCCCCATGTAGGTCCGTTCGCCGACGTAGTAGTCGGACCAGCGGCCGACCTTGCGGTACTGGAGCCACTGGTTGATCGCGAAGCTGTTGAAGAAGACGAACAGTGACACGAAGATGCCGTAGACGAACGCCGGTGGTTCGTCGCTCGAGCCCGGGCTCCACAGGTAGATCGCGATGGCGAGCCATGGCACCACGCCGGCGACGCAGCCGAACCAGAAGGGTGTCCAGTCGGGGTCGCGATCTGGCGGATTGACCGTCTCCATGAGCCAGCCGAACAGGATCATCGACGCGTTCACCCCGAACAGGGCGACGAGCGCGACCACGTCGCTCACGCCCGTGAGCATCGCGATGAGGACGACCATGAGCGATGCCGAGAGGGAGTACTCGACCCACCGGAACCGGTTGCGGCCGGCCCGGAGTTCACGGAGATAGCGGGGAGAGCCCCAGGGCGACGCCACCAGCAGGTGGAAGACCGACGAGAGGAGCATGAAGGTCGCGACCGCCGGTCCGAGCGGGAGGTCGAAGAGCGTGTCGTTGACCCCGGGACCGTCGCCGGGAGGGCCGTCGAGGAACGACCCGGTGACGGGCAGCGAGAAGTCGTTGGAGAGGGCCAGCATGGCGGCGGCCGAGGCCCCGTGGAGGACACCGAGGATCAGGTTGATCACCCGCAGGCGTTGCTCTCGGGAGTCGGGGGGAGGCGTGATCGGCATGTCGAGTGCTCTACGGCCCCGGCCATGACTACGGATGCGCCCGCCTCCCAGGGGTACGATCCGCGACACGGCGACGAAAAGGACGAAGGGGACACTGACATGGGGCAACTGGACGGACGGGTCGCGGTCATCACCGGTGCCGGTGATGGCATCGGCGCGGGCATCGCCCGCGTGTTCGCCCGCGAGGGAGCCCGGGTCGTGATCGGCGAGATCAACCGCGACACCGGCGCGGCGATGGCTGCGGAGCTCGGCGACGGGGCGAGCTTCATCCCCACCGACGTGGGCAAGCGGGCGGAGTGCGAAGCGATGATCGAACACGCCGTGGCGACGTTCGGTGGCGTCGACATCCTCGTCAACAACGCGTGGGGAGGGGGGCGCGTCTCGCGGGTCGAACAGAAGACCGACGACCTGATGCAGGGCGGGCTCGACGTCGGCTTCCTCGGTCCGTTCTGGACGATGGTCGCCGCGCATTCCCACATGGCCCCGGCCGGCTACGGCCGCATCATCAACATGTGTTCCCTCAACGGCGTCAACGCCCACATGGGCACCGTCGAGTACAACACCGCGAAGGAAGCGCTGCGCGCTGCGACGCGAACCGCAGCACGCGAATGGGCCCCGACGGGCATCACCGCCAACGTGATCTGTCCGGCCGCCGTCTCCGCCTCGTTCCGGGCGGTGATGGAACGCAATCCCGAGCTCGTCGCCTCGGCCGGTGCCAACAACCCGATGGGGCGGATGGGCGACCCGGAGACCGACATCGCCCCGGTCGCCCTGTTCCTCGCGAGCGAGGGCAGCCGCTACATGACCGGCAACACCCTCTTCGTCGACGGCGGCGGTCACATCAACGGCTCGAGCTGGAAGCCCGATCTCGATTGATGCGCTCGTGATCCACATCCGTGAAGCGGAGGGGACCGACGTGCCGGCCATCACCGCCATCCTCAACGCCCTGATCGACACCACGACCACGATCTACCGCAACGAGCCCTTCCCGCTCGCTGATCGGCAGGAGTGGTTCGAGACGCAACGGGCCGCCGGTCGTCCGGTGCTGGTGGCGGTCGACGACGGCGTGGTGGTCGGCTTCGCCAGCTACGGGCCCTTCCGCGACAACGAGCGGCTTCCCGGGTTCCGCTTCACGGTCGAGCACACGGTCCACGTGGGCGAAGCGGCCTGGGGGTCCGGGGTCGGCCGCCGGCTGATGGACGAACTGATCGCTCGGGCGGCGGCGGGTGGTGTCCATGTGATGCTCGGTGCGGTCGACTCGACCAACGAGGGGTCGATCCGGTTCCACGAGCGGCTCGGCTTCACCGAGCAGGGCCGGCTCCGCGAGATCGGTTGGAAGCACGACCGGTGGCTCGACATGGTGTTCATGGTCCGGCGCCTCGACGGCTGACGGCGTTCAGCCGGCGTAGGCGGCGACGATCGGTTCGAGTTCGGCCGGCGTGGCCCCGTGCATGATCACGCCGTCGCAGCCCAGGGCCAGCTGTCCCTTCACCGCTGCGGCACAGTCGTCGGGTGAACCGCTCGCCATCGGCGCCAGCCACTCGTCGGGCAGCAGTGTCGCGACATGGGCCAGGATCTCCGGCGTCCCGGCCACGTCGAGACCACCCTGGAACGCGGCGACCGTCTCGTCGGCCCGGAACCGTTCGAGCACGGCGGGGTCCCAGTTGTTGGTCTTCACGAGGAGGTCGCCGTAGCCCTGGAGGTAGGTGGCGAGCCGACCGACGGTCTTCATCAGCCGTCGTTCTTCGGGGATGAGGTCGCTGACGGTCGCGAAGCACGACCAGACCTTCACGTCGTCGGGGTCGCGTCCGGCATCGGCGGCAGCGTTCTTGACGGTCTCGACCGCTCGTTTGGTGGTCTCGTCGGTGAAGAAGGTGTGGAGCACGATCTGGTCGAAGCAGCGGCCACCGAGCCGCAGCGAGTTCGGCCCGAACGCGGTGAGTCCGAGCGGGAGGTATTCGTCGAGATCCGATGAGAGGTGGAGCACGGGGTACTTCCCGGCCGGCCCGTCGTGACCGAACACGGCTTCACCGCGGAAGAGGCGACGAAGGAGTCCGGCCACGTCCTCCATCTGGGCGGTGGTGATGCGATCGATGCCGTACGCGTCCTGCATGCGGGCGATGCCGCGGCCGAGGCCGAGGACGAATCGTCCGCCGGTCAGCGACTGCATCGTGCGGGCGTAGCCGGCGGTCACCATCAGGTGGCGGGTGTTGTGGTTGGTGGACGCGGTGGCGATCCCGATCCGCTCGGAAACCGCGCCGGCCGCCCCGCTGAGCGTGGCCGCCTCCTTCTTGTCGTAGCGCTCGGAGATGAACGCCCAGCCCAGATCGAGGGCTTCGGCCGCTCTGACCTCGTCGACGAGGTCGCGGGAGGTCTCTGCCTGTCCGGCGAGGGTGTAGAAGCCGAGTTCGGGAAAGCGGGGTTCTGTCGCTGCCATGGTCGGACAGTATTCGCTGCCGCGTGCGGGCTCCCCATTTGGCATGCTGCGGTCATGGGGGCAGCCGAGCGGATGGTCGACGACGACGGTGTCGTGCGCATCGGGTCGGTCGTCTTCGCGCTGATGCGCCCGACGGCGGGTCACGAGCGGGCGTTCAACCACTGGTACGAGCGCGACCACTTCTACACGGCAGGTCTCGCTGCGCCGGGTGTGTTCTCAGCCGGCCGGTTCATCCAGCCCGACAGCGGTTGGCACCTCGCCCTCTACTTCGTGCTCCCCGGCCACGACGAGGCCCGCGTCGCCTTCGCCACCGAACAGCTGGCGCTCGCGGCCGACGACGACCGTCTCTTCACCGAGCGGGAGCATCTGCACACGTGGAGCCACGACGTCGAGTCGGCCGTCAGGGGCACCGACGACGTCCCCCTCGCCCTGGCCCTGGATCATCGCTACGCGGGGCTGCACGTGTCGATGTACGACGGCGAGGCCCCGATCGTGCCCGGGCCGGCGTTGACCCTGCGGGCCCGCTCGCGGGTGATGCCCGCCGACTGGGACGCCGGAGCCGAGCCGGGCGTGCGTCGGATCCTGCTGCAGTTCGGTGACGCCCCGGCGGGCGTCGGCGACGCGGAGGTGTGGTCGGGGGCGTTCGTCCCGATGGTCATCGGGACCGACACCCACGTCACCGAATGAGCCCGACGCCCCCGTTGCGGCCGGCGCTGCGGCGGCTGTTCGTGCCGGTCTATCTCCCGTGGGGGATGGCGACCCTGGGCGCCGGAGTCATCCTGCCCGTGCTGCCCCTCTATCTCGAGGAGTCGGGCCTCGGCCTGGGTTCGGTCGGCACGGTGCTCGCGGCATCGGGCATCGGCTCCGCCCTCGGCGGCGTGCCCGCGAGCTCGATCGCCGAACGCCGGGGCACGGATCGACTCCTCGCGGTGTCGCTGCTGCTGCTCGCCGGGACGACCCTCGTGCTGGGATTCACGACCGCGGTCGTGGCCCTGGTGGCGATGCGGATCGGCTACGGGTTCGCCTTCGCCGGCCTGACCCAGTCGCGCCAGCTGGTGGTGGCCCGCGGCGTGGAGGTGGGTCTTCGTGGCCGGATCAACTCGTTCGGGGGCGGCATGCATCGGCTCACCTTCGTGGTCGGCCCGGTGCTGGGCGGCGCGGTCTACGAGACGTGGGGTGCGGACGCGACCTTCCTGCTCGCCGGGGTGCTCACCGCGGCCGGTCTGGCGACGCTCGTGCTCCCCGGTGGCCGTGACGAACACGAGATCGCAGCGCCGGCCGAGCGGGTCAGGATCGGGGCGTCGCTGTGGCGCCACCGGCGCGCCCTGGTGGTCGCGTCGCTCGGTCCGCTCCTCGTGGCGTCGGCCCGCCAGGGCCGGCACGTGGTCGTGCCGCTGATCGGCGACGAGCTCGAACTCGACGCGGCGGCGATCGGGTTGCTGGTGGCCGTCGGGACGGCGGCCGATTTCCTGCTGTTCCCGGTGGCCGGGTGGGCTTTCGACAGGGTAGG
>Ga0213866_10000399_pt1 | contig 35290 bp, 38 predicted proteins | sample PICome_11_FD_160079 | JGI IMG/M metagenome (GOLD analysis project Ga0213866, IMG submission 160079) | Coastal seawater microbial communities near Pivers Island, North Carolina, United States - PICO284 | ecosystem: Environmental > Aquatic > Marine > Coastal | place: USA: North Carolina... | reverse complement strand
AAGCAGCTGGTGACGGCGGGCCGTCAACCGCTGCAGAACAACCCGAACAGCTGGGAGGTGACCCTCAACTTCGATGGGGAGGGTGCCGAAGCATTCGCTGACCTCACCAAATCGATTGCGGGCACCGACAGGTTGCTCGCAATCATCTTGGACGATCAGCTGATCAGTGCCGCCAGTGTTGGCCCCCAGTTCAAGAGTGCTGGAATTTCCGGAGGAGCGGCCACGATCAGCGGCAATTTCAGCGCGGAAACAGCCCGTGAGCTGGAGGTGAAGCTGCGCGGCGGTTCCTTACCGCTTCCCGTTGAGGTGATCGAGGTTCGCACTATCGGGCCCACGCTGGGGGCAGAGAACATCCGTCGCAGCCTGGTGGCTGCCCTTTCGGGCCTGGCTCTCGTGGCGGTGTTCATGGTGGTGGCCTATCGCCTCCCTGGGGCCGTGGCTGTGATGGCCCTCAGCCTCTATGCCCTGTTCAACCTGGCGGTGTATGCCCTGATTCCCGTCACCCTCACCCTGCCGGGGATCGCCGGATTCATCTTGTCGATTGGCATGGCTGTCGACGCCAACGTGCTGATCTTTGAGCGAATCAAAGATGAACTGCGTCGGGGCAACACCTTGATCCGCTCGATTGATACCGGCTTTTCAGAGGCCTTCTCATCAATCCTTGATGGTCACCTCACCACCCTGATCAGCTGTGCGGCTCTCTTTTTCCTGGGGACCGGACTGGTCAAGGGATTTGCGGCGACCCTGGGCATCGGCGTGTTGCTGAGCCTGTTCACCGCCCTCACCTGCACCCGCACGCTGCTGCGTTTCCTGATGGGATATGCCGGTTTGCGTCGCTCCAGCAATTTCCTGCCTGCCCGGCAGTTACCTTCCCCCACCGCCTGAACCATGACTGAAGCGTCGTCATCGGCAACAGCGGCCCAGGTCCGCAGCCTGCGTTGGTCCCTCAGCAGCATGCGCCGCAAGGTGTGGCTGATCTCGGGCCTGGTGGTGCTGATCAGCCTTCTGGGGTTGCTGCTCAGCTGGTTGGATCCCGCGATCCGGGCTCCTCTGCGCCCCGGATTGGATTTCACCGGTGGCACGCAGATCCAACTGGAACGCCGATGTGATGACACCTGCGCGGATCTCAAGGCGATTGCGGTTTCCGATGTGATCCGCACGCTCGAGCTTCCTGTGGAGGAGGGGCAGGCTCTTCCAAACCTGGGCGCACCAAGGGTTCAGCTGCTGGATGGGGGACAGTCATTGTTGCTGCGCCTGCCAACGTTGTCGGCTGCCCAGGGCCAAGCGGTGATTCAGGCGGTTGAACCGGTTGCAGGGCCATTCCTCTCCGGTGGTCAATCGGTCGACACCATCGGGCCGAGTCTGGGCAAGCAACTGCTGCGCAGCAGCCTGATCTCACTGCTGGTGGCCTTCAGCGGTATTGCCGCCTACATCAGCTTCCGCTACGACCGCCGCTACGCCTTTCTTGCCCTGGTGGCGTTGGCCCATGACGTGGCGATCGTCTGTGGTGTCTTTGCCTGGCTCGGGGTTGTGCTTCAGCTGGAGGTGGACAGCCTGTTTGCGGTTTCACTGCTAACCATTGCCGGTTATTCGGTGAACGACACGGTGGTGGTCTTCGACCGCATCCGTGAACGCAGCAAGGATGCCGCCGACCTGCCTCTCTCACTCCAGGTGGATCAAGCGGTGTCCGCCACGCTGACCCGCACGCTCTACACCAGCGGAACCACCTTGCTGCCCCTCTTGGCCCTTGTCTTTTTTGGTGGGGCCACGCTGTATTGGTTTGCGATCGCCCTCGCCCTCGGGGTTGTTGTTGGATCCTGGTCGAGCATCGCTTTGGCACCATCGCTGCTCACGCTCTGGGACCGCTCCCGTGACTAAGCGCAGCAGCGGTTCAGAAGGACGTCGCCATCCGAGTCCGGCACGGTGGTTTCCAATCCTGTTGATTCTGTTGGCCCTGGGCGACCTGCGTACTGAGCTGCAGTTGCTGGGTGACCAGTTCACGATTACTGGCTTGGGGTATGCCATTCGTCACCACCAGCTTGCTGTGGTGGTCTTGCTGGGATCAGGCTCTCTGTGGCGTCGCTTCGGTTAGAGGGTGGGGCTGTTGCCGAATTCACGCCAGATCGAATCCCAGGTGCGTTGTTTCACCTCAGCATTCCACTGTCCCTGGCTGTGGGTGGAGGACCACCACGACTCGAACAGATCGTGGGCTTCCTCGTGGAGCAGTTCTGGATCCATGTTCTCTCGAACCAGCTCCATCACGGCCTGCCTCAGTTCCTCATAGCGAGAGAAATTGAAGATGACGTCCAAGTCCGCATGTCCTAAGACCTGTTGGACACGCTATTGGATTGGGGCGGCTGGGGGCTTGATTTCTGTATCGATTTGAACGTCATGTCTCGTCGGACCTGAGCTACCAATCAAGTGGTTGTTTCGGTCCTATGGAGTTGAATCCCGGTCTTAGCGAGGTGGTCTTCGGGTTGCGCGCCGAGGTCGAGGCCCTGAAGGCTCGGCTGAACAAAATTGAGCGTGGACAGGAGGTTGCTGTCTCTGCGGCCTATTGGCAGGCCGTTGAGCGGGAGCGTGATTCGCGAGAGAAAAAGAAGCGCCACCTGCTCTGAGGCGATTAAAAAATTGGGACCCTCTCCCAAGAGTCCCAATGCTCGACGCGTCGTTCTCACGACACCGTAAAAGTACTTAGTCAAGGCTGGTCTCAGGTGTGATCCTTGCTACCAGGTGTTTGTCTCGATACAGGGTGAGATTTGTGGTCAGGCCCAGCGGTCCATGATCTGCTGCACCACCACGCGCTGCATCAACACCTGAAGCACCACCACCAAGGGGAGTGCCAGCAGCACCCCAGGTAGCCCCAGCAAGGCACCAAGGCTCAACTGGGCCATCAAAGCCACTGTGGGCAGCAGATTCACGGTTTTGCGTAACAACAAGGGTGTGAGCAGAAAGGCTTCCAAGTTCTGAAGCACCAGCCGGAACACCAGAACGGACACCATCAATTGCGGCGATTGCAGGAGTGCCAATCCCGCCGGCAATAGGGTTGCCGCCGTTGGGCCGATGGTCGGCACAAACGTGAGCAACCCACAGACCAGGGCACTCAACAGGGCCAGGGGGGCCTTGAGCAGCAACAGGCCGCCCCAGGTGAGCAGAAACACCGTCGTGGCCGACAGGGTCATGCCGCTGAGCCAACCCCCCAGGGCTTGCCGGCATTCATTCAGCAAATGCTCCATCTGCTGACGGGCGGGGCGAGGCGTCATCGCCACCATCATTCGCCGATGGGCGCTTGGATCCAGGGCCAGCAAGATGGCGAGCAAGGCCATGAGGAACAGCTGAATCAAGGAATTCGCTGCACCTCCTGCAAAGCCCAGCAATGGCTGAAGCCCTTTCAGGTTGAGGCCCTCACCCAATGCCTCATTCAGCTGCGCCAGGCGTGGCTCGCTGCTCAACAGGTCTGACACCTTGCTGACCAACTGCGGCAGATCGCGCCCCAATTGCTGGAACTGGCTGATCAATTCCGGCACCAGCAGCTGGCCCAGCAGCCCCCCTGCCAAGAGCAACATCCCCAGAACAGTGGTCAGGGCCTGAGGGCGCTGCAGTCGGGTTCGCTTCTGAACCTGCACGATCAGCACATCCAGGGCCACTGCCACCACCACGGCACCGAACAGCACCAGCAACACCCATCGCAGGTTCCAGAGCAGCAGCACCAGCACCACCAGAGTCAGCGCAACGAGAAACGTTCCGGCTGTCATCGAACCGGCTCCAGGCCTTTCCAGCGATCCAATACATCGTGGATCACCACCTCACGGATGATCACCTGCAGCACAACTGCCAAAGGCAAGGCCATCAGCAGGCCAAGGGGGCCGAACAACAGCGTGAACAGGAACTGCGCAGCCAGGGTCAGTCCGGGCAGCAGCTTGACCTGGTGGTGCATCACCGATGGGGTGATCACATAGCTCTCGATGTTCTGGATCACTACGTAGGCCCCCAGCACCGCAGCGGCCTTCCATGGGGCATCCAGAAGAGCCACCGCCATGGGGAAGATGGTGCTCATTGTTGGCCCCAGATTGGGGATCACGTTCAACAGTCCCGCCAGCAGCGCGTTGGCCAGAACGAGCTTCACACCAAGCAGCGTGAGGGCGATGCTGCACAGCACAAACACCGCTAGGGAGCTGATCAGCACCCCCACCATCCAGCTGCTCAGGGCAGCACCGCATTGATCCAGAATTCGGCGCCCACGGCGTCGATAGAAGGAAGGAATCAACTGAAGCCCAACGCTGCGATAGGCCTGGGGCTGAATGCTGATCATCAAGGCGACCGCCAACACGAACAACAAACGCAGCACGCCATTGCCGAGGTTTCCTGCCAAACCAAGCAGGCCCAGTACGCCGTTGCCCACACCAGCGGCCAGTGATGAACCGTCGGGCACGAGCTGCCGTGGGCCCTTCAGGCCCAGTTCTTCGAGATCGGGAAATGCATCGGCCCCATAGATGGCCTCACTGATGGTGTCGATCCAATTGACTCCCATCCGCACCAGGGTCTGTCCCGCTTCCGGCAGCTTCTGCAGCAGCAGTGAAAATTCTTCGAGGAATGGGGGCACCACAATCCCCGCAGCTCCTGCCACCAGGACAAGCAAGCCGACGATGCAGATCGCAAGGGCCAGAGGTCTTTGCATCGGCCTCCGTTCCCGAAGGATGCCCACGAGCGTGCAAAGCGCCATGGCCAGCACAACTGCAGCGAATAACAGCAGCAGCAACTCACGCAGCGACCACAGCAAGAGGATGGCTGCAATGAAGGCTGTCAGGGACAGCCATTGGGGCAGTCTCAAGCTTGTTGATCGTCGGCCGCGTCAGTCTGACCGGAATCCTGGCTTTGTGAATAACCCAAGCCATTGGCGTCGGCATAGCGCTGAGCAAAGCGCATGAACCGTTCGAAGTCCTCTTCGGATTTCCATGAGTAAACGGCTTCAAGGGCACTGGCGGTGCCGTTGACGAATTTGCCATTCACTTCCCGGGTGACCATTTCGCCTTCTTCATCCACCATCCACATTCCGGTGATGTCACCCATGGTTTCGGGGGCAATCGCAGCGGGCTGTTCGAAGCGGAAGGTGGCCTGACCTGTGCGGCCGTCACGGCTGCGGGTCAGACGGATATCGGGCACCACCGGCTCGTTGACTCCCCGAAAGAACTGAATCGCTGCTTTGCTCATGTCGTTCTCGAACCATCGCTGGGGGCGATCTTAATCGGGGATTTCAACGAACCCCCGGTTGATCAAGGTCTCGGCGGCTTCATCAGCGTTGAGCCCCGAGAGATCGAGCGCCTCGCGTCTGGGCGTTCGGGCCAACTCGTGGTCGTAACAGCGGTCGTAGTAATCGAGCGTGGCGCGGCAGGCGCTGGCCCAGTCTTCCCTGGCAATCGCTTCGAGGGCTTCCTTGGTGCGCTGGGGCCCCAGGCGTCGACTGATCCGTTCGGTTGCCTCAGCAAGCGCGGCTCCCCCCTGGTGGCCGTACACCTGCACCAATTGGTTCACCCGTTCTCTTAGGTCGCGCTGAATCTCCAGCACAGGGGCCTGTTGCATCTGATCGAACAGGGGCTTGGGAATGCGGCAGCGGCCCACCTGGATGCTTTCAGCTTCCAACCAGATCGCCGTAGCCCCACGGTGTTGGTGTTGATCCAAAGCCTCAGCTAATTGGTTCTCGTAGTGCTCGGTGCTGGGTTGATCCGGCAAGCCCAGGCCGCCGAAACTGCTGCCGCGGTGGTTGGCCAGCCCTTCCAAATCAGCGACGGCTGCACCGCGCGCCGCCATGGCCAACAGCAGATCGGTTTTCCCTGTTCCCGTGCGTCCGCCCATCACGCGAAGGGGCCAGGTCTGTTCAAATCGGCTCTGGGCCCAGCGCCGGTAGCTCTTGTAACCCCCCTGCAGAAGCCTTGGTGAGAGGTCGATCTGCTGAGCCAGCCAGGCCATGCTGGCTGAACGCATTCCCCCACGCCAGCAGTAGATCCGAGGATGCCCCTGGTCACGAAGGGTCTCGAGCTGCCGAGCCAAGCTGCTGAGTTTGGGGCCGGTCAGTTCAAGCCCCAGGTGAATCGCTGGAGTTCGTCCTTCTTGTTTGTAGGCCGTGCCGACTGCAGCGCGTTCCTCATCGTTGAACAGAGGCAGGTTGATGGCCCCGGGCCAGTGCCCCTTCGCAAATTCGCTGGGGCTTCGCACGTCCACCAGTGGTCCATCCAGCTCGCGGAGCTGCTGGATCTCGATCGAACGCGTCTCGCCCATGCCTGACATAGTGGGCCAACACCGAGCCAGTTGGGGCCGGTTGCGACTCATGCTCTCCGGTTCCACACCCGCCACCAAACTCAGCGTTGACCAGCTGCTGGATCGTTTTGCGAAGGGAACACTTCGCCAGCGACGTCCACTGATCAAGCAGATCGAAGCCCGCGCTGAAGAGCTGGCGGCTGTTGGATCAGAGCTTCTTTCCGGCTTCGATTCGGCTGGTGACGATTGGGCTGCTGGCTGGATTTTGCAGGTGCTGCAGCGCCACCAGCCCGAGGCTCTCTCCGGTCTGATCCAATCGTCTAATCAAGGCTGGCTGACGGCTGAATCCGGGGTTGGTCTGAATTACGGGGCGTTGCAGCAGGAGCTGCTCCACCAGAATTTTGAGGAGGCAGATCGAATCACCAGTCAGGTCCTGCGCGAATTGGCCGGTGATGCCGCCGTAAAGCGCGGCTACGTCTACTTCACGGAAGTTCCGCCGATGTCAGGCGTTGATCTGGTCAGTCTCGATCGGCTCTGGACCGTTTATTCCCAAGGCCGTTTTGGCTTTACAGCCCAATCGCAGCTGCTCTCAGCCCTTGATGGTCGTTACGATCGCCTATGGCCCCGGATCGGTTGGAAATGTGATGGCGTCTGGACGCGCTACCCAGGCGCGTTCACCTGGTCGATTGATGCCCCTGAAGGCCACATGCCGTTGATCAATCAGCTCAGGGGAGTCCGCCTGATGGATTCCCTGCTTAATCACCCTGCACTTGTTGCCCGCAGATCCTGACTGACGGGGCCTGGCATCAACGGTAAGTTCGAAAGACCGACCTCAACGGGCCCGACTTTGCCGTCCAACAGGTTTCGCTGGGCTGATTTCACGCTGCCGTCCACGTTGCAGCTGGCTCCTCTGCTGGAGCTGCTCACCGAGCCTGTGGGTTGTGTGCTCACCACCCAACGGATTGAGTTGGGCTTGCATGAGGCCTTGGTCAATGCCGTGCGCCATGGCAATGCAGAAAACCCCGCCAAGAAGCTGCGCGTTCGGCGGATCCTGACGCCCAATTGGCTGGTCTGGCAGGTTCAGGATGAAGGCTGCGGCCTGCCGCAGCAATCCCGCACCGCGACACTCCCGACCGAGGTTGATGCCGCCAGTGGCCGGGGACTTTTCTTGATCCACCAGTGTTTCGACGATGTCCGCTGGAGCCGCAGGGGCAACCGTTTGCAGCTGGCCTGTCGCCGTCCCATCAGTGACGCGGACAGCCTGGATCCTTCAGTTCTCCCTTGATCCAACCAAGCGCCTGTTGGGTCAACTCTTCAACGTCGTTGTTGTCTCCTTGGCGCAGCAGTTGCACCAATGCTGCCGCCAACAATTCAGCGCCACGCCGCTGGCGGTTGCTCTTCAGCTGATGCCAATCTCGATCGCCAATGCGGAGCAGCTGATGCAGCGCTTCAGCCTTGGCTGTGGCGGAGTCGGGCCATGGGGTGTCGGTTGATGTCATCCCTGGATCAGCAGATCGATCTAGTTTCGGGTCAGGTGGCTTGAACGGGGTGGAACAGCGCAAAGGCAAACGACCCGTTCAGGAACTGCGTTGGTTGCATCAGGCCTCACGGCTGTTCCTGCAAGGGCAATGTCAGGACCATGCCAAGTCGGGTGTTGCGGCGCGGCGATGGATGCAGCGCCGAAAACTCGCCGCCAATCTGATCAGCCAGCCTCCTGTGGGCTGGACGCTCTCGCCGGCTTCAGGGGAGCGCTTCTGGAGAGCGCTGCGCTTTGGTGGAGCGGGCTTTGGCCTGGCCTGGATGCTGGCGCAGCTTTGAAGAGATCAGACAATCAGGCCACCCGTTGGCGATGAGCCTGGCCAACAACTACCAGCGAATTGGAGGCTGGAACATCCTTTTTTGTGGATGAAACCCCAGTTGGCTGCGCCATGTCCTGACCGCGAAGCCAGGCGTTGTGCAGCGCACGCCTGCGTCGATCTTCCGACAGAACCAGTCGATCAGCCGCCGCTTGGGGACTCTCCCCCGGTAACACCGCTGTGCGCAGACAGATGCCAAAGCCAACGGCTTCAACCTGCACATGGCCTTCCATCAGTACCACCTGAAACGTCCAGCCCTGAAGCCAACGCAGCCTGAAGGGATTGGTCATGAAGTGCCCTTCGGAATCCAGCACACCCTATGGCTCGATGCGGGTCGCGCAAGGGATGCTGTCAGGGAATCCCCTTAGCTCACCTCCGCGCTGGGTTTGCGTGCCGACCAGACCCGCGTCATGAAATGGGTTTCCGCGGTGATGCCGTCGAAGCCCGCTGCCGACAATCGAGCGTCGATGTCGTCAGCGATGTAGTCGCGGTAATAGGGCTCATGAAAGACACGCCGGAAGTTCTCCATCACAGCGGAGAACTTGGCTGAGTCGGCCATTTGCACAGAATCGGCCAGCACGAAGACGCCTCCAGGCTCAAGCACTCGCCAGGCCTCGTTCAGCACGTTCTGGCGGGCATCTGCCGGCAGTTCGTGCAGCAAGAACACGCAGGTGACGGCTTGAACCGATCCATCCGCCAAGGGCAGTGATTCCCCATTGGCACGGATCAGTTGAACCAGCGACGCGTCACCGCCATTCAGCCAGCGGTTGGCTTGGCGCAGGTACGACTCGGAGAGATCAGTCCCAATGAGTTGTGCATAAGGCACTGCAGCGCGGATCTGCTGGAGCGTGCGGCCGGTGCCGGTGGCCACATCGAGGATTTTGAGGGAGCCGGGGGCACGGTCAGCGAAATGTTTTAGCCCGCGTTTGAGCGGTGCCAAGACCCGTCGGCGCATGGCATCAGCCGTGCCGTTGAACAGGATCTCAACTTGAAGGTCATAAAGACCGGCGGAGTGATCACTCAGATACCCATCGGTTTGATGGTGAAAATTCTGAAGGTAGTAATCGGGGTAAAGCTCGGTATCGGTCTCTTTGGGCAGATCGCGAACATTGCGCTCACGACGTCGATCCCAAGTGGAGGGGAGATCCATCCAGACCTGTGGGTAGCGGCTGACCCAGTCGAGCCAGGGCGCATCAAACAGCAATTGCTCGGGATAGACCCCTTGTTCAGCGTCCTGCCAGTCCTGTTCCTGGAGTTTGTTCATGTCCAGCCGCAGTTCCCCGAGCACCTCGGCCGAAACCGGCTTGGTCTTGGGCACGGCATCGGGAGCAACCAACTCCATCAATTTGGTGCTCAGCTCTTTGTGAGCCAGGCCCGCGATGCTTTTGCCTTGCTGAAGCGTTTGGTACGCCAGTTTGCTCAGGGGCGTTGAAGCCATCGCGGATTCAGACAACAACCCCATTCCAGCGAATGTGATGCCCAACCGCGTGCTCAGCGGTCCACAAAAAAACCCGCCTCCCTGGAGGCGGGTTGGATGTTCGTAGCAACGCTGATCAGGCGTCGTAATACATGGTGAATTCGTGGGGGTGAGGGCGCTGGCGCAGCTGCTGAACCTCTTCGTATTTGAGGTCGATCCAGTTGTCGATGAAGTCGTCGCTGAACACGCCGCCAGCGGTGAGGAAGCCGCGATCAGCGTTCAGAGCTTCCAGGGCACCATTCAGAGACGCTGGGACTGTGGCGATCTTCGAGAGCTCCTCAGCCGGAAGTTCGAATAGGTCGCGATCTTCGCCATCGCCGGGATCAATCTGGTTTTTGATCCCGTCCAGACCAGCCATCATCATGGCGCTGAAGGCCAGATAAGGATTGGCCAGAGCGTCACCCGAGCGGAATTCGAGGCGCTTGGCCTTCGGGCTCGGTCCGGTGAGCGGAATGCGCACGGCGGCGGAACGGTTGCCCTCGGAGTACACCAGGTTCACCGGAGCTTCGAAACCAGGCACCAGACGCTTGTAGCTGTTGGTGGTGGGGTTGGTGAAGGCCAGGAAGGCAGGGGCATGCTTGAGGATGCCGCCGATGTACCAGCGAGCGGTCTGTGACAGGTTCGCGTAGGTGCCCTCGCCGAAGAACAGCGGCTGACCGCCTTTCCAGAGGCTCTGGTGCACGTGCATGCCGGTGCCGTTGTCATTGAACACCGGCTTGGGCATGAAGGTGGCCGTCTTGCCGTACTTCTTGGCCACGTTGCGCACGACGTACTTGTACGTCATGACGTTGTCGGCGGCCGCGATCAGCTCAGCAAATTTCATGCCGAGCTCGTGCTGACCTGCGCCGGCCACTTCGTGGTGGTGCTTTTCGGTGGGGATTCCCAGCTGCCCCATCAGCAGGAGCATCTCGGAGCGGATGTCCTGAGCGGTGTCGTTGGGAGCGACAGGGAAGTAGCCCTCCTTCACCTGAATCTTGTAGGCGAGGTTGCCGCCTTCTTCGATCCGTCCGGTGTTCCAGCCCGCCTCAATCGTGTCAACGCTGTAGAAGGCACCACCTTCGGCCGAGTTGTAACGAACGTCGTCGAAAAGGAAGAACTCAGGCTCAGGACCGAAGAAGGCCATGTCGGCCAGTCCGGTGCTGGCCAGATGATTCAAGGCCCGTTGGGCCAGGGCGCGAGGGCAGCGCTCGTAGGGCTGGCCGGTGCGCGGCTCCTGAATCGAGCAGATCATGCTCAGGGTTTTATGCCGATAGAACGGATCCACCCAGGCGGTGTTGGGGTCCGGAACCATGGCCATATCGGAGGCCTGAATCCCTTTCCAGCCGCGGATGGAGGAGCCGTCAAAAGCAAGCCCTTCAGTGAAGGATTCTTCCTCCAGCAGATCGGTGCAGACCGTGAGGTGCTGCCACTTGCCGTGAAGATCGGTGAATTTGAGGTCGATCAGTTCGATGCCTTCGTCCTTGATCTGGCGCAGGACGTCCTGGGGGGATTTCGACATAAGAAAGGACTGTTCGACTGAATTGTGCAGTGGGGTGACCGTAAACAGCCACAGCGCTCCATTTTGTATCAAGTGGTACGTTCCAGCGCCCTGCAGGCGACTGCGTAACCGTTTCTGTCAAATTGGCGGAATGGCAGGCCTGCCAAAGGATTTGCCCGTCTCAACGGTGTTAGCGTCCGAGGGGGATCCTCTGGAGATTCAGGGACATGCGTGATGCAATCAGTGGTCTGATCGGTCGCTACGACCAATTGGGTCGCTACTTCGATCGTTCGGCGATCGACAGCATCAATTCCTATCTGGATGAATCCACGCTGCGGATTCAGGCGGTTGAGCTGATCAACGGTTCCGCTGCCGAGATCGTGCGCGAGGCCAGCCAGCGGTTGTTCCGGGATGAGCCCGACCTGCTGCTGCCCGGCGGCAACGCTTACACCACCCGTCGGCTCGCCGCCTGCCTGCGGGACATGGACTATTTCCTTCGCTACGCCAGTTACGCCCTCGTGGCCGGTGACAGCACGATCCTCAATGAGCGTGTGTTGAACGGGCTCGACGACACCTACAAGAGCCTTGGTGTTCCCACCGGCCCCACGGTTCGCAGCATCGTGCTGTTGGGTGAAGTCGTTGCTGAGATGCTTATGGCTAACGGTGCAGCATCCGATCAGCTCGCCACCGTTCTGCAGCCCTTCGACCACCTGGCCAAAGGCCTTGGTGAAACCAACGTTCGCAAGCGCTGAACCGAGAGTTCAGTTCGAGATTCAACAGATTGCAATCGATTCGCACTCAATCCTTTCGAGGGACGTGACTGCGTAGGCTCATCACCACGAACCAACGATCAGGGCTTTGGCGACGACGAATTCTCTTCTTCCTGTTGACGATCGTCACCGCAAAGCCTTTGCACCGATCGGCACACCCGACCGTCTGCTGCTTGGACCCGGACCGTCCAATGCGCATCCGAAGGTTCTGGAAGCTCTGGGGCGAACCCCCATCGGCCATCTCGATCCGCTTTATGTGGAGCTGATGGGCGAGGTGCAGGAACTGCTGCGTTACGCCTGGCAGACCGACAACCGCCTCACGCTTCCGATGAGTGGTACCGGCAGTGCCGCCATGGAAGCAACCCTGGCCAACACGGTGGAGCCTGGTGACACCGTTCTTGTGGCAATCAAGGGATATTTCGGCCTTCGGCTGGCCGACATGGCCGGGCGCTACCGCGCTGAGGTGAAAACCATTGAAAAGCCCTGGGGTGAGTGGTTTTCCCTCGATGAACTCGAAGCGGCCCTGATCGAGCACAAGCCCGCCATCCTGGCGATGGTTCATGCCGAAACATCTACGGGTGTCTGCCAACCCATGGATGGCGTCGGCGACCTCTGCCGTAAGCACGATTGCCTGCTGCTGCTCGACACCGTCACCTCCTTAGGGGGGGTTCCGCTGTACATCGATGAGTGGAAGGTTGATCTCGCCTATAGCTGCAGCCAGAAAGGCCTGAGCTGCCCGCCGGGACTCGGACCCTTCACCATGGGTCCCCGTGCTGAGGCCAAGATGACGGCCCGCCAGGGCAAGGTTCCCAACTGGTATTTGGATGTCTCCCTGCTGAATCAGTACTGGGGAAGTGATCGCGTCTATCACCACACAGCGCCGGTCAACATGAATTTCGGCATGCGCGAGGCCCTGCGTCTGCTGGCCGAAGAAGGTATCGATCAGGCCTGGGCCCGTCATCGCCGCAATGCCGAGATGCTCTGGAGTGGTCTCGAAAGTCTGGGTCTGTCGATGCACGTACCGGCCGACTATCGACTGCCGACCCTCACCACGGTTCGTATTCCTGAAGGTGTAGATGGCAAGGCCTTTAGCCAGCACCTCCTCAACAGCCACGGCATCGAAGTTGGTGGTGGCTTAGGCACCCTGGCAGGAAAAATCTGGCGCATCGGTCTGATGGGTTACAACTCCACCCCTGAAAACGTGAACCGTCTGCTCAATTTGTTCGAAACCGAGCTCCCACGGTTCAGCGGTTCCGTCGCCGCCGCTGCCTGAACCAGCGTTCCAGTTGTTCCCGCGCCTGTGATTCGCGCACGCCGCGAATCACGTTCATATGGTGATGGGCGCTCGCATGGGTCGAGAGGTCCAGGCTTCCCCCCAAGCCCCCGCGCTTGGGATCGGTTGCGGCATACACCACGGTCCCCATGCGGGCTTGCACAAGAGCCCCCGCGCACATCGGGCAGGGTTCCAGGGTCACGATCAACGTGCAGGCGTTGAATCTCCAGTCGTCCTGCACGATCGCCGCCTGTCGTAATGCCACCAGTTCTGCATGGCCGAGAGGGTCCATGTGGTTCTGGCGGCGGTTGCGTCCATGGCCGATGGCCTTTCCCCGTCCATCCAGGATCACCGCGGCGACCGGTACCTCTCCTTGCGCTCCAATCTCCTCGGCCCGCTGGAGCAGAACGTCCATCCAGCGAGTGAAGTCATCCCGCTGATCCACCGCTGTCCCACGCTGTCCTTTGAGCACCATCCCACGAGACGCGAAGATCACTGCAGTTCACGGGTCACCGTTGCAAGCCTGTTCCGAGTCTCAGCACCCACAGGATCGGCTTGCTCCGTTCGCCATCCCCTCCGCGGCAGACCCGGTGCTCAGGGACTTCCTGCACCGAAGTTCCGATCTGCTCTGCCGTTGGATCGGCTCGGCTGATCGCTCGAGCCCGGTGCCCGTTATGCGTCCCTTGCCTGACGTTGCCCCAGGGGCCGAGGGAGCCAGCGTCGAATCCCTGTTGAGTGATCTGCAGCAGGTGATGGATGGGGCATACCAGCCGTCCCATCCCGGTGCCCTGGCCCATCTGGATCCGCCGCCGCTCACCGCGTCGATTGCTGCAGAGCTGGTTTGCGCGGGTTTGAACAACAACCTCTTGGCCGAGGAGCTTTCGCCAGGTTTGACCGGCTTGGAACATGACCTCTGCCGCTGGTTCTGCCACAGGATTGGTTTGCCCATTGGTTCCGGAGGCGTTCTGGCCAGCGGTGGAACCTTGAGCAATCTGATGGCCCTGGTCGCGGCACGGGCTGCCTTGGGCTCCACCCAACGGGATCCTGTGTTGCTATGTAGCCAAGACGCTCACGTCTCGATCAACAAGGCGGCCAGGGTGATGGGGCTGGCCGAGGATGCGCTCCAGACGCTTCCTGTGGCCCCCGACGGCGGCCTCTGCCTCGAGGCTTTGACGGAGCGTTTGACGACACTCCAAGCCCAGCGCCGTCCCTGTCTGGCAGTGGTGGCCACCGCTGGTACGACGGTGCGCGGTGCCATTGATCCACTGTCGGATCTGGCAACCCTCTGCCGTGATGCAGGCGTCTGGCTGCATGTCGATGCCGCCATCGGTGGGGTGTTCGCTTTGAGTACCAGCCATGCATCCCTGATGCGCGGCATGGAAGAGGCGAATTCGATCACCTTGAACCCCCAGAAGCTGCTGGGAATCACCAAGGCTTCATCGCTGCTGCTGCTGCGGGATCGCACCCATCTCCGTCAGGCTTTTGCCACGGGATTGCCCTACATGCAGCAGCCCACTGGGATGGACCATGGCGGCGAGATCGGCTTGCAGGGCACCCGTCCTGCGGAGATCCTCAAGCTCTGGCTGGGCCTGCGTCAGCTGGGTGAGGCCGGGATCGAAGCGACACTCAGCGGAGCCTTGCAACGGCGCGCAGCCTTTGCCGCTCTGTTGGATCCTGAGAAGCTGACGCTGTTGTCAGGCGATCTCCACCTGTTGGCGTTCCAGGCCAAGCAAGGGGGCATTGACGCTGCTGCCCGCTGGAGTGAGGAGACCCGTCAGATGCTTCTTTCCAAGGGCTACATGCTCTCGCGGCCCTTCTATGGGGACCGCTTCTGTCTGAAAGCGGTCTTTGGCAACCCCCACACCACGGCTCAGCACCTCAGCGACCTCTCCGATCGGCTGAATGGATCGCTGGCCTGAAGCCTGATCGTCGTCCACAATCGCCGTCGTTCGAGGAGCTCCCATGCCAGAACAGCAGCAGGCTTCACGCTGGGTTGCGATCGTCACCGGGGCGATCTCCGTCGCGATTGGCGTGCTCTATTTGCTGCTGATTACGGTTTTGGATGCCCGGGGGCCGATGCTCCCCCCTCCTGCTGAGGCTCTGGCCGGGGGGGAAGCCGCCCCGCCGCCGACTGTTGAAGCGGTTCAACCACTTGCCGCATGGCACTGGCCAGAAAGCGCTGCAGGGAGAGTTCCCGCCGGTTGAGTTCAAAGGCCTCTTGGACGACGTTCTGCATTCCGCCGTCGCCCCAATCCTGGTCTTGCTCGAAGTAACGCATGAAGCTGCTGCCGGCGATGCGGGTGAGCCATGCGGTCACCACTCCCTGCAGCACCTGACCCAGGACCAAGGTGGGCAAGCTCAAGCTCAGGCTGGTGCCCAGCAAGCTCATGGCCCCTTTGACGATGCCCAGCTTGCCCAGGGTCTGCCCGAGGGACATGGCAAGGTCCTTGGCGCGATCCCGTGACATCTCAACGCCATAGATCTTCGCCATTTCAAGGATCATCTGGGCATTCACTGCTGCAGTGCTCAACAGATCCACTCCGGGGAGTGGGTTGGCAGCCACGATCCCCGCGCCCATCCAGCTGTAGCGGTCGATGCAGCGTTTGGCTTCCCGGGAGCGCTGGTCGTTCAACAGATCACGCCCGCGGTTGTCGAGGGATCGGCACTGCAAAAGGATGTTGTCGGCTATCAATTCCTCCCCCTCGGCGTGCAGCACGCCGGCGAGGCGCTGCAGCAGATCGTTCACGTCAGGCTTCGGCTGCAGGGGGCGACGCCCCGGCTGAGGAATGGACTGAGGCGAGGCACTGCAGGCCACCACATCGGCGGCGTTGAGGAGGCTCTGGCAACGGGACCGAAGCACCTGCAGAAGCCTTTTTTCCTCCTCAACACCGCGTAAATCCCGCTTGTTCAGCACCAAGAGAAGCCGCTTGCCGAGTCCGGCGAGGGATTGCACAACGGCAAATTCCGAAGCTCTGAGATCGCCGTCGACGACGACAATCAACAGGTCGGCCCGGACAGCCCGTCGACGGGCCGTTTCCTCCCGGCTGAGTCCTTCCTCTCCGGCTTCAAGGATTCCAGGAGTGTCCACGATCTGCAGACCTCGCTCCAACCCTTTCAAACGCAGGCGGTAGGAGCGGCTGGTTTTGGTGACGCCCATGGGCGCACCCACATCGCCAACCATTTCATCGAGCAGGGCACGGATCAGCGAGGTCTTGCCACTCGATCCGGTGCCGAACACCACGACCACCAGATCCCCTCGCTTCAGCTCGTCTGCAACGCGATTGCGTTCGTTCTGCAGGCTGCGGCGGCTGATGTCGTCCTGGATGCGTTCGATCAAACGATCCACGTTGCCAAGGCTGGTGGTTGCCGCATCCCGTCGGTTCTGGGGAGCGATGCTTGGCTGACGCGGACGTTGGGTCGGGCTTGATTTCCAGCGCTGCCACAGCGGCCAGCCCACCTGCACCACCACGGTTACGACCATCACCAGCCCAAGCAGCAGCACGGGGGTGAGCAGCCATGGAGGAAGGAAGTAACTCAGATCCCAGAGCAGGCTGCGGATGGTCTGAACGGCCACGCCAATCAGCACCAGGGCCAAAAAGGCAACAGCGAGACCGATCAGCAACCTGGTTTGGCGTTTCATGCCTGCGTCACACCAGCCTCAGGGCAAGTTTGGGTCAGCCACGGCTGCTGTCACCACGGCTTTTGTCATTACGGCGGGTCCACAGATCGATTGCGAAGCAGAGCACCGCAAGATTGATGGCAACATCCGCTCCGTTGAAGATCGGGAAATCGATCGGTTCGAGCGCCAGAAAATCCACCACATGGCCCAGGCGCCAGCGATCAAGCCCATTGCCCAGGGTGCCGCCAAGAAGTGCCGCAGCGGCAAGGGCCTGCCAGAACGGCAGGGCCCTTTGACGCCAGATCCACAGGATCAGCCCAACGCCGACGCCCAGGCTGAGCAGACCAAGCAGGGCTGTTGAGTTCTGCAGCACGCTGAAGGCCGCTCCGGTGTTGTGCACCAACTGGAGGGAGAGGAGGTGGGGCAGCAGGGGAAGGGTTTGGCCACCCCGCAAAGCGTTGGACGCCAATGCCTTGCTCACCTGATCCACCACAACGATGACCAGAGCAATCAGCAGCGTGGATTGCCGCGGCAGGGTGTTCTTCATGGCTCGATGATCAGCAGCCGACGCAACACCACCGAGAGCACTCCAGCTCCGATGCAGAGCAGCATCTGCGCCGGTAGTGGCCCGATCGAAAACTGCATTAGCAGCTCCAAGAAGCCAAGCGTCCACCGGCCCAAGACCGCTCCAATGGCGAGAGTGAGTACACCACAAATTTGCAGAACAAGCAGTCCTGCAAGAGCGCACAACGACTGTCGCGGCAAGTCATCCATGCCGTCCTGCTGTGCCAGTCGACCGGTGAGCCAGGCCGCCGGTACGAACCCCGCCAGGTAGCCGAATCCCGGTTCGAGTACGTAGCTCAGCCCGCCACCGCCATGAAACACCGGCAGGCTGAACAGTCCAAGGCTGAGATAGCCCACAGCGGCCATGACACCGGCGCGTGGGCCGCTGACCATGGCGCAGAGAAACAGGGCAGGCACCTGCCATGTCACGGGCAAGGGAAGAACAATCGGTTCAGGAGCAGGCAGGAACAACGCCGCCGGCATCAAACCACCGATGAGGATGGCCAAGAGACCCGCCAGGGCACCACACCAGGAGGCGAGAGCCCTCACACCAAACCCTCAACTCGATCCATCCTGCTCGACAATGCAGATCTTGCCCAGTTCAGATGACGGTATCGATTGGTGACCAGCTGCGCCTGAAGCAGCCGCTTCCCTTTCTCAAGTCGGCGGATCCGATGCCGATGCTGCGACCGCCGGATCTGGTGGCTGCCGGAGAAGTTGGCGAGGTCGTTGCGCTCCATCCGATGGACACGGTGGCTGTGCGTTTTCGTCGCGGCACGTTTCTGATCGGGCTCGACTGTTTAGTCGCGGTGGAAGCCGCAGATGCGGACTAACCCTCGGCACGGCTCCCCCAGCGCCGTTCGAGCTGCTGGAGTGTCCCGGCGGCGCCGCAAAGGCTCAGCCGAGGCTCGCCGAGCCAGCGTTTCGCTGCTTTGCGGACATCGGATGGAGTCAGATTCGCCAGGGCAGCCACACAACGCTGGTCATGATCCTCCGGTAACCCCTGAGCCTTCAGCTGAACGCGCCGTTCCGCCCGCTGGGAGCAGGTCTGCAGACCTTGGGCGAGCTGGCCGACGTACTTGGCCCGTGCGAGGTCGAGCGCAGCCTCACTGAGATGTTGCTCGCTCAGCTCGTCCCAGATGTTCAGCAGCAGGTCGAGGGCGAGCTCCGCTCGTTCCTCGACGCTGGATGCCATCAGCACAAAGGGCGCTGGTCCGGCCAGGGCAGGGAAGTGCGCTGCCACGTCGTAGGCCACGCCATGGTCTTCACGCAGGCGTTGGAACAGCACGCTCGACATGCCCACTCCCAGATGGCACTGCAACAGCCGCAACGCCAATTCATCCGGGTGGCCATGCCCCATCGTCGCCTGCCCCAGCATCAGAACCACCTGTTCGGTGTCCATCGGTTCCAGCTGGATCGTTTCGCTCCCGACCCCTTCGGCGTAGGGACGGCGGATGGCGGGATCCTTGCTGCGGCCCTTTGGCCAATCGCCGAAGTCCTCGAGCGAACGGAACTTGTCGATGATTTGTGGCGGGATGCTGCCCGCCAGAGCGAGAACGCTGGAAGCCTCCGGCAGTCGTTCGGCAAGGGGTAGCAGAGCCTTCCGATCCAGATCAACCAGCTCTTCAGCAATGCCCATTGGGTCATGGCCGTAGCCACCGCTGCCGTAGGTCAGTTGCCTCCATCCGGTGGTGGCGCAATGGAAGGGGTCTTCCCTCTGCCGTTGCAGGGCCTGAACCGTGAGCGACCGTTCCAGGGACACCTGATCGGGCTCAAGGTGAGGGGCTCGAACCATCTGTGCGAGCAAGGGCAGCAGATGCTCCGCGTCTTCCACCGTGCAGCGCAGGCTCAGGACGAGAGCGTCTTCCTGCGCATCACAGCGCAGACCTGCGCCGCATCCCTCCACAAGGTCAGCCAGCTCAACGTGGTTGTGTCGTCCGCAGCCTCGGCTGAGCAGGGATGCCAACAGGTCATGGGCTCCCCCAGCCCCGACAGGGTCGTCCGCGCTGCCAAAAGGAAGCAGCAGTTTCGCGGCCAGAATCCCCGGTGTTGAGACGGGTTCGATCAGCAGGTCGGGATTGCTCATCGGTGCTCCGTCTTGGCTTGGGCAATCAGAACGCAGGCCTGCTCCGGTTGAAGCTGGGAAAACAGCTCTGAGCGCAGCCGCTCCGGCGTCCATGGCAGGAGGAACTCGAGGGGGCGCAGCAGATCCTGCTGACGGTCCCAGAGGGTCTGGCTGGCGCTGAGACCTGAAACCTGACCCGTCGATTCCAGCGCGTAGCGAAGCCCGTTGCTCACCAGCTGCTGGCCCCGTTTCAGTTCCTGATCGCTGACGAGCTCATGCGTCATGGCACGCAGCTGGCGGTTGACCTCCTGTTCAACTGCATCGAGATGTTCGTTAGGGCAGATCACCTCCAGCGTGATCAGGCTTCCCTGCTCCAGCACCGAGAGGTCCATCGAGACACTTTCAACGATCTGAAGTTCCTCCCTCAAACGGTTGACGAGACGGCTGCGTCGCCCTTCCCCCAGCAGCGTTGTGGCGAGATCAGCCGCCATGACTCCGCCTTGATCGTTGGCCTTAGGTGCCTCCCAGAGCATCAGCAGTCGTGCTGATTCCAGGCGGTCCACCGCAACGCTGTGGCGTCCGGCTTGAACGCTCAGCGGTGGTGACGGTGATGCGGAACCTGGGGCATCCAGGAGCCCGGCCAGCGCCGAAGAGCCCACAGCGGTTTGCAGATCTGCGCAAGCGGGACCGGCCACCGCAAGGCAGCAGTTGGAACCGCGGTACCGCCGTTGGTGAAACGTCCGCATCGCGTCTGGGGTCATGGCCTCCAGGCTGCGGGGTGTTCCCAGAATGGGGCGACCGTAGGGGTGCTGCTCACAGCCTTTGCTCAACAGCAGTTGCAGCACCTGTTCATTGGGTTGATCGGCGTATTGGGCGATCTCCTCAAGAACCACACCACGTTCCGTCTTGAACCCGCCTGGATCGAGGCTTGGTTTCAACACGAGTTCCAGCAACAGATCCAACGCTTCGCGGGCCCGATCCGGTGGTGTCAACACGTGGAAGTGAACGTCATCAAACCCTGTGGCTGCATTGCTGCTGCCCCCCAGGGCTTCGATGGCTTCATCGAAGGCCCCTGCAGCCAGCCGCTCACTTCCCTTGAACACCATGTGCTCCAGAAAATGGGCCATGCCCTCTTCCCCTGCCTGTTCACTGGCACTGCCGGCGCGGCACCAGAGATCCAGACAGGTGAGGGGTGCATCCGGCATCTCCGCCGTCACGCAGCGCACTCCGTTGGGGAGTGTCCAATGGTCCAGTTGTGGACCGGAGAACGGAAGGTTCAGAACTGCGTGGCAAAGTTCCATTCTGTGCCTGCTCCTCCGATGCAGCCCAAGCCGCTGGCGCAACCGCCAGGACAGCATCCCCTCGTGCATGCCTTGGCGGCGTCGATCCGCAGTGCCTGGGCGGGATTACCGGGATTGGAGATCCTTCCTTGTGAGGAGGATTTGCGCTTCATCCAGGGGCAACTCGATGGCGAAGGCCTATCGATCGGGAACGAGCTTTTTCGCTGCGTCGGGCTTCGCAAGCTGCACCTGGAGGTTGCGCGACTCGGCAACGGACTCCAGATCCTTCACAGCGTCTGGTTCCCTGATCCCCACTACGACCTGCCGATTTTTGGCGCTGACATCGTGGCGGGCCCCGCTGGCATTTCCGCCGCGATCGTTGATCTCTCACCCACCTCCGATGCCCTGCCGCAAGAGGTTTTGAACCGGCTTGAGACAAAGCCCTGGCCAGCGTTCCGTCAGGTTCGAGACCTGCCGGCGTGGGGATCAGCCATCTTTTCCAACAAGGTTTGCTTCATTCGCCCTGATGGTGCCGAGGAAGAGTCGGCCTTCCAGGACTTGGTCAGCCATTACCTGCAGGTGATGGCCACAAGCGTGATCGAAGCGACTCCCGAACCATCGACTGCTCTCACTACAGTTCGCCGGTACGAGGGGCAGCTGAACTATTGCCTTCAGCAGAAACGGAACGACAAGACCCGACGCGTCCTCGAGAAGGCTTTCGATTCAGCCTGGGCCGATCGCTACATCGACATGCTGCTGTTCGACAACCCACCGGAATTGCAATGACCCCCAAGCGCTGGTCGGTCCTGGCTGGAAGTTTGGTCATTGCGGTCATCGGCGGCTGGTTGCTTCGGCCGATGCCCGAACCCACGCCCGTTGAACCGTCACAGGAACGCACGGTCCGTCCGGAAGCAGTGGCCGCCCTGGGACAGCTCGAGCCCGCGGGGGACATCCGCAATCTGGCAGCTCCCAATGCCGGAATGGCAGGGACGCCGCGGGTGGCTTCGCTGCTGGTGAATGAGGGAGATCTAATCAAGCGGGGGCAGGTGCTGGCGAGCTTTGATCACCGGGAAGGTCTCCTGGCCGACCTGGAACGTGTTGATGCTGAGTTGCGCAGCCTGGACCAGGAGATTCGTCTTCAGGTCATTGAGGTGGAGCGTTTCACTAAGGCCGCTGACTGGGGAGCTGCCGAGCTGTTTCTGGTGGACAACAAGCGTGAGGAACTGGTGCGCCTTCAGGGGAAGCGGGACCAGGCCCTGGCTGAGCGCAAGGGGCTCAAGGCTGATCTCGCGTTGAGTCAGTTGATCTCACCCATCGATGGTGTTGTGCTCAAACTCCACGCCCGTGCAGGCGAGCGCCCTGGTGCAGAGGGGGTGATGGATGTGGGGGCCAATCAGGCCATGCAGGCCAGCATTGAGGTCTACGAGTCCGATATCGCCCGCATCACTCTTGGCCAATCCGTTCGCCTGATCAGCGAGAACGGTGGTTTTCGCGACGAACTGGCCGGTCGTGTTCTGCGGATCAGTCCGCAGGTGGAACAGCGGTCTGTTCTTTCCACCGATCCCACCGGTGATGCGGATGCCCGCGTTGTGGTGGTTGATGTGGAACTCACCCCAGAAGATGCCGCCAAGGTGAGCCGTTTGGCTGGGTTGAAGGTGATTGCCCGCTTCGATCCATGAATCGGTTCTGGCGGGGCCGTCGGATTCCACTCTCCTGGCTGCTGCTGACGCGACAGCCCGTACGCCTGTTGGTAGCGCTCGCTGGCATCAGCTTCGCGGGAATTCTGATGTTCATGCAGCTTGGCTTCCGCGACGGACTCTTCGATGCCAGCGTCACGGTGCATCGTTTGTTCGATGCCGATGTTGTTCTGATCAGCCCTCGTTCCGCCAGCTCCGTGCGCATGGCGGGATTCCCGAGGCGGCGGCTGGTCCAGACCCTGGCAGATCCTGATGTCGAGGGTGTGACCCCTGTGCACTGGGGGCTGATGCTCTGGCGGAATCCCGAAACGCGGCGAAACCGGGCGATCCTGGCGTTGGGCTTCAACCCCGATGATCCGTTTTTTGTCGACCCCTCCCTGGCCGAAAAAACAGATGTTCTGAAACAGAAGGGGCGGATTCTCTTTGATCAGCTGTCCCGTTCTGAATTCGGTCCGATTGCCGAGTGGTATCGCGAGGGACGGGTTGTGGAAACGGAGATTGCCGGCAATCGTGTCCGGGTGGCGGGTTTGGTGAGTCTTGGCACCAGCTTCGGTGCCGATGGCAACCTGCTCACGAGCAGTGAGACCTTTCTCGATCTGTTGCCTCAGAAACCACGCGGGGCGATCGAAGTGGGCCTGGTTCGTTTGAAGCCGGGAGCGGATCCTGAGCAGGTGGTGTCTCGCTTGAGTGAGCGCCTTCCCAAAGATGTTTCGGTGCTGACCAAGCAAGGCTTCATTGACTTTGAGCAGAACTACTGGAAGAGCAGCACCTCCATTGGTTTCATCTTCACCCTCGGCGCTGCCATGGGTTTCGTGGTGGGCTGCGTGATCGTCTATCAGGTGCTGTACACCGATGTGAGTGATCACCTGCCGGAGTACGCCACTTTGATGGCCATGGGCTATCGCCTCAGCCATCTGTTGGGAGTGGTGGTCCGTGAGGGCTTTTATCTGGCGGTGATGGGGTACGTCCCCGCTTATCTGGCCGGACAGGGCCTCTACTGGTTTGTGCGTGACGCCACCAAGCTTCCCGTGGGGATGGATCTGTCTCGGGCGCTGACCGTTCTGGTGATGATCCTGGTGATGTGCATGTTGTCGTCGCTTCTGGCCATGCGTCGTCTCATCGATGCCGATCCGGCGGAGATCTTTTGATGGCCGCTGTTGTTGTCGACAACCTCTCCCATGCCTTCGGCCAAGGGGAGATGCGCCGCGAGGTTCTCCAGAGCATCAGCTTCAGTATTGAGCCGGGTGAAGTGGTGCTGTTAACCGGGCCCTCCGGCTGCGGCAAGACAACGCTGCTCACCTTGATCGGCGCCTTGCGCACAGTTCAGCAGGGCCAGGTGTCGGTGCTGGGGCAAGCGCTTCATGGGGCTGGTCGCCGTCGCCGTCAGCAGGTGCGCCGACGCATCGGAATGATTTTTCAGGGGCACAATCTTCTGCGCTGTCTCACCGCAGAACAGAACGTGCAGATGGGGGCCGACCTTCTGCAGGATCTCAGTTATCGGGCGCGTCGGGATGAAGCCCGTCAGTGGTTGCGTGCCGTCGGCTTGGAGGACCACATGGGCAAAGTCCCTCAGGATTTGTCCGGAGGACAGAAGCAGCGGGTGGCCATTGCCCGTGCCCTTGCTGCGAACCCTCGGCTGCTCCTGGCGGATGAGCCCACTGCCGCCCTCGACAGTCGCACCGGCAGAGAGGTGGTTGAGTTGCTGCGGAAACTTGCCCGCGAACAGTCTTGTGCGGTGCTGATGGTGACCCATGATCCGCGCATTGTTGACGTCGCCGATCGTTTGCTTCGGATGGAGGATGGCCGTCTGCTGAATGCCGTTCAGTAAGATGCTTGTTGATAACAGAGCCCGCAGTTCCGCATGGCCAAGCGCAGAAACCTGAAGAAAGAAAAGCAGGAGCGGAACCGCGCCTATGCGCGCAAGTTCAAGAAGCGCAAGATGCGCACCGATGGACGCGGTGAAGGTGCTGGCAATGGTGTGACCGGTACGGCCAACAACGGTGGTGCAGCTGACTGATCATCCGATCAATCTTTTTTAAAGGGGCCCTCGGGCCCCTTTTTTGTTGTTCGTAGGGTGGGATCCCTTCTGCATCGGCCGTCGCGATGTTCGTCAGCGTCGTTATTCCGACCTACAACCGACGCCCGATTCTGGAGAAATGCCTCTCGGCACTGGAGGATCAGCAGCTCGACGGTGCGTTGCAGCAATACGAAGTCGTCGTTGTCGACGACGGCTCCACCGATGGAACGCCATCGTGGCTGCGGGCCCAGGCGGAGCGTTTCCCTCATGTGCGCCTGATTGAGCAAGAGCACGGTGGTCCTGCGGAGGGCCGCAACCGCGGCGTAGATCATGCCCGTGGTGACGTGATCGTTTTCATCGACAGTGACCTCGTGGTCACAGAGACCTTCCTGGCAACCCATGCCCGAGCCCTGCATCAGTGCTGGCAACGGCGCGGTGATCGCCTTTGTTTCACCTACGGCGCTGTGATCAACACCGCCAACTTCGAGGAGCCTCGCTCCGAACGTCACAAGCTCAGGGACTTGTCCTGGGCTTATTTCGCCACGGGAAACGTGGCCATCGATCGGGAGGTGCTGGAGCGTTCAGGTCTGTTCGACACCGGTTTCCGCCTCTATGGCTGGGAGGACCTGGAACTCGGAGAGCGCCTGCGGCGGATGGGAGTTGAGTTGGTGAAGTGTCCGGCAGCTGTCGGCTATCACTGGCATCCTGCCCTGAGTCTCGACCAAATCCCCCGTCTTGTGGAAGTGGAGGGAGAACGGGCACGCATGGGGTTGGTGTTTTACCGAAAACATCCAACGCGGCGGGTGCGCCTGATTATCCAGTTCACCTGGTTCCATCGGATTCTCTGGGAACTGCTGACCCTTGGGGGGCTGATCAATCCCTCCAGCCTTCGCCCTCTGCTGCGCTGGTTGATCCGTCATGGCTATCCGGGCACTGCCATGGAGTTGCTTCGTTTGCCTCTGAATCGCATTGGTGTGCGTGCCCTGTTCCGCGAGGCCAAAGCAGCAGGACTTCGCTGATCAACGTTTTGATACCTTCTATAGGTCCTTTCACTCCGCACACCTGCCCGTTTCGGGTGCACCGTGAGGCCGGCTTCTGCCGGTTGTTCAGGTCCCTGGCAGGTGGAGGCGAACCCGAAACCCTCAAGCCATGGCTGTCGTCACCCTCGCCGAGATGATGGAAGCTGGCGCCCACTTTGGGCACCAGACCCGTCGTTGGAACCCCAAAATGTCGCGCTACATCTATTGCGCGCGCAACGGTGTTCACATCATTGACCTTGTGCAGACCGCTGTCTGCATGAACAACGCCTACAAGTGGACTCGCTCAGCTGCCCGTAGCGGCAAGCGTTTCCTCTTTGTCGGCACCAAGAAGCAAGCATCTGAAGTGGTCGCTCTTGAAGCTGCCCGCTGTGGAGCCTCTTACGTGAACCAGCGCTGGCTGGGCGGCATGCTCACCAACTGGACCACGATGAAGGCCCGGATCGATCGTCTCAAGGATCTGGAGCGGATGGAGTCCAGCGGTGCCATTGCCATGCGCCCCAAGAAAGAGGGTGCTGTGCTGCGTCGTGAACTCGAGCGTCTCCAGAAGTACCTGGGTGGCCTCAAGAACATGCGTCGCCTCCCCGACGTGGTGGTCCTGGTGGACCAGCGTCGTGAGTCCAACGCCGTGCTCGAAGCTCGCAAGCTCGACATCCCCCTGGTTTCGATGCTGGACACCAACTGCGATCCGGACCTCTGTGAGGTGCCGATCCCTTGCAACGACGATGCCGTTCGTTCCGTTCAGCTGGTCCTGGGCCGTTTGGCCGATGCGATCAACGAAGGTCGCCACGGTTCCAACGATCAGCGTGGTGGCGACAGCGAAGGCTGATCTCCTCTGACCGCTAAGTTCACGCCGCTGATTCCAAACAAGGGATTGGCGGCGATTTAATTTCCCTTCTCACTGCTCCGACCGATGGCTGCTGCCGTATCCGCCAAGCTTGTCAAAGAACTGCGCGACAAGACCGGCGCGGGGATGATGGACTGCAAAAAGGCCCTGGCCGCCACAGAAGGCGATGCCAACAAGGCCGTTGAGTGGCTCCGCCAGAAAGGCATCGCCAGCGCTGAAAAGAAATCCGGTCGCACCGCCGCTGAGGGTGCCATCGGCAGCTACATCCACACCGGTGCTCGGGTGGGTGTGCTCGTTGAGGTGAACTGCGAAACCGACTTCGTGGCCCGTGGCGACATGTTCCAGTCACTTCTTCGCGACGTGTCCATGCAGGTGGCGGCATGCCCCAACGTGGAGTACGTCACCACCGATGAGATTCCCGACGAGATCCGTGAGCGGGAAAAGGCGATCGAGATGGGCCGTGACGATCTCGAGGGCAAGCCTGATCAGATGAAGGAAAAAATCGTTGAAGGCCGCATCGGCAAGCGCCTCAAGGAACTTGCTCTGATGGAGCAGCCCTTCATCAAGGACAGCTCCATCACCGTTGCTGACCTGGTGAAGCAAACCGCCGGCAAGATCGGTGAGAACGTGAAAGTTCGGCGCTTCACCCGCTACACCCTGGGTGAGGGCATCGAGGTGGAGGAGAACGATTTCGCCGCTGAAGTGGCGTCCATGCAGAACGCCGGCTGATCTCTTGTCCGATCCGGACGTCAGGCCTGCTTACGACCCGTCAGAACAGCTGGCACGCCTTCAACGGTTGTGCCGGCTTCGGGCCATAGCCCTCTATCGGGAGCAGGCGCTCTATCTGCAGGTGCTGCGTGAGCTGCTGGCTGGAGCCACACGTCAGGCTCTGTTCAATCTTCTCGGGGAGGTTGACCCCTCCCGCTTCAGTCGGCTTCCCGAGTCGACCCGTCAGAATTTCCATGCAGCGGTCAATGATTTGATCGACCGCTGCAGCGTTCTGCTCACTGTGGAACAGCTGATGCAGCTGGTGCAGCAGATGCAACAGGAGCAGCGACGTCAGCAGGCCCATGCCAGCCGAAGCATGCTTCAGAAGCTCAGTCGCCAGACGCTGAACAAAGAGCCTGAGCCTGAGCCCGAGCCGCCTTCATCTCCTCTCCAACGGGAAGAACCCAGTGGTTCCATTCGGTTGAGCTTGTCTTCACCGCTTGATCCTCCCCAGGGCGGCGCCGCATCGGGTTCTGTCGCAGAAACCGCCCCTGAGCCACCAGAGGCCCAACCGTCAGGCGATCTCGATGTGCTCCGCTCACTGTTCGAGCTGGCCGGTGATGCGATGCAGCAGGCTCAACAGCCCCTTGAGCCCGGTGCTGCGCTGGATCAATCGGTTGAAGGTGACGACCACTTTCTCCCCAGGGACCCGGATGCGCTTTTGCACTGGATCCATGCCATGGATCAAGCGCTTGAGCGACGCCTTCGCAATCTGTCCCACGCTGTGAATGTTCAGATGCTGCGGTCGGGGCTCGCCCAGACCCTTTTGCCCATCAGTCTTCTGGATGCTGTCTTGAAGGGACAGGTCGAAACGCAGCCAACGGCCACCAACGTGCTTCGCCTGCGACTTCCTCTGGCCGTCGGCGATCTCGACCAAGGCATGGATGTGCTCTGTGTGCTCCTGCGCAGCAACGATCTGGAGTTCGACAGCCCACGTCTGCGTCAGTGCCGCAAACGATTGCGCACTCACCACGATGCACTGCTCACAATGGTTCGGCAGCAACGTCATTGGCAGCGTCGCTCCCTCGATCGTGAGGCCCGGACCCATTGGCAGACCCCATCCGATTCAACGCAGGAGCTGAGCGGGGACTGACCGGCGAGCAGTTGTCGCTGCTTCTCGCATGGATGCTCCCCATTCAGCGCGCGCTGGGGTTGGAGGCGGACCGGGGTTTTCAGAATCTGCAAGGTCGCCAGCAGCGGTTTCACGCCTTTCTGCAGCAGCAACTCGCCGCCCCACCGGCTGTGCCCTTTCCCCAGGGGGTCAGCGAGCGGATGACCAAGCTCAGCGCAGGTTTTGCCGATTATCCGGAGTTGGCTGATCCTGCCCGCCGTCGCTTGGTTACCGATGCCCGGCAGTGGCTGCATGAGCTGCGCCATCGCTTGGAACCCTCGGCTCCCATGGCACCGCCACGCCTGAAGGTGCAGGCGTCCTCTCAGCAGCGGAGCACCTCACCGTTGCAGCTCGATAGTCCCATCACCCAGATCCGTGGTGTGGGGCCGAAATTCGCTGCTCGGCTGGCCTCAATCGGGCTGCTTCTGGTGCGCGACCTGCTCCGCTATTACCCCCGCGATCATGTCGATTACTCCGCGATGCGTCGCATTGAGGCGCTGGTGTCGGGGGAAACAGCAACGATTGTGGCCACGATCCGTCGGTGCAACGGATTTGTCAGCCCGAGGAACACCAACCTCGCCATCATCGAGCTCCAGCTCCAGGATCCGACGGGGCGCCTGAAGGTGAGCCGTTTCCTGGCGGGAAAACGCTTCAGTTCTCCGGCCTACCTCAAAGGCCAGCAGCGCCTCTACCCCGTGGGGGCCACGGTGGCTGTGAGTGGTTTGGTGAAAGATGGCCCCTACGGCATCACTTTTCAGGATCCATTGATCGAGGTGCTGGACAGCCCCTCGTCCCCGGTGAAGTCCACCAGCATCGGTCGGCTTCTGCCGGTGTATCCCCTCACCGAAGGGGTTGGAGCTGACCGTTTCCGCAGCCTGATCGATCAGGTCTTGCCCCTCGCGGCCACCTGGCCTGATCCGTTGCCTGATGCGCTGCAGCGGCAATTCCAACTGCCGTCACTGGCGGATGCCCTGCATGCCCTGCATGCGCCCAAGGACCGCGAGAGCCTTGATCAGGGGCGACGCCGGCTGGTGTTCGATGAGTTTCTGCTCCTGCAGTTGGGCCTGTTGCGCCGACGCCAGGTGCTGCGCTCTCGGACGGGGCCTGACCTGGAGCTCCAGTCCAGTGCCGTTGGACTTGTGGGGGAGTTCATGGATCTGCTGCCCTTCCGCTTCACCGCAGCCCAGCAACGGGTCTTTCAGGAGATCGAAGCCGATCTGGCCCGCACCGAACCCATGGCCCGGTTGGTGCAGGGGGATGTGGGTTCGGGAAAGACGGTGGTCGCCATTGCAGCGTTGCTCAGCACCATTGCATCGGGTTGGCAGGGGGCCCTGATGGCCCCCACGGAGGTGCTTGCCGAGCAGCATTACCGCAACCTCTGCCAGTGGCTGCCGCAGCTCCATGTCAGCGTTGCGTTGCTGACGGGATCCACGCCGCGGCCCCGACGCCGGCAGCTGCTGGATGACCTGGCCAACGGCTCGCTGAAGGTGCTTGTGGGCACCCATGCCCTGCTGGAGGATCCAGTCGTCTTCAACCGCTTGGGGCTGGTGGTTGTGGATGAACAGCACCGTTTCGGTGTGCATCAACGGGATCGCCTGCTCAACAAGGGCTTGCAGCCCCATCTGCTCACCATGACGGCGACGCCGATCCCACGGACTTTGGCGTTGTCGATGCATGGGGATCTGGATGTCAGTCAGATCGATGAATTGCCTCCTGGTCGAACACCGATTCGAACTTGCATGCTCAAGGCCGGACAACGGGAGAAGGCCTACGCGTTGATCCGTGAAGAGGTTCAGCTGGGCCAGCGGGCCTACGTCGTTCTGCCTCTGGTGGACGAGTCGGAAAAACTTGAGCTTCGCTCGGCCGTGGAAGTTCACGCCGAACTGGCTTCGGAGGTGTTCCCTGACCTGGAGGTCGGGCTGCTCCACGGTCGTCTCTCCAGTGTCGAAAAGCAGGCGGTGCTCAGCGATTTCGCTGCGGGCAAGAGTCAGGTGCTGGTGTCAACCACGGTGGTGGAAGTTGGGGTGGATGTGCCTGAAGCCAGCGTGATGGTGATCGACCATGCCGAGCGCTTTGGTCTGGCGCAGCTGCATCAGTTGCGGGGGCGCGTCGGCCGTGGAGCTGCAGCCTCCCATTGCCTGCTGATCAATGGCAGCTCTAACCCCCTGGCCCGTCAGCGCCTGGATGTGCTGGTGCGCTCCACCGATGGCTTCGAGATCGCCGAGATGGATCTGCGCTTGCGCGGGCCTGGACAGGTGCTGGGAACCCGTCAGTCGGGCCTGCCCGATTTGGCTCTGGCCAGCCTTGCCGATGATGGTGCCGTTCTGGAGGATGCACGAACAGCCGCTCAGGAGCTGTTGGCCCACGACCCTGACCTTGATCAGCTGCCGTTGCTGCGCGAAACCCTCGAAGCTCAGCAGCGTCGTCTCAGCGGCGCCACTCCCTTGAACTAATTCATCCCGTTGCAGCGATTCGATGCGCCCCTGGAGCCCGATTCCAATCGAAGACTGCGGAGAGTCCCTGAGACCTTTGCCTGAGGTGTTGCGGCGGATGGAACCCCATCCCTACATGGCACTCGGTGCTCCCTATGGAGCTTCAGGGAACCCTTTTCAACTGCGCCAGGGCGTCGTTCAGCGTCTGCTCGATGCCCAGGCACGGTTGATCCAGCACGACCCCAGCCTGCGCCTCAGCATTTTTGATGCGTGGCGGCCTATCGCCGTGCAGGCCTTCATGGTCAAGCACAGCATTGAGGAGCTCTGCCGCCAACGTGGTCTTGAAGCACGCTCGGGAGAAGCCTTTGATCGGGTGGTGGCCGATGTGGGGCGGTTCTGGGCTGATCCCAGTCGCGATACCGCAACACCGCCACCCCACAGCACCGGTGCGGCTGTTGATCTCACCCTCAGCAGCAGCTGTGATGGAACGCCGCTGGACATGGGTGGCGAAATTGATGCCATTGGTGCGGTGTCCGAACCTCAGCACTACGCCGGACGGGAGGATCCCGAGGCTCGCTGTTGGCATCAACGCCGGCAATTGTTGGCTGATGTGATGGAAGCGGCCGGCTTCGCCCAGCATCCGAACGAGTGGTGGCACTACTCGTTCGGCGATCAGCTCTGGGCTTGGCGACAGGGTGAAGCTGTGGCGATTTATGCCGAGGCCGTCAGCAGAGCACTCACTTCCTGATCACCGAGCTTCTCGATGTGGTCCCCGAAGCTGCGTCGGCCGCCGGCGGCTTTCCAGCTCAGGAGCAACGGCTCAAGGGTTTTTTCAAGATCGTCCAAGGGGAGTTTTTCCATGTAAGGGCGCGCCAGACGCTGGAGGTTGGGAGTGCCGCCGAGCCAAAGCTGGTACTGGTTGACCCCGTTCCCCACCAATCCGAGCTCGGCCATGTAAGGGCGGGCACAGCCATTGGGGCAGCCGGTCATGCGCACGAGCAGAGACTTCTCGATCTCGAGGCGCCGGAGCTGAGCATCGAGGCGTTCCAGAACATCCGGAAGGATGCGCTCCGATTCCGTGATTGCCAGCCCGCAGGTGGGTAGAGCAGGGCAAGCGATGGCATGCCTAGCCAGGGGTGCTGGTGCTTCAGGTACCTCAAAGCCGAGGGATTCCAGCTGGGTTCGAATGCTGGCCCGTTGGGCGGTGCCGATGTTGCACAGAAGCAGGTCTTGATTGGCGGTGAGACGAATCTCCAGCTGATAGGTCTCAACGATCTGCCTGAGCCCTGCCTTGAGATCCCCGTTCAGGCGACCGCAGAGCAGGGGCAGACCCACGAACCACATCCCGGCTTTTTGACGATGCCAGCCGAGGTAGTCGAGAAGCTTGGCCTTTGGCTCATTGCGCAGCCCCTTGAGGCTTCCCTTGAAGTAGGTCGCGCACAGGGTGTCGCGGAACCATTGAATGCCCTTGTCGTGCAGCAGATATTTCATGCGGGCGTGCTTGCGCACCTCTCGATCCCCGTGATCCCGTTGCAGCGCCAGGATCGCCTGAACCACATCGAGAACGTCGGCGGCGTCGACGTAGCCCAAAGGATCCGCCGTTCGCGCGAAGGTCTCCTCTTTGTTGTGGGTGCGTCCCATACCACCGCCCACATAGACGTTGCAGCCCCGCAGTTCACCGGAGGGGTCGGTGAAGGCCACCAGGCCGATGTCCTGGGTGAGCAGGTCAACGGAGTTGTCGCCCGGAACAGTGACGGCCACCTTGAACTTTCTGGGGAGGTAGGTGTCCCCGTAGAGAGGTTCCTCCGTGCTGCCGGAAAAGACGCTCCCCTCGCTCTGGCGCTTCCTGGCCTTCTGTACGGCGCGGCTTGGCTTGAAGCGATAACTCAGGTCACCATCCACCCAGAGGTCGAGATAAGCCCCCTCGGCCGCCTCAGGGCTGAGCAAATCAGCAATCTCATCGGCCAGCTGCCGTGCCACGGGATAGCCGCCCTTTTCAAAGGGTGCTGGCGGTGCCATCACGTTGCGGTTGATGTCTCCGCAGGCCGCCAGGGTCGAGCCCATGTTGCGAACGATGGTGCCGATCACCTCTTTCAGATCAGCCTTGGCGATGCCATGCATCTGAAAGGCCTGACGGGTGGTGGCCCGCAGGGTTCCATCCCCAAGGCGGTTGGACAGGTCATCGAGGGCGAGGTACAGCCTTGCTGGGATGCGTCCCCCCGGACTGCGCAGCCGGAGCATCATTTGCCAGCTGCGGATCTTGTCGGTTTTGCGTAGTTCGCGGTGGTGTTGCTGGTAGCTGCCGTGAAACTTCAGCAACTGAACGGCATCTTCTGTGAAGCGCACGTCGTCGTTGCTGAGTTCGCTCAGCAGTGGGTCGCGAAGATGGTCGCTGTCCAGCTTGCGCTGCTCTGCCTTGGAGAGCGTTTGGTTTTCGGATTCCGCCACTGCCAAGGAGCTTTCCCCCACCCCGAAAAGGATTTCCTGAATTGAACGTAGCGAAACGGCTTCCAATACAGTCGCTTCCGGCTTTGACGTTGGCGTGACGGCAACCTTTCTTCTGGAAATCGGTACCGAGGAACTTCCCGCCGATTTCGTCAAACAAGCGCTTGACCAGCTGCAGCAGAGGGTCGGTCGTGATCTGAAGGAGGCAAGGCTGGGCCATGGGGTGGTGTCCGTGTTCGGCACCCCCCGACGTCTGGTGGTCTCCGTTGCGGAGCTGGAAGACCGCCAACCCGATCTTCAGGAGGAACGCAAAGGCCCTCCCGTGGCTCAGGCTTTCAAGGACGGCATCCCAGGACCAGCAGCGATCGGTTTCGCCAAGCGCTGCGGGGTTGATCCCTCAGCCCTTGAGCAGCGTGAAACCCCCAAGGGACCGTGCCTCTTCGCAACGGTGCTCACCCCCGGTCAAGCCAGTGTTGATTTGCTCCAAGGGCTGATTCCCCAATGGATTGATGCGCTGCAGGGCCGGCGGTTCATGCGCTGGGGAACCGGAGCTCAGCGCTTCAGCCGCCCTATCCGCTGGCTGTTGGCGCTCAAGGGTTCAGAGGTGATCCCTGTGGTGCTCGATGGGGCTGACCCCGAGGTCCGCAGTGATCGCTTCAGCCGTGCTCACCGGCTTCATGGTGAGGAGCCGCTGTCCATCGCATCGGCGGAGGTGTTTGGGGAAACCCTGGCCTCTGCGGGTGTTGTTGTTGATCGCGCCGAGCGGGCCAAGCGGATTCGCACCAGCCTTGACCAGTCAGCTCAAGCCGCCAACGGAACACCCGACTGTCCGGCATCACTGTTCGAGGAACTGGTGGACCTTGTTGAGGACCCCAGGATTCTCGAGGGAACGATCGCTGAACGATTCCTGCAGCTTCCTCCGGAGGTGATCAGCACAGTGATGCAGGCCCATCAGCGTTATGTGCCCCTGCAGGTGCCTGGCCTGGAGGCCGACCCGCTCCGACTCACCGCTGAGGCTGTGCTTCGGCCTCAGTTCCTCTTGGTGGGCAATGGCCTGGCTCCGGCCTCGTCTCTGATTGTTCGCGGCAACGAGCGCGTGCTTGGAGCGCGCTTGGCGGATGCCGAATTCTTCCTCGATGTCGACCGACGTCAATCCAGCGCATCACGGCGCGAGGCCCTCGACCGGGTCACCTTCGCGGAAGGGCTGGGCAGTCTTCTGGATCGAACCGAGAGGATTGAGCGGCTCACTGGGTTGCTGCTGAAGCAACTGGGTCTCGAGACAACCCTGGCGGATGCTGCTCAGCGTGCGGCGCATTTCTGCAAGAACGATCTGGTGAGCCAGATGGTGGGGGAGTTCCCTGAACTTCAGGGCCTGATGGGTGGCAAGTATCTGCTGGAGGAGGGAGAACCCCGCGAGGTTGCCCTCGCTGTGGTGGAGCACTACTTGCCCCGTGGAGCCGGAGATGACCTCCCCGCAACGCCCGCAGGAGCGGTGGTGGCCGTGGCAGAACGGCTTGAACTGCTGCTCAGCATCTTTGCCAAGGGAGAGCGGCCGACCGGATCCTCCGATCCCTATGCCCTGCGTCGTGCCGGCAATGGTGTTTTGCAGATTCTTTGGGGGATGGGCTGGCGCCTTGACCTGATGGCTTTCCTGAGCCACGCCGTGGAGGAGTGGGCTGCCCTTTTCCCTGCCTTTGCGGTGGACGCCAGCCAACTCCACAACGATCTTTGCCAGCTGATGCGCCAGCGGATTGTTTCGCAGCTGGAAGACGACGGCTTTGCCTCGGATCTGGTGCAGGCTGTTGCAGGAGAGGCTCTCTCGAACGAGCGGCTGCTCAGTGATCCCCTTGATGTGAAACAGCGGATCCAGTTGTTGCGCGATCTTCGGAACAGCGGTCAGCTGGATGCCGTCCAAGCGGTCGTTCAACGGGCCGCCAAGCTTGCCGAGAAGGGTGATCTGGCACGGGACCAACTTGTGCCCGGCGATGTGGTTGAGCCCGAACAGTTCGAGTCGGCCAGTGAGCAGGATCTGTTCGCTGCTCTGGTGCAGCTTCAGCCTCTGGCGCAGCAGCGGTCGTATCAAGCCCTCGCCGATGCGCTTGTGGCGGCCACGCCAGCTCTCCAGGCTTTCTTCGATGGGGACACCAGTGTGATGGTGATGGTCGACGATTCCGCGTTGCGGCTCAATCGCCTCAACCTTTTGTCTGTCCTGCGCAATCAGGCCTCGGTGTTGGCTGAATTTGAAGCGATTCAATCCAAATGAATGGCAGGGCTGGTCTCTGCGGCTACGCAAGCGCCAG
>Ga0213866_10000398_pt1 | contig 35374 bp, 50 predicted proteins | sample PICome_11_FD_160079 | JGI IMG/M metagenome (GOLD analysis project Ga0213866, IMG submission 160079) | Coastal seawater microbial communities near Pivers Island, North Carolina, United States - PICO284 | ecosystem: Environmental > Aquatic > Marine > Coastal | place: USA: North Carolina... | reverse complement strand
ATGGCTTGAATATCATAATGATGATGGCTATGATGACACACACGGAAGAGTGACTCTACAGCGAAACGAAAAGGGCAGACTGTTTACCAAAGATTATGATTGGCATAACAGTGAAAGTTTTTGGGAACAAATAGAAAAAAACATTTCTCATATTGAACATGTATACATGGCAGGCGGTGAGCCTATGATGATCGAACGTCATTATGAGTTTTTACAAAAATGTATCGATGGCGATCATGCTAAAAACATTATTATAGAATACAACACAAACATGACAAACTTGCCGGACAGAGTTCTTAATATGTGGACGCACTTCAAGCAAGTGCGTGTTGGTGCAAGTATAGATGGAATGGGCGAAGTTGTTGAATATCAACGTTGGCCTCTTAAGTGGAAGAGTGCATACAAAAATTTACAAAAATTGGACGACTATGCATACAATAACAAAAACATCATAGCATGGTTAGCATTTACAGTTACAGCATACAATGTTTGGCATGTTCCAGAGTTTATGTGGTGGAAATTAAAGCAAAGCGGATTTAAAGCAATTAACACTACAAAGAAACGTCCTATAATTACTCACCATGTTGCACACGGTCCAAAAAGAACAAATATAAAACTATTGCCTGCAGACATGAAAATACAATTACGTGCATACTACAATGAATGGATTGAACGTTTTAATAACGAAGACGACTTCGATGACAATGTTAAGAAAAATGCACAAAGCATATTATCAAGCGTTTTAAAGTTTGCAGACGCTGAAGACCTTTCAGATAAATTAGATGAATTTGTGAGGTTCACTAAGTATTTAGACAAAGCAAGAAAACAATCGATATTAGATGTAGCGCCCCAATATAAAGGATTATTTGATGGATAGATTAGAAAGATTAGTTACAGACCCAACTGAAAAGAAATTAGTTGATGTTCCACTAGATCAATACGATGATTGGAAACGAACTTGGGGTTCTAGTTTTTCTATAGAAAACTTTTTTGATCATGACGAACTAGAATGGCTTACTGATTTAATGTATAGAAAGCATTATACACGTCGAGTCAAAAAGAACGGCACACTTCATTTTATGGTGGATAATGAGAGAATAAAAGAAAAGTTTTTTGAAAAAATTAAAACTGTAGTGCCCGAATTAGATGATACCGAATGGCATGGTAATTTTTTAATTACAAGCACACCATATAATTTACATATTGACACAGCAGAACCACATGCTTTTAATGATACTATACCTGGAAAACAAATTTTAATACCTTTGTATACTTGCTGGACAGGACACAAGGACAAACCAGAAGATTGGTATCCGGATTGCGGAACAGCAATATTTAAAAATCGATTTATTATGTATGGAACAAACTTTGCAAAAAGTGATAATGAATACGATACAAATGTTTTTTACACTGTTAGAAATTACGGCGGACTTGTTTGTTATAACGAGGATGGCACTATTAAAGATGTTGATTGGAATAAGCCAATTGATGAAGAAACATACCAAAGATATTTTAGTCATTATAAAAAACGGTGGTTAGACGGATTTGAACTTGAAGCAGTGCATAATTGGAAGAGAGGCAACTTAATTGTATTTGATAGAAGTCAAGCACACAGCGGTGTTAACTTTATGAAACATAATGTTACAATGAAAGCTGGATTATCTCTAATGACAACTACAAGGAAAACCAGTGTATAATCTCGATGATATTAATCAAGTTCATTTAGAAATAACCGGAAGATGTAATGCAAAATGTCCTATGTGCAGTAGGCATGCAAAAGACGGCGAAATTCAACCTTTACTGAAACAAACAGATTTAAGTGAAGAGGCATTTTACAGCTTTTTTACTGATGATTTTTGTTACCAATTAGATCATGTTTATATGAGCGGTGTTTACGGCGATCCTTGTATGCACCCTAAGTTATTTGAATTTTGTAAACATCTAACAGATAAAGGTATTGATGTAGCACTAGAAACCAACGGTGGATATCGTAAGCCCGAGTTTTGGAAAAAACTTGCTTCAACAAATGTTTTAGTTAGATTTGCTGTAGACGGGTTAGAAGATACTAATCATCTTTATAGACGTAATGTAAGATGGGATGTATTAGAAAAAAACATGCGAGCATATTCTGAAGGTGGCGGCCGTGCAGAATGGAATTTTATCGTATTTGAGCATAATGAGCATCAAGTTGACGATGCACGTATGCTTGCTAATCAATTAAATTTTGATTTTAGAGTAAAAGTTACACAAAAATTTCGTGCTGCTAAAACATGGCATGTATTAGAAGATAGTAAAAAAATTAATGAATTGAAACCGCCACAAAATGAAGAATTTAGACATCCAGTTATTAGCAACAAAGAATACGATCCTGTTGCACATCATAAGTTTGATTTAACAACCGACAAATGGAAGCATTTAAATGATGTTGAAATTGATTGTAAGGCATTGCAACGTAATGAATTATTTTTAAGTTATCAAGGCTATGTGTTACCTTGTTGTTATGTAGGAACATTATACAATGACAGTCCTGCAAGTTATCAATTACGTCACACACTTCAGTTGGACAAATACGATATTACCAAAAATAGTTTGGAAACTGTATTAGATAATATGAATGAAATTAAAGATAGCTGGAGTAAGTCTTCCGTCAAAGACGGAAAGCTAATGATGTGTGCGCAAACTTGCAAGAAAAATAATCAAATATCAACACAGTTTATTACAGAGCCTAGCAAAAGTTTCTGTATATTGCCATGGATACATGCACAAACAAAACCTAATGGACAAATTAAGCCATGCTGTAGATTTGACCATAGACATGAGGACTATAGAGAAAAGCATGGATGGAAATGGGACAGGTTTAACATTAACAAAGGCATGACTTTCAAAGAAGCAGTTGAATCGCCTGAGTGGCAAGAAATTAGAGATGCAATGCTTAAAAACAAAGATGTGCCCGGCTGCCGTAAATGTTATGCTGAACAAACAAGAAACTTAGAAAATAAGAAACGTGCAAGAAGTATGCGTGTTAAAGAGAACTGGTTTTGGAACAAAAATAATCAGTTTGAAGTTGAGCATCCCAACGAGTTAGGCAAACTGCGTTATATCGAACTTGCATTAGGTAATTATTGTAATCTAAAATGTAGAACTTGCACAGCAGATCTAAGTTCAACGTGGGAAGCAGAAGAAAATATTCTCAGCAAGTATTACGAAGACAGATATACATATCCTACTCAACATGTTGAACAAAACTGGAAAATTGAAGATTTTGAATATGTAGAAGAAATAAAGTTCACCGGAGGTGAACCTATGCTCCATCCTAACTTTATCAAAGTTATAGATTTGATATTGGAAACTGGAAGAGCACATCTTGTTAATTTAGATATCTTTACCAATGCTAGCTGGGTGCCTAAAGAAAAAGTATTGTCTAGACTTCGTCAATTTAGAAGTGTAAAAATAAACCTTAGTATTGACGGAATAGGCAAAGTAAATGATTATGTTCGTGCTCCTAGTAAATGGGATATAGTAGAAAGTTCAGTTAAAGCATGGATCGCTGAAGAAGCAAAATATGAAGATATTTTTGTTATCAAATGGGCACCATGTATTAGTCTTTACAATGTATGGCAGTTTACTGAAATGGTAGAATGGTGGACTAATTTACAAATTGAATTCAAAGGCAAAGGTTTTTGGGATAGTATTACAAGAGACAACATTCTACCAACTGACCGTGTCAAACAGTTGAACATGATTGTAAACATTGTGCATGATCCTAAATATCTTGCGCCTACCTTGTATCCAGAAAAAGAAGAATTAATTAAAAAGATACTAGAGCAAAAAGACAAATTTTACGATAAGCTGGTAAAAGAGTTTAATGGAACCGAACACGAAGAATGGGTAATCAGTATGCACTTTGATAGCATATATGACAAGATTGTTTCTACTGTAAAAAAAGACATAGATAAAGATATGTTACAAAAGTTTGCTGAATACACAGCAGATCTTGATATGCTTAGAAATCAAAGTATACAAGAAGAAATACCAGAAGTTTGGAATGTTGTAAAAGATATGGTGATATACAAAGGTCGTATAAATGAGCCAGTGTAATTTTTGTCCAATGCCTTTTTTACATCTTAACCTTAAACAAGAAGGCAAAGTCAGTGCATGTTGGCGGTATCCAGATCGTATTGGTGATTATACCGAAAATACGCTGACTGAAATATGGAATGGTGACGAAGTTAAAGAATTAAGACGTGCATTGCTTGCTGGAGAGCAGCCCAAAGGATGCCGTAGTTGTTGGGATTTAGAAGCTAGCGGTGTAACCAGCACACGTCAACAAACTACCGAAGACTATGCTGAAATTATAGATAAAGAAAAAGTTCTTGCTGCTATTGATGATGATTATAGCATGCCTTTGGATTTTATGAAAAGCATAGAGATCAGATTTGATAATATCTGTAACTTAATGTGCAGGCATTGTAGTCCTGATTACAGTAGTAAGTGGGAAGTTGCTGTAAAAAAAGACTCCGCCTTGATGGACAAAATGGTTGAATATGGCACATATAGAAAAAAAGACTATCACGTAAAATTAACTGATCAAATAATTGAAGAAATAGGCAGTAAGATTTCTCCTAATCTTACAGAAATACTATTAGCTGGCGGTGAGCCATTGTATCACGACAAGCATTATAAATTTATAGAAAGTTTAATGCCTAATGCAAAAAACATTGTGCTAAGTTATAACAGTAATTTAACAACTTTAGAATACAAAGGCAAAAATATTACAAATTTATGGAAAAGATTCAAGCGTGTTATGTTACGTGTTAGTATAGATGGCGATAGAGACATTTATCATTATGTAAGAGTGCATAACGATTTGGATAAAATAGAGAATAATATTAAAAAAGTTATTGGTATGAAAAATTTACGTGTTAGTGCAACATGCACAACCAGTTTGTTGAATATCACTAGACTTACTAGTATAATAGAATATTATTTGAGCTTGGGTGCATATTTCCATACTAGTATTGTGCAATATCCTGTTGCACTTAATCCCAAGTTATTGCCTCAAGAATTAAAAGATAAAGTTACTGCTGATTGGGAAACCTGGATAGAAGATATAGATGCAAACATTGCTAAACATATCAATCCCGATATAGATGCTGATTTAGAAATGCACAGGAAAAGAATTTTAAAGTTTGGCAGCAGTGTGGTTAAATACATGAACAGTGGAAATTGGCACGATAAATGGGATCAATTTGTTGATTATACAGCAGCTTTAGACAAGCATCTTGATACCGATTTACTAGATTTATATCCTGAATTTGCTCAGTATATAGGTAACACTAAAAGGAACGACGAATATGAGCTTGAAAGCAGCTACATTACTTAAATGTGAAAAAGAAGCATTAGCTGAAAAGTATGCTACATATGTAAAAATGAACTATCCGGACAGGACACCTGATTTTTATAAATGCCAACGAGATATTGAATTAATTATAGATGCATATGTTAATGATATCAAGTATAATACAGATAGTCAAATTCGGTATATTACAAGTCAATTTTTTAGAGATGGTGTTTTACAGCTTTCAAGTGTCACAGTAGAAGTTGATGTAAACACTAAACTTGTAAACGAAGTTGAACAATTATTTTTAACTAACAATTTTGTAGATGCAGCAGGTAAAGTAAAAGAATTAGCAGACATATTGGTTTCAAGTTTAGAACAAGGATCATATGTTCCAGAGCTGCAAAATGATATTGTAGATTGGTTAAATGCAAGAGTAACATGTAGATCATTTACTGAACAGCCAGTAGAAGAAGAAAAGTTAAGAATCATTCTTAGTGCATTAGAAAAGTCACCTAGTAAACAAAATAGAATGCCAGTTGAAATAACAGTGCTTGGTCCTAATGCAATTGCAGAAAAAGAAAGCATTTATTTAGAATCGCACTGTGGTCCAGACTTTCCAGAATTATTCAATCCGCAATTGCTTGCGCCATTAGTATTCCTTTTCAGCAGAAGAGAAATGGATCTCTATCCCGGCGATGATGATGTATCACGTGACCTAAACCCAGAGAATCGTGCATATGACAAAAATGTATATTTGCAAATGGGTATTTGTTCTACAATATTATGCTTGACTGCTGAAAGTTTAGGACTGAAGTCAGGATATTGCTTTAGCACAGATCAAGGACAAACAGGTCCATTAATGCTAGGCACTCGTCGCATAGAATTTGGATTCGGTATAGGTTATCCAAGAGATGATGTAACGGATATTAGATACCGCACAAAACCAGATGAAGGACCTGAAACACAAGTTAGATGTATATCCGAACCAAGAGTAGGATTTAGTGACTGGACAAATTATATAGGATTTTGATATGAATTTATTTGCATGTATTTTAGAAGAACATAAAAACACAATAGTTACAAAATTAACAGAATATGTAATAACAGAGCATCCTACTAGGACTACTGAATTCACAAAATGTTTTAGAGATTTATCTTATATGTTTGATACACTGTGCCAAGCATTCCATAGTAATAACATAGAATTGATGAAAAATTTTGCATATCGTTTTTGGTTACATGATAAAAGAATGATTGAAAGTTATGATGTTGAATTTATAGTATACGATATGCTGCATGAAGAAGTTGTTGCTCTTACTGATGATATAAGCGAAAAAGAATTTGTAGCAGAATGTATTGATACTGTCAAAAATATCATCGTAAACGGCCGCCCTAAAGAATTTGTAACACAAGATGAAGATAGCTGGAAAAAGATGGTAAGAGCTAGACATAGTTGGCCAGTGTTTAAAGAAGATCCAATTGATAAAAGCGTTATAGAAGAAATAATTGACGAAATGTATCATTTTATGCCTAGCAAGCAAAGTAAATTTCCGTTCTTTGTAAAAGTTTTTGATTGGTCTGATCCAGATATTAGACATCATATTATGCTTAATTGTCACAGAGATCCAGATGATCCTGTTGAAATTGACGAAGGAAATCCTCAGGTGCTTGCTCCATGGTTGGTTGCATTTAGTTGCAGAACTCCAGACGAAAGCGAGCTAGACGAAAACACAGAATTTACCAATCCAAGCTCTGTAATACGTCAGGGACAATTAGAAATAGGTATTGCAAGTTCTTTCCTTGCATATGCATGTGAAGCACGTGGTATTCAAACAGGATTTTGTGGTTGTATAACTAGACCAGATTTGCTAGCAGAAAATATCGGTATGCCTGATGGATGGGTAAGTTTGTTTATGGGCATTGGTTATGCTGATCGAGAAGCCACAGACTATTTAGATCCTCGCACAAATACCAGAAAAGAAGTTTCAACTAGTAATTTTTACCACAAGTTCAAACAAATACCTAAAGAGAGATTTATTGAGTGGCACTAAAAGACGATTTAATTCCGGGTATATATCCAGAAAACTTTAGAAGTGCATTTACAAATTTTTATACTGATTCTTTGCAAAAGTTTAAGGAAACTACACACGAACATGATCCCTATAAGGATTATAAAAATTTTTATAGTAGTAATAGTAATGGTTATAGAGAAAAGGAATGGGACACAATAGACTGGAGTAATTCAGTTTTATGTTTTGGTTGCAGTCATATAGACGGTATTGGATTGAGCTTCGAGGACAGTATAAGAGGACAAATAGAAAAACATTCTGGTCTTAAAACAGTTAATTTAGCAGCTGGAGGATTTTCGATAAAATCAATGCTACAAAATACTATTGCAGTTAAAAAAGCAGGTCTAGTGCCCAAAGCCGTTGTTTTAGCCTACACTCATTTAGGAAGATGGTATGATGTAAAAACCAAACGCACGTTTCCTGTAAAAGATACGCCACGAGAGCCTACAACATATAAAGACAATGCACAAGCAAGACTTCATCGAGCGCATCTTAGATATGACGATGCATTAGATGAGGCATTATTTAATAAAGACATATTAGATGTATTGTGGAAAGATACTCCTTCTTACAGTTTTACATGGGATTACGAAATGCATAAGCATACTGGATTAGATTTTAAAGATTTTTGTTGTAGGGAACAATTACCAAACAATCCTAAAATGTTTGCTCGCGATAGGATGCACGGGGGACCTCCAGCTGCTGAAATCAATGCAAAAGAAATTGTATATGAATTGCAGAAAAGTATTGACACATTTACATTAGAATAGTATTATAACATATGACTGAAGATTTAAAATGGTCTAATTATGACTTTACAAAAATACCTTTTGATGATATTGTCCAAGTAGGACAACGAACCTTATTATATAGAGATATATTTACAGTATCTTGGTTACTTGGTAGATTTTGTAACTATCGATGCAGTTATTGTTGGCCCTATGCCCGCAGTGATAGAAAAGATCATAGACCTACTGAATTGTGTCTAAAAACAATTGATGAAATAAAGAGGCAAGCACGTGAAAACGGTTTTAATAGTTTCCATTTTAGCCTTAGTGGCGGGGAGCCGACTTTCCACCCAGGATACTTGGATATATTGGCTCACCTTGCCACTGATGCTCCCAATACTAATTACACTAGTGTTCATATGACATCAAACTGTTCCCGGCCAATGAAATGGTTTGAGGAATATGTAGAATATGTAAAGCCGTTCCATAGAGCTAGTATTACAGCAAGCCTGCACACAGAACACTTAGATACAAAAGAAAAAATGCAAGACTTTGCAGATAAATTAATACTGTGTCAGGAGCACGATGTCCAAGTTACAATCAATATGGTTATGGTTCCGGATTGGTTTGAGCGTGATTGGGAAAACGCTTTGTTCTTCCATGAGCAAGGTATCAACGTCACCCTTAAACCGCAGTCCGACCCTACGGCGTCGAAAATTGTCGAGGGCTACAAAGAAGAAGACTTAAAACGTTTGTGGAACGGAATGCCACAACGTGCATATACAGAGAGCAAACGCAAGTGGGCTAATCGCCCTAAACCTAAATTTGAAATACCAAAGGATATGATGTATATGCCCGATGCTAGTGTGCCTTGGCATATGCAAGTAGAGTTTAGAGATAGTAAAGGCGATCCTTGGTATATGGATCAAGCAGAACGTTTTAATGCTTTCAATTTTAATAAGTTTAAAGGCTGGAGTTGTAATGCTGGTTATCAGGGTATTATTATACGTGAGCCGGATGGCAGCATCAAGCGTAGTTATAGCTGCCACGATGTCCCATTAGGAAATATTGAAACCGGATTTAAACTATTTGACAAACCAATGCCCTGCATAACCGAAAGTTGTGTAAGCAGTGCTGATAGTAAGATTCCTAAGAGAAAAGTATGATACATGAAATTGATGAACCTGTATCAATAATAGTATCAGGCGGTGCTGATAGTGCTTTGTTACTTTGGCTTTTATTAAAGGTTCAAAAAAATACTGTTCATATTACAACTCTAACTAATAAGCAAAAGTTTTATAGAAATGTAGTCCCTGCTGCAAATGTAGTTAAATTTTGTGTAGATGCAACAGGTAATAATAACATTACCCATAAATTTTTATATGAGGATTATCAAAACGACGATTCTTTTTCAAAACTAATAGAAAGCATGGAAACTAGAATCAAAATAATGGGGTTAACGGATTTGCCCACACAAGATAGCAACTTAGATATTCCAGTTTTACCTCAAAATGATATTAGAAATTATCCTGCTCCTAGAGATTTATGGAAAGGCGATATGTATTTTCCTTTTGCTAATATTAATAAAAAAGACTTAGCAAAAATATATGAAGATAACGGTCTTGTTGATACCTTATTTCCATTGACAATGTCTTGTGAATCATTAAATAATGTTGTAGATCATTGTGGCCAATGCTGGTGGTGTAAAGAAAGACTGTGGGGATTTAATAAATTATGAATTATTTAGAATTTTTTATATATAGTTTTTTATGGTGGCAGATTCTATCATCCTGTATAATAAGTGCAGGATACCATAGATACTTTACACATAAATCTTTCAATGCTCCTGTATGGTATGAATATATGGTGCTATTATTAGGTCCGTTATCAGGCGCTGGGCCTATACTAGGCTGGGCAGGTGTGCATAGAATGCATCATGCATACAGTGATACTGAAAGAGATCCGCACAGTCCTAAATATAAAGGCTTTTGGACTGTTCTTACTTCTTCTTTTAGAGTATCAACAATACAAAGAAAATTTATTAAAGATTTACTGCGTAACAAGCGAGTGATGTTTTTCTATAGACATCACATTAAAATACGCATAATTACAATAGTATTAGGTGCATTGATATTTCCTTTGGAATGGTTTTTAATACTGTTTATAACACCATACATTTATGGAAACATAGGTTACGGACTTATAAATGCTTTATGTCATAAGGATGGTGTTGTAAGGAATAGTTTTATTGCTAATCTTTTTACTGGTGGCGAAGGCTGGCATGTAAATCATCATGAGAAAAGCAATGATTGGAAAATTGGCAAAAAATGGTATCAATGGGATCCTGGATCTTGGTTTATAAGGATAATTAAAATAGGAGACGAAGATGAGCAAGTGGAAAAACAGAAAAGAACTACCTGAACTAATCAAACTAAATTTACGCTTTGATATAGACAGGTTGCGTGAAGAAATACAACAACTTGAAAGTCAAGACTGGAATGCTTGCATAAGCGGTGAGTTAGAAGCTCTTAGACAAAAGTGGGGTAAACGTCTTAGCAAAGTAGCCTATAATAAAGATAACTCAGAAATTGATTCTGATGGTAAGGATCACGAATCAATTGGTTACCAACAGTTATCTCTTACTCATTTTAACCCAGAATTTGAAATCCGTGAAAATAGAAATTCTGGAACCATTTGGGACAAGCAATATCTTGGAGGTAAAAAAGAATTAGATCAACGTGCATACAACATTTTGCATGATGATATGCCTCCATATATGCGTGAAATATTAGAATCACTAGGACCTAATCTTACCCGTGTAGGTTTAGCAAAACTTTTACCTGGAGAAGAAATAAAACCGCATAGAGACTTTGATCCTACTTTTAGCACAAGATTTCATATTGCAATTGATACTAATGAAAAAGCAGTATTCAACGGAGTGCATATACCTGCCGATGGTTATGTATGGTTTACAAATACTGGGCTTAATCATTGGGTAAAAAATGAAGGCGATACTGCTCGCACACATTTAATCTTTAACATGGACGGACAAGAGCTGTTAGATGATTATTGGGAAGTTTGACGATAGAATTAAAACTTTTTTAGATTACATGCAGACAAGAGACAAGACACGGTCTCCTGAAAATCTTTGGTATGTGTTGGATGAAAGATTTGAAGCATGGTCTGTAGTATATGATAACGATAAAATTGTTGCGTGTAGTGCAGTTCAAAACTTTCAAAATTGTGGTCGAATACTCACAAGATTTGCAATAGATCCTGATTATAGAACAACAGCTCTACAACAGAAAAAGCATAACGGTATGACATTTGCATTTCAAATGGTAAAAGAGCAAATCGAATATTGTAAAGAACAGAATTATGATCATGCTTTTTTTACTACCGAATATGATAGAGTAGGTGTAATAAACAAACATGTTAGGATGGCAAAAGAGTTAGGACTTGAATGTAGACACTTAGAAGGCAAGTATAATACATGCGCCAAACTAGACGGAAGATGGATAAACAATAGTAAAATATGTTGGCAAAATGTGTGTTTGTATCCATTGAGTGATAAGGAGTTTCCGCTTGCTCACAAGTTATAAAATAATACCACCCTTTTTAAGTTCTACGGAAATAGAATTTTTCAAAGCACAAGCAGAAGAAAAATCTGCAGAATTTATAAATCATAAATCAACAAAAACAGGAGAGCCGTCTCCGTTAAATTTTTTGCCAGTAGAATTTAGAGGCATTGAGCGTGTTTGTATAATGAAAATGTTACCGCATTCAGAAATGCCTTGGCATACAGACGGAACCAATTTAAAAAGAAACACCTTAATTATACACCCTTTATCAGACGATTATGCTCCTCTAGTAACCAAACAAGGCGAGGTTACAACAACAGCACTTGTAAATACACAAGAAGAACATGCAGTGTTTAACAATACCAGTAGCAGATTAAATTTGCAAATACCTTTAGATATAGATTTTGAGGAACTGATTGCAAATAAAAAACACAAGACATGGGAGTTTATAGAAAGACTATATCAATGACTGCAAAGCCAAAAACACATCCTATATACAAAAAATATGAAAAAAGTGAAAAACTAGGCGTCGATGACTATTGGAGTTTGCATAAAGAATTTTTAACACCCTTGCCTATAAAAATAGACACTTACGTCTTCAAGGATGAAATAGAAAATTACAAAAGATATTTCAAGCCGTGGGGATCCAATAGACCAGAACTTAATGAAGTAAGACAAGGATTGCCTTTAGTTAATTCAACAGGATTATTTACAGATGATGTTGATATAAGTATAGGACCACTAGATCATCATAACAGTCTTTATCCAGAAAATTGTATGTTGGAGAATGATTTTAAAATACCTACTGATATTTTAAATTTACAATGCTTTGATGTATTAGATCCTATTAGGAAACACATGGTTCGTAGTAGCATATTGTATTGGAAAAAAGGTGCAAACTTTGATCCACACTGGGATGTTATATTACCAACAGTAAATTTACGCCTATGGGGAACTAGCGATCCATCTAATATTCAATTAAGATATAGAAATAATGAAGATATGGTTGTTTGCGAAGACGTTGAACCAGGTAGGCTTTATTTGATTGAAACTAGCACAATACATGATGCAGCTTGCCTACAAGACGATGGATATCAATTTTTTATTGCTTTGAATGTAAATAGTTTTGCTAAGTTAAAGGATATGCTAAATGTTTTGGACAACTGAACTAGATATTAACTATGATAAAATAGTAGAATGTGTATTATCTGTTGCTGATAAACGTATGCCCGACAGAAAAACTTTGAATTATCAAATAGCAGTTCAATGCAGAAAAGGTGTAGAAGATTTTGAAAAACAGTTAAAAGAATCTACTAACAGTTTGTATTTGGATTGGGATAATTTTGATCCTAATACTATGGACAAGCCCGCATTAAAACCAAAAAGCGAATGGTTGCAAGACAGTGATTTTACTGAGACTGTAGAATTATTTAAAGATACAGAAATAGAAGAATTAAACAAATATGTTGTAAAACGTTACAATGCTTGTAGAGGTCGCATAATGAATTTACCAGTTAAAACAACATTATCTTGGCATTATGACTATAGTAAAAGATTACATATTCCTATAAAAATTAACGACGGTTCTTTTATGGTTGTCGAAGATAAAGTATGTAGGTTTGAAGTTGGCAAAGCATATACAGTTGATACAACATTATATCACACTGCTGTAAATGCAGACACAGATAATCGAATACATCTAGTTTACTGTATCTAGTATACCGTTATCAGTGCAAAAACGCCACAAAAGTCTATCACCTTTAACTTCTGTTCTATTATGCAATCCATACCATTGATCGTTAAAAATCATATCACCTGGTTCCCATTTATGATAGTAAGTATACTTTTCATTAAATGCATGATCGTAAAGATAGTTCCATAGCCATTCTCCATCAAATTCTTTGTCTTGTAAATGGCGCCAGTTTGTAATCACACTTGGAATAAAGTATAGACTTTCTTTTCCGTGCCAAGGGTGTGTGCATACAAGCGGTTTGTATACTTCTTCTTTTTCTGTGGTATATCCTGTAGTGCCTTTACTATCCAAATTAGTCCCGTCAAATATACTATATTCTGGATCATCCTTGGATAATTTGTAACCGCCATCATTTTTACCAATTGTAGGCACTTCGGAAGCAAATGCTTTCATGCTATGTTTTACCTCGATTTGTCTACAAAGATTTTTTATATCTTCGGGTAAATCGTTGAATGCTTGTCTCATATTGCAAAAACCTGTGATACCATAATTTTGGTCTCCCGGCTTCACACAGTATAACATCAGTGTTGTCTGTATAACATCTTTGCGCAGTGTTCCGTTGCAATGCCAACAAAGTTCTAAGTCTGCAAATAATCCTATTTTGTTGCCAGCATCATCTCTTGCATTTGTTACTCGTGTTATTTCAACTGCATCAGGATCTGAGAAGTATAACCCTTCCGGTCTTTGATATGATTTTCCTATTTTGTTTATTACGCTTACTAGATTGTCTTTGTCGTTAGGCACATTTTTAAGTAATATAAAATGATGTTCTGGAATATTTTTTACAAAGTTTTTTAAATCAGCATCGGTTGAGTTTAGAAGGTCAAAGTCGGCTAAGATACCATTTGTATTATCAAGAGATTTTATTATTTTCATGCAGGTCTCCTATAATGTAATTATATGTAAAAATTAAAAATTATAGGAGATCTGATTAGCCTCTGTCAAAACGTTGTGCATAGCGTATGTTAACGTTTTTCACTGTAACACCTGATTTGAATGTATTTTTTCTAATAGGAAACGTTGTTTGACTAATTTTTGTTCCGTCTTGGTAACCTACTTTTGAATCACCACCTTCTAAACTATTATAATCATTCCAGTTACTATCTTCTGCACTTGTTGATTCTGTTCCTAAGTAGAAATTTACACCATCTTGGTTATCTAAAGAAGCAAGATAATCTTTTACATCTTGCTGTGTCCAATTTCTATTTAAACCAACCAGTGTGCTAATAAATCCTGCTGCAACCGGACATGCTGCACTAGTTCCACCAAATGCACAATCTTCTGGAACACCTGCGCCACTTCCGCTATTTGCTGTAAATCCAGGATATACTACAGGATATTCGCCTTCAGATGTATATGATCTGTTAGCTGCTAATGTGCCATCTGCTGGCATATAAAAATCAATGCCTTCGCCTCTGTCACTGTAATTGACTTTGCGTTCAATATTGCCTGCTGCATAATCGTCGTCTAATGCACCAATGTTGATTGTCTTATATGTTACAGGAGCACTCAATACTCTAATAGTGCCGTTCATAGCACTATGATTAGAACATTGATAATAGTAAGTGCCAGTTGATGTGGGTGTCCAACTAATTGTTGCTCCACTGTTAGCACCTTGTCCTGTTGCACCAGTAACTTGATCTCCAGTGCCTGTTGTTGCCGCAGTTTTAAAATACATAGGATGACTTGAACTTGCAAGATTAGTTATGCTTATAGTGTCGCCTAATGCTATAGTGACAGTAGCATTGTCTCCTGCTACTGATCCATTTCTATCATTACCAGCACTTAGCGTAAATGCACTAGTTGCATTGTTATTTGCTGTGGCTGAATATGATGCTGCGGGCCCATTTGTTTTTCCACCTTGTTGCGGAAAACCTCTACGATTGGTTGAACCTGTAACTTCGACACCAAACTCAAAATAACTTGTATCTTCAATGGGGTCTGTTGCATTGCTAGAAATGTAATTTTCAAAATCTTGATGGCCCCAGTTTGTTTGTTTTTGGTTACTATTTCCTGCTGCACATACAAACAAGACACCACTATCAATTAATTCGTCTAATGCTGTGGTCAAAGAGTTGGTTTTCATTTCTGATTTCCAACGTCCACCGTCTCCGGTTAATCCCATGTTGCTTATGAATGCTGGTTCGTCGCCGGTTCCTCCGTAGGCGACTGGCCCGTCTGTGCGGAAATGATAATGCGTTCCGCCTTTGCTTGCTCTGTATCCCCAACTGTTAGAACTAACTGTTGGATCCTGTGTTTTATATTTTGGATTTACTGGTTTTGATAAATGGAAGATTTTTTGCATATCAAACCCTGGTTCGATCTCTGCACCATATGATCCATAAAGATTCAATACCCATTTGTTAGCATTGTATGCCCAGCCTTGTGTTCTACCGTATGTAAGCGCCATACAGGGTGTGCAGTGCTGTCCTACAAGACTCTGTGCAAAGTTACTACCATTATTCGTAGCACGGGTATACGTGCTTGTAATAGCTGCTGTGGTGCCAACGCTAGGATACCTTGCGTTGAATTCTGCACTACGACTGCTAGTTGATGACCACCATGCTCTTGCAAGACTCTCTACTGGACAAATTGTTCCGTCAAATCTTGTTACAAGTCTATTGCCCGGATCTGCATCAAAATACCATGGGTCTAAATAGTATGGAGCATCTAAACATAGATCGAGAACATCACAAGTTCCACCTCCAGGCAATACATTACCACCTTTGTAGTCAGTAGGTGCTGGACTATCTATACAATTGTTTTGAAACTCAGGATGGCCTATCCATCCGCCGCCGTCATCTGCAACAATAACATCAACGTCTCTTCCGTCTCCGTATTGCTGTATGTTTGATTCTATTATATAATTGTCTGCTTCGTTAGCAGCAACCCAAGGATCTAGTTTTTGCATTGGACGTAATAATTGGTAACCTGTTCTATTAACATCCGCAGCACCTACCGGGTTAGGTAGTGTATTACTTGTTTCAAACTCTCTATAATTTTTTATTGTTCCTGCTAGACGGTTTAATATTTCTGCACTGGTTGCTTGCAATTCCTCAGGCGGTGGCTTGTATGTTTCGGGATAACTTGTATAGTCTATGTTTATCCATTTTATCCTGTCATCAGCTTTTAATGCCTCAGCTTCTTCATCAGTTAAAAGAAAAATACCTCTTGTAGGACTGCCTTCTTTTTCGTCTGAGCAAGTGCAAGCTCTGTTTGGTATAGTAGCTAAACCCTGTGTAATACCGCACAAATCGTCGTGTATTGATTGCCATTGCTCGGCGGTATGTGTTCCTAACTGGTAATATTTTTCAGACATATTGTCCCCTTATACTATTGCAGAGAAATCTATTCTTACCCAAGCGCCGTTTTGATATGCTTGGAATCTATTGTCATCTGTGTTATAGATCATATCTCCGTTTTCTGCTGTTAATGCATCTCTTTGTGCATTTGTTAAATTTGCAAATTTTAACGGTGATTGTGTAACTTCAACCCTTGTGCCTGCTGTTAACAAAATATCTGTTTCTGATTCTAATTCAGGTGTTCCTGCGCCAGCAGTAATCAAATTTGTAACTTCTAGCGTTTCTGCTGTAATTTTGTTTGTAACGTTAAGATTGTTCTCTACAGTTAAATCACTACTCATCAACACATCAGGAGTTATTGTGATTGTGCTACTGTCACTTGTATCAATAATACTGCCTGAGAATGTAAATGCTCCTACATCCGCAGTAGTGATTGCATCTGTAATTCCATATCCTGCTACAGTAGTAGGTGTCCCTGTAAGCGAACTAAATGCTCCGTCGAACAATGTAGGAGTTCCTGTAAGATCGCCATATGCACCACTTGTAGCCACTGCGGCTAGTGTAGGTGTATTTGTAAAGTTATTATAATCTAAGTAGTATGATGGAAATTGTCCGTCAAGTGTAACTGCATCACTTGCAGGAGCCGGTGCTGCACTACCTCCAGATGCATATGCTGTATATGCTGTTCCGTCTACAGTGCTGGTTAAACCTGCATCACTGTAAAGTGCAAAAGTATCAATTGTTAAAGTATCAACAAAATAGCTGTTACCGTTTAGCTCTGTCATACCAACAACATCAGTGATGGTCACTTTTTGTCCATCACCAAAACCGTGTGCTGCGTCTGTTGTTACAACAACTGGATTGGCTTGTGTAGCCCCTGAAATAGTAGCTGCACCGCCGCCTGAGCCTTGTAAATCTGCACTAGCAATCCAGCTTACACCATCAAATTTTAACACATCGCCAGTTGATGCTGTGCCAGCACCTAAGACTCCATATGGTATTTCACCTTTTACACCATCTACTAGAACTGTGCTATCATCTGCTACAAGTGTGCCGTTGAATGAAGCAGCAGTTAATGTTCCGGAAATATTTGCATCTCCTACAACATCTAATTTTATACCTGGAGTGGTTGTGCCTAAACCAAAGTTACCGCTTTCGCTTATGGTTAATTTATGGCTATCAGGAAAGTTTCCGCTACCGTCGTGTTGACTAATAACTGTTCCTGTTCCGCCTGCGTTTCCAATCGTAGTTACGTTTTTTGCACCAAACAAATCTGTAGTTTTGAAAATGATAATACCATTTAACCCTGTGCCAAAATTTGCAGTAGCATCGTTTCTGTGTAGGTTTACAATTGGAACACTTGTGCTGGTTTCAACATCAAACTCGGCTGTGACTTTTACACCTGATGTAACTGGAGAAATTGTGTCAGTAAACAAGTCGCCGTTGCTAGTAATACTGGTGTTACCTACGATAGTATCACCTACTATTTCACCACTTGCAACCATATCAACTCCTGTGATATCAGCTGTAGAAATAATATTAGGAGAAGTAACGCTTACTGTTGCTGTTATAGTGCTATCAGTAGCTATACTACCGTCTATATCAATATCACCAAATCCTGTAAGAACTGTTCCTGTATCAAGGAATACATCGTTTTTAAATGTTGATTGAACATCTGTTAGTGTTAAAACTTCTACGGTAGCTGTTGATGTAATTCCTGCAACACTGCCGCCAGCGCCGCTTCCTACTGCTACACCACCAATTTGTCCGCCTTCACTTTGTAGACCATTACCAACAAATACTTGTTCTAAGTCTACGTCATAAACTAATTCGCCTTCTTCAAAATAAAGCTGGTTCCTATCAGCTGTGCTTCCTCTTTTAAGTCGCAATGCCATATTAAATTTCTCCTACAGTGGTGTTTTATATATTTATCACTATTGGAGATTTATCAAAACTTATCTGTGCATTTATTTTGAATGAAGACGTGCATTTAGAACAAAATTTTCCACCAGTAACTTGGTTAAGCTAGCCATTGCTATAATCATTTGGGTGTCTTCGGTTTGTTCTTCTATTTGTTCAATAACAGCACTTGCCATTAGTCTATAAACAAATTCTTTTGTGGTGTTGTATTCTTGCCAGTCAATAGGATCCATGTCCTCTGCTTCTTGAGCAAGATCGGATAGCTGTTCTACAGTAATTTGTTTGTGTTTCATTTGTTAAGTTTGAGAAACTTGTGTGTGCGTTTGCTAACGTCTTTTTTGAGTCTTTCTATATCTAACCTAAAATCAACGCTAGCAATTGTTTCTTCGTATTCATTAAAAAATTCATCAAGAGCCGACTCAGGATCGTCGCCTAAATCTCGGTTTTGCATATCAATTTCCCAAATAGTTTTGTCCTTAAACGTGACTACTAAGGTATTGATATACTCAAGGGGAATATAGTCCATATTAATTTCTTGGAATATATTCTCCCAGTAATCTTTTGTGTGCGGAGTAATTTTATTTTTAGGCACTCTCTGCGGTTTTCTTTGTCGTCTTTTTCTTTGTAGGAACAAGTTCTTCTGCTTGCTCTCTAAGTGCTTTTGCTTCTTTGAATAGTGCATCAGCTTGTGAACGATATTGCGCTGCTAATTGCTCGTCGGAAATTACTCCATCAGTTGAAGCAGGTGCAGATTCTGTATATGTAGCAACAGCATCTACAGGTCCTTCAATTGTTTCTTTTGCAGGTTGCTTTGTTTTACCATCTGGACCTTTTAGTGCAAGATCGGCTACAGTGATACCTTTTTGTTCTGCTACAATCTTATTTAATTCGCTGAGTAATATTGTAGTTTGTGTATTAGGAGTCATTTCTATCATGCTAGTATCTACTTTACTCATCTTACCAGTAGTATGAAATCCTGCTAACATGTTTCTGCCATCGGGTAAAATAGTGCGTCCCATCTGTTCTGCAAATTCGTATGCTTGCTGTCCTGAAGCAGATTCTACAGCAGTCATTAATGCATCGTGTTCACTTGCATCTAATGATTCAGTAGGAACTATTAGACATTTATCAGGTTCGCCTGGAACCACTCTGTATGCTACAATTACTTTCTTCTTGTTAGAAGTAATTCGACCAATGTGTTTAAGCGCCATTTGTTTCTCCATTTGTTTCTACAGCCTCTGGTGCTGCTGCCGCTTGAGCTGATTCTTGAGCTTCTTTAGCAGCCTTTGCTTGCTCTTCAACATCCTTAAGGAATGCGTCTAGCTTATTATAAAGTGAACCAACACTTGCTAGTTCATTAGCTTTGAATGCACTACGCTCTGTAGCCAACTCAATTATTGCACGTGCCAAAGCTAAATCTTGAATATTAAGTTCGTTGGCTTGTGTTTGTGCTTGTTCGGTCATAGATATTAATCTCCTTCTTTTGTATATATCTTAAATTTGTTAGTCGTATTTTAAATGTGGACAAGCTAGTAAGAAAAAACTAAGTTCTTTCTTTGATTCAAAACCGACTGTGTATACACTGTTTAATGATTGCCCTTCTTGCGAAGAGTTAAGTATAACATTGGATCCAAAAAAATACCGGCTAGATAGATGCTCATCTATCCACTCGCAAATTGCTCTTTCCAAGTTATACTTTTTTGGAAAATTTGTCGTGACAAAATTAGGAGGGCAAAATTTTACTCTCCTAATTTTCAAAAGATCGAAAGGATTAGGATCTTTTAGTTTCACGCAGCCTCCTCATAATGCGCAGTAACACCAAACGGTCCTTCAAGGTTTTTATCGTGATTGCTGTGAATAATAAACACAGTATCACACCAGTCTGGATCGCCCCAGCTATCCCACGCATAGCCATCTGTAAACATGATAAACTTTTTCGGTTGAATATCGTTGTCTTTCATGTATTTCCAGTTAGCCATAAAGTCGGTGCCGCCACCGCCCATAATTTCGTATTCGCCAATGTCACGACCATCATCGGCACTGAAATCATCTTCGTTGTATACAGAAGTATCAAAACACCATACTTTAACTTTATAGTCTTGGTATTCTTCCATAATACCTTTGATTTCTCCTAAGAAATCCGCAGCCTGTTCGTTACCAATACTACCTGACATATCCAGTGACACACAAATGTCAATGGTGTCTTGGAAGTTCATGCCTGGCAAGATAGCACCAGTATGCCAGCCTTTGCGGCTTGGACGACTAAAAGTATAGTCACTTTTAATAGTGCTTTGAATCTGTTGACGTAGCAGTTCACGCCAGTTCATTTTGCTTTCTGTGAGCTCTTTGATCATACGTGCAACGCCTGCAGGAACATTACCAGCACCAGCAGTTTGTGCAGCATTGATCATTGCCTCTTTGATCTCGTCTTTGATTTGATCAAGTTCTTCCTTGCTATACTTGGGACGACCTTTGCCTTTACCTTCGTCGTCGCTGTCGCCTTCTAGATCCAAGTGTTCGTCAAGCATTTCGCCCAACTCTTGTAGATACTCTTCGCCGTTCTTTTTAGCTTGTTCGAAAAGCTCATCATATACTTCTTCAGAACTCCAACCACGGTATTTAAAATCTTGGTAGCAATCTACAATCTTTGGTTTTGCACCAATGCCTTGGTCTAGCAATTCGTTGTTGACAATGTAGTCCGCAGCAATGTTGTAAAGCATAGGATTACGATCATGACGTCTACCGAGGTGATCATAAACCATATGGAAAATCTCATGCGCAATAACAAACTCAATCTCTTTATTGTCCATTGCATTGAAGAATTGTGTGTTATAATAAAGGTTACGACCGTCAACCGCAGCAGTCATAAGCCAGTCGTCAGCAGCCTGTATTTTTAGGCGTGTAGCCATATTACCAAAAAATGGATGTCGTAGCAAAAGTCCTACACGAGCTGTAACAATACGATCTAGAACTTCTACACGCATTGATTCTAGTTCTTGCTCAGTGATATCCGGATCAGGTTGCCATTGTTTAAGTTTAGTTTGGGTATCTTTCGCCGACATAACGTATTCCTTATTCAGTGCCTATGTTTAAATATAACAATATTTAAAAGTTTTGTCAACCTTTAAATAAAAAAGTGGACGAGTTTCCCCGTCCACCTTATGGAGTCGTTAGGCGCCACGTGCAGCCTGAATATATTTTCCGTAGCGATCGTGGAACTCATCAAAGCATTCAACTTCATCTGGATCAATTGGAAGAGCGTATTGTGTAAGTGCAAGTTTAATGCCCATAACAACCAGCTCAGTTTCAAAATTGTCCATTGCAAAACGAAGGAAGTTGTTTACTTTTGCATCAAACTTCTTGTCGTTTGCATCGCTTGCTTCTTTGAGTTCGTAGCAAAGAGAAACAGTCAAGGAATACTTGGCACTGATTTCTTGTGTTTTCAACTCTTTTACTTTACCTAACAAAATGTCTGTTGGATTAGGCATGTTAGCAGCAACTTTACGGTGTGCCATAAACTTAACTGCAAGACCTTCGCCAACAGCACCTGCAACAAGATCGGTTGTGGTGTATTCGTCCAAATCGTCTTCTAACAATTCGGATACAAAGGACCAAGAACGAGGAGTAGCAAACGAGCGGCTTGCACTCTTTGGATCAAAATCATAAAGATCTTGTTTTGCAAATTGCAAATAACCTACAACGTCTTGGTTGATCTTGTTATGAACAGCCCATTCAAACCAGTCATCAAAGTTAACACCCATTTCAAGGTGAACAAAGCGGTTAGCCAACGGAGCAGGCATACGGTAAGTAACACCTTTGTCTGCTTCACGGTTACCTGCCGCAACAATGATAACGTTATCGGGCAATTTGTATTGACCTACTCGGCGATTCAGAATCAACTGATATGCCGCAGCCTGCACTGCCGGTGCAGCACTATTCATTTCGTCAAGGAAAAGAACAATGTGGTCATATTGTGCAGCCATTGCCTCGTCGGGCAATTCTGCTGGCGCACCCCAAACCATTTTGCCTTGGTTGGCATCAAAGTAGGGGATACCTTTGATGTCGGTGGGTTCCCACAACGACAATCGAATATCAATTAGATGTGCATTAGACAGACTATTTGTAATCTGTGCAACAATATCGGATTTACCGATACCTGGAGGACCCCAAAGAAAAATGGGGCGTTGTTTACGCATAGCAAATTGCAGTGCGTTTTTAGCTTTTTTCGGTGTAAGAACTCGTGCTTCTGACATAACGTATTCCTTTTTGTTTCAGTGCCTATGTAACTAATATAGTATATAGAGGCTCAGAGGTCAACCTCTTTTTCGTAATTTTATGCTGAAACTTCCAGGATTTTTAGGATTTTGTAGGCACTCTCTTATATGGGGATGATTATCTGCCCATATGTTCAATTCCTTCATCATAGCTCCTTGACCTGTGATAACGTGACACTTTTTATGTCCGCTATAATAAGCGGCTGTGACTTGTCGGTTAAAATATTGCCATGCTGTATGAATATGCTGTCCGTGAAGATCTATGCGCATTAGCCTATTTTGATGCCGGCTCCTGCTTTACCTTCGCCTAAATGTAAGATAATATCATTAATAGTGTTTAAATTTATCTGTTCAGATTCTGACATACCAGGAGTGATGCGATTCATTAGATCACTTAGATCCACTAGGAAATTTTTGTATTCATCTGATTGCTCGTCAATAGGAATATACACCATTCTAAATAAAGGATTGTTATTTTCTTCAATTGCTGTATCCTCTTTTAGGATATTCATAAACTTTTTGATATCATCTGACATTGTTGTTCTCCACGTTTGTATTATTTATCAGTTTTTTGCCTGTTAAGAGCTTTTGTAATACCATATTTTCTAATATCACCGCTAAACAGAGTTAATTCTACTGCTCGTTTTTCGTGTGTGACTGTAAGACTTCTATTAGTTAGATAATATGGGCAATCAATAAATTGATCTAAAAAAATTATAACCTGTGTTGTTAAATTCATATCTCTTGGAAACGGTATATCGTAAGTGGTAATTTCTATCTGTTGGATAGTTTCGTATCCTTCGTCTGTAAGTCTTAGACCACCTTTGTCTTTGTTTCTTGTATTATACCACCATACAGGCAACATTGCTTTAACATTGCTTTCTGCAGTGCTTTGACCTAACATACGTAAAAATAACTTAGTATATGTTATTTTATCAGCCATTGTTTTTTACAATTTGACCTGTAGTAAGCATAACAACAGTAAATTCATCTGTTTTAAACATTTCGTTTAATTTTTTAGCTAGATTATGAGCATGTCCTGGATTACTAAAACTAGTTTTTTTGTATTTTGGTCCAGGATAGTTTGTAATAGCATTACTACTTTTTAGGTTAAAAGGCTTCTCTTGGTAGAATACAGCCCATATGGCTTCGGCATCTAATACCTGTTCGCACTTGTATGTTGCGCTATTTGTGTATTCTAGTAAAACAGTAGGCTTCGGTCTACTCATCAATTCAACTCCGTTATATACGTATATATTTATCTAATATGGAGTAATATGGGAGTTTTTTTATGTCCAATCTGCAGAAGAACTACCTAATTGTATAGTAATATCTTCTGCGCCACCTCTGTTTTCTTTTACAAATTTTTCTAAATCACCATTCATTCTAGCCATCACTATACCTAATGTAAATGCTATATTTTTGGCTTGATCAATAGGTATTTTTACTTCTTTTGCTCTACTAGCATCAGCTTGTTTTACCATTGCAATGAGTTGTTGTAACGGTTGCGTATTAAGAGGTTCTATTGACATTGCTCAATGCGGCTTTCATTGCAAATTCTGTTTTATATGGGCCCATATATTCGTTACGTTCTACAGTAATAAGTTTAGGACAGTAACTTTTTAGCCAATTTACATTGAATTTGATAAGATAATAGCCTGCACAATAAACACTTTTGCTTTTTTCACTTTTAGTAAACAAAGGCAATTTGTTTTGTATATCATACATGCTATTGTAAGGTTTTGTTCTTGTAGGATAGCCGTGAACTTCTAATTTCTTTTCTGCATCTGGACTTTCTTGAATACTAGCAATTAGAAAATTTTTACCAAATGTTCTTTTAAGCTGATTTTCGCTTTTAAAGAAATTTGTTTTACCACTGGTAGTTACAACAAAGCCTTCTTCATTTTTAGACAAAGTGCCAACTTTAACACCTTGATCTTCAACAATCCAAAATTTATCTTGTAAAATAGGTTTTGCTTTTAGTGTCATACTTTATATCCTGCTTGTAATGGTTCTGCATATTGTGCTGCATTATCTGCAATACGCTGAAGATCCCAACGGGCACAAAACTTCATAAGTCTCATACCAACTTGTGAAATATTTTTAGGCTCAACGTTTTGAATTGTAGTATTAATAATTTCTCTAATGTCTGCAGGTTGTGCAGTCAAATCACACAATGTGACATTGCGGTTGTAATCATCAAGCACACGATGCTCATCACCGTTATGATCTACCCAACGCTGTAGCATCATGTTATTCCAATTGAAGCCTTTTGTGTCTTTATCAGCGTATGCTTCTAGCAAGCCCACTTTATTCTTAGTGCCTTTTTTACGCACACCTGGATAAGCACTAAACACATTGTCACTAGTGTCGCCACGCATACACTTTTCAAATAGCAGCCATTGTGGATCGGGTGCCGGCTTTTCTTCTTTAGTTTTCTTATCTACAACAGGACGACCTTTGTCATCAAAGTAACCTTCGTGTGTAATAGTTGTGTTACTAACACCGTTGTATTGACGCACGTTAGGAGCAATTAACTGTGCAAAGTCACCGTCTGTGCTGATAATAACATGATCATCGTTAGGATGATTTTGTATCCAGCCTGCAATAAGATCGTCTGCTTCTAGTTGCGCATGTCGCATCATAGTGCAATTTGTTTTAGTGTCGACAAACTCTTTGAACTCGTCAAATATTTCCCAAAACACTTTATCTTCTTCTGCTTCACGTGGAGTAAGTGCGTCACGAGCTTCTTGTCTATTACGCTTGTAAGGCTCGTAATAGTCCTTACGCCAGCTACGACCTTCTAAACAAAACACCACATGATCGCCTTTGAAGTCTAGCCAAGCCTTCTTAATGCTGTTAAGTGTGATGTGCATTGCCATGCCTACTTTTGTGTCAATGTCGCCACGAACTACGTGACGAGCACGGAAAAAAGTATTTGCTGTATCAACTAGAATGTATGTTGCCATGTAACTCTTCTTTTATATAACGTTTCAGTTCATGATCACCGACATTGTCGGGAATCTCGTTCTTGTAGAATAGGCGATAGCTATCACTGCCATACTTACCAATTCCATATAATACTGTAGCATCTTTTCCGTCCCATGTCAAGTAATCTTTTGACATTTTCCTCAGCCTATTTTCACGAACATTTACCATGCCCAATGGCTGAATAATTTTCTTAACAGTATCCGGAGTTGTTGTTAAGTAGTGGATTGGTGTAGGACAAACGGCAAATAAAGCAGGAAGAACACACTTCACCTGCTTGCGATTTGTTTGGTTTAAGCAAATGACTCCAACCATGTGTTGCCATACACTCTTAACTTGCTGTTGGACCATAAGGTCGTCACGCATTACGATACCTCGCTTTTGCCTTTGCTAATTGGAACAACATTTATATAACCTGCATTTCTGTTAGTATCCATGCCTTCTGCTTCTAACATATTATATACAATATCTCTAAACCATCTGTCAACCACTTCTTCTTCAGGATCAGCTTCTTCGCCATATCCTGCTTCTAATAGTTGCTTTATAAAGTATTTGTTCCAATCAAGTTCAAAAAAACCATTCCTAACATTTTCTTCATTGACTTTTACATCTAATACATTTACCCAAGGTTCTTTGCGTCTAGTTGCATACTCCTTAGGATCACGCACTTTTAATTGTTTCATTTCTTTTTGTTCAAGTGCTGCGGCTTCTTCAGCAAGACGTTTTTCTTCGGCTTCTATTCCAGTTATCTTTTTTAACCACTGTTTCATTTTGCCTCCTTATATTGAACCCATTGTGTAATTTTATCTACGCTTACGTATTTGGGATCTGTATAACTACTCGTTCCTTCTAAACGTAAACTCACGTAAACATCATTGTCTTGTAATTTTTTCCAAGATGCATTTAATGTTTTTACATCTTTTTCAAATTGTTTTACAAGCTCTGTTACTTTAGGATCTTTCATAATTGTTTCCTTATTTTCTCGTATTGTTCTTCGGTGTGAACGCCCTTAGAGAATTTTTTGATTGTATCATGTTCCCCAGGCATTTCCGAATAAAGATATGTGGAGTCTGGGCGTGAATCGCCATCCTCTTTCCATACATAAGTCTGCGACTTCGTTGACATTGAGCGTGTATTCTTCCGACCGACCACCGAGCGGCATGAGGTATACAGGGCATTCAACCCCTGCTTCGCGATACGCAGCAACAGCTTTGCTAACTTCGTCAACATCGTCCTTATCAGCAACAACGAACTTAAGATAAAGATCACCGCCATCCACATTGGAATACTGAAGAGCAACGTCAGGCTTAATAGCATCATCCCAAGACTCGCCTGATACGGAGAGCTTTGGTGAGCAGCTAAAAGTGACTTGAATTCTTCGGTTATGTTCGAGATAATCGAGTAGATCTTTATGTAGCATCTGTGTAGTATTTGTTTCAAATGTAACATTTTTTAAATCTTTCATTTTAGGGTGTTCAAACAACTCAACATAAAGTCGTTGCCAAGCAAGGAGAGGTTCTCCGCCTGTCATAATCAAGTGGATATCTTGACCGTTATCCATAGTCCATTTACCTTCTGGCAACAAACTAATTAAATGTTCTACAACATCATCAACTTCTGCATTTTTGTTAAAATGCTTAAATTCTGGATAGATACTTGCATACGTATCGCAACCTGTATGAATAATAGGCAAATCCTCAAATTTTTCTGTAGTTTCGTGAACGCCTGCATCTAGCAATGCTTTTACTTCTGGATTGTAACGATTGCCTTCTGCATGTTGTTCCCAACGATTTTTATCCTTAGGAAGTCCAAAGTTCATACAACGAAAATTACAACCGAAGGTGCGTAGGAATACACTTGGCACTCCTACATATTTACCTTCGCCTTGAACACTATAAAACGCTTCACTATAGCGTAACTTCATTATAGTTCCTCCGCAATACCAAGTAGTTCAGCAACAAGAAAACCACTTGCTAACCAAACCACACTGCCGGTATACAAGCATACAGCACATCCTGCTATACGCACAACACTCTTTACTAAACTAATATAAAAGTGTTTTTTACTTACATCTACTGGTTCTGTCATCGTGGTGCATATCCTTGTTGTAATTTAATATTGTCCATGAATTCTTTTTTAACACCTGGATCCGATCTAAAGCAGCCTTTTAACACAGTTGTTTGTGTGAGACTACTATGCGCCATAATGCCACGGTTCTCGCAGCATCCGTGTGTTGCTTGAATATAAACTGCCACATCTTCGCTACCTGTAGCACCCATAATTTCTTTAGCAATATCCATTGCAAGTTCTTCTTGCAGTGTGCCACGTCTAGCGCACCATTGTGCAATACGAGTGTATTTGCTGAGTCCAATAAGTGTGTCAGCTGCAATAATACCAATGTAGGCTACGCCGCTAACTGGTTGATGGTGATGTGAACACACACTCTTTAATTCACTGCGCACAACTAGCATACCATCATATCTATCATTTGTGTGATTCGGAAAGGCTGTAGCATTAGGCCTTTTGTAGTAACGTCCACGCATTAGTTCATGTATATACATTTTTGCCAAACGCTTTGCAGTTTCGTTACTGTTAGGATCGTTTTCAGTGTCAATAATAAGTGTATCTAATACATCTTGGAACTTGTAGGTAAGTTCGTTTTGTATTTCTTGCAGTTCCCACTCACTAATATGGTCACTAATATTATCATTTGCGTAAAATCTTACGCCATTTTTTTGCAATCGTTCACGGACGATTTCGCTTACTTTTACTTCTTCTGTCATTATATTCTCCGAGTTATTGACGAGGATGTCATAAAAAATGGTATACTCATTATTAAGTATACCATGTATTTAGGTTTTTGTCAAGCAAAATGTTTATTTAACATTTCGATGCGATCCGTTGCCGCAGCCATTTTATCCAGTTCTTCTTGGATTGCTTCAACAATGTCGCTGTGCTCACCGATACCAACACTTTGATTCATATAAACCATAATGTTAGTTTTAGCACGTTCTAGCTCACCTTCGGCATGCATCCGTGCTGCTTTGACCAATTGTTCTTTCATGTGTATCTCCTTTAAAAATCTACTTCCCGGCCTTTGTTTTCCCATGTGTTATAACGGGTTGGTTCGGGGCCTTCTGGACCGCCTAGTTCCTTTTGGCGTCTTTTTTCGTTATAGTCTGCAAGTTTTTGTTTATATTCTTGCTCGGTTAGTTTGTGCCAACCGATGCATTTGCCAGTTGGTGATCTTCCACAACCGCAACTCATTTATCATACTCCCATGGATATACAAGCCAAACATCGTCTTCGGCCTTGTTTACTTCGTGCCAACTGTAGGCAACCTCTCCAAATTCGCTACTTAAATTTTCTGTCATTACAGCAAAACGAACATTATGACCCCACACTGTATCCCAGTTTGGATTATCAGGTAAGCAGCCACTTTGCCAATCATCTTTAATCCAGTTAAAAGTAGCACCAGTATCGTTAATATCATCTACAACAAGTATGTTCTTTTTAGCATTAGGATCGCTTTTTGCTTCACCGAAAACTTTATCACGGTCGTCTACATATACATAACCAAACGCATCTTCTGCCATCCAACAATTGCTTTCTGGACCTACATCTCCACCATCACGCAATGATACATCTAACGTATACATTCTAACACCAAGCAAATGACTGAGTCTTAATGCTAATGGCAATCCACCTCTGTTGATACCAACAATATAATCAGGACGCCAACTGCTGTTATACATTTGTAATGCTAATGAAGTTGCCGCAGAATGGACATCATTGTAAGTGTAAAAGTGTTTCTTCATTATTTTTTCCATTCATCCATTTGAGTTTTAATTTCGTCGCCTTGTGTATCTTCTGCAATCAAACGTGCCATGCTTTGTATATCATCTAATAATGCTCTTGCATGTATTTTATCGTATTCTTGCCCGCTTAGTTCGCTGTATTGGTTGCGCACACGATGCAATTCAATTGCTTTATCTTTCATTACATTGAGACGTTCTATTAATTCTTCTATGGTATGTAACATTACAATTCGTTTCTCTGGCGTCCTTGCCAGTCTTGATGCACCATTGCATAGATGCTTTTGAAATTTTCATATGCTTTTGCTAAACTAGGATAATCATTGCACATATCTTCAATTTTTGCAACACTTGGCATATGGTCTTCAAATTCCACAGCTTCCATGTTTATAGTAACACCGTCTAAGGTAATAGTGCTAATAGTATCTAAACTGTTATCCCAGGTAAGACTATCTATATCAATAACATCAGCAGTTATGTCGCTAATGTTTATAGTGCCTGCTGTAGCTGTATCGAGAATGAACCTGTCGTCGTTATCCATTCAACACACCTTTTAACTTTTCCAAGTTTTCTATACTAGCTTGCCAGTCCTCGTCGTCGATTTGTTCACAGGCTTCTTTAAGTATATCAAGAGCTTCCTGTGGCTCCCAAGAATCCATAGATTCTACTATAGGCCTTACCGCAGATTCAAAGTGTGACAAGCAACTCATTAAATCGCCATCATCGTAATGCTGGATCATTTGTTCAATTTCAGTTACAAGTTCAGTCATTTTTTCCTATCTCCAATTTATATTGATCAAGACACATGTCTTCTAAACTTTTTGTTAATTCTACACAATCAGAAAGTTTATCTACAACACTGCAAACTGCATCGCCTTCGCGTCTGTCTGCAAATATACGTTTTAGCTTTTTACCTGTAACAGCTTCCATTGTGTCAAGCACTTCTATAACGCTGTATCCGGTGTCAGACCCAAGGCATTCGTAAGGGGTATTTTTAGGGCCTCGCTCAACAGCTCTGACAATGGCTCTAGCCAAATCAACGATATGAATATAATCGCGAATACAAGTGCCATCCCTAGTATCATAGTCATTACCAAAGATCTTAATATTTGGAATCTTGCCAGCAGCCACAAGAGCAGCAACCCTGATAAGATGGGTAGCAGCGCCCAGTTGACGATTGACGCCGTCAGTCCCAGATACATTAAAAAATCTAAAGATTGTATGTCCATTTGCTTTTTCCTTTATAATGTCCTCGGCTGCAACTTTGCTACGGGCATATGGAGAAGCCATTTCCCATGCACTGCTAGTGCTAGCAAATATCCAGTGAGGTGTATCATGCATCTTTTGTAACATATTTAATGTTCCAATTGCATTTACCCGGTAGTATTCGGATGGCTCCTTAAGGCTGTCAGGAACCACACTACGTCCGGCTAAATGAACGATTGCATCATATACGCCACCGACATATTGTCCAGTTACGTCAACATTATAATATTCGTCACAGTATGCAGTTACATCGTTTTTTTCACCATGTATTTCGGTATCCCAACCTATAACTGTATGCCCATGTTGTTTTAAAAGCCTACAAACATGGGCACCTATATATCCACTTGCTCCTGTGACTAATACTTTCAATACTTATTCTCCGCTACATAGTCTCTATAACGATTGGTATCTCTGCGCCACTGTTCACCGTTACCTTGCATAATATCAATATAACGATCAATAGTTGCACTTGTCCAATCACTGATTTGTCCTAATTTAGGATGCGGTTGTGCAAGTAGTTTATCTAATTTTTGCATTGCATCGTCGATGCTCCAAGGCACATACATTCTTGTATAATCGTTTGCAAAGATTTCAGGAAAACTACGATATGCTGGAAACAGCACGTTACAACCCAACGAGTCTGCTTCGCTTACAGTATTACTAGTCCAATCTTGTAATGCACAATTAAACAACACTTTACTGTCATTTACAATACTGTAGTATTCTTCTTTTTTAAGATTCTCATAAATCTTCAGCTGTCCACGCTCTTCCATTTTACGAGCACGATCGATATACTTTTGATTATTACTGCGTAGTGGACCGCCTTGCAAGACAGCAAATTCTACTTCTGTTGTGCCTGGGGTGCCATACCATTCTTCAATCATGTCCATAAAGAAGTCTGGTTGCTTTTCTTGATCAAAACGTGCAGCAAAGACAACACGGTCTTTGCGTATATTCCATGGTGCAATTTCTTCACCACAACGTTCACGGACTTCCTGCTTATCAAATGCAAGACCGCTTACATTGTAGATAGGCGCTTTCCAGTTTGCAATCTTCATGTGTGCAACCATTTCTTCATTACTTGCTAATACGCCAGTAACAAACTCGTTGCACATTTCTTCATACAAACTCATCCACTTGCCCATACCCCAAACATGCACAAAGTCATCTGGATCTACAGCCTGTGCCAAACAACGAATCCAAACCTGTGGACGTTGTTCAGTGGGAATCTGATCCATAATGTAAGGCAACGATTCCATACCAGGCTGAAACATGTCTTCAAAGAAAATAACATCTTCACCGCTGCACTCGCCATTGCGCATCATTTGCACCAAGTTCATCATTTGTGACATTGCAAAATAGGAACGGCCATGTGCATCCAACACTTGGCCTACGCTAATTGCTTTTGTATTGTCAATTGTTGTGCCGGGCACATCTACCCAGTCGACGCCTTTACGTTCAAAAGCACGTCGACTCCATTCTGTAAGTTGCAGTGTATACCTGCCTTCATATGGTTCTAAGCCCATATAAAATAATTTACGCATTATTATTACGTCCTTTGTTGCGGTTCTTAGCACGAATCCAGTTTTTATATTTCTGGAAAGCCTGCCATGGACGAGCATCATTTCTATAGAGATGTGCTTCGTTAAAAATATGACCTTCAGTTCTACAGAAGTCGTGGAACTCTTCTAGGTCGTTAAAAATTTTATTCACTACCGGATTCTTGATAGCCATTTTCTTAGTAGTCCTTTTTCTCTAAGTTTGGATAAATGATAGAACAGCCGTTTTCTCCATCTTCAGCAACGTCAATAACAACAAACCGGCCGGGGTATTTGCTGCTAATCTGTTTATACAAGTCATCTGCAATCATTTCACAGCTCTTGTAATCTAGTTGCAGGATATCACCTGCATACAATGATTCTAGCCAACGTTTGAACTGAATAAACTCAATGTCACGATCATTGTGTGTAACTTGAATCTGCACTTTGAAATGGAACGTATGACGATGAGGATAACCTAAGAAACTTACGTCATATTCATCACCTGTTGCCAGTGCTGGATCTTCCAGTGCTGCTGGATATTTGTGGATACCTTCTTTTGTAAAAGTTACCCAAATACTGCGTTTTGCATTTTCTAATGCGTTTGTCAATTTAGCGTCCTCTTCTCTACTGCGCCGTAGCATATAATCATAATAACGTTCTTGTGGCACTTTGTCAACCTATGATTTCGTCTGTGGTGTATTTAGACCAATCTGTAAAAGCGTCTCTCGTTTTTAAATCATGCACCTTATGAACCCATACACCAGGGTTACTTGCATCAAAATCTTTGTCGTCCAATTTAACACAGGCATTATATCCTAACTGTCCTATGTATGGCAGTTTTACACTTATCATTGGAATAAAGCGATGATATTCTGTAAAGCCGCTTTCTAATAACCCTTCGACTTGTGTCACATCTATATCTAAGGTTACCCAATATCCTTCACTTAACAAAGGAAACACCATGTTTTCCCATGGCTTCCATTGACTTTCGGTGTTTTCAGTTACATTAAAGCTCATATTTGCACCACAATATATGTGTTTGCAACCGTAATTTTCTGCTGCTTTGATTATTTCATCAATGTTTTTTACACCAACTACAAACAGTGTTTTCTTACCATATTGAGGAGTATGTTCAACTTCTGTGCCAATAAACATTGTGACATCGTCTTTAGTGCCTGTGTCGTAAACTCTTTTCATGATTTTTTTACCTGATTAATTTCTTTCATAATTTCCCAACGTTTAACTTGAAATTCGTTAATCTCTTTTAACGGAGCCTGTGTTTTTTGTAAGCCTTTGATTATACGATCAATTTCTTCCAATGATAACTCTAATGTTGTAAGACGGAGTTCTTTTTCATGTGGTTCCATTTATTCCTGATCCTTTATCTTCTGCTTGTTTTTGTAAACGGTGTATTTCGTCTTTAAGCCAAAGTTTTTCTGTCTTAAGTTGTCTAACTTCTGCACTAACATGATGTGTTGTAAGTCTAGTTATTTCTTCGTCTAATGCTCTGTGTCTCTTAATAAGTTCATTTATATGAGACTGTAAACTTTCTTTTGACATTTAGATCTCCTCAAACAGTTCTCCAAACTTTGTGCTGGCGTTTACTGTCTTTTTACCAACATTAAGTCTTGTTCCAATAACTTGCATCCAGAATTTTGAATACTTTTCGATCAAGTCCAAACTTTTTTGTCTGTCTCGCAAACTAAAAATTTCGTCAACTACTTGTTTAAACTCTATACGATCAAAACGTTCGTCAATCAACATATACGGAAATTCTCCAGCATCATAACGTTCATTTGCTCGTTGTGTGCTTTCTATGTGCATCCATACGTTGTGGCCCATTTGTAGTGCATAACTAAATGAGTCCCAAGATGTTTTACCTTCTTTACCAATCTTGTTCAAGTCACCTGGTTTGTAATAACAAATATCACTGACTTTGCATTCTTTACTGATAGGGGAATCTTCAAACGCTTTTAGTATGCCGTCTGCTTCTAGTGCATCTTTAAAAGTTCTGCTGTCTGTAGCATACTTTTTATCATCAGCACCTGGTGACATCATATAACTCCACTTGCCGCGATCTTCAATACGTATAGTGTGATATACTTGTCCGTTTGCTGTAGCAAGGAAAGGTGATGCACAGTCATATGTAATCATAAAGTTTGGATTGTGATACTTTCTCACAGCACGTTGGATGTCTGTAAGCAGCACAGCCCATTCCAGTTTACTAGTGCCGAGAAAGTGCATAACATCATGCAAACCTTCTTCAAGCAATCCATCATGTATTTGATGCACAAGGCGTCTTAAGATAAGATGCACATCACACATGTTCTGTCCACCCATTGCCCAGCCATTGAAGTGTGTGTCTGGATATTTTGCAGGATCACAATAATCTTTGAATTCATCATACCAGTTGTCTGCATCAGCATGATTGCTGCCTTGTAGAACATTCAGCACTTTGAAGTTGCCACGACGGTTAGCCATATAGTATTTTGCATTGATGTGTGTAGCATCTACAGCATCTTGATAACTGTGAATGTTTGCTGCTTTTGCTGCTTTAGGATCCTGGAATGTCCAAGTTGGAATATCCAACATCATTCCGTAGTCCATATACTCTTCCATCCAGTTTACAACAAGTTCACGCTTTTTAAGTGCCTTCGGACAATTTGGATCAGTCCAGTCACCTTCCCAAAGGCCTTTAGCAATTTGGAATCCACCCGAGTCGCCTAGCAACCAACTGTTGTCTCTGTCGCGGTTACGCAACATATCTTCTTTTTCACTGAACTTGTTTGTATCAAG